>Ga0335074_10010152_pt1 | contig 13160 bp, 9 predicted proteins | sample Lox_Sample_23_FD_206715 | JGI IMG/M metagenome (GOLD analysis project Ga0335074, IMG submission 206715) | Soil microbial communities from Loxahatchee National Wildlife Refuge, Florida, United States - Lox_Sample_2.3 | ecosystem: Environmental > Terrestrial > Soil > Wetlands | place: USA: Florida...
TCCGGCGTCAGTGCGGTTCCATGGACTTGAGAATGCGGTCCGGCGCGGCGTTTGCCCACGCAGGACTGCCCACGGGAAACCCACGGTTTCCGGCCGCGCACCCGCCCCGTGCTTGAGCGCCAACTTGTCAGCCGCGGATGTGTGATGTCCGGACACTTGACGCGATTGTGACCTGCCTCGTTGACAATCGATGTTGACGCAGCGCAGTCGGCCGTCCCTTACTTGGATCACACAGACAGCATTCAGGTTTCTTGTGATGCCACGGAGGGTTGTGCGATGCGGCGAATCCAGGTCACGCATGCCGGAAGCCTGATCCGGCCGCAGGAACTGCTCGCGTTCCTCTCTGCGGTCGATCACGGTCAGGCGTCCACCGACGGGCCGGAGTACCAGGCCGAACTGGCCAAGGCGGTCGGCTACGTCGTGCGACGGCAGGTGGAGACCGGCATCGACGTCATCGACGACGGCGAGATGGGCAAGGCGACCTGGATCACGTACCTGTACGAGCGGACCAGCGGCCTGGAGTCCAGGGCCCTTGAGGGGTCGTTCTCGCGGATCCTGCCGCGCAGCCGGGACCGGCAGAACTTCCCCGGCGCGTACGCCGAGCTGGACCTGCTCGAGCACGACGCGACGGTCCGGATCCGGACCGAGGCGGCCGGCGAGGCCCCGGCGCCCGCGTCCGCGGGCGCGGCGGAGTGGGTCTGCGTCGGCCCGATGAGCTACGACCGGACCGCGATCGACCGGGACCTGGCCAACTTCAAGGTGGCGCTGGCCGCCGCGGGCAAGGACATCGGCGAGACGTTCATGCCGGTCGTGGCGCCCGCGTCCGCCTACTGGCTGCGCAACGAGCACTACGCCTCCGACGAGGAGTTCGTCTACGCGCTCGCCGACGTGCTGCACGAGGAATACCAGGCGATCGTCGAATCCGGCGCCTTCCTGCAGGTCGATGACGCGGTGCTGATGCACGAGGCGGACACCATGCTGTCCCGCGGCCAGTCGTATGAGGAGTACCGGGCGTGGGCGGAGCTGCGGGTGGACGCGCTCAACCACGCGCTGCGCGGGCTGCCGGAGGACCGGATCAGGTACCACATCTGCTTCGGCAGCTGGCACGGGCCGCACGCCTACGACCCGCCGCTGCGCGACGCCATCGACCTGGTGCTGCGGGTCAACGCGAAGTACTACCTGATGGAACAGGCGAACCCCCGGCACGAGCACGAGTGGCGGATCTGGGAAGACGTGCCGCTGCCGGAGGACAGGGTGCTGGTGCCCGGCGTGGTGACGCACCATACGAACGTCGTGGAGCACCCGGAGCTCGTCGCCCAGCGGCTGGTCCGGCTGGCCGGCGTTGTCGGCCGGGAGAGAGTAATGGGCGGAACCGACTGCGGTTTCGCCCAGGGCGCGTTCATGCACCGGGTGCACGAGGAGGTCCAGTGGGCCAAGCTGGCCGCGCTGGTTGAGGGGGCGCGAATCGCGACGCGCGAGCTCTGGGGCGTGCACGCGGACGCGTAGCCATGCAGCTTGACTTTTCGTGAGCTTTTCGCAGAAAAGAAATCCTTGGGAGGGAATCAACGTGCGTGCGTATAGAAAGGCCGGCTACGCCGGGGTCGTCGCGATAGCGGCGGCGGCCCTGGCGGTAGCGGGCTGCTCCTCAAGCTCTTCGAGCTCGAGCTCGACAACAACCCCGACGACGGCCAGCTCATCGCCGGCCAGCTCGCCGACCCCGTCCGCGACCGGGTCCGGCCAGGGCGGCCTGGGCACCGCGTCGGTCACCAACTACCTGACCTACACCGGCGGCACGGCCGGCGCGGCGAACAGCTCGCTGACCCCGGTGACCGTCGGCTGGCTGAACGAGCAGGGTGACGCTAACCCGCCCGGCCTGCTGGCCACCAACGGCGCCGAGATGGCCGTCAGCTACATCAACAAGGAGCTCGGCGGCGTGGACGGCCACCCGCTCAAGCTCGACACCTGCTTCACCACCACCGAGGAGCAGGGCACCACCTGCGCACAGCAGTTCCTGGCCAACAAGGCGATCTCGGTGGTCGCCACCGGCGGCGTCGCGGTGGGCGCGCAGTCCTTCTTCAGCACGCTCGACAGCAAGCTGCCGGTCATCGACGGCGTGGCGGTCACCCCGTACGACGCCGTGCAGAAGAGCACGGTGATCCTGTTCGGTGACGCCACCCACGTGCTCGGCCCGATGGGAAATTACGCCAAGAACGTCCTGCACGCCAAGACCGCCTCGGTGATCTACCCGGACACTCCGGGCCTGCTGCCCGGCGCGCAGGCGATTCAGGCGGGCCTGGAGGCGGCCGGCGTCTCGGTGACGATGGAGGGCTACCCGGTCGGCGCCACCAACCTGACCTCGGTGCTTGCCGCCGCGCACGCGTCTACCGCCGACATGGTGGTCCCGTACGCGGACGCCACGGACTGCGTCAACCTGGCCCGGGCGCTGGTCGCGCAGGGCATCACCGACCCGGCGAAGATCGTCTCGGCCCCGCTGTGCCTGTCCGGCACCGTCGTCGCGGCGCTCGGCGACTTCCCGAAGTGGACGTACTCGATCGCGTCGTCGCTGTACGGGGACCCGACCGACCCGGGCATGCCGGCCTACGAAGCGGTGGCATCGAAGTACACCACCGCGGGTGACGCGCCCGACCCGTGGAACATCGTCGCCTTCGGCGAGATGCTGACCGTCGACAAGATCCTCAACCAGGTCGGCTACTCGAACATCAACACGACGACCGTGCTGGCGGCGGCCAAGGCGTTCAAGGGCCCGCAGGCGCTCGGTGCCCCGTCCCTGGACTGCGGCGAGTTCTCGAACGCACCGGGCGTCTGCAACGACCGCGCCCAGTTCTTCGAGTACGAGGGCAAGAACAAGTTCGTCAAGGTGGCGGGCTGGCTGACGCCAGTCTCCAACCCCACCACTTCTTGACGTCCTGCACGCGGCCGCGCCGCGGTCACGGGGCAACGGAGCCCCGCGGCCGTGGCGCGCCGCGCCGTCGGCGGTAAAACTTCATAGCTAACTCGCGATAACTAGGTGAATCGGGCATTGCCGAACTGGGCGTTGCCCCGAGCCATGTCATAGGAATTGACCGCGGTGGAAAACCTTTTGCTTGACATCGTGCTGGGCCTCAGCTCCGGCGCGCTCATCGCGGGCATCGCGCTCGGCGTGGTGCTCAGCTACCGGGGGTCGGGGGTCATCAACCTCTCGACCGGCGCGATGGCGATGATCGGCGGTTACGCCTACTGGGCGCTGACCGCGGGCAAGATCGCCTCGCTGCCCATGGTAGCCGCGCTGCCGCTCGCCCTGGTGTTCGTGGCCGTCGTCGGCACGATCGTGGAATTCGTCGTGTTCCGGCCGCTGCGTAACGCCTCGCCGCTCGCCAAGCTGGTATCCACGCTCGGCCTGCTGCTGATCGCCCAGTCCAGCATGCTGCTCGCGTTCGGTACCACGCCGGTGCCCGCGCCCACCGTGCTCCCGCAGACCTCGGTCTTCCTGCTCGGCTCGAACGTGGCGATCTACACGTTCATCCTCCCCGGCATCGTGATCGTGGTGACGGCCGGCCTGTGGGCGCTGTACAAGTGGAGCAGGTTCGGCCTGGCTACCCGCGCGGCGGCGGAGAACGAGGCGGCCGCGATGCTCGGCGGCCTGTCGCCGGTGCGCATCTCGCTCGTCAACACGCTGATGTCCTCGCTGGTGGCCGGCGCGATCGGCATCCTCGCCGCGTCGATCACCTCCCTTGACCCCGAGACGCTGCCGCTGCAGATCATCCCGGCGCTGGCCGCCGCGCTGCTCGCGTCGTTCAGCTCGTTCTGGGTGGCGATGTGGGCGTCGATGGGCATCTCGGTGCTGTACTCGGTGATCGAGTACATGTCGGCACAGTCGTGGTACCCGCAGGCCGGCGGCATCGCCATCCCCGGCGCCACCGACCTGCTGACCTTCCTGATCATCATCGGCGTGCTGTTCTGGCGCGGCGCGAAGATCCCCGGTCGCGGCGAGATCGTCGAGCGCCGCCTACCCGGGGCGCCGCGCCCGCAGCACCTGTGGCGGACCGCGCTGATCTGCACGGTCATCGGCGCTGCGCTGCTCGTCATCTTCCCCTACGGCTACCGTGAGGGGCTGATCAACACGCTGATCGGCGCCATCATGGCGTTGTCCCTGGTGGTGGTCACCGGGTACGTCGGCCAGATCTCGGTGATCCAGCTGAGCCTGGCCGGCGCGGCCGGGTTCGCGGTCAGCCATGCGGCCGTCAACTGGGGGATCGGCTTCCCGCTGGGCGCGCTGTTCGGCATCGCGGTCGCGGTCGTGGTCGGCATCGCCACGGCCTTCTCCGCGCTCCGGGTCCGCGGCGTGCAACTCGCGGTCGTCACCTTGGCCGGCGTCGTGGCGATCGAGAACTTCGGCTTCGCCAACCCCACCTGGGGCGCTGGCGAGTACGGTTCGCCGGTGCCCGAGCCGAAGCTGTTCGGGCTTGACCTCGGCACCCAGGCCGGGTTCCGCGGCATCGACGGCAACCTGCCGTCCCCGGTATTCGGCTGGGTCGCGCTGGTCTGCTGCGTGCTGCTGTGTGTCATGGTCGGCTTCGTCCGCCGTGGCAAGCTCGGCCAGCGGATGCTCGCGATCCGGTCCAACGAGCGCGCCGCGTCCGCCGCCGCGATTAACCCGCGGCGAGTGAAGCTGTACGCGTTCGGCATCGCGGCGTTCATCGCGGGCGTGGCCGGCGTGCTGTACGCCTACGACTTCGGCTCGATCAGCCAGGACAAGTACGACCCGTTCACCGCCCTGTCGCTGATCGCCTTCGCCTACGCGGGCGGCATCTCGCTGATCTCCGGCGCGGTGTTCGCCGGCCTGATCTCCGCCCAGGCGCTGATCCCGTACGCGCTACAGCAATGGTTCGGGCTGGACGGCAACTGGTTCCTGCTCTTCGGCGGCGTCATCCTCATCTTTACCCTGTTGCAGAACCCGACCGGCGTGGCCGGCGACTTCTACCGCCGGACGCATAAGAAGACGCAGGTCCAGGCGCCGGACGTGGACGCGGCCAGCCGGGGGCGGATCACCGCGCGCACCGAGCGCCCGGACATCTCCGGCAAGCCCGAGGTGCTCACCGTCGAGGACCTGTCGGTCCGCTTCGGCGGCGTGCATGCGCTTTCTGGGGTCTCGCTGAACATCAGGGAGGGCGAACTGGTCGGTCTCATCGGACCGAACGGCGCCGGCAAGACCACCCTCATCGACGCCATCTCCGGCTTCGTCAGCTCGACGGGCACGATCCGCCTCGGCGACCGCGACCTTCGCGGCCTCCAGCCGTATGACCGCGCCCGGGAAGGCCTGACCCGCACCTGGCAGTCCACCGAGCTGTTCGACGACCTGAGCGTGCTGGAGAACCTCACCGTGGCCGAGCGGGACAAGGCGCAAGGCGACGCGGCCGCCAGCCAGACCCTTGAGCTGGTCGGCATGAAGTGGGCTGCGCAGGCCGAGCCGTCCGCGCTCTCCTCTGGCCAGCGCAAGCTGGTCGGCGTCGCCCGTGCCCTGGTCGCCCGGCCCAAGGTGCTGTGCCTCGACGAGCCGGCCGCCGGCCTGGACACCGGCGAGTCCGAGGAACTCGGCGTGACCCTGCGCCGCCTCGCCGACCAGGGCCAGTCCATGCTGCTCGTCGAGCACGACATGGGCCTAGTGCTCGGCATCTGCGACCGGGTGGTCGTGCTCGAGTTCGGCAAGGTCATCGCGGAGGGCGCCCCCGAGGTTGTCCGTCGCGACCCGAAGGTCATCGCGGCTTACCTGGGCGACGGCCTCGAGTCGGCCGCCGCCTCCGGGACTACCGAAGAATCGGTGTAAGTCGAGGGAACCGCTCGGCACTGCCGAACCGTCTAACCCGGAGAAGTCAAAGTCACATTATCCAGAACGGTCCCGGCTTCCTGCCTCAGCCAGCCGTTTCTGGGTCCCGCGCGACGCGCGTGCTGGGAGCGCCTCCCCGGCACGCGCGTCGTAGCGTTTGATGGTCTGGTGACCATCACACCGGATTCGGTCCGGGCCGCGGCTGCGGCCGTCGTCGCGGCGGTGCGGCCGGGCGGCGATGCCGACTGGTCGGTGCGAGCCGGTGACCTCGAGTGGAGCGTCGAGGAGACCATCGCGCACATGACCGGCGCCCCCGGCAAATATGCCCTCTATCTTTCCAGCCGTTCCGCACGCTACATCGCGATGCGGGTGCGGCCGGAGGCAGACGCGACGCGGCCGGAACGCCTCCAAGCGATCGAGGATTGCGCCGCGGCGCTGGCCGGCGTCGCGGCCACGGCGCCGGCGGACGCCGTCGGCTTCCACGTGAGCGGCATGCGGACCGCGCGGCAGTTCCTCGCGCTGGCATGCTTTGAACTGCTCGTCCACGCCTACGACGTGACCCGCGGCCTCGACTTGGCCTACGCGCCGCCGGAAGAGCTGTGCCGGCTCGTGATCGAGGACTGCTATCCCAGTCAGGACATCGGCGGCCGTCCGGTGTGGCCCCTGCTCGTGTGGCTCAGCGGCCGGCCGCACCCGGCCACGACGGGATGGGGCCAGCCGCCGAAACCCGGCGAACGCTCGCGGATACCACTGGAGTTCGGCCGCGATTCCGCTAGCGGCGAGTGGCGCGCCATTCGATGGGTGACATAACCAGCCGAGCGCTAGCCTCTTCCAGCCCGGCGCGTGCCGATTTATTCTCAGCTTGCAGGACCTACGGGGGAGGAGTTTTCATGGCGCGCGTCACGCTCCCGCCCGCGTCGCTTTCGATGGTTGATTTCGGGGCACCCGCCGCCGAACGAGATATAGAGCGGGGCCTCGAGGACTACTTCGTCGAATCGGAGGCGTATAGCCGGATCAGGTCGGGGGCCAAAAGGATCTTGATCGGCGGCCGCGGCATCGGGAAAAGCGCGATCTTCCAGATGCTGGCGCGCCGTGAGCGTGACGCCGGAAGCTTCGTGATCGAACTGGCCCCGGAGGATTACTCCTATGAGCTGCTGACCCAGACGATGGCATCGCAGTCCAACGGCTCGTGGTCCAAGCACGGTGCGTACGCCGCCGCCTGGAAGTACCTGATCTACGTGCTGATCATGAAGGAGATCGCTGCCCGTCGAGTCCACCTGCCCAAAGGCGCCGGCGGGGAGATCTACCGGTACATCCGGGACAATCACGTCAACCACCGGGCCAGCAGGCTAACCGCGCTGGTGTCCTACCTCAAGCGCATGGAAGGCATCAAGATCGGCCCTTACGAGGCGGCCGTACGCGCTCGGGAGCTGGAAAAGCTGTACAAGCTCGAGGAGATCCACCATCTGCTGCCGGCGCTCCGCGAAGTCGCGGAAAGCCGCCGGGTGATCGTGCTGGTCGACGAGCTTGACCGGGGATGGGATTCCTCCGAGGATGCCCGGGCTTTTGTCGCCGGACTATTCCAGGCATGCATTTCGGTCAACGCTTTGCACGACAACCTGCGCGTGTACATGTCGCTGCGGCAGGAGCTATACGAAGAGATCCCGGAACTGTATGACGACGCCCAGAAATACCGGGACCTGATAGAAACCGTCCGCTGGAACAGCGGCTCGTTGCTCACGCTTATCGCCAACCGCATCCGGCACTCCCTGCCCGCGCTCGCGGAGCACGACGACCAGGCCTGCTGGGACACCCTGTTCGCCAGCACCTCGGGCAGACGGTCATTCCCCTACATGATCGACCGGACCCTGTACCGCCCGCGGGAAATCATCCAGTTCTGCGTCCAGGCCCTGGAACACGGCCGCGACTCGGGCACCTCGGTGCCGCTCACCGCCGCGGCGGTGCGCGAGGCGGAGCACCTCTACTCCAGGGAACGGGCCAGGGACATCGCCGCCGAGTACCGGTTCCAGTACCCCGGCCTGCTTGGCGTCATGGAGGCGTTCCGCGGACGCGACAGCATCATCACCCGCGACGACCTCGAACTGGCGTGCCTGGAACTGATCACCCGCGAAGTCCCCACCCGCGACACGAAATCCTGGCTGGACGACTGCACCCCAGAGTCCCTAACCGAGATCTTGTGGGCTACCGGTTTCCTCGCTGCCGAGATCCCCCAGGCGACCGCCTCCCGGGACACCGCCTCCTCCTTCCTCGGTCCGCACCAAAGCGCCCATTACACGGTCACCGCGGCCCGTCGCTTCCGGATTCACCCCATGTTCTGGGCCTACCTCGGCACCTCGGCAACCCGCCGGACAACCCGCACCCAATAAGGTCCAGTACCGCTTCCGCGCTGGCCGGCTATGACGAGGCAGCAATGGCCTGACGCCGCACGGGGGAGCGAGTGCGCTCAGGGTGTGTCCTGCCCCGGCGGTTGAGGTTCCGGCAGCCGGTACACCCGGCGGGCGGTTTGGTCGAAGATCGCCTCTTGCTCGGCCGGGCTGAGCTCGGCGGTCAGCTCCCGGTACAGGTCGCACACCTGGCCATAGGGCGCCTCGAGGCTAGACACCGGCCAGTCTGATCCGAACATGAGGCGAGCGGGGCCGAATGCCGCCAGCACCGTCTCGTAGTACGGGCGCAGGTCGCTGGCCCGGACCGGGCTCGTGTGCGCGCCGGACAGCTTGCATGTCACGTTGGGCAGCGCCGCCAGGCCGCGGATCGCGGTGGCCCAGGTCCCGTCGTCGGCGCATTCCCCGCCGGACCCGGACCCGGCGGGGGGCCCGCCCAGGTGGTCGACCACGAAGCTGAGCTCCGGCGCCGACCGGGCCGCGGTGACCGCGGCGGGCAACTGGTACGGCAGCGTCACGATGTCAAAGCTCAGCCCGGCCGCGGCCAGGGCATGCAGGCCGCGGAGGACCGCAGGCCGGGCGAGCCAGCCCGGGTCCGCCTCAGACAGGACCGGGTGCCGGATGCCGCGCAAGAACTCCCCGCCCGGCCGCGCCCGCAGCCCGGCCACCGCATCGGCGACGGCGGGCGCGGTTAGGTCCGTCCAGCCCACCACCCCGGCCAGCAGGCCGCCACCGTCCTGGCCGGCCGCCAGCGCCATCAGGTCGGGCGTCTCCCAGGGCTCGGCAGCCGTCTGGATGACCACGGTCCCGGTGACCCCGGCTGCTTCCGCCAGCGGCACCAGATCGGCGAGCGTGAACGACCGGCGCAGCCTGGCGAGCTCGGCGTCGGTCGCCCAGGGCTGGTCGCCCGTCAGCCAGCGATGCTCCCGGGCGGCAAGGTCCCACAGATGGTGGTGCGCGTCGATCATCACCGGCATCGTAGAGCCGGCTGGTCACGTGCGGAAGCCCGTCACCGGCCAGAAAACCCAGTGACGCAGCTAACCTGGAAAAGGGGGCGATGACGCGAGAGGATGCTTTGATGGACGAAACGCTCGCCGCCGGTGATCTGGAACGACTGCGCAAGGACTTCTCAGCCAGCCCCCTCTACCGGCTAGCCCAGAATGCCGTGACCCGGGTGACCGTCGATGACGTCGCCATCAACCGCGAGATCGTCAGCAGCATCGACCACTCGGTGTCGACCACGCTGGACGACTGGAAGGTCACCAACCAGGAGAAGAGCGGCCGTTGCTGGCTGTTCGCCGGGCTGAACCTGCTGCGCGTTGGCGTCATGCGCAAGACCGGGCTCAAGGACTTCGAGTTCTCGCAGAACTACGCGATGTTCTGGGACAAGCTCGAGCGCGCCAATTACTTCCTCGAGGCGATCATCGAGACCGCGGACCGCGACCTCGACGACCGCACGGTCGCCTTCCTGCTGGAGTCGGTGGCCGGCGACGGCGGCCAGTGGAACATGTTCGCCGCCCTGGTGGCCAAGCACGGCCTGGTCCCCAAGGGCTACATGCCGGAGACGCAGAGCTCGTCGAACACGGCCCGGATGAACTCGATCCTCCGCTACCAGCTTCGCCAGGGCGCGCGGACGGTCCGCGCGGCCATGGCCGAGGGTCCCGAGGCCGCCCGCGCCGCCAAGGCCGAGATCGTGCAGGTCGTCTACCGGATCCTGTGCATCCATCTGGGTACGCCACCGGAGCGTTTCGACTGGCAGTGGACGGACAAGGACAAGAACTTCCACCGGGACGGCGTCCTCACGCCACAGGAGTTCGCCGCCAAGTACGTTGAGCTGCCGGTCAGCGAGTACGTCTGCCTGGTCAACGACCCCCGGCCGTCCAGCCCGATCGGCCGGACCTTCACCGTCGAGTACCTCGGCAACGTGATCGGCGGCCCGCCGGTCGTCTACCTCAACGTCGACATCCAGGTCATCAAAGACGTCGCCGCGGCCACCATCGGTGGCGGCGAGCCGGTCTGGTTCGGCTGCGACGTCGGCAAGATGATGAGCAACGAGTACGGGTTCTGGGACGCCGGGCTCTACGACCTGCCGTCTGTTTACGACACCGCGTTCGAGCTCGATAAGGCCGCCCGCCTGGGGTACCACGAAAGCGCGATGACGCACGCGATGCTCTTCACCGGGGTCGACGTGCTGGACGGGGCGCCCCGGCGGTGGCGGGTGGAGAACAGCTGGGGCTCCGACCGCGGCAAGGACGGCTTCTACACGATGAACGACTCCTGGTTCGGCCAGTACGTCTTCGAGATCGCCGCCCGCAAGAGCGCGCTTCCCGCCGACCTGCGCAGCGCGCTGGACGCCGAGCCGATCGTCCTGCCGGCCTGGGACCCGATGGGCGCGCTGGCCCGGTAACCCGCCCGGTTTCACTCCTGGCCGGTTTCACCTCTGGCCGGGTTCACCTCTAGCCGGGTTCACCCCTGGCCGAGGACAGCCATGACCTCCAGCTGAAGCTGCATGCTGCCCTGCAGTTCGGTGCGCAGCATGTGCCGCGCGGGCCGGCTGTCCTCGTCCGGGAACATCTCGACCCAGTGCTTGTCGACAACCGGGCGGATCGCCCTGTCCTGCGCGAAGACGGTGACCTTCACGATGTCGCCGACGGAGCCGCCGGCCGCCGTGAGCACCCGCCGGACGTTGGCGAAGGCCATCGCGACCTGCGCTTCGGTGCCATCCGGGATGGCGCCGGTCGCCGGGTCCTGGGGACCGATGCCCCCGGAGACCAGCAGGTTCCCCACCACCGAAGCCTGCGGGATCGGCGCCCCGTGCCGCAAGCCCGGTACCTCGATCGATCGACGTGCCATCGTCTCGTTCCTTCCGGTCACCAGCCAACGTCCGATCATCTCCTCCGGGCGGTCCGGCTGTCCACAATCACCGGCCGTCCCCGGGACAGCGCCGACTCACGGCAAGGCCGGCCGGTGCCATCTGCGCTGTTACCCGCCCCGGGCGATCACCTTCCAGTCACACCAGTCACGTCCGTGGACGTTGTATGCGAGCCGCACGTTATCACGAACACTTTGTCGTATTTTGTCCGTGCGCCGGGCATACAAAGAACCCTTCGGCCCCCGCCCCCGGCAACCCTCGATGACGCACACTCTCGCACCGGCTGCGCGCCGCCTCCGGGCACGCGGAGGCCGGCTCAACGAACCAGCCTTGCGACTAGGGGACCTCGGGGCTGACGGCTTCGGCCGCGGCCGGGGCACTGTCCGGCGTGCGAACGTATGCCGCCGGGGCACGGCGGGTTTCCGGGACCGACAGCAGGTAGCCGGTCGCGATCACGGCGACGACGGCGATCGTAACCAGCAGGATCCGGTAGTTCACCACGGCGATCAGCGCCGCCCCGAGGCCGATCGAGGCGATCTGCGGCAGGCCAAGGCTGAGCTGGAACACGCCGGTCACGCGGCCGAGCAGGTGCACCGGGGTCCGGGTTTGCAGCGCGGTCGTGGCGGCGACCAGCAGCCACGGCCCGACCAGCCCGGCGACCAGCATCGCCACCAGGTTGGCCGTCACGCTGGGCACGGCTAGCAGCAGCACCGCGAGGGTGAGGCTGACCAGGCCGGCCACGATCATCAGCGACTCGGAGGTCCGCTTCAGCAGCGGTGCCGCGAGAATCCCGCCGATGACGGCGCCGGCCCCCTGCACCGTGGAGAGCACGCCGACGAAGCTCGCGCTGCGGTGCAGCCCGACGGTGACCACGGAGAACCCCGCGGACTCGGTGAACCCCAGGGCCAGCAGCACGAGCGCGAGCGCGATCGTGATCGACTTCAGGACCGGATCGGCGGCGAGGAACCGGAACCCGGCTGACGTCTCGCGCTTCCCCGACGGCACCGCCTCCGGAACCTCCCCGGTCCCCATGAGCACCTCCGGAGTTTCCACTACCTCTCCGGTCCCCGGAACCGGCCGGGGCCCGGGCGCCCGTTGGGTCCCCGGAACCGGCTCGGTCACCCGCAGCGCGGCGAGCGATCCCGCTGCGACAAGGAACGTGACGGCGTCGACCACGGCGACCACGCCGGCCCCGGCCCAGACGAACAGCCCGGCGCCCATCAGCGGAGTCACCAGGCGCAGCCCCTGGGAAAGCGTCTGCTGTGCTCCGTTCGCCTCCGCGAGCAAGTCCTCGGGGACGATGGCGGGCAGCAGTGCCGTCTCGGCCGGCCCCATCGCGCTGCCGACCACGCCGTAGACGAACATCACCAGGTAGACCAGCCACATCAGGCCGCGCCCGTGCACCAGCAGGATGAGCAGCACCAGCGCCGCCAAGAAGAGGTTGCCGCAGATCATCAGCGGCCGCCGGCGGAACCGGTCGGCGACCGCGCCCCCCAGTGGCGAGAACAGGTTGCCGAGCGCGAAGAAGAAGAGGATGAGCCCGGCCCACGCGGAGGATCCGGTCATCTCCTTCATCCAGATAGCCATCGCCAGCCACAGGGCGTTGTCGCCCGCGGTCGAGATGAGATCGCCGAGCAGGTAAATCCGTACGTTCCGGATGCTGAGGAGACGGCGCATCGGGGGCTCCAGCTTCAAGGCCTGGCACGTCGAGCACGTGCGTGAACGCGATGATCTCGAAGGGGTAGCTGCCCGCGGGACGGCGTGCCGGGTCCATCCGGTCGACGTACCTCGACAGCAGGGTGATGAGCTCCGCCCGGAGCCCGGCCATCTCTTCCGGGGTGACGAACATGGCCGACTGGATGGTGTCGGTCGCGTCCCGGATCTCCCGCGGGTAACGCGACCGGGTCAGGTCGAAGCGGCGGATGTTGGCGAAGTACTTCTCGAGCAGCACCTGCTCCAGCGCCCCGGCCGCCGCGGCGACCGCCGGGTCGTCGGACTCCCGGTCGACCGACAAGCTGACATTCACGAGCCGCCAGGGCCGCTCCCTGCCGTGTCCCCCGCC
>Ga0335074_10010153_pt1 | contig 13160 bp, 9 predicted proteins | sample Lox_Sample_23_FD_206715 | JGI IMG/M metagenome (GOLD analysis project Ga0335074, IMG submission 206715) | Soil microbial communities from Loxahatchee National Wildlife Refuge, Florida, United States - Lox_Sample_2.3 | ecosystem: Environmental > Terrestrial > Soil > Wetlands | place: USA: Florida...
ACGACGCCGACCTCGGCGAGGCCTCGGCGATCAACGACGCGACGTCGCGGGTGGGCGGGGTAGTCGTGATCGCACTGGTACCCGCGCTCATCGGGGCTACCGGCGGGCGCAGCATCAGCCAGGCGCTCGCTCACGGATACCAGCCCGCGATGCTCGTCATGGCCGGGCTGTGTGTCGCGGCCGCGGTGGTCACCGGGCTATTCGTCAGCGACAGCCGTCCGGCCGCGCCTGCACCGGCGTCATCGCCGCGCATCCATAGCTGTCCACTACCGACCCCGGAAAAATCATGACCGCCGCCCCCACCACCGTTGATCACGGGGCCGGTGCAGCCGGCGATGTCCAGGTCCTGCTGGACGGAGGGGCACCATGATGGCGTTGCCGCTCGCGGCGCTGACCGCCTGGCAGGCGCTGGCGGACCACGCGGCCCTGCAACCCGGCGAGCAGGTCCTAGTCCAGGAGGGCGCCGGCGGAGTCGGCATATTCGCCGTCCAGCTCGCGGCGATCCTCGGCGGCCACGTCACCGCCACCGGCCGCAGCACCGACGCCGGCTTCGTGCGGGACCTCGGCGCGGAACGCTTCATCAGCGCCGAGGCCGGGCAATCCGGCCCGGCCGCGCGCGGGTTCGATGTCGTCATCGACACAGTCGGCGGTGCCGTGCTGGAGGCCTCGTACGGCCTGCTGCGCGAGGGCGGCCGGCTGATCACCCTCAGCGCGCCCCCGGACCAGGACCTGGCCGGCAGGTACAAGGTCCACGCCATGACATTCATTGTCGAGCAGAACCCGCGGGAGCTAGCCGACCTGGCGGAGATGGCCGGCACGGGAAGGCTGCGAGCGGTGATCAGCCAGACCTTCCCGCTGGCCGAGGGGCAGAAGGCCTTCGAAAGTGGCCGAGAGGCCCGACGTCCCGGCAAGACGGTCCTCGCCGTCCGCTGATCTGCCCAGCGGATCTCTCAGGATGGGGGCAGGACGGTCAGATGACAAGCTCAGGCTGCCATTCAGCCTCGGGCTGGTGGTGCAGGTCGAGGTAGGCCTGGGCGAGCGCTGCCGCGTCGAAGCGCGGTTCGCTGCCGATCCCCTTGGTGATCGTGACGGTGGTCGCGTGCACGCGCGTTCCCGCTAGCTGGTCGTGAAGTACGTACACATAGGCCCGCAGCGCGGCCTTGCCGACGGACAGGGATGCGTATTCCTTGGAGGGGTGCAGCGCGAAGCCGCCGCCGGTGAACAGCAGGCTCCCGCGGCCCTCACGCAGCTGCGGCAGGACGGCGTCGGCCGCGACCCTGGCGCCCAGGACCCTGATGGCCGTGCCGTCGGCCCAGTCCTGGTCGTCACCGCCGATGGGGGAGTCCTTGCGGACCGCCCCGACGTGATACACGAGGACGTCGGGAGCGCCCAGCTCGGTGATCGCGGAGCGGAGCGCGGCGCGCAGGCTGCCGGGGTCCGCGGCGTCCGCGACGTAGCCGCGGACGTGCTGGCCGGCGGAAGCAAGCTCGGCAGCGGCGGTGTCCAGCCTCGCTTTGTCAATGTCGAGCATGGCGACCGGGTGTCCGGCACCGGCGAACGCGCGGGCGAGCGCGATGCCGAGGCCAGGTCCGACGCCGACGACTACTGCGGTTCCGAGGGCCACGGCGGTCCTTTCCTCGATGGGATGGGAAGTCAATGTCGTGGTAGGCCCGGCTAACCCGCGTCAAGGACACCGATCAATGACCGTGCCTCTGCGGGGCTGACTACGAGAGCGTGAAGGTCGCCGCCCACCTCGAGGCGGCCCGACTGTCCGAGGCCGCCGGCCTTCACCGGCTCGAAACCGGCCGTCCGGATCAGCCGCTCGACGTCCTGGCCGGCCCGGTCGTCGTCGGCCACGTAGAACAGGACCGCCGGGTCGGGTGACCTATTGCTCGCGGACGCCAGCAGATCGGCGGGCAGGGTCCCGAACGCCATGGCCAGGCGCGTCCCGGCCGGCAGCCACCCGGCGACCACCTTTCCGGAGGATTGCCCGTCCGGCAGGACACGGGTGAGGTGACCGTGCGCGTCGAGGGTGACCGGGTTGCTCGGCACGACCACGAACTCCCCGGCCAGCAAACCGCCGATCTCCTCGATGACGCCCTTCAGCACCGTGAACCGCAGCGCGAGGACGACCGTACCGGCGCCCTGCACCGCGTTGCGGTTGCCTGCCGTCACGACCGCGGCGGGCCCGATCTGCGCGGCCAGCGTCCGGGCTGACTCACTGTCGACACTGGCCAGCCGCAGGGTCTCCCCGCCTGCGGCGAGCCGGCGGGCGATGGCCGATCCGAGCCCTCCGGTGCCGATGATCGCAGTGGTCATGATCGTCAACTCCAGTCAGCGCAGTGACCGGAAGGAGGCCCGCATTTCGGCGGCGAACAGGCCCGGCTGTTCCCAGCGATCGTGTTACCGCGTGCCTACTTTACGTCTTCCGTCATGCCCGTCCTCCTTGGCCCTGTGGACCGGACACCAGCCGTGCCCGGCACGACCCCAATGTGCCGACTGCTCTAGGGTCGCGCTGGCGACGTGCCATTCGCGCCTGCGTAAACCCTGGTCACTACACCGGTCTGCCGCCGGCCATGGGCAGGCGAGCGCCAGTCGCAGCGGCACGGCAGCGGATCATCGGCCCACGTGCTCGGACGGATGCGCCCAACGGGACAACGGCTTCCTTGGCCTGGATCCCGGGAGATAGGATTTTGGCAGGCAGCGGGCACCCCGCCCCGGCTCCGCTGTGCGGCCTGAGGGCCTCATCGGGGCTGATGCTTGTCCCCAGCTTGGAGGGCCGTATGACCGGTCAGGCCTGGCTAGTTGATCATGGCATGTCGTTGCCCCCGCGGCGATGTGGTGCTGTTCTTGGCGGTGCCAGCGCCCCGGGCTTGGTGTAGTTCGGGGTCCTGGGCCGATGGGCGCGGATTCTCACTCGCCTGGGCGTACCGCTTCTCCCTCGCGAGGACCTGCACAGTTGCGGGGCCGGGGCCGCGAGGTGAGCGTGCTGGCCGGTTTGGTCGCGGCTGTCCGGGCTGGTGAGAGCCGTGTGCTGGTGGTGCGCGGCGAGCCGGGCGTGGGCAAGACGGCGCTGCTGGACTACCTGGCCGGGTCCGCGGCGGGCTGCCGGGTGGTGCGGGCGGCGGGCGTGCAGTCGGAGATGGAGCTGGCGTTCGCCGGGCTACATCAGCTGCTGGCGCCGATGCTGGACCATCTGGAGCAGCTGCCGGTGCCGCAGCAGGAGGCGCTGCGGACCGCGTTCGGGATCAGCGCAGGCCCGGTGCCGGACCGGTTCCTGGTGGCGGTGGCGGTGCTGGGCCTGTTGTCGGAGGCAGCCCGGGATCGGCCGCTGGTCTGCTTGGTCGATGACCAGCAGTGGCTGGATCAGGCGTCGGCGCAGGCGGTGGGGTTCGCGGCGCGGCGGCTGGCGGCCGACCCGGTGGGACTGGTGTTCGCCGCCCGGGTGCCGGGTGCGGAGCTGGCGGGCCTGCCCGAGCTCGCGGTGGAGGGGCTGCGCGAGCGAGACGCTCGCGCCTTGCTCGACTCGGCGCTGGTCGGACCGCTGGACGCCCGGGTCCGCGACCAGATCGTCACCGAGGCCGAGGGAAACCCGCTGGCCTTGCTGGAGCTGCCACGGGGGATGACGTCCGCCGAGCTGGCGGGCGGGTTCGGGCTACCCGGCCAGATGTCGTTGACGGGCCGGATCGAGGATAGTTTCCAGCGGCGGCTGGACGCCCTCCCGGCCCCCACCCGGGAGCTGCTGCTGCTGGCCGCGGCCGATCCGTCGGGTGACTTCTCGCTGGTCTGGCGGGCGGCGGGTCGACTGGAGCTCCCGGTTGAGGCGACGGTGCCGGCCGTCGAGGCGGGTCTGGCGGAGTTCGGCGCGCGGGTCCGGTTCCGGCATCCGCTGGTGCGCTCGGCGGCCTACCGGTCGGCGTCGTTTGCGGAACGGCAGCAGGTACACGGGGCGCTAGCGGAGGCGACCGATCCGGCGGCTGATCCGGATCGGCGGGCCTGGCACCGGGCGCAGGCCGCCGCCGGCCCGGATGAAGAGGTCGCGGTCGAGCTGGAACGGTCCGCGGGCCGGGCGCAGGCCCGCGGCGGGCTGGCAGCGGCCGCGGCGTTCCTGGAGCGTTCGGTACAGCTGACCGCCGATCCGGCGCGCCTGGCCAAACGCACGCTGGCCGCGGCGCAGGCCAGCATGCAGGCCGGCGCGTTCGACAAGGCCCTGGGGCTGCTAGTCATGACCGAGGCCTGGCCGCTGGATGAGCTCGCCGCCGCCCGGGTGACCCTGCTGCGCGGGCAGATCGCGCACGTCTCGGGCCTGGGTAGCGACGCCCCGCCGCTGCTGCTCGACGCGGCCCGGCGCCTAGAACCTCTCGATTCCGGGCTGTCCCGCGAGACCTATCTGGACGCCATGATGGCGGCATTTGCGGCCGGCGACGCGGCGGAGGTCAGCCGCGCCGCCCGGGACCTGCCCCGGTCGCCGCACCCGGGTCCGGCGGAACTGCTGCTGGCCGGCCTATCGCTGCTGAACACCGACGGGCTGGGCGCCGCGGCGGCGGCGCTGCGGCAGGCCGTGAACTTGTTCGCCGGCGACAGCATCTCCGACGTCGACAGGCTCCGGAGGGGCTATATGGCTCTCCCGTCGGCCCTGTTTCTATGGGACGCCGACGGCTACCGCACGATCCTGACCCGGCAGATCCAGCTCATCCGCAGCGCGGGCGCGCTCGACCACCTGCCGATCTACCTGGAGTCGGCGGCCCTGATCGCCGCCTGGAGCGGCGACTTCGGGGCAGCTGCCGCCCTGATCGCGGAGGCCGAAGCGGTCTGCGAGATGTCCGGGTCCCGCATCCCGCCTTTTACCGCTCTCCTGCTTGCCGGCCTGCGGGGCAGCCCGGCCGAGGCCGTCCCGCTGATCGACGCCACGATCAACGCGGCAGAAGCCGAAGGCCAGGGGATCATGGTCACCTGGCCGCGCTGGGTGACCGCCGTGCTATACAACGGCCTGGGCCGCTACGACGAGGCACGGGAGGCGGCCGGGCTGGCCGCCGGCGATCCGGCCGGGATCTACGTCTCCGCCTGGGCGCTCCCTGAGCTGGTCGAGGCCGCCGTGCGCAGCGGGAATATGCCCGCGGCCGGTGATGCCGCGGCGCGGCTGGCGGATTCGGCCCAGGCCGGCGGCACCGACTGGGGACTGGGGATCGAGGCGCGGTCCCGCGCGCTGGTGAGCGAGGGCCGGGCCGCCGAGGACTTGTACCGGGAGGCGATCGACCGGCTGGGCCGCACCCGGCTCCGCCCGGAGCTCGCCCGCGCCCGGCTGCTCTACGGCGAGTGGCTGCGCCGGGAAAACCGCCGCGCCGACGCCCGGGAGCAGCTGCGCACCGCCCACGACGTGTTTGACGAGATAGGGATGGAAGGATTCGCCGAACGGGCCCGCCGGGAACTGCTGGCCACCGGGGAAACCGCCCGCAAGCGCACCGCCCGGGCCGTCGTCGAGGCCAGTCAGGAGCTGACTGCCCAGGAGGCCCAGGTCGCGCGGCTAGCCCGCGACGGCCTGTCCAACCCGGAGATCGGCGCCCGGCTATTCATCAGCTCCCACACCGTCCAGTACCACCTGGGCAAGGTGTTCGCCAAGCTCGGCATCAGCTCCCGGAGCCAACTCGACCGCGCGCTCCACGCAGACCCGGACACACAAGGCAGCTAGCCAGCCCGGCTCAGCACGGCGGGGAGTTGCACATCAGGCGGGCGAGCACCATGGCTCGTTCTGAAAAAGCTGCTTAAGCCGCACCAGGCAGGACTCGGCGAGGCGGACGGGCAGGCTGGGCCGGCCCGGTGATCAGGTTGAGGTCGGGTAGGGCTGCGGGGAGTTCCCGCCGGGAACTGATGCCAAGCTTGGTGAACACCTTGCGCAGGTGCCATTCGACCGTGCGCGGGCTGATGAACAGCTGGGTGCTGATCTCGGAATTGCTGCGCCCGTTGCGGGCGAGCCCGGCGATTTGCGCCTCTTGCGCGGTGAGCTCGTTCACCGTGGCGTGCGTACGCCTGCGGGCGGTTTCCCCGGTGGCCGCCAGTTCTTTGCGGGCCCGTTCGGCGAATCCCGCCATTTCCATCTCGTCCAGCATGGCGTGGGCGGTGCGCAGCTGCTCCCGCGCGTCACGGCGACGGCCCTGGCGGCGCAGCCATTCGCCGTAGAGGAGGTGTGCGCGGGCGAGTTCCGCGCGGAGCCGGGTCCGGCCGAGCCGCTCGATCGCCTCAAGGTAATGGCGCTCGGCGTGCTCGGCTCCGCTGAGCAGCGCCCGTGACCGGGCCTGGATCCCGAGCGCCCAGTCGGTGGCGGCGGCGCTGGTGGCCTCCGCAAGCCGCCGGAGGGCGCCGGACGCACGCTCGGGAGCTCCGGTCCGGGCCGCGGCCTCGATCAGCTCGGCCAGGGACCAGGCTCCCACCCGCACCTTCTCCGGGTCGTCGCTAGCCTGCTCAGCCGCGGTCAGCGCCTCGTCATAGCGGCCCAGGCCATTGTTGAGCACCGCGGTGGCCCAGGCCGCGTCGGTCAGCTGCGGTCTGTCACTGTGCGCCGCCGAGTCTGTCGTGCCGACGGCGATCAGCCGGCAGGCCTCGGCTTCCTGTCCTCGCCAGGCTGCGACCAGCAGAGCACCATCGGGTACTAGCGGGTGGCCCGTTGCCTCCGCGACGGCCTCTGCCTCGCGTGCCATCGCAGCCGCCGACGCGGTCTCACCGGTGGCCAGGAGCAGGGCCGTGGCGTCTTGCAGTGCGTCCGGGAGCGCCGTCAGCGCACCCGCCCGCCGACCCAGGCTGACCAGCCGAGCCGACAGGGCATGCCAGCTCTCGTCGTCCCATGTCACACGGGACATCCGGCAGGCGAACGGCAGCCAGCGCAGCGCGTCGGCGGCCGGTACCGCTTCGTCCCGGAAGACGTGCACGGCTCGGCTGAGCATCGGCGCGCCCACCGCGTGTCCGTCGCTGACCAGCGCCGTCAGGCCATCCAGCAGCAGGTCTGTGGCACGCGGCGGTCGCGAACCGGGCACTGCCCGGATGGCCTCGGCGACTTGCCTCATTCCGCCGTCCATACCCAGGCGCCGCGCGGTCAGCGCGGCACAGAACGCCTCGCGGTAGGCCTCGCGGGCCAGCGCGGCATCGAGTGGTTCCAGTCGCTTGGCCGCGTCGAATAGGAGCGGCAACGCGTCGGGACCCTGGTCCTGACGGGCTGCCAGCTGAGCGCGCAGCAGCTCTGCGCGGGCCCACCCGAGCTCATCCAGCGGCCCGCTCTGCGCCGCGGCCAGCAGCCGCCGCGCCGAGTCCAGCGCACCGGCCTCCCAATTGGCCTCCGCCGCGCCGAGCGCACGGCGAGCCCGGCACGGCAGCTCGGGCGTAAGCTCCGCGGCGCGTTCGCCGAACGCTGCCACCGCGGCCAGGCCGCCACGGGCGCGCGCCTGACCAGCCGAGCGCATGAGCTCGGCCGCGACATCCTCGTCCGGCTGCGATGTGGCCTGCGCCCGATGCCATGCCCGCTGATCAGGACTGATATCGGAACCGGCGGTCTCGGCCAGGGCACGGTGCACGCTCTGCCGCTGCCGACGTGGGGCCGCCCGGTAGACCGCGGCGCGGGCCTGCGGATGACAGAACCGGATCTGCCCGCTGAACTCGGCGAGCCCGGCCGCGACCGCGGGCTCCGCGGCCTCGGCCTCGATGCCGAGGTTCCCGGCCGCCCGCCATACCAGCACCGCGTCCCCGGCCGGTTCGGCGGCGGCGATCAGCAGCAGCAGCTGTGTTGCCGGTGGGAGCAGGGCGAGCTGCTGCCGGTAGCCCTCCTGGATCCGGCTTGGCGCCGGCACCACCCCGGGCAGGCCGAACCCTCCGGCCAGCTCCCCGGGCGCCAGCCCGCGCAGCAGTTCGAGCAGCGCCTGGGGGTTGCCCCTTGCCTCGGCAATAATCCGGTCACGTACCCGCTCATCCAGCGGGCCGATCAGCACCGAGTCAAGCAACCTCCGCGCGTCGGCGTCGGCCAGCCCGCGGAGCCGGAACTCCGGTAGCCCGGCCAGGCCTGGTTCGCGGGCAGGCGAGCGCACCGCGAAGATAACCGCGGCGGGCGCGGCCGCCAGGTGCCGGGCCGCAAACGCCAGCGCCTGAGCCGAAGCCTCGTCCAGCCACTGCGCGTCGTCCACCAGGCAGACCAGCGGTCGTTCCGTCGCGAGGTCCGACAGCAGGCTCAAGGTCGCCATGCCGACCGCGAAGCAGTCCGGCCCATCCCCGCCCTGCATATTGAACGCGATGCGGAGCGCGTCGCGCTGCGGGTCCGGGAGATGCCCGAGCCGGTTCAGGAACGGCGCGCACAGCTGGTGGAGCCCGGCGAACGTCATCTCCGTTTCCGGCTCGACGCCTGTCACCCGCGCGACGCGGCAGCCGGCCGCGCGCTGCGCCAGATAATCCAGCAGCGCCGTCTTGCCCGATCCAGGCTCGCCGCGCAGGACCAGGACCCGGCTCTGGCCGGCCCGCACGTCCGCGGCCAGCTGGTCGAGCATCTCGCGCTCCCCGCGACGGCCATGCAGCCCGCGCCCGGGTGCCTGACCAGACGGCACAGGCGGCGGCACCGTAGCGAGCAGCTTCATCGCCGCGTGATGGTCAGCGCCAGGCATGGTACTCATCTCCTTGATCCCTTGGCCGTGCCACGCCACCAGCTGGTTACCAGCGCCGCGTATTCGGCTGCGGCGTCTTCCCAGGTGAAGTGGCCCGTGTCGATAACGTCGAGCTTGGTATGCGGCAGCCGCTCGTCCAGAAACCTGGCGTTGACCAACGGCACCACCGCGTCGCCGGCGCCGGCGATGATCTGCACCGGGGTGTCCATCTGCGACAGCAGGCCAGCCAGTACCGGAAGCTCAGCCGGGTAGGCGCGCAGGTAGCGAAGCGACCCGGCGAACCGGTCACCTTGGTAGGAGGCCAGGTAGTCGTCCCGGACGGACTCCGGCAGCGTGTACCGGCTGATGTCGCTCAGCACGGCGTCCACGAACTGCCGCGGTTCGCCGCGGCGGAACCTGTCCAGGTCAGGGGCCTCGATGATCTCTCTGACCATCCCGCCGACCTGGATCGGGACCGCGGCGGCACCGCTGCCCACGACCAGGCTCCGGAAACGGCCCGGATGCCGCGCCGCGGCGAACAGCGCGGCCGCGGTGCCGGTACCGGGGGCGACGACATGCGGGTGATTGAGCCCGAACGCGTCGGCCGCGGCGATGATGAACTCGCCCATCGCCCGGGGGGACAGCAGCGAGTCGCTGCGCTGCGAATGCCCGAATCCCGGTAGGTCCATTGCCACCAGGTGAGCTCCCTTCGCGAGCTGCCACCAGACCGGCTCGAACGCGAGCAGGCTTTCCGGCCACGGGCTGAGCAGGAGGGCCTGCTCACTGTGGTCCTCGCTGGCGGCAAACCGGACGGTGAGGCCGCCGACGAGCCGGAACCGCATCTCGAAGGACGCATTCAGCCAGGTGACCACGATCTCGCTCCTCACGGTCTGCGGTCGGCGACCCGCATACCCGCATCGTCGCGCCCGCAAGGGTGTGATCGAGTCCCCAGGTGGCTAGTCGAAGCCGCTAGTGGCTAGCGCGGCGCGCAGTATCCGAGCCAGTGAGAAGAGCCCGGCGCAGAGGGCACGCCGGTGCGGTCTCGCGTACTCACCGACGGACCGACTTGACGACCCAGGTCCCGAGATCACCTTCCTCGGTCCGACGTCCGGGGGCCACGGGCCGGGGCGGCGGCCCAGCCCGGCAGGCGGTCCGGATCAGCGCGGCGGCCGCGTCGGGCGGGTTCTGGTCCGGTTTCGTGGCACGGATCGTCAAGAGCTGGCCGAACCGCTCCCGGCGAGCAGGCCAGGGTACGGCCAGTGTGTTTCACGGGCGCGACGGGCCGGCCCCGAGCCTGACCCTGAGATCACTGCCAACCCGCCGATGACCGGTGGGACCCGGCCGTGATCGCTTCTGAGCAGGGAACGAGACAGTACCCGGACGGCACCGTGGCCGTGGACGGCCTCAACCTGAACGTGCCCGACGGAAACCTCACCAGGCTGGTCGTGACGCGACCGGGAGAACCAGCACCCATGGAGGAGAAAAGGTCATGACCAACATCGACGCGGCGGCGGCCATAAGTGGGTCGGCCGCGCCTGCGCGGGACGGCCAGGAGGCCGCGCAAGTCCTGCCTGACGCGGGATTCGTGTTCGACAGGGCTGGGGCGGCGCTGGTCGTGATCGATCCCCAGAACGACTTCCTGAGCCCCGACGGTGCCGGATGGCCGGTCTTCGGTCAAAGCGTCACTGAGAACAAGGTGGTCGCGAATCTCGCGAGGCTGTTCGAAGCGGCCGAGTCCAGCGAGATGACTGTCGCCATCTCGCCGCACTACGAGTATCCGGCCGACGGGCAATGGCGATTCGGGGGCCCAGGCGAGCGTCTCCTTACTGCGCTTCACATGTTCGCGCGCTCGGGGCCGCTGACCGTTGAGGGCCTGCCCGGGTCCGGTGCTGACTTCCTCGAGCAATTCAAGCAGTTCATCCTCGATGGGCCGGCGATCATCGCCTCGCCCCACAAGATATGGGGCCCGCAGAGCAACGACCTGGCGCTGCAGCTACGAAAGCGCGGCGTCTCGCAGATCGTCCTGGCCGGGATGGCCGCGAACCTCTGCGTGGAGTCCCACCTGCGTCATCTTCTGGAGGAGGGCTTCGAGGTTGCAGTCGTCCGCGATGCGACGGCCGCGGCACGGGTCACTGCGGGCGACGGGTACCTTGCGGCTGTAACGAACTACAGCTTCCTCGCCCACGCCGTCTGGATGACCGAAGAGGCAGTCTCGCATATTCGCGGAGACGCCTAACGCCCGGTCGGGCCAACGGTGCCCTAGCGGCGGGCGGCTTGCCAGTCAGGCAGTGCCAGCAAGGCAACCAGACAGCCCATACCTAGCAGGCTCCCCCGCGCCCGGCCCGTCCCTTACCTGCGCAATAGCCGGAGAGCTTGCTCATCACCCCCAACAGGGCCTGCCGAAAGGCGCCACCGAACAAGAACTGTCCCAACGACGGGAGAAGCCCATAACCGGCCAGCCGGACTCACCCGCAGGGCTGAGCTTCGAGCGTGATATCCGTCCTATGTTCCGAGAAAAGGACCGCGACTCGATGCTCAAACGCTTCGACCTCTGGTCCTGCACCGACGTCCAAGCGCACCAGGGCGCGATCCTTAAGCGTCTCCGCGACGGCACGATGCCTTGCGACGGGCATGGCCGCAGGAGCACGTCGCGATCTTCCAGCGCTGGATCGCCAGCGGGTCGGCGCCCTGAGCGCATGCACTTCTTGACGCCCCCAGCCCGTGGCGGGGCTAGGGTCAGGGTGCGTCGGTCATGATGCGGTCGTAGCTGCGGCGGGCTCTGGCGCCGTAGCGGCGGAGCATCTGCGGGGAGGTCCAGGGTCCGGGCGGTCCTCCTCGACAGCGAGCCAGCGCAGGAACCGCCGCACCACGCGGAACTGGTTGCCGGCATACGCGGTGCTGTACTCGCCTAGCAGCCGCACCGTCCACCGCCGCAGATCAGCCTTGTCTACGTCCTGCCACCTGCGCTTTTCCGTCTCGGGGAGAACGTAGGCGGCGGCGGACCAGCGGACCGCCTCGGTGTAGTTCCGGCTTGTGCGCGGGGCCTTGCCCTCGGCGGCCATGTGCAGCACGAACGAGCCGACCTCGGCCTCCAGCGGTCCCGCGTCCAGGTCCTTCGGAACCCGCGTCCGGAATACGGGGTTTGCGTAGGTACGCGGACTAGTACGGATCGGCTTGAACAGCCATTTGCAAATCCCTCTCTACCTGCAGTCCATGCAGGACAGAGGGCTGCCACGACCGCAGCGTCTGGGTGGTCAGGGACAGGATCAAACTGTCGACCTTCCGCTTTTCAGGTCAACCGCGCCAAGCGCTATGCAGACCTGTAAAAACGGACTCACTGACAAGCGGAACCGCGCTAGGCGGAAGGTGCAACGTCCGCGCTAGCAAGACCCGATGCACCCAATCTACCAGGCAGAACAGCGGCCTCACCCAGGGCCACCGCGACCTGCCCGCGAGATTACCCGGGGGTGAGCGCGCCGTCGGTGCTGCGGCGCGGGGCATGGCCGGAAGCGATTCCCGGCCGCCGGATGACGCCGCCGGCCGGGAATCGTCGCTGCTCGATGCCGAGGTGAAACGCGCCATCTAGGTCTGCTGCTCAGCGGATGTACAGTTCGTCCGCGTCGTACTCGGTGAACTCCGTGTTCGACGTCACATCGGTCATGCCGAGCGCCTGGAACGCGGGGAAGAGCTGCTCGGCGGACCACCGGTCCTGGTGCGCCTTGGACTGCCACACGGTCACCACGTGGAGCCCGCTGGAGTCCGTGCCGGCCGCCCAGGCGAGCAGGCCATCGATGTCCTGGGGCGGGTTGTGCTTGGCGGCGACCGCGCGGAAGCCGTCGATCGTGACCCCGGGCGTCGCTGCGATGTGGATGTGTGCCATGGTTGTCCGGCCTTTCCTGATTTCGTTTGTGCTGGCAGGAAGGACGCTACGGGAAAGCCCGGATCTAGCCATCGGGGGAATTACTCACTGGAGTACTCATTTACGGTCGGCCTGGGTACTCACAGACGACTCGCGCCCTGCTCTCCGCTGGCCCAAGCGGCGATCTGGCTGCGGTTGCTGAATCCCAGCTTGGTCAGGATGTGCTGGACGTGGTTCTCGGCCGTCCGCTCGGAGACGAACAGGGTCTGGCCGATCTGCTTGTTGGTCAGTCCCTGCCCGACCAGCCGGGCCACCTCGAGCTCACGGGGGCTGAGAGGTGAGTCGCCGGCCGGCCCGGCCGTGAGCTGGATTTGCAGTTGTCCGGTCCATTCGGTGAACGGGACCATCCCGAGCTGCCCGGCCTCGCGCGCGGCGGCGGCCAGCACGGCCAGCGCCTCCTCCCGGTCGCCGGGCGCCTGCCGGCCGGTGAGCGCGGCGGCGAGTTCGACGCGGGCTTGCACGGCGCAACCGCGAGCGCCGTTGGCGTCGCAGATCGAGGCCGCCGTCCGCAGGTCCTCGACCGCGGGGTCGAGCTGGCCCAGCGCGGCGGCCGCCTGTCCGAGCGGCAGCTCGACCGGGCCCATGTAGGTCCCGGGCCCGGCGCCGTTCGCGACGTGCTGGCCCCG
>Ga0335074_10010154_pt1 | contig 13159 bp, 14 predicted proteins | sample Lox_Sample_23_FD_206715 | JGI IMG/M metagenome (GOLD analysis project Ga0335074, IMG submission 206715) | Soil microbial communities from Loxahatchee National Wildlife Refuge, Florida, United States - Lox_Sample_2.3 | ecosystem: Environmental > Terrestrial > Soil > Wetlands | place: USA...
GAACGCCGGTGCCAACTGGGTCGACGAAGCTAGCGTTCGCGATCGCAACTGGGTAAGCAGCCGACAACCGTCTGACATTCCGCAATTCAACAAAGCCATGATCGAACTGTTCTCCGAATCGCAGCAGAAGATCCACAAGGCCGCGTGAGGCGACACACCGCGGGCGCTCTCGAACTTACGAGAGCGCCATTTTCTGCCAAGGCACGGTGCTCACAATTAACTTTGTTGCCAAAGCATCGCCGCCTATGATGACCATAGGACTTGCCCCTTGGTATCGAACGTCAGTAAGCCGGCTGAATTAATCCTCCACATCCGTCACTACCGTGCCGCTGACTTCGAGCGGCTGTGGCGGATCGATCAGCTCTGCTTCGCCCCTGGGATCGCCTATACGCAGATGGAGCTGAATGGTTTCATCATGAAGCGCAATGCCATTACGCTGGTAGGCGAATTCTCCATCGATGAAACCGCAAACGACGCGCCCAGTACCACAGAACGCGTCGCCGGCTTCGTCGTCGCTCATCCTGTCCGGCGAAAATACGCACGCATCATTACGCTCGATATTCTTCCCGAAGCGCGCCGCCGCGGCTTGGCGACTAGCTTGATGCGCGCCTGCGAAGAGCGCTTACGATCTCTGGGATGCACTGAGGTTTACCTGGAGGTTGCAGTCAACAACGAGCCCGGCATTCGTCTTTATCGCAAACTGGGCTACGAAATTCTCAGGACGATTCCCGATTACTACTCGAGTCATTCGCTCGACGCCTTCCAGATGGGCAAGCGATTGCAGTTGATCTGAAATTGCGTGCTACAATCGGCGCTTTCTACGCCTCTCGTCGCGCGACTATGGCCGCTTCCCGCTCCAAGTTCTCATCGCCTCCGCTGCGCGTAGCTGTCGACAGTGGAGGCACGTTCACCGACTGCGTCTGGATCGAGCGTGGCAGGCTGCGGATGACGAAAGTCTTCTCCACGCCCGCCGATCCCTCGCAGGCCATTGTTGACGCAATTTCGAAGATCCCCACCTCGAAAAACGTCATCCTGCTTCACGGTACAACGGTCGGCACCAACACCCTGTTGCAACGCAAAGGCGCGCGGGTGGCATTCGTGACCACCGCCGGGTTTGAAGACAGCATCGAGATCGGCCGTCAGAATCGCCCCAGGCTTTACGACCTCAACTTTGAGCGTGGGCCGCTGCTGGTGGAGCGTGGCATGCGCTTTGGCGTGCCGGAGCGCGTCGCCCCCGACGGAAAGATCTTGCACAAGCCGACGGCGGAAGATCTTCGTGTGCTTGCGCGAGACGTTCACGCCAGCGGAGCCGAGGCCATTGCTGTATCAACTTTGTTTTCCTTCGCAAATCCGGAAAACGAACGCGCGATCGGCCGCGTGCTGGAAGAACTCGGCCTGCCGCTTTCTCTTTCCCACCTGATTCTGCCGGAATTTCGCGAATACGAACGCGCCAGCACTGTCGTCGTCAATGCGTATCTCCAGCCGATCATGCAAAGCTACCTGCAGCGCCTCGACCTACGTATGCGTCAGAGTGCGTCCTCCAAAACCAAATCGTCTGCGGCTTTCGTGATGCAATCCAGTGGTGGCATCACCTCCCTGGAATCGGCTGCGCGTCAGCCTGTAAGGACAGTACTTTCCGGTCCGGCCGGCGGCGTTGTAGGGGCGTCGGCAATGGCGCGGCTCAGTGGCTTCGCACGCGTAATCACCTTCGACATGGGTGGCACTTCGACAGATGTCGCGCTAGTCGATGGCGAAGCGAAGCCCAGCAATGAAGCGGAAATAGCTGGTTTGCCGGTGCGCGTACCGATGCTTGACATTCACACCGTGGGCGCTGGTGGCGGCTCGCTGGCGCGCTTCGACGCCGGCGGCGCCCTCCGCGTCGGTCCTGGATCGGCGGGCGCCGACCCCGGTCCTATCTGCTATGGTCGCGGAACGCTGCCGACGGTTACGGATGCGAACCTGCTGCTCGGCCGCTTGCAGCCGGATAGATTTCTTGGCGGATCATTCGTTCTCGATGTTGAGCGAACGCGAGTGCTCACCGCCGAATGGCTCAAACAACAAGGATCTCGCCTGTCGCTGGAGGGCTTCGCCGCGGGCGTGATCCGTGTGGTGAACGCCAACATGGAGCGTGCGCTGCGCGTGGTTTCAGTTGAGCGGGGTTACGATTCTCGGGATTTTTCACTGGTTGCCTTCGGCGGAGCCGGAGGCCTACACGCTTACGATCTGGCGCGGGCGCTCGCCATCCCGCAGGTAATCATTCCCGCGCTACCGGGCGCTCTTTCGGCATATGGAATTTTGACCAGCGACATCGTGAAGGACTATTCCCGAACCGTGATGTTGAAAATCGACTCCAAATCTTCCGTGGCCAACCTGCACAGGCAGTTTGCCAACCTTGAAACGCGAGCCAGACGGGAATTTCACCAGGAAGGATGGGAGGGAACTCCGCATTTCGACTATAGCGCCGACCTACGCTATCGGGGACAGGGCTATGAATTAAATGTACCTTTCAGCAATACCTTGGTTCCCGACTTCCATCGTCTTCACCAATTCCGATATGGCTATAGTCATCTGGAGCGGCCAGTGGAACTTGTGACACTGCGCCTGCGAGCGCAAATACGATCCCGACAAATCCCTAAACAAATTGTCACGATGCCGCAAAATGACGTATCCAGGCAAGAGATCCGTGCGGCATGGTTTGATGGGAAAAAAATTGCAACAGCTATCTATGATCGTAATAGGTTAATAGTAGGCAAGAAATTCCGTGGTCCGGCTATGGTCACAGAATATAGTGCGACAACTATAATTCCTCCCGGAGTGGTAGCATTTATAGATAAGGCTGGGAATTTGCAGATTATGCTCCAAACTAAGCTCACGAACGAAAGGCGCCCAAGTTCGAGCGCCTTTTATAGTTAGAGCTGGCTACCGCCTAAGCAACGTCTTTTTTACGCTGCCCCTCTTCGAGCTGCTGCTCGCGCTCCATCTTGTTACGGGCTCTGTGCTCATCAGCCTTGCGCTGGGCTTCGACGCTGGCATCCCGAACCGCATCTTTCGCCTTGCCCCAGGCATTCTCGACCTTGCCCTTTACCTGCTGGCTGGCGCCCTCCACCTGAAGATCGCTGTCATCTGTCCATTCGCCCACCTGGCGCTTGGCGCGTCCGGCAGCATCATCCATCTTTCCTTTGACTCGATTTTTATCCATAAGTTCAACCTCCCTGGGTTCGTTCGTAGTCAGTTGCGTCTCCTTACTAAACTTCGCACGCAGCAAACTATTGCCATTGAGCAACCATAGGCTGCATTGTGCTGCGGCCGCTACGCCACCGGCCTGCGGCCTGAGATCAATTGGACGATCAGAGCGATCACCGCCAGCACCAGCAGGATGTGGATAAAGCCGCCCAAGGTATAGCTCGACACCACTCCCAGCAGCCAAAGAACCAGCAGGATTACGAAAATTGTCCAAAGCATCTGTTGTCACCTCGCTGAGTAAGTCGCCGCGCGCTACCAACGGATACCTATTGGAGGCGGGTAGAGCACAGGATGGTTGTTTATATGTTGTTCGAACCGGTGTAATCGACTAATGAATTTGCATATCGTTAGGCAACCCGCCGCAACCTTCAGGTTTTTGTTATTCTCAGCCCATTGCCATGAAAGTCGCGATCCAGGGAGAACTCGGCTCGTTCAGTCATGAAGCTGCAGCCAAGATGATACGGCGGACAACGGTGGTGCCATGCGCCCGATCTGCCGAAGTCTTCGATCGCGTAGAGAACAACTCAGTGCAAGCCGCTGTCATTCCCATCGAAAATTCTCTAGCCGGCTCGGTGGCCGAGCACTTCGATCTGTTGCTCGCGCGCGACGTCTTCGTCCATGCCGAATTTCATCTGCGCATCCGCCACAACTTGATTGCGGCGCCCGGAGTGGCATTACAGCACGTTCGGCGCGTGTTCTCCCATCCGGTTGCGCTCGACCAGTGTCGCGATCTCTTTCGTGCTCATCCCAACATGCAGAGCGTGCCGTTCTACGACACGGCGGGCGCACTGCGTCACATCATCTCGGAGGGCTGGAAGGATGCGGCTGCCATCGCGCCGAAGCAGGCTGCGCAGCAATACGGCGGACGCATGCTGCTGGCGGACATCGAAGACGATCGGCAGAACTACACACGATTTCTCCTGATCAACAAGTCCAAGGCCGTCGGTCGGGGATCGAATAAGACGTCGATCGCTTTCGCGCTGAAGAACGTTCCCGGCGCACTATGCAAGGCACTGAGCGTGTTCGCATTGCGCGAGATCAGCCTCAGCAAGATCGAATCGCGCCCCATGCGCGGACATCCCTGGGAGTACGTCTTCTTCGTCGATTTTCTGCGCGGCGATGACGAGGCAGCCCGCAATGCGCTGCATCATCTCGGCGAGATTGCGCAGTTTGTGAAGGCACTGGGGATCTATCCGGCAGCAAAAGCTGAGCGCGGTGGGCGCGCCCGCGCTTACATCGAGCTTAGCTGAGCCTATTCTGATCGCTCAGCCCTCTTAGTTTTGGGCTGCGGCCGTCGCGCGTCTAGCTTCGACGCGGCTGCTATGCTCAGCGGCGGACAGGTACGCTCCGCCCAACAGCAGCATGCCGCTCCAGAACGACCAGAAGATCAGCGTCACCGATACCGAGAAAGGCCCATAAACTTCCTGAAAGTTCAGCCAGGGAAGCGCGAGGATGTACACATACTTGGCCGCTTCGGAAATCAGACCGGTGATGATCGCTGCCGGCAACACCGCTCGCGCCGGCACCTTGCCGTTCGGCAGCAGCCAGTAGATCAGGAAGTAGATTCCGATCGTCGCCAGGATGGCAGATGCCTTCATCAACAGTAATCCAGAAATGTGAAAGACGAAGTTCTGGTCGTTGACGAACTTTCCTAACATGCGCAGGTTTTCCGCCGTCAACGCAATCGAGAGCATTGCCAAACATCCGCAAGCGAAGGCTAGCCCCAGTGAGACGATCAGATTCATCAGGTATGAGCGGTTCTTCTTGAAACCCCAGATGCTGTTGAGCGCAACCTCCAGCGGAAGAAAGATCCCGGTTGAGGTGATCAGCAGCATGACGAAGGACAGAATCTGGCCCCGGCCTTTCACACTCGCCAGGAATTGCAGATTGCGAATCACGAAATCCTTGTTGCTCGGCAGATAATCGCGCAGCAATTGGAGGACGACGTCGTACATCGCAGGCGAGTGGAAGACGCGATGGATCACCGTCAGCAGCAAAACGATGAATGGAAAGAACGACAGGAGTGAGTTGGCTGCCACCGAGAAAGCGTAGGTGTGTACCTCGGTCTGCATCAGGTAACGAAGCGTCGACCAACCATGCCGTTGCAACCGGTGCGACAGGCTGTACGTCTCGGGCAGATGTTGAAATAGCTCCGCTGTTGTGTCTTCTGCCATCAGGCGTCTTGCGGCTGTGCCCTGGCGCAGGGGATTCCTAGTTAAGTTGTTCGTGTCACTTGGCTTACTGGGAACGGGAGTAGGATTTATGGTTTGATCAGCTACGACGCTGGTGGCTTGACTAAGCAAGCCATCTTCCCGGACTTCGGAGCTGCTACTGCCCTGCATCTTCCTTAATCGTAACAGAGGAACTAGGACCGGTTCGGTCCGCCAAGGCGCAACTTTAGTGCCATCCCACTTCTCGAATCAGGAACCAGTGGAAGTTACTGCGCAATAAACACTTGCCAAAATCGAAAGTTCCTGCAATTATCTTGTGCTGCCCTTCCAAGGCGAGGGGTGGTTCTCGGTTTTGCCGAAACGCGGATTTGGGTTGATGTTTCTGTCAGCAGTTCCATTCACGCATTGCGTAGGGTCCCAGGAACTACTCGTGACGCGACAGTAGTGCTCCGTCAGGGTGTGTTCGTGGGCCTTTTTCAATTGCAAGAAAAGCTGCGAGCCGAGCCGCAACCCTTGTTTCCCGGCGACGTTGCGACGTCTCCTAGGTAGTTCCGATGCAGTTAGCCTGGCTGAAGTACAGCGCTATTCAGCTGAAAACTTGCTTAGGACGTTCGCGAAGCAGGGGTAATTTACACGTCTAGTTCGAAAGGAGCGGGTTGTGAGAGAGAAAGGTACAGTTAAGTGGTTTAACGGAGCCAAGGGTTACGGGTTTATTCAGCGGTCCACCGGCGAGGACGTATTCGTTCATTTTTCCGCAATCCAGGAGAACGGATACCGCAGCTTAAACGAGGGCGAGACCGTGGAGTTCGACCTCACCAAAGGACCGAAAGGCTTCCAGGCCGCCAACGTCGTGCGGGTTTGAGACGTCTCCGCACGTGGAGTCTGAATCCTTGGCGCCAAGTAGGATTCAGCTCCGGTTACAGGCCAGTACCACTGGAACCCTCCCCTCCGGGAGGGTTCCCGCTTTCGGACGCGCTGGATTAAGCGTTCACCCCTACTTCCGCCGGGTAGCTCTTTGCTGATAGGACTGAGATCTTCTCGATTGCCCCATCGACCGATTGCTGTGCTGCATCCGCGGCGAATGCCTGCTTATCAGCTTCAATGACCGTGACATCGGTCAGGCCAATAAAGTTCAGCATGTGCCGCAAATAGGGGATCTGGAAATCAGCACGAGATCCCTCGCCGTAAACCCCTCCTCGCGCGACGGCCACCAGCACCTTCTTGCTCGACGGTAGCAAGCCCTTCGGACCGGTGTCGCCGTAGCTGAACGTCTTGCCGGCTCGCGTGATCAGGTCGATCCACGCCTTCAGCGAAGCCGGAACGGAAAAGTTATGCATGGGTGCGCCGACGACGATCAGATCGGCCATCATCAGTTCGTCAATTAAAGCATCCGACAGAGCCAACGTCGTTTGCTGCTCCCCTGTTCGCTTATCGGCTGGAGTCGCATTGGCCACGATCCACTCTTCCGTCAGGAACGGGAGCGAGCCGTTCGCCAAGTCGCGTTCGATGATGCGACCGTTCGGATTCTGCGCCAGCCATTGATCACGGATGTGTCGGGTCAGCCGGCGGGACACCGAGTTGCTTCGCGGACTGGAGTTGACAACTAGAAGAGTATTCATATCGCACCTCGTCGATAACATGTTTAAACACATATTTATGTGTTAGAACACATATTTGGATGAGCGTCGGTGCGAGAGGATTCGCAATCTTATTTAATTGATATACAAAGAGTTAGTGTTCGCCGGAGTCCGGCGGTCGGTTTTCGTCCAGAAGCAGAGCACAAAGCCGGCTCAATTCCCGGCAGTTCTCCTCGCCCAGGCGGCTGAGGATGTTTGCGGCTTCGGCCTCAACCTGCGACTGCATGGCCTCCAGCAACTTAATCCCCTTGGCCGTGATGCAGGTAACCGCCTGCCGCTGGTCTTTGCTCCCGCGCGTACGTTTCACCAGCCGCCGGCCTTGCAGCCGATCAACCAGCCGGGTCACATCGGAAGCGCGATCCAGCATGCGGCAGGCGATTTCGCTTCGTGGATGACCTCCGGGATGGACACCGCGCAGGATCCGAAGCACGTTGTACTGCGCGCGCGTAATCCTATACTCCTGGCACACCCGGTCCATGCGCTCGTTGAGCGTGTTAGCGACAACGATGACGCTAAGTGCGGCTTCTTGCGCCGGGCTGGAAAATTGCGGCTGCTTGAGGCGGCGGCTGAGGGCCTCGGTCATAGCTTCTGTTATAGCCAGAATCGCTGTCTCCTGTCATCCGCGCCAGAAGCGCAAAAAAGGCGGGCCGAAGCCCGCCCAGTCTCGATCGAACCCGCAGCGATTACTTCTTCTCTTTCTCGTCTGACTTCGATTTCTGCTGCGGAGCAGGATGAGCTTGCTCCTGTGGATGCGGAGCAGGACGAGCTTGCTCCTGCGGATGCGGAGCAGGACGAGCTTGCTCCTGTGGATGCGGAGCGGGACGAGCTTGCTCCTGCGGGTGCGGAGCAGGACGAGCTTGCTCCTGCGGATGCGGAGCAGGACGAGCTTGCTCCTGCGGATGCGGAGCAGGACGAGCTTGCTCCTGTGGATGCGGAGCAGGTCGGGTTTCTTCCTTCGGCCGTGGCTGCGTAGCGGGTCGAGCTTGCTCCTGTGGATGCGGAGCAGGTCGGGTTTCTTCCTTCGGCCGTGGCTGCGTAGCGGGGTGCATCTGCGTCTCCGGATGGCCCGCCGGTGCCGGGCGCGCCGCAAGCGTTGGCCGCGCCGGAATGACCGGGGCAATCGGCTTGCTTTCTGCAATTGGCTTAGTTGCCGCTAAAACGGGTGGTCGCCCGTGATTAACTGAGGCGAACTGCCCACGATTCTGAGCAGCCTGCTGCTGGTGCTGCAACTGCGTAGTCATGGGTGGAACGCGGCGTTCACGCAACGCCGCCGCCTCCGCTGCCGTGGGACCCCGAGTAACGCCGCCCGGGCCGTTATAACTGACGCGGTTGACCGTTACATTGTTGATAACCGTGCGGTTGTAGACGTTAGTAATGTTGGTGACGTTGACGTTGTTCACAGCACGGTTGTAGTAGAAGTTATTTCCATTCCAGTAGCCGCCCTGATATCCCAGGCCGTTGTATCCATAGCCGTAATTAATGCCGCCGTAGTATCCGACGTAATGTCCCCAATAGCCGTAGTGATATCGGTAGATTCCGCCAACAAACCCCCAGAAGCCCGGCGTCCACAGAAAGCCGACGACCGGCGGTTGCGTCCACGCGCCCGGCACCCAGTAGTAGCCTTGGGGCGCGTAACTCCAGTATCCCGGCGTCCAGATGTAGCCAGGAGCGGGACAGGGGGGCTGCGAGTAATCGGGCAAGGGTGGAGGCGGTTGCTGTGCCTCGACCGGCGGCTGGCCGTAACTTGCATCCTGAGACTCAGGTTCCTCGTTGTAGGGTTGCTGCTGCTCCGGTTGCTGCTCTTGAGCTTGCTGCTCGGCTGGAGCCTGCTGCTCCGCAGGAGCTTGTTGTTGTGCTGGCGCGGCCTGCGAATAGCTCTGTTGCGGTGCCGCAGCTTGGTTGCCGGTAGGAGCCAGGTTATCGGTAGCCGGCCCATTTTGCGACTGAGCAGTTTGTGCCTCATTCTGCGCGGCGTTTTGTTCGGGGTTGTTGCTCTTGCAGCCCGCAAATGCAAAGGTCAATGCAATCACGGCTGCCATGGTTAGAACAAGATGTAACTTGTGGAGCTTGCGCATAATGTCGCCTTCCGTACAATATCGGATGCGATTCTGACAAATCGCCGAAATCCCGGCTCTCGCCGGATATTTACGGATTATGAACGTAATCATACTGGCTGATTCGGAATAGCGCGAGCCGGAAGCGTATACGCGCCCTTGCGAACGCGTAAGGGATTCCCCTACTCTCGGGGAGCAAGGGAGGGCGATATCATTCTGGCCGGCTGCGGCCTTAGTTCTGCGAACGGCGGAGATGTTGCAGACTCCAGCGGGCATGCTCTGCCACGAGCGCGTCCTTGTCCTGGCTGAGCTCTTCCAGAATCGTAAGGAAACGTTGATCCCGGCTGTTCGCCATGGCGATCGCTACATTTCTGCGAAAACCGCGGAACCGCGCCCGCTTCACCGGTGAACCGCGAAATACCTCGCGGAATTCTTCCAGACTTAGCTGCGCCAGCCATTCGAGATCGGCATTGACCAGCTTTTCGCGCGGCTGAAACTCAGCAATATTGCTCACCGGCGCTTGCCGGTTCCATGGACAAACATCCTGACAAATATCGCAACCGAAGATGTGCCGCCCCATGCCGGGACGCAGCTCCTCAGGAATCGAGCCCTGCAGCTCGATGGTGAGATACGAGATGCACTTGGTTGCGTCGAGCTGATAGGGAGCAGGGAAGGCGCTTGTGGGGCAAGCATCCAGACAGCGCGTGCACGATCCGCAGCGGTCCGCCGGCGGAAGGTCGGGAGTTAGTTCCAGTGACGTGAGGATTACCCCAAGAAACAGCCACGAGCCAATGTGCTCGTTCAGTACGCAGGTATTCTTGCCGATCCACCCAATGCCGGCATACTTGGCGAAAATGCGCTCGATTACCGGGCCGGTGTCGACGTAGCACCAGGTGCGCAGCGACGGCATTCCGCGCTCGTTACACATCGCGATGACCTTCGCTTCCAGCGCGCGAAGCTTCTCGAGTACCACATCGTGGTAGTCCCGTTGCGACCAGGCGTAGCGGGAGATCCAGCCTTGCCAGGTAGCTCCGGCATGCGTCGAGTAGGGCTGATCGGTGTTGTAGTTCAACCCGCAAACCACAACCGACCGCGCCCACGGAGCAGAGTTAGCTAACGATGCCCGCTTCAGCGTACCAGCCTCATTGCGTGCGTTCAGATAGCTCATCTCGCCGCCCCGGCCCTCCGCGATCCACTCGCTAAAGAAACTGTGCTCCGGCCTGTCAGCTACGCCGGCGACACCTGCCAGATCGAAGCCCACTTCGAGGGCAAAGCGTTTAATCTCATTCTTCAGGTTCAAGCTGACAGACACAGGCGGAACTCGCGCTGATTATACGAACTAAACGGCATCGTTCGCCGTAATAACCTGAGGACCAGTGTTGTATAGCATTGCGACGGAGATTGAATGGTTACGACCGTACAGCAGCGCCCGGGCAGTAACGCGATTGCTTCCGATGACCTGCCGCGGCTTGACGCCGGAATCCTGATCGCGCTCTGCGCCGTCAAGCTGCTGCTGCACGTGTTCACCAGCGTCCGTCACTACGGCTACTTTCGCGACGAGCTCTATTATCTCGACCTGGCGCGGCATCTCGACTGGGGCTATGTAGATTGTGCGCCGCTGATCGCAGTGTACGCGAAGGTTGCGCTGCTGATGGGCGGTTCGTTGGCGGCACTGCGGATTCTGCCCGCGCTCGCGGGCGCCGCTCTCATCGCGCTCACCATCCTCATCGTTCGCGAGCTGGGCGGCAATCGTTACGCGCAGTTTCTGGCCGGTCTGTGCATTCTGCTATGTCCGGCGGTGCTGGTTAGTGACAGCCTCCTGACCATGAATGCCTTCGAGCCGTTGTACTGGATGGGCTGCATTTGGGTGGTCGCTCGAATCCTGCGCACGGGAAATTCACGCCTGTGGATCTGGTTTGGCGTGCTGGCCGGCCTCGGCCTCGAGAACAAACACTCGACTCTGTTTTTCGGCTTCGCCGTGGCCGTGGCTCTGCTGCTCACGCGTCATCGCCGCGAGTTTGCCAAGCCGTGGATCTGGATCGCCCTGGTCATCGCGTTTGCGCTATTCCTGCCCAATCTGATCTGGCAAGCGCAGCGTCATTTTCCCACCCTGGAAGATCTGGAGAACGTGCGTCGCGAAGGCAAGAACGTTGTGCTCGGCCCTCTGGCGTTCGTCAAAGAGCAGATCATCGACATGCATCCGATTCTGCTCCTCGTCTGGTTGCCAGGCTTGATCTGGCTGCTGCGCGAGCGCAAGTGGCGCGTGCTCGGCCTGACCTTCGTCGTGTTCTTTGTAACGATGGAGCTTTCGCACGGCAAGAACTATTACCTGTTCCCGATCTACCCCATGTTATTTGCTGCCGGCGCTGTGGTGATTGAGTGCTGGCTGGCGAATCGTCCGGCTTGGACGCGCGCTGCAGTTGCAGTCGTAATCGTGCTGACGGCGATTCCTCTTGTCATTATGTCTACCTGGATGCTGTCGCCGGAGCGTCTGCTGGCATACCAGAATGCCATCGGCTTTAAGCCGGCCAAGCAGGAGGTCCACCACGAGTCGTTGCTAATGCAGCCGATTGCCGATCAGTTTGGCTGGCCGGAACTGGTGAAGCAGGTGGCGGATATCTACAACTCGCTGCCGCCGGAGGAGCGCATCGAAACCGGCATCTGGGCCGGCAATTATGGCGAGGCTGGAGCGGTCAATCTATTCGGTCCAAAATATGGATTGCCGACGGCCTACTCGCGTCACCAGAACCTCTGGTATTGGGGACCGCCCCCGCAGGTCTACAGGAATCTTATCGTGATTCAGTGGAGTCTCGATGACGTGCGCGACAACTGCACGTCTTATCAGGCATTCGATCATTATGATCGCTGGGGCATGGGCGAAGAGAATAGCCCGATTTACTTGTGCCGCGGCGTGAAGTTCGATATCCAGAAGATCTGGTGGCACTCGCATCATTGGAACTGAATTAAGCTGGGAGCGGCTAATTGCCAACCACTAATTGCTGCCTTAGATTCCCAGCTTCTTCACTTCCTCGTTGTAGTACTTGCGATAGAGAATGTCCCACTCCTGGGAACCTTCCAGGATGGTACGGCGCTGGCTTTCGATCTTCTGCCGGGCGGCAGCATCGATCTTCGCCTCCTGTGTCAGCAAGAGCTCGAGCAGGCGGCGGGCTTCCAACCGAATGCTGTTGCGGTCTTCGACGAAGTCGACATTCTCCATATCGGCCAACGTATCGGCGACGGCATGCGCCAGCTTGTTGATCTTTTCGCGGTTGATTCTCATAGCACCGCTTTGTACTTCCGCACCAGCTCGTTCTTCACCTTTTTGAACATCTCCTGGTAGTTGGCGCCGCTGCGCTGCATTTCGTCGGAGTAGGTGTCAAGGATGATCCGCACTTCGTCGTTGATGCGGTCTTCCAGTGTCAGCTCCTCAAGGAGGGCGGCGTTGACGCGCTCGGTGAGCGCCCGCTTGTCGGTGGTCTCGATGAACTCGCCCTCAATCAACTTGTTAGCGATTTCGCGGGCGAGATAGCCCACATATTCCTTGGAGAAGAGCATGCCTGTTCGTATGGGAAAACAGCATAGTCTAACACAGAGATTCTGCTGCCTCGCTGATCCAGTGGTCGAGCCGACGCGAGCAGCGTGTTATCCTGCTGAGCCAAGATAGACTCAGACGCCAATATCGAAATTGCCGTAGTTTAAGGATCAGCCGGGAATGAACCTCTGGGCAGATTTCCTCACCAACGACGGAAGATTGATTCACAAGTGGAAGCACTACTTCCCGATTTACGAGCGCCACTTTCGCGATTTTGTGTACAAGCCGGTAACCGTGCTGGAGATCGGATGCGGCCTGGGCGGCTCGCTGCAGATGTGGAAGCGGTACTTTGGCCCGCATGCGACGATCATCGGAATCGATATCCTTCCTGAATGTAAGGCGTTCGAAGAGGACCAGATTGAAGTGAGGATCGGGCCGCAACAAGACGCCCAATTCCTGCAATCCCTAGTCGACGAGTTTGGCCCGCCTGATATTGTGCTGGACGACGGCAGTCACATGATG
>Ga0335074_10010155_pt1 | contig 13158 bp, 14 predicted proteins | sample Lox_Sample_23_FD_206715 | JGI IMG/M metagenome (GOLD analysis project Ga0335074, IMG submission 206715) | Soil microbial communities from Loxahatchee National Wildlife Refuge, Florida, United States - Lox_Sample_2.3 | ecosystem: Environmental > Terrestrial > Soil > Wetlands | place: USA...
GGCGCGGGCGACGGGCGGATAGTAGACGAGCGTGTACCACACATCGGACAGCAGCGCCGACGGCGACGCCCGCTGCGGGATCGCGGCCCTCGCCGTCACCCCCGCAGGAGGTCGGGCGGGGAGCGACCCTGGCGCTGGTAGAGCCGGCGCACGTGCTCGAAGATCTCTCGGAGCCGCCGGGACGCGGGCTGGACTTGGCAGCGGCGCGCGGTCAGACGCCCGGCGTCCCCCATCCGCTCCGATCGCTCGGGATGCGCGAGCAGCGTCTGCATCCGGGACGCGAGGGCGGAGACGGACCCGGGGGCCACGCTGTAGCCGTTCACTCCGTCCGTGACGAGCTCCGACACCCCGGCCCCTCGACTGACGACGATCGGGAGCCCGTGCATCCACGCTTCGACCCCGACCAGCCCGAAGCCTTCCCACGGGGCCGAGTGCACGAGTCCGACCGCCCCGTCGTACGCGGCACGGAGCTCGTCGGTCGAAACCCCGCCCGTCACGACGATCGAATCTCCGAGCTTCTCGGTGTCGACCACCGAGCGGATCCGCTCCGCCCACGCCTCGCCCTTGGTCTGTTGCCCCGAGCCGGCCGTCAACGTGGTCGAGAAGCTCTCCCCGCCGACCAGCACGAGCCGGTGTTCCGGGAAGCGCCGGCGGACCCGCGCGAACGCCTTGAGGAGCAGGTCTTGCCGCTTGACCGGGTCCATCCGTCCCACCGCCACGAGGTACGGGCGGTCCCCGAGATCGTGTGCGTCCCGAAACCGGCGGACCGCGCCGGGCGACGATCGCACGTGCTCGGCCGGATCGACGTAGGGATAGACCTGGAACGCGCGGCCGTGGAAGCCGTGCCGGATCAGCTCCTCGAGCGAGCGGCGGGTGCTGACGACGATCGCGTCGAACCCTTCCATCGCGCGGAGGAAGAACCGTCGCACCTGCTCCGGGTAGCCCCGGAACTCGAGCGGGATGTGCCAGCGGAGGATCGCCGGCGCCGCCGACCCGACCAGACCTCCCACGAGCATCAACTGGAAGTCGTTGACGTAGAACAGGTCGTAGGCGCCCCGGTGGCGGAGCAGCTGCTGCGCCGTCTCGTGGTTGTACCGGACGTAGGCCCGGTAGTCGTCCGAAGTGAACGGCTCGAGCCCCCACGGTCCGTGGAAGGATCGCCAGAGCGCGTCCTTGAACCGCGCATAGCTCGCCCGCAGTTCCGGCGCGAGCGGCACGGTCTCCACGGTGTACCCTTCGTCCACGACGAACTCGCGGGGCAGCTCGGGGGCGCCCATCGCGACCCACCGGGGATTCGGTGCCAGCCAGCGACCCTGGGCCACGCGCAGGAGGGCGCGCATCATCGGAACCACCCCGCCGACGTTCGGTTCGTAGTCTCGGCCGAGCTTCCAGACGGTCGAGCGGCTCGGGGGCCGACGGGCGAGCGGCCGGGTGGGGGGCGTCTGGCTGGTGATGCACAGGCGAATCATCGATCCGCGCGGACGGCTCGTGTCCCCCGGTGCGACGTCGGGGTGGACTCCCCCGCGACGGTGTGCGGGAAACGGGCGACCGCGGCCCGGATTCCCCAACCCCTGCCGGGACAAAAAGTCTCGGAGCGCGCCCCGCTACCGGGGGAGGGACGCCGCAAAGTACGACCGGGGGTTGGGGCCGGCATGGCGACCGACCACGTGTCTCCTTCGACCCGAACCCGACTGGCCCGATCCGTCCTCGAGAACAACCTCGGTGTACGCCGAGGGGAACGCGTGATCATCGAGGCGTGGACCCACACGCTGCCCTGGGCGGTCGCGTTCGCCCGGGAGGCGCGCCGCATGGGCGCCTATCCCCTCGTCCCCTACGAGGACGAACGGGCGTACTGGGAAGCGGTGGACGACGGAGAGCTGGATGTGCTCGGAACCGCGGCGGCGCACGAGTGGGCGGCGCTCTCGAAAGCGAACGTCTACATCCACATGTGGGGGCCGGGCGACCGAGTCCGACTCAACGCGCTGCCGAGTGCGAAATCGGACCGCCTATTCGCGTTCAATTCTAGTTGGTACCAGGCGGCGGCCAAGGCGAAGGTGCGCGGGGCCCGGATGGAGCTCGGCCGCCCGTATCCGACGCTCGCCCGAGCCTACGGGGTCGACCAGGCCAAGTGGACCGACCAGCTCGTCCGTGCGACGATGGTCCTCCCGACGGCGATGGAACGGGCCGCCGCGCCGCTCGCTCGCGCGCTCGGGCGCGGTCGCACGCTGCGCGTGCGCGATGCGGCGGGCACGGACCTCACGTTGGGACTCGCCCGGCGGCCCGCGCTGATCGCGGCGGGCCGGCCCGAGGTCGCGAATCCGCGACGTCCGGCCGGACTGCTGACGGGACTCCCCTCGGGCGCGGTTCGGGTCGCCCTGGACGAGACCGTCGCCGAGGGCACGATCGTGAGCAACCGCGCCTGCTACTACGACGACGGGAAGGCGACCGGTGGGGTCTTCCGTTTCCGCGCCGGCAAGCTGACGTCGGCCGAGTTCGACCGCGGAGGGGAGCGGTTCAACGCCCAATTCAAGACGGCGAGCAAGGGCCGCGACCGGCCCGGATACTTCTCGATCGGACTGAATCCGGAGCTGCGGGACACTCCCCAGGTCGAGGACGTCGAGCGGGGGGCGGTGATGGTCACGGTCGGAGGGAACCGGGGATTCGGGGGGAAGAACGAATCGAACTTCTTCGGCTGGGCGATCTCCGCCGGAGCGAGCGTCGAGGTCGACGGCCGGGAGCTCTCAGTGCGTCGCTGACGGCGCCGCAGGACTCGCCCGGACGGCGGAGGGCTTCGCCTCCGGCGCCTTCCCCGGCTTCGGTTTGGCGGCGGCGGGCGCCTTGGACTCGGAGTACCCGCACCTGCCGCAGGCGCGCCGGTTGCCGTGCTCGGCGAGGAAGATCCCCGGGCCGCACTTGGGGCAGGACTTGTGCGTGCGCGCGAGCTCCTCGCCCGTCACGGCGTACAGTCCGACGCGAGCCTTCGCCATGCGAGCTCAAGCCCCCGAGCCCGGCGCGGCGTCCTTGTCGGCCTTGGGGGCCTTCGGTTTGTGCTCGGACTTGTGGGGTTCGCCCTTCGAATCGGCCTTGTGGTCGGGCTTCGACTCCCCCGGGGTTTCGGCGGGGGCGGACGGGGGGACCGTCACGGCGGCCTTCGGTGCCTCCGGGGGCGACGGCGGGGCGCTGGCTTCGGGCGCCGGAGCCGTCGGGCCCTTCGCGGCCTTTTCCTTGAGTCCGTTCCGCACGAGGATATGCTCTCGCGTGATCGATTTCACGGCGTCGGCCGTCTCGTAGACGAGCGCCTGGCCCTCGGTGGTCGCGGTGCCGTATCGAGCCCCCATGCGTTCGATGATCACTCGGTCCTTCGGGGCCTTGACCAGCTTCGATAGCTCGACCCGGACCGCGTCTCGGCTCGGCGTGGCCGCCGTGGCGTGCGCGACCTCGAACCGGTACTCGCGTCGCTTGAGCAGCGGGTTGGGGCGGTCGTCGAGGATCGTGATCTCCATCTTCGTTCCTCGCCCGTGATTGCGGTGCGCGCGCGTCCCCTGTGACTCCTCGCGCAACGCCGAGGCGCACGCGGGAGGCCCCCTCAGCCGGGGTACCGTATATAACGGTGGCCCCGAACGGCGAGAGTTCCGTCGCGCCGCCCGCGCCCGGTGCGAGCGCCGCTCTGCTTCCCCACGTCCCGGGGGACGGCGGGCGGTCCGTTGCTAGCTCAGCCCCACAGCACCGTGGGCATCGGTAGCCTCGGTGCCTTCGGGTGCGGGCGCAGGTTGTGCTCCGCGAGCGCGTCCGCGCTCGCGAACCGGCGTCCGCAGAGCGCGCAGACCAGTCCCGAGCGGTGCGCTTCCGGATTCATCTCGATGTCGTTCGCGGGATCGTCGTTCTGGTGGGCGAGGTTCTGGTGCTCGATCAGGCTCGCCGTCGAGCCGAACACCTCGCCGCACAGACTGCAGGTTTCGCCCATCGTCTCACCTCGTCACCCTGAGGACATCGTCGCGACCGGCGCTCAAGTAGGTTTGTCCAACCGGCGGAAACTGCCCGGCGATCGCCGGACCCGCCGGGCGTGAAATCCCCCGATTGTCGAACGCCGCGGACGAGCGCGCCTGGGCAGGGCCCGACCGCGCGAGGAGGCCGGGGCGAAAAAAAAAAAAAGGACGTGGGAAGGGGTTACCGGACCGGTCGACGGGAGCGACGGCGCGCCGACGCGCGCACCGTTCATCCCGAGGCCGCGATCGCGGAGACGGCGTGCTGGGTGGGCTCGATCAGGTAGAGCACGCCCGCGAGCAGGGCGAAGATTGCCCCGACGAGCGCGAGCACGTTCGCCCCGAAGCCGAGCGCGGCCCAGCCGACGAAGGCCAGGACCACGAGGACGACGCCGCTGGCGAACGGGCGACCCTTCCAGTCGTGGTCCGCGAGGTGCGCGAACAGCACGATCAGCGCCCCGACGACGAACAGGACCACGGCCGCGGCCAGCGAAGAGGCCGCCCCGGCCAGATGTCCCAACGCTAGGTCGGTGACTCCGAATGCCGCGGCGAACAGTCCGCCGGCGAGGACGAGGATCCCGCCGATCAGCCCGAAGAGATGTCCCATCTCCCGTTCCGTTGTATGTTCCATTGGTTTCTCACCTCCTGTTTAGTGGCTCCGCTCGAAGGACCCCGGTCCGACGGAGCCTCGAGCGGGCTGTGCGCTCGAGGCTCCCGCGAATCGTACATGAACTCTTGTCTCGCGAGACTCACCGTCCAGCGCCCGGGGCGATTTTTGTCGGCGAATGCCGGGCGCGAGAGCCCCGAATGTCCACGATTGTCGAACAGTCGCGGGGGGGTGGGGCGACCCCCCCTTGCGGCGACCTAGGGGGCCGATGGGGGTCGGGTTCCCGGGAACGGTGCCTACCCGACGCCGCCGCCCCGCGGGGCTGCTCCAAGCTATATCTACCGATCGAGAGAGTTCGACCGGCACCTCATGACGAAGAGCGAGGACGCGCGGACCGTGGCGCAGCTGGACACCGACTACCAAGCGGCGGTCGCCCGAAACGACGCCGCGACGATGGACCGAATCCTGGCGGACGACTTCGTCCTCGTCGTCGGCACGGGCAAGGTCTACACGAAGGCGGACCTCCTCGAGGAGGCGCGCAGCGGACGGATCGTCTACGACCGCCAGGACGACGCCGAGCAGACCGTGCGAGTGTGGGGCGACACCGCGGTGGTCACCGCCCTGCTGACCGCGAAGGGCCGGGAGGGCCGCCGGGTCGTCGACTATCGAGTCTGGTTCAGCGACACCTACGTGCGCTTCCCGGACGGATGGCGCTACGTCCTGGGCCAATCCGGCGTGCGACTGCCCGGCGCTCCGTGAACGGTCGGCCGCGCGCGAGCCGGGACGTCCGCCCGCAAATCTGAAGGCCACCGTCGAGAGTGCCGACCGCGGCGCTCGCCTCGGAGCGAAGATGGAACACCGACGACTCGGTCGCAACGGACCCACGGTGTCGGCCCTCGGACTCGGCTGCATGGGAATGAGCCAGAGCTACGGGCCCGGCGACGAGGCCGAATCGCTCGCCACGCTCGCCCGCGCGCTCGAACTCGGAGTGACCTTTCTCGACACGGCCGATGCCTACGGTCCGGGGACGAACGAGGAGCTGGTCGGGCGCGCGATCCGCGGTCGTCGCGACGACGTATTCCTCGCGACCAAGTTCGGCTTCGTGTTCGACCCGGTGAGCGGCGAGCGGGGGATCGACGCGAGCCCCGATCACGTCCGGGCGGCGTGCGATGCGAGCCTCGCGCGACTCGGGGTGAAGACGATCGATCTCTACTATCTGCATCGCGTCGACGCCCGCACGCCGATCGAGGAGACGGTACGGGCGATGAAGGGACTCGTCGACGAGGGAAAGGTCCGATACCTCGGGCTCTCGGAAGTGAGCCCCGCAACGCTGCGACGGGCGCACGCCGTCCATCCGATCACGGCGGTGCAGAGCGAGTACTCGCTCTGGACGCGCGACCCCGAACAGGGCGTCCTGGCCGCGTGTCGGGAGCTCGGGGTGGGATTCGTTCCGTTCAGTCCGCTCGGCCGAGGGTTCTTCTCCGGCACGGTGCGCGACCTCGCTCGACTCGGCCCCGACGACTTTCGGCGGACCCTCCCCCGATTCGACCCGGAGAATTTCTCGCGGAATCTTACGCTCCTGTCGGCGCTCGAGGGGATCGCGCGGGCGAAGGGATGCACCCCGGCCCAGCTCGCGCTGGCCTGGCTGCTCGCTCGGGATCCCCACGTCGTGCCGATCCCCGGAACCAAGCGTCGGGCGTACCTCGAACAGAACGTGAGCGCTCTCGACGTTCGGCTGAGTCCGGACGACCTGCGCGCGATCGACGCCGCGGTGCCGCCGGAGTCGTTCGCGGGGCCCCGCTACCGCGAGGCGGGGATGACGATGGTCAACCGCTAGCCCGCGCCGCCCTCGCGGGGCTGCCGGGACGGTAGGGAGCTTCTTCGTCCCGCCCGGGATGGTCCCGCGGGACCTTGTGAGCGCGAACGGCCTGGTCGCGACGAGCGGACGGCTCGAGCGCCGGCTCGCCCGCCTCGACCGGACCCGGTTCGACTGGTCGGACGCCGCGCGGGCGGTGGCGGTGCTCGCCATCCCCATCGCCCTCGGCGTGAGCACGGACCTGGTCGCGGCCGGTGTCTTCGCCGCGATCGGGGGGCTGAACGTCCTCTTGCTCCAGGCGACCGGGGACGCGCGGCAACGCCTCCTGCGCAGCGGCTACGGCTGGGGGCTCAACACGGCGATGATCGCGGCCGGCACCCTCGTCGGCACCCTGGGCTGGGTCGAGGTGCCCCTGGTCGCCGTCGCCCTCACGTTCGTCCACCTCGCGAACCGGATCCCCGGCTCCGGCAGCCTCTCGGTGACCGCCTCGGTCGTCTTCGCGATCGGGGTCGGCCTACCCGGAGCGTCGGTGGCCGCCGCAGGGATGCGCGCGGAGCTCGTCTTCCTCGGAGGGGGACTCGCGGTGGTCGGCCTCGCAGCGCACTGCGCGCTCCTCCGATCGTGGGCGCGAACGCTGCCGGCCGACCCCCCGAACGCCCCCGGCGGCGCGGCGCCCGCCCCCGGTGCGCTCCCCGAATGGCCCCACGCGCTCGCGGTCGGGCTGACGGCGGCCGGCGGGCTGGCCCTCGCCCTCTCGCTCGGGCTGGCCCGGGATTACTGGGTGATGCTGACCGTCGTGGTCGTGCTGAGGGCTCGATTCGATGATACCCTCGAAACCGGCGCCGGCCGGATGGTGGGCACGGTCCTCGGGGCGGCGCTCGGCGCCGTCGTCACGATCACGGTGGCCGCGTTCACCGTGCAGGGCGCCCTGCTGCTCGCCTTCGTGTTCGCCGCGTTCGCGCTCCAGCGGGCGAACGCCGTGCTCTACGCCGTCGCCCTGACCGCGTTCGTCATCGTGCTCCTGAACCTCGTCTACCCCGGCGGAGTGCTTCTCGCCGAGACCCGGGTGCTCGACACTTTCATCGGGGGTTCGCTCGCGATGATCGCGTCGGCGCTCCTCTGGTATCTGCGGTACCGGCCGTCGGGACCGGGGTCCGCTCCGCTCTTCCCGATCGACGGCACCGGGGATCGAGGGCCCGAAACGCCCGCACCCCATCGATAGCGACGTGGCCCCCGTTCGATCGTGCGGGTCATCGCGCCGACCGTGGTCCGGTCCCGACGCGCGGGGATCACTCCGCCGGCTCCTGCTGGGTCAGACAGTGGACGGACCCGAGCCCCCAGATCAGGTCCCCGCTGAACAGGCCCACGACCGAGCGGTCCGGGAAGAGGCGCGCCAGGGTCCCCAGCGCTTCCCGGTCCGCGGGGTCGTTGAAGGTCGGCACGAGGACCGTGTCGTTCGCGATGTAGAAGTTGAGGTAGCTCGCCGGGACCGGCTGTCCGGAGTACGTACGCGCCGTCGGCATCGGGAGCTCGACGACCTCGAACGGTCGTCCGTCCGGGCCGACCGCCCGATCGAGTCGGGCCCGGTTCTCCGCGAGCGGAGCGTGGTTCGGGTCCGGCCGGTCCGGCGGGCGCGCGATCACGATCGTGCGCTCTCCCACGAAGCGGGCGACGTCGTCGATGTGCCCGTGCGTGTCGTCCCCCACGAGCCCCGCGGCGAGCCAGAGGACCCGATCCGCCCCGAGGTAATCGGCGAGCAGTTGCTCGACGTCCAGCCGCGAGAGGCCCGGATTGCGCGCCTGCACCTCACCGAGAAGACACTCCTCGGTCGCGAGCAGCAGCCCGGCGCCGTTCACGTCGATCGCGCCGCCCTCGAGCACCACCCGCGCTCCGGCGCGCCGCGGCCGCCACAGGGGGAGCTGGAGCGCCCGGGCGATCCGGCCGCCGAGCCGGTCGTCCCGATGCCAGTTCTCGTACTTCGCCCACCCGTTGAAGTGCCAGGAGACGGCCGCCCGCTCCGCGGGAAGTTCGCCGCGGCGGGGTCGGCGGACGAAGGTCGGGCCCGAGTCGCGGACCCACGATCGGTCCGTGGGCCAGCGGAAGAACTGGACCCGCTCGAGCGAGATCCCGTCCGTGGTGAGACGTTCGCGCGCCGCGGCTTCGGCGGCGTTCCCGCCGACCACGATGCGCACCGTCTCGTGCGCGGAGAGACAGCGCACGATCTCCGCGAACGCGAACGGGATCGCCGCGAACCGTCCCGGCCAGTCGTCCCGGGCCCGCGGCCAGGCGATCCACGTCGCCGCGTGCCGCTCCCATTCCGCGGGCATCCGGTATCCGAGCGCCCGGGGCGAGCGCCGGGGAGTACGAACCGCGGTCACGACGGGTCGAGGAATCGGTGGGTGAGAGGACCGTAGGCGTCGACCCGTCGGTCCCGAAGGAACGGCCAGTGCTGGCGGACGACCTCGACCTCGCGAGGGTCGACCTCGGCGATCAGGATCTCCTCGCGATCGTGGGATGCCTTCGCGATCCGCCGGCCGAACGGGTCCGCGACGAACGATCCGCCCCAGAACTCGATGCCGGGCCCTTCGGTGCGCCGACCCCGCACGTCCGCGTGTTCGTGTCCCACCCGGTTGGGCACCGCCACGTACATCCCGTTCGCGATCGCGTGGGCTCGCTGCACCGTCTCCCAGGCGTCGTGGGCGGCGGCACCGAACTCCGCTTTCTCGGCCGGATGCCAACCGATCGCGGTCGGATAGAAGACCAGCTCCGCCCCGGCGAGCGCCTCGAGCCGGGCGGATTCAGGGTACCACTGGTCCCAGCAGATCAGGACGCCCGAGCGTCCCCCGTGGACCGGGAACGTGGGGAAGCCCAGGTCGCCGGGGGTGAAGTAGAATTTTTCGTAGTAGAGCGGGTCGTCCGGGATGTGCATCTTCCGGTAGCGCCCGAGAAGAGCCCCGTCCGGCCCGAGCACGGCCGTCGTGTTGTGGTAGAGTCCGGCCGAGCGACGCTCGAAGACGGGGACGAAGACGGTCAGCTCATGCTCCTTCGCCACGGCGGAGAACCGCTCGGTCGTGGGCCCGGGGACCGACTCCGCCTCGTCAAACATCGCGTGGTCCTCGCGCTGACAGAAATACTGGGTGCGGAACAGCTCGGGCAGGCAGACGACGGACGCCCCCCGCGCCGCGGCGGCGGTGACCTGTCCCACGGCCTTCTCGACGTTCGCGTCCGGGTCCGGGCCGCAGGACATCTGGACGATCCCGATCCGGTACGGCTTTCTCGAACTCATCCTCCCCCGGTCCGGGTGCGACCCGGGCGACGCTCCCGGTCCCCCCTCGGTCGAATCCCGAGCGGCGGTAATGAGGTTTGGGCCGGGGGACCCCGCCGCCGCCGTCCCCCGCGCTCGGGGGATCGTCGACTCAATCGGCCGCCCGTCGCCGCACGTCACGTTCGAGGAACGCTCGGAACTCTGGGTCGTCCCGGGCGGAGTCGAACAGCGGCGAGTAGAGGAGCTCCAGGACCGGCAGGTTGTTTTCCTTGCGGGCCACTTCCATCGACCGATAGAAACCCACCCGGTCGCCCTGGGCGAACTTGACGAATCCCACGAGGAGCTGGACGACGCCCCCGTCCGTGTTCCGCGCCTCGAGTCGCTCGATCTCCCGGAGCGCGCCCGCCGAGTCGCCTTCCCCGGCGGCCAGGATCCCGCGGTAGGCCTCGTTGTAGGGGCTCGTGGGACGAAGGCGCTCCATCTCCTTGAGGGCGCCCCGGGCGTTGGCGTACTCCCGATGGCCCAGATAGAATTCGGCCAGGTTGGCGTTGGTCCGGAACTCCACGAGCGACTTCGTCCGTTCCCAGTGCGCGAGTGCGTCCGCGGCCCGGCCGGCGTACGAGTACGCCCGGCCGAGGAAGGCGAGAACGTTGATGTCCAACGGGTCGATCGACATCGCCGTCTCCAAGAGCCGCACCGCCTCGTCCAGCTCCCCGCGACCGGCCGCCACCTGGGCGAGCCAGCGGTAGGGGTCCGAAAGGCTCGGATTGAGCTCGATCGCCCGCCGGGCTTCCCGTGTCGTGTTCTCAACGTCGTCGTCGGAGATGTGCATGCTCGCGAGCGAGGAGTGGGCCTCGGCGAGCGACTCGTTGAGCGAGAGCGCGATCCCGATCTCGCGGTACGCCCGCTCCTTCGTCTCGCGAAGAGGGAGGGCTCCCTCCCCCGCCAACCACATCGCCGCATCGGCGATCCCCAGGTGGGCTCGGGCAAAGGCGGGGTCGCGCCCGGCCGCTTCCTCGAAGAGGGCGAGCGCCTGTCGCATCGTCGCTTCGGAACCCTTCGCCGAGAACAGCTGGCGGCCGTGGAGGAACGCCGAGTACGCCGCCATGTCCTCGGTGTCGGCGACACCGGGGGCGTAGGCGGGACGACCGACCTCGGGCTTCGCCGCGAGGTGGGCCGACACCGAGGATGCGACCCGACCGGCGATGTCGTCCTGGATCGCGAAGATATCGTCGAACGGGCGGTCGTAGCGCGACGTCCAAAGCTGCGCCTCGGACGACGGGTCGACCAGCTGGATGGTGATCCGCACTCGGTTGCCGGCCTTCCGCACGCTGCCCTCGAGCGCAAACCGTACTCCGAGCTCGCGGGCGACTTCGGGCAGCGGCCGAGCGGAGTCCTTGTACCGGAGGACCGAGGTCCGAGAGACGACCCGGAGCCCGGGGATCTTGGACGTCTGCGTGATGAGTTCGTCGGTTAGCCCGTCGGCGAAGTAGCTGTCGTTCGCGTCCGGGCTCATGTTCGCGAGCGGGAGGACCGCGAGGTGGAGCTCCGACGTCGAAGCGGAGGAGGGGGCGTGGGCCCGGGCGGCGTCGGACCAGAGGAGCACGCGATACACGTCGATGGGGTAGTCGACATTCTTCAACGTGCGGGGTCCGACCTTCTCGAGCGGTAGGCGGAGCTTGTTGCGCACCTGATCGAAAACGGCGCCGGAAACGCAGATGCCGCCGGGTTCCGCGATCGGCTCGATCCGCGATGCGACGTTGACGGCGTCTCCGAGGATATCCTCGCCCTCTCCCACCACGTCGCCCACATGGATCCCGATGCGCAGCCGTATCGGCACGGGGGCGGCAGGGTCGGCGTTCCGTCGGGCGAGCGCCCGCTGGATCTCTACGGCACAGCGCACCGATTCGATCGCGCTGGGGAACTCGACCAGAAACCCGTCCCCGAGCGACTTGACCTCGCGGCCGCGGTGCGCCGCAAAGAGCGGTCGCAGGATCGCCTGGTGCTCCGCCCGCAAGCGGAGAGCGCCCTCCTCGTCCTGCTGGCCGAGCCGAGTGAAACCGACCAGGTCCGTGAACATGATCGCGGCCAGGCGTCGCTCGCGGTCGGCCACGCGTCCCGACTTCCGCACCGCGAGTTAAGCGCTCCGGCGACCCGGGTCGAGAGGCGACGATCCCCCCCGCGCTGGCCGGGCGACGCCGCCCTCCAGCTCGCGTCCCTACGAGTGCGACGGCGAACGGTCCGGGGTTTCCGGCCCGCACGGTCCGGGTCGGCGGTACTCGAAGGGACGCCCTCGAACGGGGCAGGGAGCGCGAGACCGGACGAACGCTCGCCCACGCCCGAAGCGATCGGACGATCTAGACCTTCCGGGCCTCGGTCACCGGAAAGACGGACGTGATCGGCTTCCAGGCGATCGCCAGGATACCCCCGACGAGCGCGAGGAGGAACCCGATCACGAATCCGCCCAGCGCGAACGGGAGGCTGACGATCGCGAAGACGATCGCGAGCGCGCCCCACACCGCGTGCGCGGCCGGTACCGCGATCATCAGTGCGCCGACGACCATCGTGAGGAGGCCCACGACCAGACCGATGAAGAACAGCCCGCTCAGAAACCCGAAGAAAGCGAAGACGAGGGCACCCACCGCCGCGAAGACCAGCCCGCCGACCAGGATGAATACGCCGCCGAGGATCGTCACGACTCCGGCAGCAACGGGTCGCGGCACGACCGGGAGAGAAGCGGCCGAGCAGAAAAAGCCGATACCAGTTCCCAGATAGAGTCACTCTGCCCCGCCGACGGTCCGGCCCCGGGCGGTACGGCCGGACCGCCGGGCGGGGGGGCCGGTGGGGCGACCGCCGGATTCCCTCGCTCGTCACACCTCGGAGTCCGGGGTCGGTCGCGGCTGAGCCGTAGCTAAGGGACGGCGGAACTCCAGCCTTCCGTGACGGTGGGAGGATGCCGGCGAGCTGGTTCGTTGGCCGGCGGCACCGAAGAGGCGCCCGAGTGGGCGTGCTGCTCGACGTCGTCCTCGCGGAGGCGATCGTGCTCCTCGGCGCCTTCCTCCGGGGCCTTCGTGGGGTACATCACCCTCGAGCTCCTTCAGGGGCCGGCGCGCTCCTTCGCGGCGCGAGCGGCCGAGCGGCCCCTCGGTCGCCCACCAGGTCCGCCCCGGGGCACGAGATTCCGGGGCCGGCATCGTTCGCGATACCTCTTAGGCGGAGGGCGCGCTGCCTTCCGAAGATGCACGACCCCGGCGACCACGGGACCTTCTCGATCGTCGCGTGCGACGCCGAAAGGAAGTACTGGGGAGTGGCGGTCGCGACCAAGCCCCCCAGCGTCGGCGCCGTGGTCCCGTGGGCGGAGTGGCGGGTCGGTGCACTCGCCACCCAGGCGATGGTGAACGTTCACTACGGTCCGCAGGGACTCGCGTTGCTGCGGAAGGGACTGCCGGCCGACGAGGTAGTGCACCGACTGACTCGCGCCGACTCG
>Ga0335074_10010156_pt1 | contig 13158 bp, 7 predicted proteins | sample Lox_Sample_23_FD_206715 | JGI IMG/M metagenome (GOLD analysis project Ga0335074, IMG submission 206715) | Soil microbial communities from Loxahatchee National Wildlife Refuge, Florida, United States - Lox_Sample_2.3 | ecosystem: Environmental > Terrestrial > Soil > Wetlands | place: USA: Florida...
CCGGCAAGCGTCATGTAGTATTCGACGCCATAACCCGAGGGCGGCGGCCCGCGGAAAATCTCCTGGTACTTCTTGACCGCCTCGTCGAGCTGGCCTTGCTGCGCCAGGCTGCGCGCCTGGCTCAGGTCGTTCGGACCGATCTTGCCGGCGCGGATTGCCGCCTGCAGATCCGAGACATGCGGGTCGTTGGGCGCCACTTGCTGCAGCTTGGCCAGATAGCGCTGTGCATCGGCCGGTTTGTTCATCTGAATCGACAGCTCGCCGTACTGGAACAGCGCGTCGGGATCATTGGGATTGAGCTGCAGCAGCTGGTTTAGCGCCTCGGCCGAAAGGTCGGGCCGATCCTTGAGCCGCCAATAGTTCGCCTTGTCGAGGAGAACGTCCCGCGCGGTCTCCTGCGCCCACGCCGGGCGCAGCGCAAATCCGGTCGGCGCCGCGGCAAAGACCAGCAGCGCCAGGATCAACGCGCGCTTCCAGTCTTTCATCGAGCCACCTCCTGCGCGGGGGTTCGCAGGCACCACATCTAACAAGCCGTCCGTTTGCTCACATCACACCGACCGGGCGCCCAGCCGTCCGATCGCCAACCTGCGCAACAGCCAGTACGCCACCAACGCGATCAACAGCACCCCCACCAGGGTGAACAGGATCAGCACAAGCGGCGAGTTGCCGAGCCACCAGCGCAGTTTGGTGATCGTCGGCAGGTGGCCGACCGAATATTCATCGCCGATCCGGAAGCTGGTCACCCGCCCCGAGCTGGCGATCATCAAATCGCCCTGGATCGACGGGTTGAGGTCGCGGTTGCGGAAGGTGCCGAGGACCGTCAGCATCTTGTCCGGCGACGATCCGGTTATGATGACCGCGCTATGCGACGAGCTCAGCGGCGACCGCAAGCCGATCATCGCGGCGAGATTGTCGCCCTGGGAAACCAGCAGCTGGTCGACGCGCTGGCGCTCCGCCTCGGCGTTCGGGTCGAGCACGGTGTAGACGCGATCGAGCGCCGAGGTCATCCCGACCCGCAAACGCCCGTTCTCGACCCGCAGCTTGCCGTTTTCGGCCCAGCGCGCGATCAGCGGCTGGCGCGAGACCGAGCCGAGCACGAGGAGGTCCTTGTCGGCCATCTGATCGACGCCGTTGGCCGTCACGACGGTGGCATGCACGGCGGGGAAACCGGTCGAGTCGCCCATCATCCCCATCAGCTCGAGATACGTTTCGATATCCTGTGAAGTGAGCTGATCGGGCAGCACGATCGCGGTATCCGACAGATCGGCCATCCGCGTGTACGGGTAGCCGGAATTGACGAAGAACGCCAAGTTCGGCAGCGAGGTGAACCGCTCGGTTTTCGACAGATCGATCGTCGAATCCGGATCGATCGATTCCTGCACGTTGTTCGGCAGCACGTCCTGGCACTCGCCGATCTTGACCGGCCGCAGGTCATAGTAGAATTGCAGCTGGTTCTGCCCGAACACGTAATAAGGCGGTACGCGCACGGTCTGCTCGTTCATCACGAAGTCCGGCGAGATGATGTCCTTCACCTGCTGAACGACGCCTTCCTGGGTCAGCGGCAAGCTGCGCAGGTAGGAGTTGTTGATCGAGACGTCGAGCCGCGACTCGCGGAAGTTCATCCATGTGCCCGCCGGATAGCGGTAGCGGATATCGAGCGGGATGCCGGTATTGCCCCACACGAACAAGTCGGGTGCGGTGCGGAAATTGAGCGTCAGCAGGCCCGGAACCAGGCCGTTGCCTTGCAGATCGGTCGGCTGCACCAGCTCGCCAAAGCGCACCGGCCGGTCGATCGGGACCCAGCGCGGCGCGTCGTAAGGCTTGCGCGCCGGGATGTCGGGCGAACCGACGACCTGCGTCTGGCCGCTGAGCGCGGTCGATCCCAAGGTGAGCGTATCCGCCGCCGCGGCCAATTCCTTGGCGTCGCGCCCCATCACCAGCAGCAGCTTGGCCTCGGAATTGGCCGGGTTGGTGACCACCGCGACCGTCGGGCCGTTGATATCAGGCAGATTGAGGCCCGACGGTTTCTCGGCATTGGTGGCGAACACCACGGCGTTGCCGTTGGGGATCGTGTCGAGGCTGGTCGGGAAGCTCGCGCCCTTATACGAGGCCAGCGCGCCGAACCATGATGCCACCGTGCCCGCCGCCTGCAGCGTTCCTGGCGACACCCTCGAGGCGAAGACAAACGGCAGCGTCAGCGCCTGCATGTCCTTCGGGTCATAGAACGGCGTCGGCAGCAGCGAGAGCTCGTTCGGCAGCGGCAGCTTTTGCAGCTGTGTCGTGATCGACGTCGTGTTGCTTAGCACCAGCCACAGGCTCGAATGCAGCGGGTCTTCGCAGCCCAGCGTGTAATGGCCGATAAACCGGAACAGGATGCGGTTGTCTTCCTGGAACAGCACCGGGTTGATCGGCAGCTCGGCGGTCTGTCCCGACGCCTTCTCCTTGGGCAGCGGGATATTGCCGACGACCTCGCCGTTGATCAGCACGGTCAGATGGCTCAATTCCGGGATCAGCGCGGGCGAATAGGCGAAAGTCAGGTCGATCTTGCCGTTGGTGACGATCTCGTCACGCCGCACCGTGAACGGCAGGCTGCCTTCGCCCTGCACGCCGATCAGCCGGATCGGCGAATTGGCGCCGAGGTCTTTGAGCGTCAGCACCTGGGTGCGGGTTGACCCGGCGCCGCCCGGCCGGCTCGATGCGGCGACACCGGGGGGGCCCGGCAAGGTAGGATTGGTGCTCGGCGTCACGCTCTGCGGAGCGGTCCCGATCATGCCGGGCTGAGACACCGCCGGCCCCGGTATCGGCACCTGCGAGCCTTGCGGCGGCGGCGCGGCACCGCCGGTCAGCGGCCCGGCACCGCTCTGCCCCACCCCCATCGTCGGCGGCGCCATCGACCCGGCCTGATTGTTCGGCGCCGCATTAGTCTGCGCCGAGGCAGCGCCGACAAACGGCAGCGCGCCCAGTCCAATGCCGAGCGTGAGCAGCAGACCGGGCAGCACCCGTTCACGCTGTCGCGTGCGCGCGTCCGCCGGCGGCCCCGCGGCACGGAAGGTGCGCGGCGCGAAAAGCCCGACGATGCTGTTGAGAATTTCACGCACCGAGCGCAGCGGCCGATCGACTGGATGCTCCTCCCAGTCGAGCCAGGCATCGGCGCGGCACAGCACCACCCTCACCAGATCGCGCTGCTGCCGCAGCGTCAATTGCTCGAAGGCCACCCGCAGTATCTCCCCGTCCCACGCAATCACCCGCGCCGGCAACACCGTGGTGCGCTCGCCAACGGGCAGCTCTATCTGAATGATCTCATCGACCTCGCCCGCCGGTCGAGCGGCAACGAACATCCCACCGGTCGTCGACAGATTTTGTGACCGCGAGACCAACGACCCGCCATCGGGCAGGTAGATCACGCTGGGGATTTCGAGGCCGAGCCGCACGGAGTTGCGCAGCTGGCGGGTTTCGCGGCCGACCGCGATCGCCGCGCCAAGCGTCAGCAGGTTGAAGATCGCCCAGGCGACGTTGAGCATCAGCACTTCGCTGTCGATGAAGTCGCTCAGCACCCAGCGGATGACGCCGATGAACAGCGCGACGACGAGCAGGCCCATGATGATCAAATGCGGCCGGACGATCTTGTAGTCGAAATAGTCCCGCGGCAGCAGACCACCCTTTTCCGTCACGTTGAACTTGCCGCGCTTCGGGTTGATCAGCGTCACCAGCGTCGGGCGCAGAATGTACAAGGCGAGCACGCTCTCATAGATCTCGCCCCAGAACGAATGGCGATAGCGCGACTGCAGACGCGAGTTGGTGACCGTCGAGTGGATCAGGTGCGGCGCGGCGTAAACGATGACCATCAGGCCGCTCGCCGCGATGATGTTCAGCCGGAACATCAGAAAGCACAGCGGCGCCGTCAAAAAGATGAAGCGCGGCAGGCCGAAAAAGAAATGCAGCATCGCGTTCAGGTAGCAGATGCGCTGGCCGAGATTGAGCCCGCGTCCCAAAAGTGGGTTGTCGACCCGGAAGATCTGCGTCATGCCGCGCGCCCAGCGCATGCGTTGGCCGACATGGATGGCGAGCCGCTCGGTCGCCAGCCCCGCCGCCAGCGGCAGCCGCAGATAGGCCGAGTTCCAGCCGGCGCGATGCAGACGCAACGCCGTGTGCGCATCCTCGGTGACGGTCTGCACCGCGAAGCCGCCGATCTCCTCGACGGCGCCGCGCCGGATCACCGCGCAGGACCCGCAGAAGAACGCGGCGTTCCACAGATCGTTGCCGTCCTGGATGAGGCCGTAAAACAGCTGGCCTTCGTTGGGCACGGTCGTACCGGCGCGAAGGTTACGCTCGAACGGGTCGGGCGAGTAGAAATGATGCGGTGTCTGCACCAGCGACAGCCGCGGGTCGCGCAGGAACCAGCCGATCGTCAATTGCAGGAAGGCGCGAGTCGGTACATGGTCGCTGTCGAACAAGGCGAGCAACTCGCCATCGGTCACCGACAGCGCGTGATTGAGGTTGCCGGCCTTGGCATGCAGGTTGTTGTCGCGGGTGATGTAGCCGACGCCGCAGGCTTCGGCGAATTCGCGGAACTCCTCTCTCCGGCCGTCGTCGAGAATGTAGATCTTGAGCTTGTCGAGCGGGTAATCAATCGACAGTGCGCCCAGCACCGTGTTCTGCACCACCGCCAGCGGCTCGTTATAGGTCGGGATGAAGAGATCGACGGTCGGCCAGTCGGCGATGTCCTCGGGCAGCGCCACCGGCGGCCGGTGCAGCGGCCACGCGGTCTGAATATAGCCCAGCACTAGCACGAGCCAGGCGTAGGTCTCGGCGAGGATCAGGCCGATCCCGAGAAACGCCTCGATCTCGGAGGGAAACTGCAGCGTCTCGGTAAAGCGCCACCAGATGTAGCGGGTCGACACCGCGATCGAGAGCGTGATGAGGATCAGCGTCACGCCGCGCGACGGCTGGCCACGGACCACCAGCATCGCCAGGATCGTCAGCACCGCAAACAAGGCCTGGGACACCAGGTCGAGCGGGGTGATGACGACGATGCCGAGAAAGAACACGCCTACGGTGATCATCGCCGCCAGAACCAGGTTCTGACCGGCTAACTCGGACTCCCCGATGCGCCTCAATTGCCCGAGCATTCCGCTACACCCTCTCTGCGGCGGTCACGGTTTGGCGATAAAAGTGCTTCAAGCCGACTAAGAGAACATTACCTGGAGTCAGCCCGGCGATTCTGTCGCATGCGCCCCCCCGAACTCCTATCACGGCAGAACGCAACACGCACCCCACAACCGGCATTCTAGCGCGAACGGTTGGGTGGCGGGTTAAACCCCGGAATGTGCCGCATACGGTCACGCGGATCGGGCAGGGGTTGGCGCGCGCCGGAAAGCCGTCCGAACACCGCGTCGAGCGAGGCCTCGCTGCGCTGCTGGCCGTCCGCCGCCGGCTGAGCCGCCGCCCCTGAATCCACCCCATGGCCTTCAAGCCCGTCCTGTCGATACGCACCGCCCAACAGACCGCCGCCATTCGATGGCGCCGCCGGCCGCGGGGCCGCTGGCGCCGCTATCGGCGTGGCCGCAACCGCGGGCGCCGCCGACGGAACCGGAGGTGCTGGCAGCGGCGCCGGCGCGGGTCTCGGCGCTACCGGCGCGGCAGCTTGCCGCGGTGCCGGTGTTTGGATGATAGGCGGTGGGACGACGGGCTCCTCGTAATGCGGACGCGGCGGGGTGTTGCGTCCCCCGGCGCCGAGCGCGAACAACCCCGCCGCATAGGCCGCGGGTCCAGGCGCCGCGGCTCCGGTCGGCGTCGTTGTGACCGTCGGGGGTGCTACGGGCGGCCGAGGCGCGGCAGCCGGGCGCTGCTGCACCATAATATCGGCAGGCGCAACCTCCTGATCGGGGAACTGATCGAGCGGGTATTCTTCTTCGAGCTGCGTGTTATGGCTCGGAACAAGCCCGGCCTCCGTACTATCAGGCCGCGCCTGCGAAGTGATCACGGCATCGGTGATTTCACGCGCCCCAGCAAACTCACGGTAGCGAAGCTCCGGTGTCTGCAGCCATGAAAACAAATGCTCAACGTCGTCGTCGTGATCCATGGCCTTCGCGATCACCATTCATACACGGCAAAGATAAAGTCGTCGGGCGGTCAGAAAATATAGGCACTCGGCTTACCGCGAACCAAACGAGATTTCATTATATTCGAAACATCTCTTTTGGAGTCGGGGAAAACCGCCTGCTGTAACATCTTGGAACAACTTGAGGTTGACATTCCGAATAAGCAGCTGTGCCGGCCCCCATAAAGGCGCCGGCACAGCTGCCTGCATCCTAGCATCAGAAAGTTATAGAAGTTAAGCGATTCCGCTCGATCAAGAGTCGCGCAGGCAGGCGCGGGCCGCGGCGTCGATTATCGCGTCCTGGTCGATACCGTAGTAGTGATAAAGATCAGGCAGATCACCCGACTGGCCAAAGTGGTCGACCCCCAGCGGTACGACCTTGTGACGCGCGACGCCGCCCAGCCAGGACAAAGTCGCCGGATGACTGTCGGACACCGTGACGATCGCCGCATCGGACGGCAGCCGGCCCAGCAATCGCGCGGCAAACCCTTGTTTTCCTTGCGCCGCGTCGGCGCGCCAGTCGCGATGCAGGCGATTGGGCGAGGTCACCGCGAGTAGCCCCGCCTGCGGCAAATCTTCGCGCAGCAGGTCGAACGCCGCCAGCGCCTCGGGCGCCACCGCACCGCAATAAGCGATCGCCAGCTCGCAACCGGGGTCCGGCTCGCGCAGCCAGTACCCGCCGCCGATGATCCCCTCTGCCAGCGCGCCATCCATGCGCCGCTCGGGCTGGTCGATGGGCCGCGTCGACAGGCGGAAATAGACGGATTCGCCGTCGTCCTCCTGGATCTCGCCCAGCGCCCAGCGCAGCAGCACCGCCAGCTCGTCGGCAAAGGCCGGCTCGAACGCCAGCAGCCCCGGCTGGGTCAGCCCGATCAGCGGCTCGATGACCGACTGGTGCGCGCCGCCCTCCGGCGCCAGCGTGATCCCCGACGGCGTCGCCACCAGGATGAACCGCGCGTCCTGGTAAAGCGCGTAATTGAAGGCGTCGAGGCCGCGCTTGATGAACGGGTCGTAGAGCGTGCCGATCGGCAAGAGCCTTCCGCCGAACAGAGGCCCGGCGAGACCGAGCGCCGCGAGTTGCAGGAAAAGGTTGTGCTCGGCGATGCCGAGCTCGATGTGCTGGCCGCCCGGAGACATGACCCAGCGCTGCGCCGAGACGACATTCTCCTCGCGGAAGATGTCCTGCCGCTCGGTGCGGTCGAAGATGCCGCGGCGATTGACCCAGGCGCCGAGATTGGTCGACACCGTCACATCGGGCGAGGTGGTGACAATGCGCCGCGCCAGCTCGCTGTCGCTGGCGGCGATGCCGCCGAGAATGCGGCCGAAAGCTTCCTGTGTCGATTGCCGCCTGGCGCGCGGCGGCGGGATGTCGTCGGGCACGGCGATCCGCGCGCTGTCGATCCGCCGCGTCGCGCTCGCCGCCAGCGGCACCGCGCGCAGAAAAGTGCTCAGTTCCTCGGCCGGCAGGTCGAGCCCGGCGAACGGCTCCCACTCTTCTCCTTCAGGCACCCCCATCGCCGCCTGGAACGAGGCCATCTGCGCCGGGTTCATCAGCCCCGAATGGTTGTCCTTGTGGCCGGCGAGCGGCAACCCGTAGCCCTTGATCGTGTAGGCGATAAAGCAGGTCGGCCGGTCGTCGGTGATGCTGTGGAACGCGTCGAGCACCGTCTCCATGTCGTGCCCGCCGAGATTGGTCATCAGCGCGTGGAGCTGGTCGTTGTCGTGCTCGTCGAGGATCGCGCGGATGCCGGGATAGCGGTTGAGATCGCGCATCAGATGCTCGCGCCACCCCTCGCCGCCCTTGTAGACCAGCGCCGAGTAGAGCGAGTTCGGGCAGGCGTCGATCCATTCGCGCAGATGCGCACCGTCGGGCCGGGCGAACGCGGCTTCGAGCTTGCGGCCGTATTTCAGCGTGACGACCCGCCAGCCGACCAGCTCGAACAGCGCGTCGATCCGCCCGAACAGCCGGTCGGACACCACCGCGTCGAGGCTCTGGCGGTTGTAGTCGATCACCCACCAGAGATTGCGGACATCGTGCTTCCAACCTTCGAGCAGCGCCTCGAAGATGTTGCCTTCGTCGAGCTCGGCATCGCCCGCCAGCGCGATCATCCGGCCCGGCTCGCTGCCTTCCGGCGCCATGCCGTGCAGATGCACATAGTCCTGCACCAGCGAGGCGAACAGCGTGACGCCGACCCCAAGCCCGACCGAGCCGGTCGAGAAATCGACGATATGGTCGCCGTCTTTGGTGCGCGAGGGATAGGCCTGCACCCCGCCGAGCGAGCGGAAGCGCTCCAGCTTGTCGCGGCTCTGGTGGCCCATGAGGTATTGCAGCGCGTGGAAGATCGGCGCCGCGTGCGGCTTGACCGCGACGCGGTCCTGCGGCCGCACGACATCGAGATAGAGAGCGGTCATCAGCGTCGCCACCGAGGCGCTCGACGCCTGGTGCCCGCCAACCTTGAGCCCGTCGCGACTTTCCCGCAGGTGATTGGCGTTGTGGATCATCCAGGTGGAGAGCCACAGCACCTTTTTCTCGATCGCGTGGAGCAGCGCCAGCCGCTCATCCGGCGCGGTGTCTGCCCTTCGGGTTTCCAGGGTGGTATGATCGGCCATCGCTGATTACATACACCGCCATGAACCGGGGCGCGATACCCCGCGATATCCAACGGAGCCGGAGCGTATGAGCGAGATGGCGAGCGAAGCTGGAGAACGCAGCATCACCGTGACCGCGAGCGCGGCGAAACGCATCGCCTTTCTGCGCGAGCAGGAAGAGGTCGGTAGCGCCAATCTGCGCATCGCAGTCTCCGGCGGCGGCTGCTCGGGCTTCCAATACGGGATGAGCTTTGACGACCAGACCAACCCCGACGACCGCGTCTTCGAGCGCGACGGGATCGGCGTCGTCGTCGACGAAGTGTCGCTCGACCTCCTCGCCGGCGCCGAGGTCGACTTCGTCGAGGACCTGATGGGCGCCGCCTTCCGCATCAACAACCCCAACGCCGCCTCATCCTGCGGCTGCGGCAATTCCTTCTCGATCGCCTAGGCGCTTAAATCCATCCCGGCGAAGGCCGGCCCCATCCTTACGCTTCTCGTGTAGCTACCCGGTTGGCCCGGCGTATGTCGGGATGGATCTAAATACTCGTTCGCTCAGAGGCAACATGAGGCAGCCATGAAAATCGCCAGCTGGAACGTCAATTCGGTCAAGGTCCGGCTGCCGCATCTGATGGACTTCCTCAAGAACGCGCAGCCCGACGTGCTGTGCCTGCAGGAGATCAAATGCCTTGCCGACGATTTTCCGCGGCTTGAGGTCGCGACGCTCGGCTACAAGGTCGAGGCTTTGGGGCAGCGCGCCTATAACGGCGTCGCCATCCTCTCGAAGGAGCCGGCGCGCGACGTCGTCTTCGGGCTGCCCGGCGACGAGGGCGACGACCATGCGCGCTATCTAGAAGCGGCGTTCGGGGCGGAGAGCGCCGAGATTCGCGTCGCCGCGATCTATCTGCCCAATGGCAATCCGAGCGGCGATAGCGCCAAATTCGGTTACAAGCTCGCCTGGATGGACCGGCTCAACGCGCATGCCGCCAATCTGCTGCGCAAAGAAATCCCGTTCGTCATGGCCGGCGACTACAACATCTGCCCGACCGACGACGATGTCTACGACCCGGTCGGGTTCCGCGACGACGCGCTATGCCGGATCGAGGCGCGTTCGCGCTTCCGCACGCTGCTCAACCAAGGGCTCATCGATGCGTATCGCGTGTTCCACCGCGAGCCGCACAAATACACCTACTGGGATTACCAGGCGGGCCGCTGGCAGCGCGACGAGGGGTTGCGCATCGATCATCTGCTGCTGTCGCCGCACGCCGCGGACAAGGTGCTCGGCTGCGATATCGACAAGTCGCCGCGCGGCAAGGAGCGCGCGTCCGACCACACGCCGATCTGGTGCGAACTGGCGGCCTAGCTGCTTGCTAATGCAATCGCCAGGCGGCCGCGCGGTCGATAAACGCCGCGGTGTCCGGCTCGACCTCGTCGAAGCGCACGACTGTGTTGCCGGTTTTCCCATCGGTCCGCAGGATTTCCCCGGAGAACGAAAAGGCCTGGGCCAGGCCCGGCAGAGCGATCCAGCCTTCGACCGGAGTGCCGATGGGCATCCCCTCGCACACGCCGTCGAGATGGGCGCCGCCGAGCGAAAGGTCCAGCGAGCGGAACAGCTCGCATTCGACGATGACCTCAAAGGTCGGCGTGGCGTAGCGGCGCTGGCGCCGCAGTTCGGCACGGTCGAGCTTGTTGACGAGCATCGGCATGCCGCGACCATCGCCGCAGACCGCTCAAAAATCCATCAAATTGATGCTTAACCGGGAGAGCCGAGCAGCCGGTTTCAACTTTGCGCTGGGTAGCGATGGCACCCGCCGCTGCCGTCTTCGACCATCCAGCCCTCGCGATCTCGGTGCAGCCAGCACGGGCCGATCGGCACCTTGCCGTGACCGCCCGGAATATCGAGCACGTAAGTCGGCTGGCACAGCCCGGAGACGCGACCGCGCAGCGCGCGCATCAAACGCTGCCCCTCGGCGATGTCGCCGCGAAAATGCCCGGTGCCGCGGGCCAGGTCGGGATGGTGCAGGTAATAGGGTTTGACGCGCATCGCCACCAGCTTGCGGAACAAGTCCTCCAGCACCGCCGCGTCGTCGTTGACGCCGCGCAACAGCACGCTTTGCGAGAGCAGCGCGACGCCGGCCCTGGTGAGCCTCGTCATCGCGGCCCTCACCGCTTCGGTCAGTTCGCGCGGGTGATTGGCGTGGACGACCACATACACCGCCTTGCTGCTGTCGAGCGCCGCAACCAGCGCGGCATTGACCCGGCTCGGGTCGACCACCGGTACGCGCGTATGAAAGCGGATGACCTGGACATGGTCGATCGCCGCCAATGTTTCGACGATCGATCTGATGCGGCGCGGCGACAACAGAAACGGATCGCCGCCGGTGACAATAACTTCCCAGATCTCCGGCCGCTCGCGGATATAGGCGTAGGCGCGATCGAGCGCGGCGCGGCCCAGCACCTTGCCTCGCGCGCCGATCTGCTCGCGGCGAAAACAGAAGCGGCAATAGACCGGGCAGACGAGGCCCGGCTTCAACAGCACGCGGTCGGGATAGCGGTGCACGATCCCCGCCACCGGCGACCAGCGCTCATCGCCGATCGGATCGGTCTGCTCTTCGGCCGCGGTCTGAAGCTCGGCCGCGCTCGGCACGAATTGCGCGGCGATCGGGTCGGCGGGATCGGCCGGATCGATCAGCGCCGCGATCTCCTCGGTCAGCGCCACGGAGAACTGCGCCGCCACCGCCCGCAGTTCGTCGATCCGTCCGGCATCGACCAGCCCCGCATCAGCCATATTGTCGAAATCAAGGGTCATGCATTCAGCCTCATTCGCCACATATTATCAGCTTCCCGACGTTTTCTCCGGCGGCCTTGACGCAGTCGCAAAACGCCGCGAAAGAAACGTGATGATTAGCAAGGACGCACCACTACCGTGACCCTCGACAAAACCTACCGGCCGGACGAGGTCGAGCCGCGGCAATATGCAGCGTGGGAGCGCTCGGGCGGGTTCGCCTGCGACCCCGAGAGCGCCAAGCGGCCCTACACGATCATGATGCCGCCGCCCAACGTCACCGGCAGCCTTCATATGGGTCACGCGCTGACCTTCACGCTGCAGGATATCCTGATCCGTTTCGAACGGATGCGCGGGCGCGACGCGCTGTGGCAGCCGGGCACCGACCATGCCGGCATCGCCACCGAGATCGTCGTCACCAACCAGCTCGCCGAGAAACAGATCAACAAGCACGACATCGGCCGTGAGAAATTCATCGAGCGCGTCTGGGAATGGAAGGCTGAATCGGGCGGCACGATCGTCAACCAGTTACGGCGGCTCGGCTGCTCGCCCGACTGGAAGCGCGAGCGGTTTACGATGGACCCCGGCCTCGCGGCCGCGGTGCGCAAGGTGTTTGTTCAGCTCTATGGCGAAGGCCTCATCTACCGCGACAAACGGCTGGTCAACTGGGACCCGGAGATGCACACGACGATCTCCGACCTTGAGGTCGACAACCGCGAGATCAAGGGCAAGCTCTGGCACATCCGCTACCCGATCGAGGGCGAGGACGGCCGCTATGTCGTGGTGGCCACGACCCGGCCGGAAACCATGCTCGGCGACACCGGCGTGGCGGTGCATCCGGAAGATGCGCGCTTTGCCGATCTTGTCGGCAAGAAGGCGCGGCTGCCTTTGGTCGGCCGGCTGATCCCGATTGTCGCCGACGAATATGCCGACCCGGAAATGGGCAGCGGCGCGGTAAAAATCACCCCGGCGCACGACTTCAACGATTTCGAGGTGGGACGCCGGCACAACTTGCCGATGATCAACATCTTTGACCGAGATGCCCGAATTTGGCTCCAAGGCAATCGTGATCTATTTCCTGACATCGACCGGCTTCAGGGCGAAGAGCTTAATTGGTTCCTGGATCTCGATGGAGTTGACCGATTTGGAGCCAGAGAGCGGGTGATCGAGCGCCTGCAGACACTCGATCTCATCGAGAAGATCGACCCACACACTCTTGTCGTGCCACACGGGGACCGTTCGGGAACCGTCATAGAGCCTTGGCTGACATACCAATGGTTTTGTAACGCAAAGGTGCTGGCTGAGCCTGCAATTGCTGCGGTTGAGACCGGGCAGACTGTGTTCGTCCCCCGGCAATGGGAGAACACGTTTTTCGAGTGGATGCGCAACATCCAGCCGTGGTGCATCTCGCGCCAGCTGTGGTGGGGGCATCAGATTCCAGTTTGGTACGGTCGGAAACGCAGTGAAGATGCGTGGAGGAACGGCAAACGAGAATATTTGGATGAAGATGATCCGGAAATTTTTGTCGCCGAATCTGCACAAGAAGCTCTAGCGCTAGCTGAATCCACGTATGGATGTCCTGTCACTATTTTGGACAGGTGCCCAGAAGATTTCACAGACGAGCCGTTTCAACAGGTGATAACGGATGAACTAAACGGGCAGCCGTACCGAGAACCGATTTGGCGCG
>Ga0335074_10010157_pt1 | contig 13157 bp, 4 predicted proteins | sample Lox_Sample_23_FD_206715 | JGI IMG/M metagenome (GOLD analysis project Ga0335074, IMG submission 206715) | Soil microbial communities from Loxahatchee National Wildlife Refuge, Florida, United States - Lox_Sample_2.3 | ecosystem: Environmental > Terrestrial > Soil > Wetlands | place: USA: Florida...
CGAACTGGCTCTCCATCGATCAGGCCCCGCTCTGGCGGGCGAACGCCAACGGATGGCGGATCGAGAACGATATTGAGTGCTATGCATGCAGACGGAGCACCGACCCCGCCATTAAGAGCCACCTTACTGACTGGTCGACGCGGGTTGTCGATCGCTTTGAGGATGTCCGCCAGTGGTATCCATATGCCAGAGCCGGCGGCTGGAACGACCTCGACTCGCTTGAGCTGGGGAACGGCGAGAACGACGGTATCACTCCGGTGGAGCGCCAGTCGATGTTCATTTTCTGGGCGATCTCCTGTGCGCCGCTTTACCTCGGCGCCGACCTTACGCACATGGACCCCGGAGATTTGAAGCTGATCTCCAACCGCGACATCATCGCCGTCGATCAGCGCGGTATCGCCGCGACTCCGCTCGACATCCAAAGCCTGCGCAAGAAGCCCGGGCAGGCTTGGATCAATCTTTATTCCGACGGATCGGCGATCCTCTCGCTCTTTAATCTCGGCCCCGATCCTGCAACCATCAAGTTCGATTGGCGCGAGATCGACGCGCTGCGCGACACCTATTTCGCTGCCCATCCGCCCACGCTCACCGACCTCATCAGCAAGGAGCAGATGGCGCGGTCTGTTGAAGGCATCAACCTGACTCTCGAGTCGCACGGCTCGCGCATCTTGCGGCTGACGCCGGAGAAGTAACCAGCATCTGCAGGTTACGGCTTGCTTCCCGCAGGCGTCAGATCATAATGCCCATTGCGCGCCGTCTGGAGAAAGATCAAACCTGATTCCGGCGTCAATTTCCCGCTGCGTCCCGCCAGGTGAACCGGTTGTTCGCCCCACGGACTTGCGACCGTCAACGGTCCTCCTGCCTCGCTCGTAATGTTGATGAACGTGACGGCGCCGCCGCGCTGCTCGCTCGAAATCAGAAATGCGCCCTTTGCCAACAGCCGCGTAAAGGCCGCATCCTTGTCCGCCGGCCAGTCAGGAAATACGCGCAACACGCTCCCCTCATGTTGCAGCAGCATGGAATCGATGGCTTCGATGCTCCCGGCGGTTTCAATTCCTCCGCCGGACTGAAAAACGGTCAGGTTGCTCGGCCGCCACCCAAAGAGAATCGCTGCCTTGAACTTCGCGATCAGATCGTCGGCCGGCCAACCGATGCGCGCGGCAATGGGGAATTCTTTGCAGAAACCGTTGTGGCTGTTTCCGCCCGGGGTCACGCCCCACGAGTTCATCTCCTGCATGGAATTGCGCGCAATTTCTAGCTCCGTCGCATCGCCGCCGATGGCAAGATTCTCTCCAGGAAACACCAGCCCTTCGAGATTGATCGGCTGGTCACCGGGCGCGAACAGCCGCGGGTTCCTGGCTCCCGGCCTGAGCTTCTCGGCCATGTAGTAAACGGTCTTTCCGTTGTAATTGCCTTGCGGGTAGGGGCTCAGCTCATCGGAGAATCTCTTCCACACCGGCCGCATCGCTGCGTCGACGCGCAGAGCTTCGCTGTCTTGAATCAGCTCGCTTTCCACCCGATGCGCAAAACCAAGATCGAGATTGGGATTGACGTCGTCGCCACCCTCATGCGCAGAGGTGTGCTCGAAACTCCAGTGTCCTTGGTCGTCGCGCACGGCAAAGTCGCGCCAGAATGCATCGAGCTGCCGCATCGCCGGATAAAGCTTCTCCCGCAGAAATGTCTTGTCGAGCGTGTAGTCGTAATAGTCGAACACGGGCAGAAAGCTGAACGTCGCATTCGACTTTTGGTCGGCCGGCAGCCGGTGAAGGTCCTTGATGGGCGCGACGGGAACCGGCGCGGGAGGCTTGGCAATCACAGTGAAGGGCGAGAAGGTCCGCTGGTAAGCCACGCCCTGGTATCCGGCCTCGGCTGTCCGGTTCTTCTGCCAGGGAACCTGCGCCAGCACCATGCGGTCGTACGGCTCAGCCAGATCCGCGTGATTGCTCGAGAAAACACCGTAGTAAGGCGCTTCCTCGTTGTAGTTCATAAAATAGCGGCCGCCCCAGCCGGCGTTATCGGTGGTGATAAAGTTGCCCCACAGCGACGGCGCCGGCTTTCCCGGCCGGCTCGACGACCCGAGCACATAAAGCGATCCGTAATAGTACTCCTCAAGCACCGGATCATGCAGATCCACAAACGACCGCAGCCAGAAATTCTTCCACCAGTTCAAATGCGCGGCTTCAAGCGACCTGACGTCTGCTCCAGTGATCCGCTCGGCGTGCGCCACGGCTTTGCGGGCCAGATCCGCCATCGACGGCCCATTCAACCCGATGCGCGCATCGCTCTCGAATGTTGTGACAATTTCGACCGGCTCGTTGTCCTTCAGCTTGAATGTGCCTGTGACGCTGGTGCCGGCTTGCGCGATATTTGTCATCGCCGCGCCGAGCAAATGGACGGCAATCGCGCCGCGCGCTTTGTAGTCGTTCGCGTCCTGCAGGTTGTTCTCGCGGCTCACCCACAGCGCGCCCTTCTCACTGCCTGCCGCGGCCGGCACCGTCATATGCGGCGCCGCATCGGGCGCCGGCATGGCCAGGTGCACTGCAACGGGCATGGACCGGTCCATCGGGTCGCCGCCCGTCCCTTCCGCCCAAATCTCCGTTACAAACACGTTTTCGCCGTCCGCAACCCACGATCGCATGTGCACTGGCCGTCCATCCATTCGCACGGTGGTTGTCACCTCGGCATGCAGGATGTCCTGGTCCATGCGATAGCTCGAGATTCCTCCGGCTTCGGGAAAGTTCGCCTGCTGCGTCGCAAGTGCGGGCGACGAAATCGTCAGCGAGCCAAAGGAAAGAATCGAAACCTCCGGTGCCTTGTGGCCCTCGTTCCAGTGCGTGCCCCAAAAGTCGCTCTTGCCGAAATGAAAGGTTTGTTGCGACGTGTCAGGGTCTCCTGCCACGACCCCCACATCGCCGTTTCCCATCAGCGCGCCGGCGGTGAACTTGGGCGTGACGAGATTCTCCGGCGGAGCCAGGCTTACGCCGTGAATGGGACCAACAATCCTCTCGACTATTGCCCAGTCGCCGGCTGCGGGGCCTTGCGCGGCGCAGTGGCTCGCAAAAGCAGCAGAGCCCATGGCAAAAAATGATGTGGCAAAAACAAAAAAGCGATGGTTCATCATGCAATCCTTGCTGTACCTTTTGAATTGATTCGGTGGCTGATGATCACTCCGATGCAGGCGTAAACACACCGCTCCATCCGGCAATCCTCTATGCTGGAACCTCCACGTTCACCGTCCCACCGGCGCCCACAGTCACGCGCGCCCATGAGACCGGATTTCCGGTTGGGTCCGTTTGGGTGGTGGCTCGCACCTCGCGACCATTCGCCATCAACGTGGCATGTTGGCCTGCAAACATGGCCCGCCAGATGAAGGCAGGCCCGCGCTGATTGCTGATTGTTGTCTTCCTCGGGCCCTCGTGCCGGACAGTGACCTCGCAGGCGCGGATGGGAAGGTTGCGGAGTTCCGCCCATTCGATCTCCGCCCCCAACCCCGGCAACGTCCTCACCGTTACTTCCACCCAGTCGCCGGCGACTGCCGAGAGCAGCGGCGAACTGTATTCGAGCCGGATACCCATTGCTTCAGTCACAAGGTCGCCGACCCGCGAAAACGACACTTCAGGATACTCAAGCCGCGCATGGCTTAAGTCGAGCAGTCGCGCCATCGCAGCATCGCGATCTTCGGCCGTGCCGTTGCCGCTCGTACCCGCCTTCACAACATCCGTGCGCCAATCCATCCCCTCGGATGAACCGACGCGCCGCGCTCCGCAGCCTTCCATCTGGTGATTCCCGCCTTCGCGCGCATAAAAGCACGCGCCGGTCTTGTTCCACCATTCCGTCTTGATCAGGTTTTCAACCGCCGCAGCTTTCTTCAGATACTCATCAGCCAGCGCCCCGTTTAGGCGCGCCTCCTGGATGTGCGCGTAGGCAAGGTAAGCGGCCCTCTGCGTCTCCAGTACGTCGAAGCCAATAACGTAGGTGTGGTCCTGTTCGTTGTAGCCGGGAATTCCACGATTCCTTGGGAACTTCTTCGCGGGATCGAAGATGCCGCGTTGATTCAGCAGGCGCGGCCGCGTCATGATGTGGTCGAGATCGAGACCCCAGCGCTCGACGTAATCATTGACCGTGCGGTCATAGAAATTCAGGAATACCGGATCCTCGATATACGCCCGATCGCCGCTCCAGACGAACATCCTGAAGCAGCAATCGAGCAGGTCGAAGTTGGATGGCAGGTTGTACCAGAATGATGCGTCGTTTTCATAATCCACCGGCGCCGGCAGATTATAGCGATCGATCTCCCAGTAGCTGCACCAATCCTTGGAGTCTGAGATGTTTTCGGCGAATCGCCGCAACATGTTCAAGTTGAAGCGCGCGAGGCCTAGAGCATGAGCTCCGAACGCCTGGTGGCAGGTATCGCGAATGCAAAAACCTTCCCGTCCCGGCTCAACGGCCTCGTACCACGGTCCCACGGGGTCTCCGGTGTCAAACGCATACGCCATCGCCTGGCTTCGCGCCCAATTGAACACATCCACGAGCTTGGCGCTCGACGAATCGATCTCCAGTTTCGATTGCAGCCGGCCGGGACTCGGAGTCACCTTGCTCACCCCGGTGACCAGCTGCGCCAGGGCAGGATGAAGCTCTGATCCAAGAAGCCCCAGCGAAGGGAGCATTCGGCAAACATCGCGGCGAGTGAGTTTTTTCATGGCGCAATCATATCTGAGGACATGGCGTGCCTATGCGATGCCGATCAAATCGTCACGCACGGGATCGATCTCGACGCTTACATCCTTGTACTCATCGAACAGCCCGGCGTTATGCATCTGCCAAGCGATCGGCCCCACTTTGCCGGCGGAGGGGTTGCTGAAATTGAGCGCTTCGACCGCTTTGCTTTCCGGCGGCTGTGCCACGGCCATGCGCGCGGTTCCTTTCGTTGCGTCGGCAAGAATCTCCACACGGCTCCAGGCGTGAGGATCAAACCTGGTTTTCGTCACGGTGGTGAACTCCGGTCCGCCCGCAGTGTTCATTCCCGGGCGGTAGTCCCAGTGCCCGCCATTGGGAACCTGAAACTGAATGCCGCCGAGAGCATCCAGTGGCTTCTCGTCGTCTTGCGGCCGCGTGCAGAAGATCAGCACGCACGCCTGGTGATCGGGCTTGCCGGAAACATGGCGCATGGTAAACATCAGGCGAAACCGGTTGAAGTCGCGCCTCGTATAAATCACGCCGCGCCCTGTACCCAGGCTTGCCATCGCGCCATCCCGCACTGTCCAGCCGATCGTGGGGGACGGCGCGATATCCGAGGAGTACGCATCTTCAATCAACAGCTTGTTGAGCCTCGCCAGTTGCTGGCCGTCAGGATGCTGGTGAATCAACTTGCGCGTCTCCGGGCGAAGAACAATTCCATTCCCGAAGCGCGCTTTCTCGTAAATGGACGGGCCGGAGATCACCTGGTCCAGATTCCTGACCAGCGCCGAAAGCTCCGCCCTGGCATCTGGGTTGTTTGCCTGCCAGGAGGCCAGGCCAGCTCTCACTGTCTCACTCAACCGCGCGCGGAGGAAAACGCTGACGGCATCGGAGCCGCGGTCCAACCGTCGCACGAAGTCGGGCGGATTTGTGATCTGGCTTACAGAAAGCGAGGTGGCATCGTTCTCGATTTGCAGCCAGCCCTTGAGCGACTTTCCGTCAAAGAGCCGGATCGTCCTCCCCGGCGCCGGCTCTGTGCGGAGGGCACGCACCATTGCAAGTCCGGCAACCGCAAGTCCAGCCGTTCGCGAGAATCGCCTCCGGCTCCAGGAACTGCTTACCTCCGTCATCGCAACGCCTCCCGCGCGACTCACAACTGCCATCAGGGGTTTCCCTGCCGAAGTGTGGCCCGGCCGGTTCTGCGAATACGAATACATCAAAGCGATCTCCCGGCGCAAGGAAGCCCCGGGAAAGGGAGCCGTCAATATGAAAGCTGCCAAAAGGGGCAACGGAACGGATCTAGAAAAGGGCTGCTGGTCAAGCTGTGATTTCGAGGTGGCCGACAAAACACGGGCCAAACGGCGAAACACTTGCCGACGGCCTCAACGCTTGTGTAAAAGAGCAGGCATAGTTGCAAGGTGGCGACTATATACGTATTCATTTGCGGATGATCTGGGTTCCGCAAAGCGCGCGCTGCGCCAGGCGCTGCGCCTCGATCCGCTGTCACCCATTGTCCATACCGCGGTGGGCGGTTGCCTTTACCTGATGCGGCGATGGGACGGGGGGGGCGGAGACTCTGCGCGCCACCCTCGAGGCAAACCCTGACTTCGGACATGCGCGCTGGTCGCTCGGCCGCGTGCTGCTCGAGCAGGGCCGTCCGGAAGAAGCCCTCACCTGCTTTGAGCAGGCGCTCGAAGTGATGGCACAGATCCCAGCCGGCTGGCTGCGATTCTGTGTCAAACCTCGCCTGATGTTCTTCAGAATACCCTGAGCGAGCAAGACCGGTATACACGACAAATCAGCCGACTCCACTGGAAAAAAGGCGTTTCAGTTCCACGTTCCAGACATAATTGCTGAAGACGCAAGGAGTTCAGTCCAGTGACAAACCGTTTGTCACTTGACAAGCGCGCCTGATACTTGGAACCATACGGGCCGCCCGTGAAGCATGTCTTCCCCCGATTCCGAAAACGATTACGTAAAGGCCCACGATAGCGATCGTCGCCGGCCACGTGTGACTCGCAGTTTTAGGCTCAAGAACGCGTTCGCTAGGGGTGCTGCGTCCCGGGCAAGGTCGGCTCTCAGGCGACGAGAAGAAGAAGAATCTGTCCGACCTAACCCAGTTACAGAGCTCCGCAGGATCCAGAAGAGCTTAGTTTGCGGTGTATCGGGAAGCCAAACAGTCTTTTAAGGAGGGTCAGATGCATTTCAGAAGACAATCACTCGTATTGCTGGCCGTAGCTTTGCTACTTTCCGGTTCATGGCTGTTCGCGCAAACCCCAACAGCCGAAGTTACCGGAGTTGTGGTGGACAGCTCGGGCAGAACGATTCCCGGCGCCCTGGTGAAAGTCACCAGCCAGGCCACCAACATCGTGAGCGAAAAAGTGACGAACGACGACGGCACGTTCACGATCGTCAACCTGCTGCCCGGCAACTACATTCTGACGGTGGAAAGATCCGGCTTCAAGACGATCACCCTGCCTGCATTCACATTGGACGTAAACCAGATTCTGACGGAAAAGCTGACGCTGGAAATCGGCTCCACGACGCAAACGGTGACAGTTAGCGCTCAAGGTACGCAGATTCAGAGTTCCTCGGCGGAGTTGGGCACCACGATCTCCCCGCAGATGGTGTCGCAGTTGCCGCTGAACGGGCGCAATTTCACCGAGCTGGAGATCGACCAGCCTGGCGTGACCCCGATCTCGACGGCGCAAGCATCAGGCATATCAAACCAGGACGGCGGCTTGAGCGGCATCCCCGGCACTGTCCTATACAAGGTTTCCATCAGCGGCCAGGTGAACCGCTCCACCGAGTATTTTCTCGACGGCATCATCAACAGCGACTTCCGCATCTCGGCCTATGCCTATCTGCCCATCGAGGACACCATCGACGAGTTCAAGATTCAGTCGCACAACAGCAACGCAGAGTACGGAGGAGTGCTGGGTGGAGTGGTCAATCTGGCCACGAAGAGCGGCACCAACAACCTCCACGGTGCGGCCTGGGAGTACGCCCGCAGCCAGATATTTGACGCGCGCAATCCGTTTTCGGGCTTCTGCAATGCCGCCCAGTGCCCCGGGCTGGCCAGCGAAGTGGCCGCAGGCAAGATTACCGCATCACAGCTTTCCACTACCCCGGTGGGACCGCTCGGGTATTCCCAGAATGAATTTGGCGGAACCATCGGCGGGCCTGTCATCAGGAACAAAATGTTCTTTTACGGCGCGTACGAAGGCTGGCGCTACTCCAAGCCGACCAACTCTTTCACCGTCGATCCGAGCGCACAGGAGTTGAGCGGGGACTTCAGCGGCCAGGTGACTCCGGAACTGGTCGGAACGGTGAACAGCGGAAAGACCGCCGTCACACCGGACCAGCTCTACAACCCGTATGCCGAGTCGGGCGCCAGTTCCGCCGTGCCGTTCTATTGCATGGGCCCGGCCGTCGCCGGCAAAACCCAAACCCCTGACCCGTTGGCGAATCCCACCGCCACGTTCGGCACCACGGGCTACGGCGTGCAGGCACGGCAACCGGGCGACGTGCCCTGCGATGTACTGCCTGCGGGACTGATCGACTCGAAAGTGACTGCCCTGATCAAGGCCTACACGTCCACGCAAGCCACCGCGTGCGCGTTCACCCCGAATTACGCCACCAACGTCGACAACTGCCTGGATAGCCGCCCGAACACTGACAATTCGGAAAACCTCGATGCACGCATCGATGAACATCTGGGGAGCAAAGACACCTTATTCCTGAGAACTTCGATGTGGTGGGATACGGACGTATCCATCGAAGCCGGCACTACCTCGATCGATCCCACCATAACCCATGCGTGGAACTATGGCGGCGGTTGGGACCACGCGTTCACACCCAATCTGATTCTCGACGTCCGCGGAGGATACGACTCGAAGCCGTATCAGATCAACTACACGAATCCCGCTGGCTTCACGCCGGAAACCTCCGCTGGACTCACGGGGATTGCGCCGACGCAAGGGCTGTACCTCGCCCCGTCCGGTTATCCTGGCGTGATTGGCAACCAGGGACCTGAACTACGCGGTAACCCGATGGGGAGCGGCACGACCAGCCTGACGTGGATTCACGGCAGGCACAACATGTCGATGGGCGTGGAGTATCTCTACGAGAAGCGGCTTCAGGTGAATACTTACACCTCGTTCAACTACAGCACGAGCCAGACCTGCCCGACGAACAGCTCGGGAAACTTTGCGTGCAGTGGCGCGGAAGGCAATGCCCTGGCGTCGGCTTTGCTCGATCTGCCTTCCAGCTACAGCGCCAATTTGCCCAAGTACGACATCATCCACCTTCAAGTCCAAAGCTGGGCCGGCTACTTTGAGGACGATTGGCGCCTGCGGCCCGACCTTTCACTCAATCTCGGCGTGCGCTACGATTACGTCCCAGCCGTCAATAACATCGCCAAAAACGGGGAGATGTGGGCCGCGCTGGATTTGCCGGCCAGGAAATATATTATTGAGGGCTCTGCGTCGAGCGCGGCCTATGCCACCGGCTGCGGTTCGCCGGCCGTTCCGCCTTGCATTCCCGGCGGGGTGGGATCTGTGGCAGACAGCGCATCGGTTGCCTTTCAGTCAACTCAGCCTGTGGCCGGAGCCATTAAAGACGGCCTCGGCCCGCGCCTCGGCATGGAGTGGCAGTTCGCGCCCAAGACGGTCCTCCGAGCGGGTTACGGAATCTACTTCGACACCATGAGCGCGCGCAGCCAGTGGGCGGAAAACACAGTGCAAGCCTCGATCTGGCCCTTTACCCAGGGCGTGAACTACACATTCAACAACGCTCCGATGGGTACGACTCCCAGCAGCACAACGTTTCCAATTTGCAATTCGGCGGCCACCTGCGGCCCGTCTTCCGGATATACTTCCTCGTCGTTTGAAGGCGCGATCGGTTTGACCAACCCCGTCGTGCAGCCAAACCCGTGGTCGATCGGGGGTTACACCAACGACCCCAACTACTCCGATCCATGGTCGCAGCAATGGCAAGTGAACATTGAGCGGCAGTTGGGTTCCAGCTCCATGATCTCTGCGGCCTACGTGGGCAGCAGAACCTACAGGCTCGACTACACCGGAAGCGCCAACGAGCCCGTGGGACCTTTCTGCGAGAATACCGCCCAGTGCGCAAACCCGGTGACATCAGCGCAGGCGCAGGAAACGGAGTACATGCCATTCTCGATTACCGGCTGGCACTATGCCGAATCGACCGGCATTTCGAACTACAACGGCCTGCAGGCGCAATTCAACCAGCGCTTCTCAAATGGGATTGAAGCTCTGGTGGCTTATACGTGGTCAAAGTGCCTGGGGACGAGCAATGGTTGGTTTAACGCTGAAAACGGCGACGAAAGCGATCCCATCGAAGATTTCTTCAACCCAAACCTGGCTTACGGAGTCTGCGGCTTCGACATTCCGCAGCAGTTTAACGTGAGCGGGGTTTACAATCTGCCCTTTGGAAAGGACCGGCAATGGCTGCAAAGCGGGCCGCTTTCGTGGATCCTGGGCGACTGGAATACAAACTTCTCATTCCTGTTTCGGTCGGGCCAGGCATTCAACCCGGGTTGGAGCGGGGCCAGCGGCATCTGCTCGGCTACAACTACAACAAACTGCGTGCCGCAGTCCATCGGCGGAATTGCGACCACCTCGAGCGATCCGGCCAGCCTCTCAGTGCCGGGCAGCTCTATGACCGGATACAGCAGGCCCAGCATACTTCCTGGCTGCAGCCTCACCGGTGGCCGAAGCGAGAGCCAGTGGTACAACCCAGCCTGCTTTGTAAGCCCGGCGTCGACGCAGGTCGGGCCCGGCTACGGATTCGGAGACGCGGCCATAGGGGGAATGCGCACACAGCGCTTCAACAATTTGGACCTGTCGTTGATCAAAGACATTCCCATTCGGGAGTCCAAGCAATTGGAGCTTCGCTTCGAGGGCTTCAACGTTTACAACCACCAGGTGTGGGGCGAACCAGGCGCGTCGATCTCTCCCACCTTCACATCGTCGACGGGCGCGGTTACCTACGGCTCCGCCGGCGCGATCAGCGGCATTTCAAGCACGCCGCGCGAATTGCAGCTCGCAGCAAAATTCACGTTTTAGCTACGTGCGCCCAAGATCCGGCGTGGCGAAAGCTTGACGTTTTACCGGTCTCCACTACGCTGCTGTGCGCATCATCGTTTACCCCGCGTCGATGGCGGCAATCCTTTTTCTGCGGACCGCGGAACGCAGCGGCCGGATGAAGAACTTTTTTCCGCCCCCGGGCAAAAATCGGCGCCGGAGCGCGGTCTTGCGAAAGGGAGAAGAAGCATATGCAAGAGGAATTGGATCGCATCCGGCGCAGAGATTTTCTGCGGCTCAGCGCCGTGAGCGCTGCGGCTGCCGGACTGGAGTCGCTGCTGCCGCGAGAACTCATCGCGGCGCAAACCGAGGAGCCGTCCGCCGGTGAGCGTACCGCGCCGGCGCGTCCCATCGTGCTGCGCTCCGATCAGCTCGAGGTCACCTTCGATGGCGACGATGGCCTCCCCTATCAATACCTTTGGCGCGCCAGTGGCGCAAGGCTGCGCGGTGAAGACTTTGGACAGAGGATCACGGCGACGGTTTGCGACCGCGCCGCATGGCGCTTCTTTGCCGCCCCGCTGGAGATTCAAGTAAATCGCGGCATCGGCGCACCCAAGGGACCCCCAGCCGGCGCTGCGATCTTCCACTGCACAGCAAAGGATGGAGACAAAGCATGCGCCTCATTTCAGATTCAGTATGAGTTGCGCGATGCATCCCTCCTCATCTCGATGCCGGACGTTAAGGAGTTGAACGGATACGAGTTGATTGAGGTAGGCATGCCACGGCTGGTCAGCGTGCGGGAACAGGACGGCCCAGCCTGGCTGGTGCATGGCGACTCAGGCGGCCATTTCGTGATGCTGGCCGACGCGACTCCGGGCACACTGCCGCCCAACCGGTTCTGGGGCCGCATCAACGGGTCGATGCCAATCAACCTGGTGGGCACCGACCGGCTTATGTGCGTGCAGGAGACAACCGCATTCATGGACACGACGGAAGTTGCGGTGACAGGCGTTGCGGGCAGCCGTCGCGCAACCATCGGGTCCGGACGCGTGCATCGTGTGAACGGCCACGACTGCTATGACCTGAACCTGGGCACGGGTGCGTCGCCGAACTGCGGCATCGCGGCGACGCCGAATCTGTTTGTCGAGGACACGCCTGCATGCCGACTGGATTTTCTTTCCGTCAGCGGCGATCCGCAGTCGGCGTGGATCAAAGCCGGCAAGATGCTGCGCGACCGCATGCCGACGATTCCAGACGGCTTTTATCACGACAAACTCATGTACGGCATTCACTGCGACGAGCCGCTTTTTCCCCAGCCTACGGCGACTTTCGCGCAATGCGAGCAGGTGATTGCCGAGATTGCCGATCTCACCGACAATGCGCCGCAAATTGTTCACCTGTGGGGATGGCAGTTCAAGGGCAAGGACACCGGCTATCCGGCGGTGAACGTGGTGAATGAGCGCATCGGCGGCTATGACGGCATGATGCAGTTGATGGGGCGCAGCCGCGCGCACAATGCCACCGTGACGCTTTCAGACAATTACGACGACGCGTATCGAAGCAGCCCCGCATGGAATGAGGCGATCATTGCCCGCCGTCCTGACGGCCAGCTATGGAAGAGCCGTGTGTGGACCGGTGAGGCCTCCTACATCATCGGCCTGGCGAAGTACATGGAAGGCCCCGGCGTGGAGCGCGTACGCTACACCTGCGAGCGCTACAAGCTGCCGCAGACCACGCACATAGACGTGCTTTCGTATTACGCCATCCGTAACGATTGGGACCCGAAGCGCCCGGCGAGCGGTATCCGCAATCTGCGCCAGGGGCGATATCGCGTGCTTGAAGAGTTCGCCAAACACGGCGTCGATGTGACATCGGAAGCATTGCGCTATCCCATGATTGGCAAGATCAGCTGCGTCTGGTATGCGCAGCCGTCTGAGACAAGCCCGTTCGGCGGAGAACCCGTTCCCCTGCTGCCGCTCGTCTACGGCAAAAGCGCCATCTGGGGATTGAGCGGCAATGCCGGCGGAGACGGCTTTACAACGCGCTCGCGCCACTTGTTCTGGAATGCGGTGATGCATGGGTCGATCCGTGCGGCGACCGATCGGCGTCAAAGCACAGACGTCTTTTATCTGAATCTGATTCCATGGATGCACCTGCATCAGCGGGAAATCGAGAGCTTTGAGCGCAACGGCGACAAAGAGGCGATTGGGCTCGAGGGCAACTGCCGCATTGAAATCGACGACGCAGCCAAAATATATCGCGTGACTCTGGACGGAGCGGACGTAGCGAGCGAAGACTCAGTATTTTGTCCCATGGACGCGGACCGCCTCTGCTTCTACGCGCTCACAGCGCGCGACCTGAGCGCGGCATGGCCGGCGGGTTGGAAGGCGGATGAGGCGGCCGCGGTAACGCTCTCCATCGGCAAGC
>Ga0335074_10010158_pt1 | contig 13156 bp, 13 predicted proteins | sample Lox_Sample_23_FD_206715 | JGI IMG/M metagenome (GOLD analysis project Ga0335074, IMG submission 206715) | Soil microbial communities from Loxahatchee National Wildlife Refuge, Florida, United States - Lox_Sample_2.3 | ecosystem: Environmental > Terrestrial > Soil > Wetlands | place: USA...
CGAACCCTAGCACCCACGCCGGATAGTAGCGTGACACGACGGCTAGAAACGATTGGTCGGCCGCCGGTCCTTTGAGGCCCGGCACGATGAGCAACGCCGAGAAGCCCGCGAAGAAAATCAGCAACATGATGAGCTGGTAGACCGGTAAGAGCATCGCGTTACGCCGCAGCACGTTTTCGTCTTTGGCACTGAAAATTGCGGCAATCGACTGCGGGCCGGAGAAGAAACCAAGGCCGGTCAGTAAGACGGTCGATACGTACCATAGCGAACCTTTGGGCGCGGTCAAACCGCCGAGGATCAGGTGATCGGGATGCGCGCGCAACACTTGATCGAAGAGCGTCGCGGGCGAGCCGAAGAACTGTAGCGGAATCGCCAGACCAACGAAGAGCAACGCGCCGATCACCAGCGCGTCCTTGACGATGCTCGCCCAGGCCGTGCCGCGCAAGCCCGTCATGAACACGAACGCGATGATCAACAGGAAGGCGACGCAGGCGCCCGCGACCGGATCGATTGCGCCCCCGCCGGCGACGGTCAAGAAGATCTGCAGTGCCGAGAGCTGCAGCGTGATGTACGGAATGAGCGCCACCACCCCAATGACGGAAACCAGCGTCGAGAGCATGCGGCTTTGGTAGCGCACTTGGATCAAGTCGGGCAGCGTGAGGAGTCCGTGCTCCTTGCCCATGCGCCAAATCCAGGGGAAGAGGAAGTAATAGAAGATGTAGCCGCACGTACCGTAGGCCATGATGTAGAAGGCGGGCGCGCCGAAGCTGTACGTCCAACCAGCGGCGCCCAAGAACGTGAAGCTGGTGTAGATTTCGCCCGCGAGCAACACCCAGAGAAAGACCGCGCCGAATCCGCGCCCACCGACGATAAACTCTTGCGGCGTCATCGTGAATCGGCGCACGCTGGCAACGGCGAAAATCACCGTGCCGAGTACGATGACCGCGATGATGGCAAGCGCAATCGGCGGGTTCACCAGTGGCCCTCGGTGCGTCCGAGCATCCAGATAAAGGCCGGCGTCACGATCACCCAAAAAGCGATCCAGGCGAGGAGAAACGGCAAGCCGAGAATGCGCGGTTCGACGTAGTTGACGAAGGGCACCGCGACGGAGAGCGCGCCGAAGGGTATCGCCGCAAGCAGGAAGCGAAGCCGTCGCTGCATTGATTACTGGCCTTTATGACCAGAGCGAGGATTACCTTCGTCGGCGGCGGCCCGGCCGGACTCTATGCAGCGATCCTCGCAAAGCAGCGCTTTCCGCACTGCTCGCCCACCGTACTCGAACGGAATGCGCCCAGCGATACGTTCGGCTGGGGCGTCGTGTTCTCCGATGCGACGCTCGAAAACTTGGCTGCAGCCGATGCGCCGACGCATCGCGCGATCACCGAAGCGTTCTATCGGTGGGACGACATCGAAATTCATCGCGACGGCGATACCGTGGTCTCGGGTGGGCACGGCTTCGCCGGCATCGCGCGCCGGAGGCTGCTCGCGATTCTCGCGCAACGCGCAATCGAACTGGGCGTGGACGTTCGTTACGACAGCGAGGCCGGCGACGTCGCGAGGCTGCGAACGCAATGCGATCTCTTGGTCGGCAGCGACGGCGTCAATAGCGGCGTACGTGCCGCCTTTACCGAGGTCTTCAACCCGGATCTCGATCGGCGCCGTTGCCGTTACGTGTGGCTCGGCACGACCCTCCCGCTCGATGCGTTTACGTTTCTTTTCGAACGCACCCAACACGGATGGTTTACCGTCCACGCCTATCGCTTCGACGATCGAACCAGCACGTTTATCGTCGAGGCGGGCACCGACTGATGGCCAATTCCGCGCACTTGCGGGGCCGCGACTGGATCAACTTCGTGCGCGTAAGCAACGAGCGCTGGTCGCACGAAAATGTCGTGCTTCTGGGCGACGCGGCGCACACCGCGCATTTCTCGGTGGGTTCGGGCACGAAGCTCGCGCTCGAGGATGCGATCGGCCTGATCGATGCGCTCGCGTCGGAGCGGGACGTGCAAGCCGCGCTCGCGCTCTACGAGGCAGCGCGTAAGGTCGAGGTGCTCAAGTTGCAGAACGCCGCGCGCAACTCGACCGAGTGGTTCGAAAACGTCGCTCGGTACGCCAACCTTCCGTTGCCGCAGTTTGCCTATAGCTTGCTTACTCGAAGCCAGCGGATCGGTCACGAAAACCTGCGGCTGCGCGATAGCACCTATGTCGAGCGGTTCGAGTCATGGCTCGGAGCGGGGACTCCGGACCCGCCGATGTTCAGCCCGTTCCGTTTGCGTGAGGTCAGCTTGCGCAACCGCGTTGTTGTATCGCCCATGGATATGTACAGCGCGGTCGACGGTCTTCCTAGCGACTTTCATCTCGTTCACTTGGGGGCACGCGCACTTGGCGGCGCGGGCCTCGTTTTTACTGAGATGACCTGCGTCTCGCGCGAGGGGCGCATCTCGCCGGGCTGTTGCGGCATGTATCGTCCGGAGCACTCGGCGGCCTGGCGCCGCATAGTCGACTTCGTGCACGATAACAGCGGGGCAAAGATCGCATTGCAGCTCGGTCATTCCGGTCCCAAAGGCTCGACGAAGTTGATGTGGGAGGGCATGGACGAGCCGCTCGAGCGGGGGAATTGGCCGGTGGTCGGACCCTCGGCGCTTGCCTACTCGCCGCTGCACCAACTTCCGGCCGAGCTGGATCGTGCGGCGATGGATGCGATACGCGCGCAGTTCGAAGCCGCTACCCGCATGGGTATCGAGGCGGGTTTCGATTGGCTCGAACTGCATTGCGCCCACGGCTACTTGCTCTCCAGCTTCATCACGCCGCTGCGCAACGTGCGGACCGACGAGTACGGCGGTTCGCTCGACAATCGCCTGCGCTATCCGCTCGAAGTCTTTCGCGCGATGCGCGCGATCTGGCCGTCGCAGCTGCCGATGTCGGTGCGGATCTCCGCCACCGATTGGATCGATGGCGGCATCACCGGCGACGATGCGGTCGAGATTGCACGAGCGTTCAAGGATGCCGGCGCAGATCTGATCGATGTGTCGACCGGGCAAACCGACCCGCGCGCAACGCCGGTCTACGGACGTCTCTTCCAGACGCCGTATGCCGATCGCATTCGCAACGAGGTCGGTATCGCGACGATGGCGGTGGGCAACATCACCGATGCGGATCAGGTCAACGCGATCGTTGCGGCGGGTCGTGCGGATTTGGTTGCGCTCGGGCGGCCGCACTTGGCCGACCCGGCGTGGACGCTGCACGCGGCAGCGCGCCTAGGCTATGAAGGCAATCTCTGGCCGGTGCAATATCTGGCGGGGAAGTCCCAGCTCGAGCGCTTGCTCGCGCGCGACCAAGGAGCGACGCATGTCATCTGACCACTCGATGGTGAAGGGAAAGCACGCGCTGGTAACCGGCGGTGCTCGCGGGATCGGCGAAGCGATCGCGGAGGCGCTGGCCGCGAACGGTGCGCGCGTCTCGGTCGTCAGCCGTAATCCCAAAGCGGTCGCGGGCGAATTTACCACCGCCGCGGCCGACGTGACCGACGAAGCGCAGCTCAAAGCCGCGTTCGAGCAGTGTCGCCGGGCCAACGGGCCGATCGAGATTCTGGTGAGCAATTCCGGCATCGCCGACTCCGCGCCATTGACACGTACCTCGCTCGAATTGTTCGAGCGTATCATCGCAACAAATTTGACCGGCACGTTCTTGGCCTGCCGCGATGCAGCGACCGACATGCTCAAGGCGAAGTGGGGTCGCATCCTCAACGTGGCGAGCATGGCGGGGCTGCACGGCGCAGCTTACGTGTCGCCGTATTGCGCAAGCAAACACGGCGTCATCGGGTTTACCCGCGCCATCGCGGCCGAATTCGCCGGCATGAAGGTCGACATCACGGCCAATACCATTTGTCCCGGCTACACTGAAACCGACATGATGCAACAGGCGATCGATAAGATCATGAAATTCACCGGCGCTTCAGCGGAAGCCGCGCGGCAATCACTTGCAGACATGAATCCGGAGGGTCGGATTGCTTCCGTCGACGAGGTCGCCCAAACGGCGCTCGATTTGATTTGCGGAACCAAGAACGGCGTCTCGGTCGTCATCCCCGGCGGAGCGGAAGCGTAATGCGCCTGCTTCTCGGGCTGCTGGGAGCATTGTTGCTGACGAGTACGATGGCGTACGGTGCCGGCGAGAGTACCTGGAACGCCGACCCGGTTCACTCGTCCGCGAACTTCACCGCGACGCATCTGATGATCTCGCACGTGAACGGGATCATTCCGATCCTCAGCGCCAGCGTGGTCGTTCCTGATGGCAGCAACATTCCCAGCGCCGCTCGCGCAGCGCTCGATCCCAGCGGGATCGATACGCGAAACTCGACGCGCGATAGCGATCTGCGTTCGCCGCATTTCTTCGACGTAGCGACCTACCCGAAGATGGAATTCGTGAGCACGAAGATTGCAGGGAGCGATGCGACGCACTTCACGACCACGGGCGACCTCACCATGCACGGCCAGACGCATCCGGTGACGATGACCTGCGAATATCTCGGTCGCGGCCCGGGCATGCGTCCAAGCGAACTCCGCATCGCCTACACGTGTAAGACGACGGTCGAGCGTACGCAGTGGGGCATGAACCTGTTCTATCCGGTGGTCAGCAACACCATCGATCTCGAAATCGACGTCGAAGCGATCAAACAGTAGTGATCCCACCTTTGTCATCCCGAGCGTAGCTGCGAAGCAGCGTAGTCGAGGGACAGCGCAAATATACCGCGTCGGAATCGTCCGCGGAGGCCCCGCCTTCATTTATGAATCGAGTCTCCGAACGCTCATTCAGCGTTGCCCTTGGTTCATCGAAGGTTATGATCGCGTCATCACCCGTATAGATAGTGGTTCCTCAACCGCTCGCGAGGCCCAAAGTGAGCTTCTCGCTGGCGGTGCTTGGGTTCACGGTCAGTTCGTGGTCGTTCGAGGCAATAAATTGGTGGAAGTCCTGAACGAACACCCTATTGGATTCTTTGACGGCTTTGATGAGATCTACGTCGTTGAACCGGCGGCGTGGAGAAACATCGATCCCAGCGTTTGGAAAGAGCACTGGACGAGCGAGCCGATTCATGTCGATAAGGGGTTGCCGGATTCGCTACTTAACATGTTGTGGGTCAGCGGTGCGGTCCGCTATGCATCCGACGGAGACGGCCTTAACGTCGTGAGCGCAAGAGAAGAAGACGTTCAACGCGTGATCGCTCTCTTTCACGGGCTTCGCCCGGCCCCCTGACGCCGAGTAGCTCGTTCTAGGCCCCGTACCATTTTAGGTGCGGCCAGATTTGGTCGAGCGGCATCGTCGCGCCGGTACAGAGATAGATCGGCGATGGACCCTCGACCACCCATTTGAGCGGTTCGTTCGAGGTGCGAACGAGTTTGCACGAGCGATAGTATTGCCGTAACAGATCGAAGCGCGAGGCGCCGATTGCAATCATCGTTTGGCCGCTGTAGCCGTGCGTGCCCCAAAGCCAGTACGAATTTTGGCTGCTGATCGCACTCGGAAGATCGTAGGCTGGACCGAAGAAGTCGATCGCGCCGGCGTCCGCATAGGTGTCGGCGTAGATCGCAGTCGCGCGCCGTGTCGTCGGCGGCAGTGCATCGTAGACGCCTGCCACGTCGCGTGCAAGCTGGTTCCAGCCAAACTCTTCGGCATAGATCGGTTGAATGACGTGCGCGGGCGTGCCGTTGCGTCCGGTTAATCCGAGCGCTTGCGAATAGGCGATGAAGCCGTCGATCGGCAGGACCGGAATCGAAAGCGGCAGCGTGACGAGCGCGCTGATCGTGATCGCGGCGAAGAGGGCCGACCGCAGCCACCTCGCGGCACGCTCGACGACGACCGCACCGATCGCGAACAACGCACCGTAGATCCCGATGATGTAGTAGCCCTTGGCCTCGAGCGCTACCGCGGCAGCGAACAGCACGACATACGCAATCGAGATGAACCGTAGTTCGCGCAAGCGAGGAACGAGAAAGGGCGCGATCAATCCGCACAGCCATACCGGCGCAGCGAGCGGGTTGGTGTAGATCAATTGCTCGACGGCAAACGACCACGCATTGCCGGCGAGGTTTTGTGATTCGAGCAGCCAGCCGTTGTTGAATGCATGACGGTGCGCAGCATCGCCTTGCAAGACGGCGAAGAACGGCCAGCCGTGTGCGGCTTGCCACCAGAGGTTGGGAAGCATTGCGATCGCAACGATCCCCGCGCAAACCGGAAGCCACGGCGTGAGCAAGATGCGCCGCTCGCGCGTAACGAGCAATCCGACCAGCAGCGCGGCGAGCAGCAATGCCATCGAATACTTGCCGTAGAGCCCGAAGGCTATGACAGCGGCCAGAGCAAGCCACGTTCTTGCGATGGTCGCTCGTCCCTCGACGACGCTCACGTGGTTCGTTACGCTCGGGATGACAAGGGCTATGACCAGCGTCCACGATAGCGGCTCGAATGAGGTGGTCGTCAGCACATTGCCGAGCAGCAGATAGGCCGGTGTCAGGGCCACAGCGACGCCGGCGAGCCACTGCGCGAAGCGGCCGCCGCCAAGCTCGCGCGCGATTGCAGCGCCGGTGTAGGCGGTCAATGCGGCCGCAAGACACGCCAACAACCGCAGCGCGAGCAATTCATCGTGAACGGGCTGCGCCAGCCAGGCGATGAACGCGACGAGCGGCGGCTGATCGACGTAGCCCCACGTAAGATGCCGCCCGCACGCGATAAAATACAGCTCGTCACGAAAGTACCCATATCGCCACGCGGTGCAGAGATGCAGCACAAAGGCGGCAAACGCGATTGCCCCGCCGATCATTGGGTTCCAACCGTCATGCGGCAGGAGTTATGCGCCCCGGAGGCCGACCCTTGCGGCGATGACCAAGGCCCGCGTTGCCGTCGAAAATCACGTTGCCGTCGTAACGCTCGATCGTCCCGAGCGCAAGAACCCGCTCACCTTCGAACTCTACGCGCAACTTCGTGATTGGTTTTCGGCCTTGCGCGGTGATCCGTCGATCAAAGCTGTCGTTCTTACCGGTGCCGGCGAAAATTTCTGCTCGGGCGGTGACGTCCATGACATCATCGGGCCGCTGACGACGCGCACCCCGTCGGAATTGGTCGAATTTACCAGGATGACCGGCGATCTGGTCAAAGCGATGCAGGCCGCTCCGCAGCCGATCGTTGCCGCCGTCGACGGCGTCTGCGCGGGCGCCGGCGCCATCTTGGCAATGGCGAGCGATCTTCGCTACGGCACGGCACGATCGCAGGTGGCATTTTTATTCGTGCGTGTCGGTCTGGCCGGCTGTGACATGGGGGCGTGCGCGATGCTGCCGCGCATCATCGGCTTCGGGCGCGCAGCGGAGTTGCTCTATACCGGCCGCGCGATGAACGGTGATGAAGCGCACGCATGGGGTTTTTTCAATGGCGTTGCCGCTGCCGACGACCTGCTTTCGCGCGCAACTGAGGTAGCGCGCGCGTTAGCCGATGGTCCGACGTTGGCGCATGCAATGACCAAGCGCATGCTGCACGAAGAGTGGTCGATGCCGCTCGATGCCGCGATTGACGCGGAGGCGCTCGCCCAAGCGACATTGATGCAAAGCAACGATTTTAGACGCGCTTACGACGCGTTCGTCCAGCGGCGCACGCCGATCTTCGAAGGAAACTGACCGTGGATGGAAGCGAACTCGACTGGCCGTTTTTTGACGACGAGCATCGCGCCTTCGCCGGGTCGCTCGCAGCGTGGCTGAACGACACCGCGGTGTTTGAAGACGAAGCCGCACCGGATTCGAGCGTGCGAACCTGGGTGCGCGCGCTCGGCGATGCGGGTTGGCTGCGCGCGTGCACAACGCTCGACGTACGCGCGCTTTGTCTTGCGCGCGAGCGGCTGGCCTACCACTCAGCGCTCGGGGACTTCGCTTTTGCCATGCAGGGTCTCGGCAGCGGTGCCATCACGCTCTTCGGATCGCCGGCCATGCGCACGCGCTACCTCGAGGGCGTCACGAACGGAAAGGCGATCGCCGCCTTCGCGCTTTCCGAACGGGAAGCCGGTTCAGACGTCGCGGCGCTGACGACCTCCGCGCAGCGCGATGGCGACCGCTACATCTTGCGCGGAGAGAAGACCTGGATTTCGAACGCCGGCCTCGCGGACTTCTATGTCGTTTTCGCGCGCACGAACGGGAGCGGCTCGAAGGGCCTCTCTGCCTTCGTCGTCGATGGCGGCGTTGCGGGCTTCGACGTCAGCGAGCGCATCGATACGATTTCGCCGCATCCGCTCGGGACGATCACGTTTAACGACTGCGCCGTGCCGGCAAGCCACCGCCTCGGCAATGAGGGCGAGGGCTTCAAGATCGCGATGGCGACGCTCGACGTATTTCGCACCACGGTCGGCGCTGCGGCGCTCGGATTTGCGCGGCGTGCGTATGATGAATCGCTCGCGCATGCGCGATCGCGTCAGCTCTTCGGTGCGCCACTCGCGGCGCTGCAACTCACCCAAGCGGCGCTTGCCGATATGGCGGTCGACATCGATGCCGCAGCGTTGCTGGTATATCGCGCTGCTTGGACCAAAGACTGCGGCGCGGAGCGCGTTACGCGCGAGGCGGCAATCGCGAAGCTGTTTGCGACCGAAGCAGCGGGACGCATTGCCGATCGCGCGGTGCAGCTCTTCGGTGGACGCGGCGTAACGCGCGGCGAGATCGTCGAGCGCATCTACCGTGACGTGCGCGCGCTGCGCATCTATGAAGGTGCCAGCGAGATTCAGAAACTCGTGATCGCGCGCGCCGGGCTGGAGAACTAGCCGTTGGCGGGCGCACACGTCGACCGTTTCACGCAAGAGCATCTGCCGTCGCCCGAGCTGATGCCCGAGCTGCGTTTTGACCTTGCCGATCTCCAGTATCCCGAGCAGATGAATGCCGTAACCTATCTGGTCGACCGGCAGCTGGAGCGCGGGCTCGGAAAGGAACGCGCGATCGTCGCTCCCGGCGGCGTCGATTGGACGTACGACGACTTGCACCGCGCAGTCGATAGGATCGCGAACGTGCTTGTGCGCGATCTTGGTCTTGTGCCAGGAGCGCGCGTACTGCTGCGCGCGCCGAACTCGCCGATGCTCGCGGCGTGCTGGCTGGCCATCGTCAAAGCGGGCGGCGTGGCGGTTGCCACGATGCCGCTCTACCGCGCCGGCGAATTGCGCTACATCATCGAGAAGGCGCGCGTGGGCCTCGCCCTGTGCGATGCACGGTTGCGCACCGAGCTCGATGCCGCATGTGCAGACGGTCCGAGCCTGCGGATCGTCGATTTCGCAAGCGCTGCTCCCGATGCGCTCGAGGCGCGCATGGAAGCAGCAGCCGATCATTTTGATGCCGCGCCGACTGCGGCAGAAGAAGTGGCGCTCATTGCCTTTACTTCCGGCACCACGGGTTCGCCCAAGGCCGCGATGCACGTTCATCGCGATCTCATTGCGACGTGTGACACGTACGGGAAGCACGTTTTGCAGGCGCAACCCGGCGATCTGTTTACCGGTAGCCCGCCGTTAGCGTTTACGTACGGGCTGGGAGGAGGGCTGCTCTTTCCGCTGTACGCCGGCGCGGCGACGCTGCTGCTGGAGAAAACGTCGCCCGAGGATCTCTTGCGCGCGATCGGCGAGTTCGGCGTGACCACGCTCTTCACCGCACCGATCGCATATCGCGCGATGTGCGGATTGCTCGACGGCTACGACACTTCGACCCTGCGTACGTGCGTCTCGGCAGGCGAAACGCTGCCGAAGCCGGTGTTCGAGCAATGGCTCGCGCGTACGAACCTGCGTCTTCTCGACGGCATCGGCAGCACGGAAATGCTGCACATCTTTGTCGGCTCGCCGCACGACGAGACGCGCGCAGGCTCGACCGGCCGCGTCGTTCCCGGCTACGTTGCGGAGATCCACGACGAGGCCGGCGCGCCGCTTCCCACCGGTGAGATTGGGCGGCTGGCGGTGAAGGGACCGACCGGGTGCAAGTACCTCGACGACGAGCGCCAGCGAAATTATGTGCAGGCCGGCTGGAATTATCCCGGTGACGCCTATCGCGTCGACGAGGAGGGTTACTTTTACTATGTGGCGCGCACCGACGATTTGATCGTGTCCGCCGGTTACAATATCTCCGGACCCGAGGTCGAGCAAGCGCTGCTCGCGCACCTCGAGGTGCGTGAGGCGGCGGTCGTTGCCAAGCCCGATCCGGCGCACGGCACGCACATCGTCAAGGCCTATGTCGTCATGGCCGCGCCCGAACAGCGCAACGAAGCCAAAGCCGACGAATTACGCGAACACGTGAAGAAGCTCATCGCGCCGTTCAAGGCGCCGCGCGAAATTGAATTCGTCGAGGAGTTGCCGCGCACGCAAACCGGTAAGGTGCAGCGTTTTAAATTGAGGCAACGTGCGTCTGCCGAATAGTCTGACGATTCTCGTTCTGATCGCGGCCGGGTTTGGTTTCGTCGCGTTCTGGGCGCCGCGAATTGGGATACCCGGATTCTGGCTTGCCGTCGCCGCGATCGTTGCCGTCGTGTTGTGGCACCGTTTCAACACCAGGGGTGCATCCAAACGCTGGCTGGCGCGTGCGGCAGGTAGCCCGCTCGTGCTGCAGCCGCCTTTTGCCGATCGCTGGCGCGTCGAATCGGGCGGCCCGGATCCGCGCCACAATCACCATCTCGGGCGCAACGACCAATACTTCGGCTACGACTTCGTGCGCGAAGGCGGCGAGTCGTGGGACGCGCCGATTCTCGCGCCGTGCGACGGCCTCATCGTGCACGTGGAGAATCGTCAGCCGGATGCGCAGCCCGAGCGAGCGCAGCGCAACCGCGCGCGTCCGTTCGGGAACTACGTTTCGATCGAGACGCCGCGCGGCTACGTGATCCTCGCGCACCTGCGGCAAGGCTCCGTGGGCGTTCGCGTCGGCGAAGGCGTACGCGCGGGCGACGAGCTTGGGCGCTGCGGCAATTCGGGAACGACGACGCACGCACATCTGCACGTGCACGCGCAGAACCAGCCCAGCCGCACGGACGCGGCGCAAGCGGTTCCTATCGCGTTTCTCGATCGTGGGGCGTCCGAACCGATGTTGCTGGAGTACGGCGACGGGCTAGGCTAAGACGGCCGTCGCCTCGATCTCGACTTTTGCGCGATCCTCGAGCAGCGCTGCAACCTGCACGAGCGTCATGGCCGGATAGTGCGATCCGAAAAGCTCGCGATACGTTACGCCGAGCTCCGATGCGGCCGCAAGATACTCCCGCTTATCGGTGACGTACCACGTCAGGCGAATCACGTTCGTCGCGCTTCCGCCCGCCGCCGCAACGACCGCTAGGACGTTGCGCAGCGCTTGTGCCGACTGTTCGGCGAAATCGTCGGAAGCGAATTCGCCGCGCTCGTTCCAGCCGATCTGTCCGGCGACCGCGAGAACGCGGCCGTGCGCAATCATGCCGTTGCTGTAGCCGCGCGGTTGCGGCCAGCCCTCGGGTTGCACGGTGGTCATGCCGCCGGTTCTCCTTTCTCGATGATGTGCTCGACGCGGCTCTCGCCATACGAACGCCCAAGTGCGAATGCAAAAATCATACCGCCAAGACATACGAGCGCGCCCACTAACTCGTAGGGAAGAAATGCAGCATGCAAGATCGGCACGCTCAATAGGCCGGTAAACACCGGGCAGAGGAACTGAATGATCGAGCCCTTTCCCGCCCCGAGCTTATTGATGCCCCAAATCCAGACCGGGTACGTGAGTAGTATTGGGAAAAGCGTGGCGTAGATGATGCGCCACCATACGTCCCAGCCCAGTGCCGAGAGATTCGTGTGGAGCAACGCGGGCACGCCGCCGGGGACGAGCATGATCGCGCCGATCGTGAGCCCGATCGTCAGGAGTTCGAGCGGCTGGTAACGCGACATGAGCCGCGAACCGACCACGTTGTAGCCGGCGAATACCGCCGCGGACGCGAGCACCAGCAAGTCGCCGATGCGCACGACCACGTTGCCGGAAAACGCCCCTTCGAAGATTGCTACGCCCAAGAGCGCGATCGCGACACCGAGCCAACGCCCCGGTCGCACGCGTTCGTGCCCGGCGACCGCCACGATGGCGAGCGTAAAGATGGGCGAGGTTGCACCGAGCAGCGCGGTAGCGAAGGGCGTGGTGTTCGCAAGCCCGATCACCCAAAGATACTGATAGAAACCGAAGCCGCACGCACCGCAGAGCAACAACGCGGGAATATCGCGGCGTTCGATGTGCAGCCGTCCTCGGGTGGCCCATACCAGCAGGAACGAGAGCGGCACCATAATGAGGAAACGCACGAAGGTAAAGGCGAGCGGGTTCATCTGCTCGATGGCTTGCTTTGCGACGATCATGTTGATCGCCCAAGCCAAGACCACGTAGAGCAATGCACCGTAGATAAGCAGGCGGCGCGACACGATGACGCGCAATCTTCGCGTGTCGATGAACCAGTCCATGCCTTTTCTCGAAAACGGTTCGATCCGTTTGTGTTGCGAGCGTCGCGGCGATGGGCCGCGTCATCTGCTCTTCGTGCACGGCTGGATCTCGTCGCGACGGATGTGGTACGACGTCGCCGAGCGGCTCGACGCCGCAGCGTTCAGCACGCACATGCTCGATTTTCGCGGCTGCGGCCGCTCCGACCGGCCGCGGGAAGGGCACGACCTCGAGTCGTACGCGAGCGATTTGCGCGTGGCCATCGCGTCAATCGATGCGCCGGTGACACTCGTCGGACACTCGATGGGCGGAAAGCTGGCGCAATACGTGGCGGCAGAGCAGCCGCCAAACCTGGAACGTCTGATTCTGGTTGCACCCGGAAGCGCGCAGGCCGCCCGCGTCTCGGCGCGCCATCGCGAGCTCACGCTCGAAACCTATGGGCACCGCGTGCGTATCGAGCGATTTCAGCGCTCGGTAATGCAGCGCGAAGTGAACGAAGACGTCATGGAGCGCATCGTGGACGATGCGCTGGTCGCTTCGTTCGAACACTGGATCGGATGGTACGATCGCGGGCGTGTGAGCGATTTTACCGATCGCCTGAAGAACATCGCGGTTCCGGTACTCGCCGTTGCGGGCAGTAACGATCCGCTCGTGCCGGCATCCCGGGTGAAGCGCGAAGTGACGGGTGCCATCGACGGCGCGCTCTTCGTGCAACTGCGCGACGCCGGGCACAA
>Ga0335074_10010159_pt1 | contig 13156 bp, 13 predicted proteins | sample Lox_Sample_23_FD_206715 | JGI IMG/M metagenome (GOLD analysis project Ga0335074, IMG submission 206715) | Soil microbial communities from Loxahatchee National Wildlife Refuge, Florida, United States - Lox_Sample_2.3 | ecosystem: Environmental > Terrestrial > Soil > Wetlands | place: USA...
GATCTTCGTCGCCGAGAAGTATGGATCGAGCAGCAGCCCGGTCTTCTCGCGAATCAGCCCTTCATAGCCCTGTACCTTGAGCCGCTCGCAGATCGCGGCGGTGCGCCGATCTTGCCATACGATCGCACGATGCACCGGTCGCCCGCTCGCGCGATCCCAGAGCACCGTCGTTTCGCGCTGATTGGTGATGCCGATTGCCGCAAGGTCGGCCGCCGTAATTCCAGCACTGCGCAACGCAGCACGAGCGGTCTCGAGCTGCGAATGCCAAATATCATCGGGATCGTGCTCGACCCATCCAGGCTGCGGAAAATACTGCGGAAACTCGCGCTGATCGGTCCCGCAGATCGCGCCCGCGCGATCGAATACGATCGCTCGCGAACTGGTCGTCCCCTGGTCGAGCGCGAGTACGAAGGCCATCTTGGGGCCTTCTCACCGTGCAAGGCTTGAGTTTCCTGCGACTCGAGCCCGTTCATCCAAGGTCCTCCTGGTTGATGAGTGGCTCGAAGCGGCGATCGGGGACGAACCAAATCGCTGCCACCGCGACGAGAATCGCGTCGGAAACGATCGTCGAGAAAAATGCTGCCGCGAGGGCGACGAGATAAAGCCCAACCGACAACCGGCCTTTGGTATCGAGGGCCACCGCGTTGGCAAACGGCGTCGACGCACCGTTAACGCGCAAGAGCGCTTTCACCAGCAACGCGTAGGCGACGGCATCCAAAAGCAAAATGGCGCAGTATAACGCGGTCGGTCCCACGGCGCGCGGATTCTCGCCCAGCCACTCGGTCGCGAACGGCACGAGCGAAAGCCAAAAGAGCAAATTGAGGTTCGCCCACATCGCGACGCCGTCGATCCCCTTACTGGCCCGCAATAAGTGGTGGTGATTGTTCCAGTAGATGCCGATAAACACGAAACTTAGCGCATAGACCGCAATGTTCGGAAGCACATCTTTCAAGGAACCTAAGGTGACCGAACTGGGCGGCCGAAGCTCCAGCACCATGATCGTGATGATCACCGCCAGCACCCCGTCACTGAATGCCTCGAGCCGGTTGGCGTCCGTCGCAAACTTTTTCATCCTGAGGCGTTAGCAGGATCCTCGCTATTCCCCCTGCCGCTTTTCGACACGCGCTTGGGGCGTGGGTACAATCCATGCATGCCTACCAAGAAATGGTCGCAAGACGTTACCGAGCACAGCAACGCGCTCGACCTCGAAGCCGATGTGTTCACCCTGACCGATCCAAAAGAAATCGCGCGCTCGCTCAAGCGCTCCGCCGAGCGCAGCACGCGGCGCAAGAGCAGCCCTTACCGCTCGGCGATGTCGATGCTGACGTTCTACATCAACCGCGCCGGCAAGGGCCTCTCGAAGAAGCAACTGCGCGTGCTCGAGCGCGCCAAGGACGAACTGCGCGCCGAGTTCGGCCGGAAGTAAGCTGCGCTAGCGCGAGCGCTTCGGCGCGCTCGGCACTTTATCGCCTTCGGCCCGCGCCTCGCTGATGCCGATCGCAATCGCCTGTTTGCGGCTCGTGACCTTTTTGCCCGAGCGCCCCGAGCGCAGCTTCCCACTCGAGAACTCTTCCATGACTTTTTTGACTTTTGATCCCGCCTTCTTGCTGTATTTGCGGGTGGTCTTCTTCTTCGCGGTCGTCTTCTTCGCGGTCGTTCTCTTGGCCGTCGACTTCTTGGCCGCGGTCTTCTTTCGCGTGGTTTTCTTGCGTGTAGCCATGCCTACTGTTTCCTCCATCGCACCGCGATCAAACAGCGCGATACCGCGCCGCAGATCGTTCGCGAAGCTCTTTCGCTCACGCCGGCGCGAATCCGTGTCGATCGCGCGCAGAATTGCGGCGGGGTGAATCGTCACCAAGACCGGGATCCCAAAGCGCGAGGGGAAGAGCTTGCCGCGGTTCTCGAGTACGCCAACGCCCGGACCGAGTAGCGCCCGCACCGCGGTCGCGCCCAGCGCCACGATCAAGCGCGGCTGAACCGCGGCGACCTCGGCGTCGAGCCACGGCTCGCACGCCTCGATGTGAATCACCTTCGGCTTGACGTGGATCCGGCGTTTGCCTCGTTCGATGAAGTTGAAGTGCTTCACGGCGTTGGTGATGTAGGTCGAGCGCGCGGGCGCGACCTCGGCCAAGACCGTGTGGAGCAGCGCACCGGCAGGGCCGACGAACGGCCGGCCTGCAAGGTCTTCGCGATCGCCCGGCTCCTCGCCGACCAGCATCAAATCGGCGCCCGCCGTACCCTCGCCAAAGACGGTTTGCGTTGCGCGGCGGTACAACTCGCACCGCTCGCAGTGCGCGGCTTCACGACGTAACGTTTCGAGTGTCGGCATCCTACCTGCTTTCGCTGGTTACGGTGATCGAACCGTCGTCGGAATGCACGCGCATCGCCGACCCGCCGCTGCCGATCCGAATGGTCTGCCGCACGCTATCGTCGCCGTGGTAGCGAACCCCATCGACCCGCAGACTGCCGTCATTGGTCGACGCGTCGACGGTCACGTCCGAACCGTGTGCAAACGCGACCTTGATGTGCCCATCTTTCGTCGAGACATCGTATTTACCGCCGGCCACGGTCGTGAGATTGCGCACTTCGATCCAGCCATCGCTACTGCTCAGATCGAGCGACGGTGAGGTGATGTCGTCGGCCGCGATATGGCCGTCGTCGGTGTGCGCCACGATCGCACCGGCAAGGCGCGCGAGTTCGATGCGCCCATCCACGGCAACCACGATGCTCGCGCCGGCGGGAACCTGCACGTCGAAATGTTGCCGTGAGACCGAGATTCCGATAAACATGGCCCAGCCTGCGTGATACGCCGGACGCGAGATGTGCACGCTGTTGAAATCGTGGGTGACGATTAGCTGCGGATAGTCGTGCGGGCTGCGCAGCGTCACGCCCGAGAAGTACGTGTCGTCTTTCACGTGGACCAACCCATCGGTCGACGCGCTGATCGTCACCCCTGAGTTTGGATCGTCGATCGTCACGCGCGGCGTGCTCCCGGCGGAAATCGGCGCGAAGCTCTTCGCCGTGAAATCGGCACCCCCGATGCCGCCGGCAAGGGCGTTGCCCGCGACCGCTCCACGAATACTGTATGCGGCCAGGCCGACGATGCCGATCTCGATGGCGATAAGGATCGCGAATACCGGGGTCCGGGAACGCTTGTCCATCTTCACCTAAGAGGTACGGTTGGGACCCGCCGGTTGTTTCAACCGGGCCAATTGTGGCGGCCCTAGGCACAAAGTCCCATCGATGTCAGGTCGATGTCAGGTCCGTGTAGAAAACTGGCGTCATGTTGAAATTCGCTCTTCTTGCATTTGCCATCGCGATCGCCGGCGTTGCAAACGCCGGCGCGCAAGCGCCCGCAGCCCCGAGCAAATCCTATGTCCTGATTCCCTACGATCAGCCGGATGGCAAAGATGAGCACGCCAGTGCGGTGATGAGCGATCTGAGCAAAGATCTGGCGGCGGCGCATGTATCGGTAACGACGGCCGCGCCGATCGATCATCTCGAAGCCGTGGAACGGGCGGCATCGTTGTGCGCACAATACCACGCGGACGGGCTCCTCATTGCCGAGGGACGCGACGAGCAAACCGTCAAGATGGTATATGCGGTTCTTACGACGGTCGTTCGATATCCAACCCACGTCGATTTCCGTCTCGATGAAATCGGTTGCGACGGGGTCGTACACTGGTCGAAGACGACGACCGCCGATCGCAACACCTCCGGTTGGGCCACCGCCAACCTCCCGGCTGTGGTCGACGATGCTTTTAGCGGCGCGATCGGTGATGCGACCGCTGCATTCGCGCAAGCCACAATTGCCGACTATCCGCCGGCCAGCCAAGCCGCGGATCCGCCGGCGTCGCCTGCGCACTTGGACCCGGCGGCAAAATACCTCGTCGTGCCGTTCGCGCAGCCCGGACTTGCCAATCCGCAAGCCGACGACATCCTGCAATCCTTCATGGGCAAGCTCGAGACGCGAAAGATCGCCGCAACGGCTGCAGCGCCCATGGATCGTCTGACCGTCATCGCGACCGCCCATGCACTTTGCGCGGCTGCGGGCGCGAACGCGATCATCGTGCCGGGTCTGCGCATCGAACAGTCCAGCTTTCATGGCGAATCATATGCCGAACTGCGCCTCGACGTCGTGAGCTGCAATGGGGACGTGCTTGCAAAAGCCCTCGGAACCGCGAACCGCCAACGCCTCACACTCCGCAACTTCGGCGCTGACGCGGTCGCCGTTTCAGAACAAGCGATGGATCAGGCGCTGCCCCAGCTCTTTCCGACCTAGGAGACGCTCGCAATGGGTTGAGTTGTAGACCCACGAGAAGTACCACACTTACCGTCAGCGCTAAGTGTGGGTGGCGAAGCCCGGCGACTTATCGGAAACTCAGGCAATGAAACGTACAACATTTTTAGCCGGGAGCGCTGCCGTTGCCGGCGCCGCGGCTCTCGCCTATGGCAAAGGAGTATCCGCAATGGCTTCCACTGGTGGCGGAGTGAATATCGTTCTCGTTCACGGCGCCTGGTCCGATGGCACGGGATGGAACAAGGTGATACCGATTCTTCAAGCCGCGGGCTATAACGTCGTCGCGGTGCAAAATCAAATGGCTAGCCTGCCGGCCGACGCTGCAAATACGCGAGCCGTCATCGACGCGACACCGGGACCCATGGTCGTCGTTGGCCATTCCTATGGCGGAGCGGTCGTTACCTCGGCGGCTTCCGGCGCGCAGAATGTCAAAGCGCTCGTCTACGTAGCCGCCTTCGCGCCCGACGAGGGCGAGTCACTGGGCAGCTTCCCGCAGGCTCCCGGCGACAAATTCGTCGCACCCGGCCCGGGCGGACTACTCTACATCGACCGCACGAAGTTTCCCGAGTGCTTCGCCGGCGATGTGCCGCTGCACGAGGCTACGGTGTTGGCCGCGGTGCAACGCCCGGTGGCCCCGGCTATCTTTGCAGACAAAATGGGAGCACCCGCGTGGAAGTCGATCAAGTCCTGGTACCAAGTCTCCGAGGACGACATGATGATTCCGCCCGACGTCGAGAGGAAATTCGCCGCGCGCATGAATGCGACGACGATCTCACTCCCGTCGAGTCACGCCTCGCTCGTCTCACGCCCGAAGGAAATCGCCGAGCTGATTCTCGTCGCGGCGAAGAGCTAAACGTTCTTTGGCTATGTAGTCCCGCTGCACGTCCTGGGCCTCCTCGAGATAGACAGGCTCTTGTGCGTCCAGCTTGGAAGATTTATGCCTGAGCGGAGATTCGGCAACCCCGGCAACGTTCGGCGATCTTCTGCGCGATCACCGACGGAATGCCGGCTACTCACAGGAAGTTCTGGCGGAGCGTGCGGGACTCAGCGTCGGCGCGATTGCTGCGTTAGAGCAGGGGCTGCGGCGCGCTCCGTATCGGGACACCGTAGAGGCTCTCGTGAAGGCACTGGGTCTCGCGGGCAATGCGCTTGCGGAATTTGAAGACCGCGCAGCGACCGCTCGACGGCGCCAAAAGAGCGCAACCGAACCGAATGCATCGGGCAGCATACCGGTTCGGCTCACATCGTTCGTCGGGCGCGAAACCGAGATGGGCGAACTCAGCGCGTTGCTAAACGCCCATCGGCTCATCACCGTGACCGGGTCGGGCGGCGTTGGAAAGACGCGCATAGCCACCGAAATTGCGAAGCAATTCGTTAGCGAAGGTCTCGGCGAAGTGCGGTTCGTAGACCTCGCGCCGGTCTCGCGTGGCGATCACGTCTCCGGCGCGATCGCGGCGGTACTTGGAAATAGCGTCGAATGTCTTCTGATCCTCGATAACTGCGAGCATGTCGTCGATGAAGCCGCGGCTGCGGCGCTCGCGCTCCTGCGCGCCTCTCCCGACATTAGGATCGTTGCCACGAGCCGGGAGCGGCTGGCGATCGAGGGCGAGTACGTCTATCGGCTCTCTCCGTTGTCCGCAGAAAAGGCGGTAGAGCTGTTCGAAGCGCGTGCGCATGCAGGTGACGTGCGGGCCACGTTTACGTTGGATGAGCGCCGGATGGGGGCGCAGATCTGTCGCCACGTGGAAAACATTCCGCTCGCGATCGAGCTAGCGGCGACGCGTGTTCCGGCGCTCGGCCTCGACGTGTTGAACGCCCGGTTGAAAGATTATGTATTGATTTCCGGTCGACGCGATCTTCCCGCGCGTCAACAAACGATCAATGCCACCATCTCGTGGAGCTACGATTTGCTGCGAGCAGCAGAGCAAATGCTCCTCCGCCGTCTGTCGGTCTTTCGAGGGCCATTTACGCTTGACGCGCTCGAGGCGGTCTGCGCGTCCCGCGAACTTCCAGTCGAACAGATCGCCGGTCATCTGGCGCAGCTCGTAGACAAGTCGCTTGTCGAAGTGCAAGTCGAAACGGGAACCGATCGCAGATATCGCTTGCTCGATTCGGTCCGCGCATTTTCGGCGCAAAGGCTCGACGAGCACGGCGAGTCCTTCGCAACCGCGCGAGCTCATGCAAGGCGACTTGCCGAAAAAGCGGATGGCGCTTTCGAACTCTACGCCGTCGGCCCTCGTCACGCGTGGTTTGGACGTTTCGCTCCGGAACTCGACGAAGCGCGCGCTGCGGTTGAATGGGCCCTGGAGGCCGGCGATGCTGATGATGTCGTGCTTGCGGCACGCATTGTTAGCGGTCTGCGTCCATTGTGGATCGACGCCAGAGTTCTTCTCCCCGAAGGCGGGTGGTTAGCCGAACGTATACTGGCGCGGTTCGACGACCAAGCATTCCCCCCGATCGCCGCCGGTGTGCTTCGCTTGCTCATTCAGACCGCCACGGACAGATCGTCGCTCATCGCTGCGATCGAGCGGGCAACACCGATTTTCGAACGCATTGATGATATGACGGGGCTTATCGGCACACAGGCGCAACTAGCAGACTTCTTTTCGCGCAGCGGAGAGATGCAGGAGGCCGACACGGCGCTGGCTCGGGCCTTTGCACTCGCCCGAGAAGCGGAGTTGGAGGAATCGCCGATCCATCTAAACTTGCTTTTGAAGCGCGGCCTTCATCATCTTCGTTGCGATCGGATCAACGAAGCACGTGAAGACTTCGCTGAACGTCGGCGGCGTCGGACGTTGTTGGGTGTTACGGACCATAGCCAGGATAAGGCCTGGGAAGCGGTGATCGCTTTTCAAGCCGGGTTTCTGGAGGAAGCGATCGCCTTACTTGAACGATCGATCGAATCAGGTAGAGAAACCGGCACGAGTTTTTACGACGGTTACCAGTCGGGTGAAATGGCGTCGATCTATCTAACGCTTGGCGAGGACACGACAGCGGCTTCGCTAGCGCGCGGAGCGCTTGCGCGCAGACCCGTTTCGATCATCGAGAATATGGCGGGAGGGTCGATTCCGATCGCTCCGGAGACTCTAGGGGCGATGCATGTTTTGGCGGCAGTCGCGGCGCGTTCCACAAAGTTGGTAACCGCCGCGAAACTTCTCGGTTTCATGAACGCGCGCTATGAGGCCGTCAACGTCCGTCGATTCGATTTCGATCGAGCCAGCTACGACATCTTGACCGCATCGTTAGAGCAGCAGCTCTTGCCTGAGGAGATCGAGCGCTACACCGCAGAAGGCGCGCAACTCAATCTCCAGCAAGCCGTCGATTTAGCGTTGGCCGTTAGCTCCTAGCGGTGGCAAAACTGGGAGCACAACCCGCGACGCGGAGTCGATAATTCGGCGCGCGCTGTGCTCATAGCGCTCATTCACGCCCAACGGTGAGGAAAATGTCAAGCACGTATGGCCACTCAGCAGCAGACTCTGGCTGCCACCCGTGGCGCTCGACGAGCATGTCAGCTTGCCCCAACAATTTGGGCGACGGAAGGCTACGCCCGAGCATCTCCTTATAATGGAAGTAGCTATAATACGTGATCGCTAGCAAAGTGATTGGCAGAATAAATTCAGGAAGTGCACGTATAGCCACATAAAGAGCGACTAGCATGAAGACGAGTTCAAAACAGCGGATCAGCAGCCAAGCCGTATAGAGAGTCCGGTTTTGCAATACGAGCGCCATCAGTTATTCATGCATTCCTGGTATTCATCATGACTACCGCCCAGAACGTGTGATCCTGAGCCCGAGCGTCCGCAACCCGGCGCTCTAGGAAATCTCCCCGGTTCAGTCTACCGTTCAAACCCTTCGCTTCGGCGTGTAAGGGGCTCCGGCTGCGGATTCGCCCCTACATGTGACTTCCCATTCGTGTTATTGTGTGCGCAACATTGACGACAAAGAGGTAACATGAAACTAACTACTTGGCTATCAATCGTTCCGGCGGCAGCCCTAGCATTTGGTTTTGCGATGTCGGCAAGTGCGGCAACGTCAGATTCGACGGCTCCACTTGACAGATTGAATGCTTGGGAAGGCCGCTGGACCGTCGCCAGCGAGACCAAAGAAACGCCTTATAGTCACGCCTACACGTTTTCTTGGCGGGCTACTTGTTCGTGGATGCCAAATCGGAGTTACATGATCTGTGACTTTCAGAGCGACGGTGTGAATCCGGAAAGCGGTACCATTGACAACAATTTGTCGGTATTTACCTTCAGCCAGTCAGAACAAGCTTACCACCACATGGGAATCACACGCGATCAGAAGCCGCTCTTCGAGAAGATGGATCGTGATGGAGACACCTGGACGGATCAGTTCCAGATCCCTTACAAGGGCAAGACGCTCTACTGCAGGGATGTCTACACGTTCACGTCGCCATCCAAATACGAACGACTGTTCGAAATCTCTGCCGACCAAGGCGCAAATTGGACCCTGGTATCGACGGCCGTGGGTACAAAATCGTCCTAGGTCTCATCTGCGGCGTGTAGCCAACGCTCGACCCGCTTCGCGTATGTCCGGCTCGAGCGATGCTCCGATTCATCGGAAAGCTTCACGAGATACTCTCCGTTGTCCAGCGTACGCAGTTCGGTGATACAGCAGCTTTGGACTATTCGAGAGCGGTGAATTCTTAGAAAGCGAGCGGGGTCCAGCTTTTTCTCGAGCGAGTTCATGCTCTCGCGTAAAAGGTGGGAACGGCCGCGGGCATGCAGTTCGGTGTAGTCGCCCGCTGCCGCAATCCACTCCGTGTCCTCAACGAGCACGATCTGAATACGCGCGCCCGTCCGGACGATGAAGTGCGAAGCGTACTTCTTGGTGCGCCTTTCAAGCATATTGAGGATGCGATCCGTCAGCTGCGTCTTCGTTGCGGTATCCAGTAAGCTCCGCGCACGACCAACGGCAAAGGCAAAGCGTTCATCGTCTACGGGCTTGAGGAGATAGTCAAGGGCGTGCACATCAAATGCGCGTAGTGCATGCTGTTCGTAGGCGGTAAGAAAGATCACCCCCGGAAGATTCTGCGCCGGCAGGGCTGCGAGCACGTCGAATCCATCCATGCCTGGCATTTGGATGTCGAGAAAGACCACGTCGGGCGAGAGTTCGAGGATGGTCTCAACCGCTTGTTTTCCATCGCCGCACTCGCCGACGATCTCGATATCGGGAAATCTACTCAGGCGTAGGGAAACGCCGCGCCGCGCAAGCGGCTCGTCGTCGACAATCAAGACACGCAAGCTTGTGACTCCGGTTTGGCGCCCTTGCGAAAAGGAAGCTCGATGATGACCTGGCAGCCCCCGGTGGTAGGCCACTCCAACGCAAAATTGTGCGCACCAGGATACAGCGTATTTAGGCGTTCGGCCGTGTTTTGCAGCCCGATCCCCGCCGGCGCATCGGCCTGCTGCAGCGGTTGGTAATGAGGGCCTGAGTTCCGCACGGTGAGGCGAAGATTGCCGTCTTGGAGTCGACTTGCGACGTGCACGTCTCCACCCTCGACCAGCGGCGCTACCCCGTGGCGAACGGCATTCTCAACCAGTGGCTGCAACAGCATACTGGGCACCAGCGCATCCAGCGTTTCGGAAGCGATGGAGACATCGGTTCGGAGGCGCGAGCCAAGACGCGTGTTTTCTATTGAAAGGTATTGCTCGATAAAGGCCATCTCTTCGGAGAGCGGTATCTCGAGCTCGGTTCCACCATCGAGAATCGTTCTGAGAAGATCGCCGATCTGTGCCAGCATACGCGTGGCAGCAAGCGACTTTCCCTCCAACACGAGTGTGGACACGGCATTGAGCGCGTTGAAGAGAAAGTGCGGGTTGAGTTGATATCGCAGCGCACTCAGCTTAGCCTCACGAGCTTCCGCCTCCGCCCGGAGCAGCCGCTCGCGCTCGTGCGTGGATTGTTGCCATATCTTGATGCTGAAGTACATACTGCACCAACCAACGAGTATAAACATGAGCTGCATGGACGTTACAAGCCATGCATATAAACTGGGCGCCCGACCGTGCGCAGTCAGCGCATCGAGAAACCCGCTGCACAAGCTGAACGGTATACACCAGACAAAGGCGGACAACTCTAAGGCGACCCATGATAAGCCTCGTCGTAACAGCGACCTGCAGACGAATCGCAGAACGCAGCTAGCTGCAAACGTCCATATCAGGTACGAGCCGCTGGTGCGCAGCGTTTGCGGATTCGCGAGCGCAGGAAAGTTCGCCACAACCGAAGAGACGGCGAAGCAGCCAAACCCAAATGCCTGCAACGTCCAAAAGCCGGGAAACCTGGCGGCGTCCTGTGTTTTCAACTCGGCGACCAAACGAGTCGGCTCGCAGCAAAACAACCTCGGGCTGTCGATCGGCCGTCACGCATCATGCGCTTCCAATGCTATCATCCGCGACACTTCGAGGTTAAAACGGAGGCAGCTGATGGCTTTACATAGCCAGGCGATTACGCTCACGGTTCGATTATAGCATTTTGATTTTGGCGCTGCGTGGTATCGGCTGCCGGTGCTGTAACTCCGGACGCACCGAAGGTCTCCAATCCGACGAACAGTAGTCGAGCCCGCCTACGCAGATAGCTCGTAATGGAGCGCACCGCGGAACTGCCGCACCAAACGCGCCAGTATCTCCGCTTGAGCCGGATCGGCCTGGTCGCGCAGCTTCTCCGCAGTTCGCGCAAAGACGTCTTCGTCGCCGCGGCCTTCTTTTATAAGACTGTCCAGCTCGAAGATCATGACGTCGGCTTCCGCGGTCTCGTGGTACAGACGTTCGCCTTCCGTCTTCTCCTTCGCGGTAAAGCTGCGTTCGCCGACGTCGCCCGGACTTACGCCTCCCACCAGTCGACGTACGACGACAGATCCGCATCATCCGAGAAGCGCCGCTTGATGGCCAGAATGTCATCCAGGCTACGATCGAACACCGACACGACCTCGGGGTCGAACTGCGTTCCGCTTCCGGCGCGCACCGTCTCCAGCGCCTGCTCCACCGGCCAGGCGTCCTTATACGGTCGCACCGAGGTGAGCGCATCAAAGACATCCACGATGCTGCACAAACGCCCGCTGAGCGGGATTGCATTGCCGCGCATCCCTTGCGGATAGCCCGTGCCGTCGAACCGCTCGTGATGCGTAAGCGCGATCTCGGCCGCCAATTGCAGCATCGGCGACTTGCTGTTCTTGAGAATCTCGAAGCCCGAGGTGGTGTGTTGTTTCATGATCTCCATCTCGGCTGCGTCCAAGCGACCCGGCTTCATGAGGATCGCGTCGGGTGTTGCGACCTTGCCGATGTCGTGCATCGGTGCCGCAAGCAGCAACATCTTGCACTCATCACTTGGCAGACCGACCGTCCTTCCCAGCGCAGCGCACATGTGACCCACGCGAATGACGTGTAAGCCGGTGACGTCGTCGCGAAACTCGGCGGTCCGCGTTAAACGCGCGATGGTTTCGATTTCGCGTTCGACGATGATCGAGGTGGCGCGCTCGACCTCGCGGTTCAGCCACTCCGCGCGATCGGCAAGACTACGCCGTGCGCCGGCCACTTCGAGGAGATTCCGAATGCGTGCCGTGAATTCGATCTGGTCGATCGGCTTGGTGAGGAAATCGTTTGCGCCGGCGGCCAGCGCGCGATGGCGAACCTCTTGCTCCCAGTCGCTGGTGATCATGACCAAGAGCGAATGTTTGGCGCTGGGGATCGCGCGAAAGCGTTCGATGAACGTCATTCCGTCGAGTTCGGGCATGTGATAGTCGACGACCGCAACGTCGACGACGTGTTCGCTCGCCCAGGCAAGCGCTCTAGTCGGGGAGGAGTAGCCGACGACTTCCACCCCGTCGATGCGCGCGAGTGCGCCACGATACACCGCGAGGTTGATGTCCGAGTCGTCAACCGTTAGTACAACCATCTTTAGGTGGTCTCACGCACGACGGCTGAGAAGCGCGCGCACGCATCGAGGATATGCTCGATCGCGCGCTCGACGTCGGGTTCGCGGGCCGCGCCGTTGCGCAGCGTCGATTCCAGCGCGTAGGCCGTCGCCGCCAGCTCGCGCGCTCCGACGTTTCCCGCCGCACCCTTGAGCTCGTGCGCCAGCTCGCGTAGCGCCGCGCGATCGCGTTCGGTTTCGATGCGCGTACAGAGCTGCGTCATGTTCGGCAGCACGCTTACCAGAAACGCTCTCGTCGTCGCGGGGTCGTCACCAAGAAGATCGCGCAGTCGGCCCATATCCAAGATGTCTGCGCTCGGCGGCTCGAGCCAACGAACCAGCGTCGTCTGTAACTCGGTCATGGCGATGGGCTTACTGATGTAATCGTCCATGCCCGCGCTAAAACACGCGTCGCGATCGCCGGTGAGCGCGTTCGCGGTCATCGCCACGATCGGCACGTGTCTGCCGGTGCGCCCCTCGCGCTTGCGAATCGCGCGCGTCGCCTCGAACCCGTCCATCACGGGCATTTGGCAATCCATGAGGATCATGTCGAAGTCGTCATCGGCGCTTCGCTCGTACGCTTCTCGGCCGTTGGCCGCGCATTCGGCCAGGTAGCCCAGTCGCTCGAGTTGGAGGAGCGTGATCCGGCGATTGACTTCGTTATCTTCGACCAGCAAGATGCGGCCGGCACGCGGCGCATGCTGTTGGGCCGCGTTGGGCTGCGGACTCGGCGGCACGAGGGACTCACCGTAGCACGCCTCGACGATTGCATCGTACAAGTACGATTGACGAATCGGTTTGGTCAGGTACGCGGCGAATCCCGATCCAATGGCTTCTCTGCCCTTCTCGAAGCTATCGTACGCCGTGACGAGAATGAGCTTGGTCCGGCTCAGCGCCACGTCGCCCATGATCATGCGTCCGAGT
>Ga0335074_10010160_pt1 | contig 13156 bp, 12 predicted proteins | sample Lox_Sample_23_FD_206715 | JGI IMG/M metagenome (GOLD analysis project Ga0335074, IMG submission 206715) | Soil microbial communities from Loxahatchee National Wildlife Refuge, Florida, United States - Lox_Sample_2.3 | ecosystem: Environmental > Terrestrial > Soil > Wetlands | place: USA...
CGCCGTTCGCTCCACCGGCATGGCGCTGGCCTACAATGTCGCGGTGACGGTGTTCGGCGGGCTGGCGCCGCTGACCGTTACGTGGATGATCCGCGAGTTCAACAGCCAGATGATGCCGGCGGTTTACCTGATGATCGCGGCGGTGCTGTCTCTGGTGCTGGTCGGTGCGACGCGGCATGTCTGGCTGCGCGGCATGGCGCCGGTCCAGGCCGTGCCGGCGGCAGAATAGGTGCGGGACGCCGCCAGGCCATCGCCGCGGAGGACGCACGGGCATCGTTGCCGCCCGGCACCTTGCCCGCGTCCTCCGGGCAGAACCCGACCTTTATGAACGCCCGGACGCAACCCTGGCGGAGTACATAACTGCTGCGCGCGACGCTGAACCTGCCTTGCGACGTTCAGTGCGCGCGCGTCAGCTTACGGATGCGGTGGTTCTCGCTGTCGCCGATATAGACCGCACCGTCGGGACCCACCACAGCGCCATGCGGGCGTGCAAGCCCGGCCGCAGCGGCGGGTCCGCCATCGCCATGTGACCCGGCTTTGCCGGTGCCAGCGATGGTGGTGACGATCCAGGTGCGCGCGTCGATGCGGCGGATCGCGTGGTTCTCGGTATCGACGATGAACACGCTGCCGTCCGCATCCACCGCCATTTCCTTTGGCGCATCGAACACTGCGTCGCGCGCGTCGCCCCCGTCGCCGGCATAGCCGCGCGCGCCGGTGCCGGCGGCCGTGTGAATGACGCCCTCGCGCACCCGGCGCAGGCTGCTGCCCCCGCGCTCCAAAATGTACAGCGCGCCATCCGGGGCCAGCGCCACCGCACGCGCGCCGAACACGCCCGCGCGATTTGCCGGGCCGCCGTCGCCGTCGTGCCGCGCCTCGCCGGTGCCGGCAAAGGTGCCGATGATGCCGGTTGCCAGATCCACCACGCGCACGCGATGATCCGCCACATCGGCAATGAAAAGTCGTTCTTGATTTGCGTCGAATGCCAGTCCGTTCGGCTCCGCAAGGCCCGCGGCGGCGGCCGGCCCGCCATCGCCACTGAATTTGCCTGAGCCATCGCCAGCCAGGGTACTGATGATGCCCGGCGGTTCGATGCGCCGCACCCGCTTGTTCAGCCGGTCGGCGAAATAGATCGTGCCGCTTGCATCGATGACGACGCCGTAGGGCTGATTCAACAGGGCCTGCGTCGCTTCGCCGCCGTCGCCGGCAAAACCGGCCGCGCCGGTGCCGGCTATGGTTGCGATGATTCCGGTCCGTGCATCGACGCGCCGGATGCAATGATTATAGGTGTCGGCAAAGATCAGGTTGCCGTCGGCGTCGAAGCAAAGATCGAACGGATTGTTCAGCAGCGCCTGTCGCGCGGGGCCGCCGTCGCCGGCATAACCTTGCTCGCCCGTCCCCACCACGGTTGTGATCATCCAAGCATCTGCTGGCATGGCACCGGTCCCCCTCGCCGCCACGATGGTTGTCGCCTGCGTCCTGTCAAGCGTAGGATCGCGGCAACACGCACGACGCCGGAGGGACGATAATGGATATGCAAACGGCAGCCGCAACGGACCGCGCCGAAGCAGGCGGTCTCTACGCCAGGCTGGAAGAGCGCGTCATCATGCGCGACCAGGTGGGCGCCAGCGAGACCTATTACGATCTGGTCCGTGCCGGCCGGCCGCTGAACGAGATCGTCGCCGAGGCGGTCCGCATCCATGCGCCGTACACGCATGTGCCATACCATGAGCGCATTGATGACGGCTACCCCAATTTCGTCAACAATGACCACTGCCTGCTGAGTGCACGCGCCACGCTGAACCTGTCGAAGATGCTGCCATCGCATCTTGCGATGCTGCCGATGGCGCAGACGATTTGGTACATTCCCAGTGGCCTGGATATCTGGAATCAGAAAATCAACAAGGCGCCGGGCCATTATACGCGTTTCCGGGGCAATATCGGCAAGGTGGAAGCGCCGCCGGCGCCGGTGGTTTACTGGGCGGACCAGGAGCCGGTGCGCGAGGCCGCTCCGTTGCGGGAGCGGCTGAACACGTGGCTGACGCTGGTGCATCGGGGCCAGGTGATCGATGCGTATCGGGTGTTCCTGGGCCTGATGGAGCAGTCGGCGGATCGCAAGGAAGTTCTGGCGGAGATGTGCTTCGCCGGGTTGATGGATGTGCAGGACAGGATTTTGCACAACCGTTCCTACACGACCGGGCATAAGGCGTATCGTGCGCGTTCGACGGTGGAGATCGGCAACGCCATCGGCTGGGACAATGCGCATCACGTGGTCTACGCCGGCGCGCTGGACATTGCCGTGGGGCCGCGCTGGTACTCGACGTATGAACTTGCCTGCAACCTGGTGAAGATGCACATCGAGAGCGAGGCGCTGCACGCCGTGCCCTATGGCGGCGTGAGCGAGGCCGAGCTGGCGATGCTGCACAACACCGGCGAGGTTACTCTTGACGAGTCCGCCGAGTTGATCCGCGCGACGATCCGCGACGACGAGATGGTGGCGCTGGATGTGCTGACCCGGCTGATCAAGGCAGGCAAGAATCCGCGCCGGCTGCTGGATGCGTTGCAGATCGGCGCTGCCCAGGTGGTGCTGGAGACGCGGGCCGCCGAGTATTTCAATATGCCGCACCACTGCTACGAGTACCTGAACACGCTGGGCTGGTTCTGGGACAATTTCGATCATCCGCGGCGGCTGCGGCTGCTGTACGTGGCGGCCTCGTTCCTCAATCGCACCGCTTATTGCCAGCGCGGATTGGGCGAGGCACATTCGTTTACGGCCAAGGCACCGACTGGCGCCGAGCGGATGAGCGCGTCGCAACTGCTGCAGCGTGTGGATGCCGCGGTTTGCGCGTTGAACGGGCAGGAGAGCGTCGATTGGACGCAGGCCTATCTGGACAGCGGCGCCGATCGAGCACCTCTGGTTCAATGCATTGCGCTGACCGCGACAAAGCTGGGCAACGATCCGCACAACCAGGAAATCGCGCAGTGCATGCTGATGGATTACGGGGTGAACCAGCACCAGGCGCGTGACAAGCTGCTGCTTTCGGCCGCGTATCATACGGCGATGCACCGCAAATACGGCGACCCGTTGGAGCCGGCGCGGCGCTTCGGCCAGGCCATGGGCTTTGCCGAATTGCAGTGACGGGACGCAGACAATGACATTGTCGATCAAGCCGATCGATCCGGTGTCTCGCCCGTTCTTTGCGGGCGAGGTTTCCGGCATTGACATCACGCAGCCGCTATCGCGCGAGGCGGTTGCAGCGATTGCCGCGGGGATGGATGAGTTTGGTGTGCTGGTGTTCCACGGCCAGCACTTCACCGACGACACCCAGCTTGCGTTCAGCCGCAATTTCGGCGCGCTGGAGCAAGCGACGGGCGATATCAATTTCGGCAAAGCGGATCGCCGAGGTCTGCCGGACGAGGTGAACGATATTTCCAACCTGGACAAGAACAACCAGGTGATGGCGCGCGACGACCGCAAGCGGTTGTTCTCGTTGGGTAACCGGTTATGGCATTCGGATTCGTCGTTCAAGGCGGTGCCGGCGAAATATTCGCTGCTGTCGGCGCGGGTGATTCCGGCCGCCGGCGGCAATACGGAATTCGCCGACATGCGCGCCGCGTACGATGCGCTGGATGACGAGACGAAGGCGGAATGCGACGGGCTGGTGTGCGAACACAGCCAGATCTATTCGCGGAGCATCCTGGGGTTCACCGACTTCTCCGACGATGAACGCCGCCGGTTTGCGCCGGTGCGGCAGCTTCTGGTGCGGCGGCATCCATCGACGGGGCGGAAGTCACTGTTTCTGGCGTCCCATGCCGGCACGATCGTCGGCTGGCCGATGCCGGAGGCGCGCATGTTCCTGCGCGATCTGACGGAGCATGCGACGCAGCGGAGGTTCGTGTATTCGCATGTGTGGCGGCAGTGGGATTTGGTGATGTGGGATAACCGCGCCACCATGCACCGCGCGCGGCCGTTCAATGCCAGCGAAGTGCGGGACATGCACCGCACCACGGTGGCGTGCGAACATTCGACGCTGGCGGAGGCGGCGTAGGCGCCGCGTGGCCGGCTCGGCGCCGGCCTATGCGAGCAATCCGGTCAGGCTCGGGCCAGAACGGTGCTGCGCCTGTGCTGCCATGCGGACGGCGGCATTTGGCGCGCCGTATTGCTGGTAGTTGCCGGACCGCTGCACGATTTCAAAAAAGAAGCGATCGTCGAAGGCGGCGGTGTAGGCGTGCAGATACTCGCCTGCATCGTCGCGGTCGTAGAGGATGTTGGCGCTTGCGAACTGGTCGAGGCGCGCTTGCTCGATGCCCCATTTGGCGGCGAGGTCGTCGTAGTAGTTGGCTGGAATCGGCAGGACGCGCGCGCCGCGCGTGGTGAGCTGCCGGAGCGCGGACACGATATCATTGGTGGCGAGCGCGATGTGGTGCACGCCGGCGCCGGCGAAGGTCGTCAGGAAGCGGCCCGTGGCGGTCTGCCGGCTTTCGGAAATGTTGAGCGGAAGCCGGATGCTGTCTTCCGGACTGACCATCGTGCGGCTGCGCACCAGACCGTAGGGATCGGCGATTTCCCAAAGCTGTTGCGGGATGAAGCCGAACACTGCGCGATAGAACAAGACGAAATTGTCCATCCGGCCGACGGGAAGGGCCTGAGCGACGTGATCGATGGCATCGAGCAAGGGGGGCGGCGGCGGTTCGGGAAACAGATTGAAATCGTTCTGGTAGATGGTGCGGCCGGAAGGATCGGGTTGGACGAGGTAGATCAGCGTGCCGTCGGGCGCGCGGACGGCGGGGATGCGGCGCTCGCCGGGACCGATGGGCTCGCGCCATTCCGGGCAGAGCAATGCGTCGGCGCGCTGAATGGCGCGCGCGGCATCGTCGACGCGAAACGCCATGGCGCACACCGACGGCCCATGCATCTGAAAATGTTCTGACGCCGCACTATCTTGCTCTGCATTCAAAATCAGGTTGATGCTGCCCTGCTGGAAGAGTTCGACGGATTTTGAACGGTGGCGGCCGGCGCAACGGAAGCCAAGCATGCGCAGGCTTTCGCCGAGACGGCGGCCGGTGTCGTCGTCCACCGCGAATTCGAGGAATTCCACGCCGGAGAAGCCGGGCAGCGGCGGCAACGCGGCGGCGCCCGCTTCGGCTTCAACGAGGCGCAGCGAGCGCAGGCCGTCACGCGCGATCAGCCGCGCCGGCGCGGCGCGAAACTCGTCGTTGAAGATTTCCAGCGAGAGCGGGCCGCGATAGCCGGCAGCGATGACGGCGCGCACAAACGCCGCGACCGGCAGCACGCCCTGGCCCGGGAAGTTACGAAAATGCCGACTCCAGGACAGCACGTCCATCGAGAGATCCGGAGCGTCGGCGAGCTGCACAAAGAACAGTTTGTCGGCGGGAAGCGCGGCGATACCGGACGGGTCGTCTCGGAGCGCCAATGTGTGGAAGCTGTCGACGATCAGGCCCAGCGCGGGGTGATCGGCGGCGTGCACGATGTCCCAGGCTTGCCGCCATCGGTTGACGTGGCGGCCCCATGCCAGCGCTTCATATCCAACGCGCAGGCCGCGGCGGTAAGCCCGTTCCGCCATCTCATGGAGGTCGGCGGCGGCGCGCTGTGGGTCGTCGATCGCGGCGGGCTGGACGTTGCTGCAGACCAGTACGAGGTCGGTGCCCAGCGCCTGCATGACGTCGAACTTGCGTTCGGCGCGGTCCAGGTTGCGGCGGCGCTGGGGGTCCGGCATCGCTTCGAAGTCGCGGAAGGGCTGGAAGATGTGAATGGCCAGGCCGAGACTTTCGGCGATTTTGCGCACGTCCTCGGGGGAGCCGTCGTAGGTCAGCAGGTCGTTTTCGAAGATCTCGACGCCGTCGAAGCCGATGGCGGCGGCGGCTTCCAGCTTTTCCGGCAAGGTGCCGCTGAGGGAGACGGTGGCGATCGACTTGGGAAGCGGGGCCGGGAGGATCATGCGGGTGGCGGGCTCCTTCCCAGGCTGACGGATTGGCGCGGCGGAGCAGGGTGCCGCTGCGCCTGGTGTGAGAGCCGCGGCGGTGCGGAGGCCGGGGCCGAGGACCGGGCGGAGGCGGTGGGTTCCGTGGCCGGCGGATCCTTGACGTGCATTAACTAGTTAGTTAATAGCCGATCGCACCCACCGGTTCAAGCAATATCCCGGATCGCCGCGCCGGTGCCGATCATCCGCCGCAAGCCGCGACGGCCAGAATAGGCAGCCGCCATGAGCCTTCCCGCCGAACGCATATGGTTGAGCGAGCATGAGCGATAGCAAGGGGCGCAGTCTGTTGCTCGGGTTGATCGGCGCGGGCATCCAGGCGTCCCGAACCCCGGGCCTGCACGAGCACGAGAGCGAGGCGCAGGGTCTGCAAACGATCTACCGCCTGATCGACCTGGAACTTTTGGGACTGGGCGCGACGGACTTGCCGGAATTGCTGGTCGCCGCCGAACGCATGGGCTTCAACGGGCTGAACATCACGCATCCGTGCAAGCAGGCCGTGCTGCCGCTGCTGCACGAACTCTCCGCGGACGCGGACGCGATCGGCGCGGTCAACACTGTCCTGTTACGAAATGGACACAGGACCGGCCACAACACCGATTGCTGGGGATTTGCCGAAAACTTCCGCCGCGGCCTGCCAGGCGTGGCACTGGGCCACGTCGTGCAGCTCGGCGCCGGCGGTGCCGGAGCCGCCGTCGCGCGCGGCGCCCTGCAATCGGGGGTGCAGCACCTGAGCATCTTCGATGTGGAAATCGGCAAGGCACGGGCACTGGCCGAACGCCTCAATGCGCGGTTCGCCGGAATGCCGGCAAACGTCTGCCTCGACCTCGCATCCGCGATGGCCTCGGCAGACGGGCTGATCAACACCACGCCCGTCGGGATGGCGAGCCACCCCGGTCTGCCGCTGCCCGCCGCCTTGTTGCGGCCGTCGCTATGGGTCGCCGAGATCGTGTATTTCCCATTGGAAACCGCGCTGCTGCGGAGCGCACGGCAGATCGGCTGCCGCACGCTGGACGGTGGCGGCATGGCCGTGTTCCAGGCCGTGGAGGCGTTCCGTCTGTTCTCGGGCATAACCCCGGATGCGGAACGCATGCGCCAGGATTTCGATCGGATGGGGGCCGCCCGCGACGGCCGCTGAGCAACCCCGGCTGCTATCTCTGCTGCGTCGGCCGCGGCGTGGCATGGCGGCAAATGCGCGCCTTGCCCGCGCCTGATGCAACCAGGCAGCGGGTGCGGACCGGCGTTTCCGCTTGCAGCAGGCCCAGGATTGCATCGCCGATCATGCGCTTGTGCCGCTTGCGCAGGTCAGGCGCAGAGAGATCCCAGTCGAACAATACACCGAAGGTGTGGCGGTTCGACACGCGGAAGAAGCAGAACGCGCTGATCAGCATGTGCAGGTCGACCGGCCCGATGCCGGATCGGAACACGCCCTGATGCCGGCCACGCTGCAGGATCGTATCCAACTGCTGGATCACGCTGGAATTCAGATCGCGCAACCGCTTCGATTTGGCAAGGTGCCGGCCGTTGTGGATATTCTCGATGCAGACCATGCGTATGAAATCGGGATGTGTCTCCTGGTAGTCGAAGGTGAATTCGATCAGCCGCCGCACGGCGTCCGACGGCGTGAGGCTTTCAAGATCGAGTTCCTGCTCCATGCGGCGGATGTCGCCATAGACCTCTTCCAGGGCCGCCAGGTACAGCCCCTCCTTGCTGCCGAAATAGTAGTAGATCATCCGCTTGTTGGTTTTCATGCGGGCGGCGATCGCGTCCACGCGCGCGCCGCTCAGGCCGTTTTCCGCGAATTCCTGACGGGCCGCGGCAAGGATCTCGCGGCGGGTGCGTTCGGCGTCCGGCCTCCGGCCCCTGCCGGACGCCGCGGCCGCGGAGGCCGGATCGATTTCTGCGCGCTGCGTGGCAGACACCTTGGATTGTCCCCGGGGTTCAGGGCGGAAGCAGATGCCGCGAGTGTACTCACCAGATAGTTAATAAACCCTATGCGCAGGAGCCTTGCCCGATTGTCAAGCCGGGCTGCGGTCCTCATCTTGCCGACGCCGCAGAAAATCCCATGATCCAATGGCGTCACCTGGCCAATAGGACCCCACCGGTGCAAGCAGGCAGTTCGCAGGCAGCGCAGGCAGCATCCTTGTTCGACCGTTTCGCGGCAGCCTTTGCGACGTTCGACGCCGGAAACCTGCTGCCTCTCTTCGCGACACCCGGAGTCGTGCTGCGGCAGGACAGCACCACGATCGCCTTGACGACGCAGGACGACATCCGCCGCTACTACCAGACGGCGCTCGACCGCTACAGGAACGATGGCTGCCATTCCTGCAACTGGACCGATCTGCACGTCACACCTATGGGCAACGCCAGCATGCTGGCCAGTGTCACATGGGACCTGCGGCGCGCTGACCGCACGAGCATGCTCCGCTGGCGGCAGTCCTACAGCCTGTGCAGTACACACGACGGGCCGAGGATTTTCGCCTCGGCCCGCCACGCCGAATGATCTGAAGCCGCCTATTCGGCGGCAGCCTGCGTCTGCGAAACCGCCTCGTACGGGAAGCGCTTCACCTTATCCATGTTCAGCCCCTCGATGCGCAGCAGCCGTGTCGAATCTTCGCGGCGCGGGGAATGCAGCACGCCGATATCGTACAGGTAGGCGTCGCCTGGCTTCATCGCGTAATCGCGCACCCGGCGCGCCTTGCCCGGCTTGCCGTCCGACGGACGCTCCAGGCAGTCCCAATCCGTCATGATCGTTTCGCCGGACGCCTGGCCGTAGATCGCCCAGGACGGGCCATGGTCATGCGGCTTGCTGCCCTTCGCGCCGGTATAGCCGTGCGCCAGGATGGTGAATCCCAGGTCCGGATCTTCGTACAGCACCTTTCGCTCCGGCGTCCCCTCCGGAATATACGTCGCGACGAAATCCGGCTCATGCAGGACGTCGCTGACCAGCCTGCACACCATCTTCCGGCCCTCGGTGCCGGGATGGCTCTGCAAGGCGTCGCGGCATTTGGCGGCGAATTGGTCGAGAGTGGTCATCGGCCGTGTCTCCCTGTTGCGGATGGTCACCGACGATACGGGTAGCAGCGCGCCCGGTCCAGCGTCAGGCCGAAATGGTCGCCCAGCCCCTTGATGGCGTCGCCGTGATCGGCATAAGGGTCGCTGTTGCCCGGCCCCACAATGATGCAGCCGAAGTTGGGATCGCGCTTGCCGCCCGGCGGCAGCATCGCTGTGACCAGCCCAACGCCGTCCTCGTCGCGCAGTGTCAGGAACAACGGCATCGCGCGTTTAATATGCGCTTCCTTGCCGATATCCTGCTCGATGAAGACGGTGGACAGTGACCTGAAGCTTTCCGCGGCCCGCTCCCGCTCGCGGCGGAAGTGCTTCTCTACGGCATGTCGCATCGCTTCGGATTCCGCCGCCGCCTCGCCTTCGGTGACGATGCGGAACCATGTGCGGTTGCCGGGCGCATCGCAAACGTATTCCATGCGCTGACCCCCTCTTTGATGCCTGGACGTTCCTTGGCGGCAGTCTAGGATGATCGGCGACGCGGGGCAAACGTGAACGGGGGAAACATGGCGCTGCAACCGGACGGTCATGCCGGAGACAGTTACGATTACGTGATAGTGGGCAGCGGCGCGGCCGGTTCGGTCCTGGCGGCGCGCCTGACCGAGGATCCCGGCGTCACCGTCTGCGTGCTGGAATGCGGCCCGCCCGATCGCCACCCCTTCATTCACATTCCCGCCGGCTTCATGAAATTATTGTTCCATCCTGCCTACACCTGGCAGTTCAAGACCGAGCCGAGCGAAGGCACCGCCGGCCGTCAGATATCCACCACGCAGGGCCGCACATTGGGCGGCTCCAGCTCGATCAACGGCATGGTGTACAATCGGGGCCAGCGCGCCGATTTCGATTCATGGGCGCAACGCGGCAACCGCGGCTGGGGCTACGACGACGTGCTGCCATATTTCCGGCGCACCGAACGCCGCATCGGCCCGGGAGACGACCGTGTGCACGGCCGCGAGGGCGCGCTGCCGGTTACCGACATGGACTGGTTCCATCCGGTCTGCGATGCGTTCATCGCCGGCGCCGTTGGCATGGGGATTCCGCGCTGCGCCGATTACAACAGCGGCGATCATCAGGAAGGCGTCGGCTATTTCCAGCGCGCGATCTATCGCGGCTATCGCCATTCCGCTGCACGCGTGTTCCTGCATCCCGCGCGTGCGTCCGGCCGGCTGGACGTGCGCACCGATGCCCGTGCATCGCAGGTGTTGTTCGACGGCAAGCGCGCAGTCGGCGTGCGCTATATCGACGACCGCGACCGCACTTCGCAGCACATCGTGCACGCGCGGCGCGAGGTGATCCTGTCCGCCGGCACAGCCAACACCGCGAAACTGCTGCAGATATCCGGCGTCGGCCCCGCGGCGTTGCTGCGCGAGCTGGGCATGCCGGCGATCGCCGACCTGCCGGTGGGTGAAAATTTCCGCGACCACTATTCGGTGCGGCTGGTCGCCCGGGTGAAGAACATCCGTACCATCAATGAAATGTCGCGCGGGCTGGGGCTGGCGGGCCAGGTGCTGCGCTGGGCCACGGGGCGGCCGAGCATTCTCGCTGTCACGCCATCGCTGGTGCACTGGTTCTGGAAATCCGGGGCTGCGCTGGATTATCCTGACATGCAGGGCGTGTTCACCCCGGCCAGCTACAAGGAAGGCTTTATTGGGCTGCTGGACGATTACCCTGGCATGACGGCCGGCGTGTGGCAGCATCGGCCGGAAAGCACGGGTTATGTGCGGGCGCGGTCCACCGATCCGTTCCAGGACCCGGTGATCCAGCCGAACTATTTATCGGATCCGATGGACCGGCGCGTGCTGCTCGCGGGCATGAAGCTGGCGCGCAAGCTGCTGCACACGCCGGAGCTGGCGCCGTATTTCGATGGCGACACATTGCCCGGCCCGGCTGTACAAAGCGACGACGAGTTGCTGGACTACGCGCGGCATTACGGCTCAACGGCGTACCATCTGATCGGCACGGCGCGCATGGGCCCGGCCACCGACCGCACCGCGGTGGTGGACGACCAGTTGCGCGTGCACGGCCTGGCGGCGCTGCGCGTGGTGGACGCGTCGGTGATGCCCAGCATGCCTTCGGCAAACACGTATTGCTCCACGATGATGATCGCGGAGAAAGCGTCGGACATGATACGGGGACGCGAGCCGCTACCTATGGTGCCAGCGATGGCAACCTGACGGAGCAGTACTTGAGGCTGGTTGGGGCTGGCTCGCATCGTTGTGCTGGCGGTGGCGGCATTCGCCTCGTTCTGATGAACTACGTCACCGCCACATGCGGTGTCGGTACGGCAAGCCTGCCGGAAAATGCCGATGGCACGACCGGGCGATACGGCCTCACCGGCGAAGTGATCGGCAACGATGTAGAATTGTTCGCCACGACCTGTACGCTGGGGGACGATAACGCGTCGTATCCCTGCGGCATCCTGCTGGGACGGCGGCGCCCGGGCAGCGGCACATCCATCGGTTGAATGCCATGCGATCGATCGGATCGTGCAATTGAGTCCTGACGGCGCTGTGCGCCCCGCAACGGCCCTGCAACCCGATCCCGGATACAGCCGTCACTGGCACAGAGCGCGATCGGCAGAAGCATGGCAGCCGCCCAGGTCGTATCCCGTCGTCCGAGGCTCGGTGAACGGAAGGTCGGAAATACCAAAACCCTGATCCTTGGCATGGTGCTCGCCGTGATCTGCGGCACGCTGTTCGTCGTCTATATCGAGAAGATCCTGACTGCCTATCACGCCGGATCGACCAAGGCGTTCGGCGATTTCTTCGCGCTCTGGTCCTATGGGAAGATCGCGTCCGGGCACCCGGCAGCCGAGCTCTACAATTTCACGATGCTCCATGCGCGGCAGGTGGCGCTGGGCATGCCGCCGGCCGAGCAAAACCCGTTTCCCTATCCCCCCATCGCCATCCTGCTGTTTCTGCCGTTCAGCCGGATCGCCTATCCATTGGGTTATCTGGTTTGGGCCGCGGGGACATTTGGCCTTTTCCTTTGGGCCATTCTCGCCACGTGCTGGCGGTCGCCGGCGATCGTGCTTCCCGTGCTCATCGCGCCCACCACCACGCTGACCATGGCCGCCGGTCAAACCGGATTTCTGAGCGGCGCCCTGCTGATCGCCGGCATTCGCCTGGCAGCAAGCAATCCGATCCTCAGCGGCATCCTGATCGGCTGCCTCAGCTTCAAGCCGCAACTGGCTCTTCTGGCGCCTGTGGCCTTGGTCTCGGCCGGCCTCTGGCGCAGTCTTGTTACGGCCTGCCTGACCGCCTTCGGTCTCGCGCTCGTCGCCACTGTCTTGTTCGGATGGCACGTCTGGCCTGCCTGGCTTGCCATGCTGCCCGGCTACGCAACGCTGTTCGGCGGCGACCAGGTCCTGCTGAAACTCATGCCCACCGTGGAAGCAAACCTTCGCATCCTCGGAATCGCCCCGGGTCTCGCGACACTGGGACAGGCCGCCGCGGCAATCGCCGTCGCCGTCGTGATCTGGCGCAGCTTTCGCCAAGGCCCCACCGGACAATCGGTCGCCGCCCTGCTGGTCGGGACCTTTCTCTGCACCCCGCACGCCCTGATCTACGACGCGCCCATGCTCTCCGGCGCCTTGGTCTTGCTGTTTCGCGAGCGCCTCGATGCCGGACGCGGCTTCACGTGGGTTGAGCTCGCCGTCCTCGCTTCGGCCGTGCTGTTTCCCTTCGCCATGACGGTTCGCGGCAGCGCGCTGCCGGTCAGCACGCCGGCACTTCTGGGGCTGCTGATCGTCATCCTCGCCGACGGCGCGCGTCGTCCCCGCACCGGCCAAGCGCAGTCTCACGGCGATGCAAGCGAGTCGATCGCGAGACACGCGGCCCCGTCATCCCGGCCGGCCCTGCCCCAAACTTGACCCGCGGCGGGCCGTCTCCCAATACTCCTCCCATGGTACCCGTGCATCGGATCGCGCGAATTATCAGCCCGGCCGCTCGCCAGTAGCGCCGGGACTCCCCGATCGCACCCATCTCTCCCGTCGCGGCCCATGCCGCATGGACTCCGCCATGAACGATGCATCGACCAAGACCGAGGCCGATTACCGCGACACCGTCTTCCTGCCGCAGACCGCCTTCCCGATG
>Ga0335074_10010161_pt1 | contig 13154 bp, 13 predicted proteins | sample Lox_Sample_23_FD_206715 | JGI IMG/M metagenome (GOLD analysis project Ga0335074, IMG submission 206715) | Soil microbial communities from Loxahatchee National Wildlife Refuge, Florida, United States - Lox_Sample_2.3 | ecosystem: Environmental > Terrestrial > Soil > Wetlands | place: USA...
CCGGCTCCTCAAGACGCATCTCCCGTTCGATGCGCTCGTCTTCAGCGACCGGGTTCGGTACGTCTATGTCGCGCGTGACCCGCGCGACGTGGTGTGGAGCGCCTACAATCATCACGTCTCGTTGACGGCGGAGAGCATCGCGAGCTTCAACGACGCCGGCGGCGCGGGCCCCCTGGTCGCCCCTTACACGGGGTCCGTGCGCGACTACTACTTGCATTGGCTCGAGCGCGATGAGCTCCCCGGATTCACGCTGAACGAGCCCTTCTGGCCCCACGTGCGAGGCTGGTGGGAGCAGCGGCGCCGGCCGAACGTACTGCTCATGCACCATGCGAGCATCACCGCGCGCCTGCCTGTGCAGATGCACAGGCTCGCCGCCTTCCTCGGCATCGAGATCGATCCATCCTCCCTCTCGGCCATGCTCGAGCACTGCCGGATCGACTACATGCGCGACCACGCTGCAGGCTTGCCCGCCTACACGCGCATCTTCCAGCGCGGCGCGGCGAGCTTCTTCCACCGTGGAACGAACGGGCAGTGGCGGGACGCGCTCACCGCCGAGGAGAGCGCACGGTGCGATGCGGTCGCGGAGCGGGAGCTCACCGCGGATTGCGCCCGCTGGCTGCGGACCGGGGAGTTGCCGGCATGACGCACGGACGCTTGCGCGCGCGCCGCACCGGCAATCTGCGGTACGCTACGCGCTCGAGCTGTCGCATCACCGGGGGATTCTATGATCGGGTATGTCACCTTGGGCACCAACGATATGGCGCGCGCGGGCCGCTTTTACGATGAGCTCCTCGCGGTCATGGGCGCGAAGCGCGCGACGGAGACCGAGAAGTTCGTCGGCTGGGGAAACGATCCCACCAAGGCGATGCTCCTCGTGATCAAGCCCGCGGACGGCAACAAGGCCACGGTCGGCAACGGCGTGATGGTGGCGCTCGCCGCGAAGAGCAAGGAGGAGGTCGACAAGGTCTACAAGAAGGCGATCGCGCTCGGCGCCAAGGACGAGGGCCCCGTGGGACCTCGCGGCGAGGGCTTCTACGCCGGCTATTTTCGCGACCCCGACGGCAACAAGCTGTGCGCGTTCTTCGCCGGGTAGGATCCTGGCGCAGGCGAGCCGCCCGCGGCCGCGGGACACCGCCGGTTCAATCGGTCGCCCAGGCCAGTCCGTCCGGTTGCGGACCCACATCGATGTGGTCGACGGACCTCAACGTGCTCAGGTCGAGGACCGCCACGTAGTTATCGGCCGTGCACGCCACGTAGGCGCGCTTGTCATCCGGTGCCACCAGCACACCGGCACAGCCGCTGCCCACAGCCAGGCGCTTGATCTCGGTGCGAGTCTTGGCGTCGTACACCAGCAGGTCGCCGCTGCGTAGACTCGAGATGAGTACCCGCCGGCCGTCGTGGGTAAACTTGACGCGATTGGCTCCCACGGCCTTCGCGTCGAGAACCTGCGCGACTTTCTTCGCCGTGGTGTCGATCACGTAGATCCGTCCCGAGCCGGACGAGGCCGTCCACACCTCTTTGCCGTCCGGGGACAGATCGACACCCTCCGTGCCCCGCTCCGTCGGCACGAGCGTGTGCACCCACACGAGCGGTGGACGGAAGTTTGCCGTTGGCGGCGCCGCGCCCGGACGCCGTCCGAACGGAGGCATGGGTGCCGGCTGCAGCGCGAAGATACTGACCGATCCCGACATGACGTTGGTCGCGTAGATGCGCTTCAGATCGGGGCTGAGCACCAGCATGTGAGTCCAGCTCTGACCGGTGCCCATGATCCAATCGACCTGCCTCGACCGAAGATCCAGCCGCGCGATGGCCATGGCGCCTTGCGCCGTGAACCACAGCTTGCCGCTGGAGAAGGCAAGGCCATGCACGCCCGTCAGCGGGCCCGTATCAATTGGAGCGAGCGCCCGCTGCGCGACAAGATCGAGCACGTCGATCCGATGGAGACTGGAATTGCCCATGTTGGAGACGTAGGCCGTCCTGCCGTCCTCGCTCGCAATCACCTCGTGCGGATCGGGACCGATCGGCATCTTGGCAACCACCCGGTCGGAGGCCGGATCCACGATCGCGAGCGTGTGATTTCCCTTCGAGGTCGCGAGCAGCGCATTCCTCGGGGTCGCTGCAGCGGCGAGCGCAGCCGCGCCGATCGCGAGCGCGCACGCGAAGATCGCACCGACGAGCAGAGCGAGTTTTCCAGGCATGGCGGATCCTCGGTCGATCAGACTCTCCAAGTGTACCGCCTACCGAAGCGCACGCAGCCGGACGGCTAGGGTGTCCAGCCGGTACCCGCACCATAGGGCAGCTTCGTCATGTCCGCCTCGATGTCGCGGATCTTGCCGTCCTTGATCTCGAAGGTCTCCGCGATCACGACGGAGAAGGGACGCAACGCGGCCGCGGACATCGGTACCTTGCCGACGCCGGGCACGTCCGCTTCCTTCACGTTGCCCTCGTGCTGGAACATCACGAAGGACATGACGACGCCGCGCGAGCGATCGACGATCGGGAAGCGGCGGTGGTCGATACGGGTGATGTAGCTGAACATCCGCGTGTCGAACGATGCTCGGCAGCCGGTCGGCATCGACCAGGTCCTGCCGTTCGCGAGCGTCATGGGCGGTCGCGGCCGCATGCCGGAGGCGGTGCCGCCCGCCGTCTGCACGCCGTTCTCGAAACGCTGACACTCATCGCTGAAAGGCACGATCTCGCCGGTGCGTTGCTCGAGCCCTTCGAAATAGAGATTGGCAGTCGCGATGAGATCCTGGCGCGCGGCGCGACGCTTCGGCAGGACGAGCTCCTTGAAGCCCGGCTGCACGTCGGTCGCGTCGGTCTCGAGGAAGCTCCCCATGTCCCCGGCGCGTACGACAAGCGTCTCGAGCTCCGAGACCCGCTCGCCCCGCAACCTCAGACGCGCCGCGAGCAGGGCCCCCGTGCCATTCTCCTCGATCGCGGCATAGAGCCCGATCTCGCCCGCGTCCGGATCCGGAATGAAGTGGCGGTAGCTCTTGAGTCTGCTGATCGTCGTCCAGAGCCCCTGACCGAGGGGGAGCTCGACCGTGTTCTCCGTGAAGCGTACGTCCTTCGTCGTTGGAAGCTCGGAAGGGTCGTGCGCGAGCAACGCGTGCAGATAACGCTCGGCGAGCGCATCGAGGCACCGCTCGTCGCAAGCGGCCCACGCCCCCTGTGGCACGGCGGCCGCGAGGGTCAGTACGAGAAGCGCCACGCCTGGACTGAGCCATCGCCGCCGGTGTTTGAGAGTCACAGGGTCAACCTCCCTCCGCATGATGTCGCAGGCGTCATATGGACACGCATCTTGCGCATCTTGCGGCGTTGCACGGCCCCAAGCCCGGGCTTGCTTGATCTTAGAGTGTACCGTGGGATGTCCCTGAACCTCGAGCATCCGCGCGGAACTTCGCATTCCACCGTCAGTCGAACAGCATGTGGTGGATGGAGGGCTGTAGTGATGCGCACGAGCTGTCTTTCCTGCGGATTCTCTCTGGCTGGGATCGCTGCATTGAGCCTGTTCGGCGTGCCGGCCTTTGCGCAACCATCGAATGCTTCCGGGGCCGCCGTGCCTCGCGGCGGTGATAAGGTCGCGCAGTTCGAGCTCAGCCGCCAAAACGATCCGGAAATTCTCACCTATCAAGGCCCGCATAACGTGCGTGTTTGCAACCGCACCGACCAGCATCCCATCGATCTGACGCCGTCGGTTTTTCCGTGGCTCGTGCGTACAGAGCCGACGGGGTCCGCCGAATCGAGGCCCACCGTGCTCGATGTGCGCTCCGACGGCAGGACCGAGCGCCTGTACCCCGGTCAGTGCGCGCTTTCGACGGCGCGCACCGTCGAGATCGGCACCGCGGCAGCGCTGTCGGCGACCACCGCGCTGCCCGGTTCGATGCGTTCCGTCCCCGTGAGCGCGCTCACGAGCGAGGAACTTGCCTATAACGGACTCATCGATCAGCTGCGACAGGTCGACGAGACGACGCGGCGAGACACGGCGACATTCAATCGCGCGCGTCGCGAGCTGCTCCGTGCAGCGCACGAGCTCGCCTCGACACAGCGGGTCGAAACCCGGGTGTGGCTCGACGAGACCGCTGCGGCGCAGGACGAGGCGGTGAACCTCCTCCCCCGCGGCAGCGGGGCATCCGTCGGTTGAGTCCTGGCCGCTCGCCGTTAGCGCCGGGCGTCGATTTTGACCAGCTTGCCGCGGTTGTTGCCGACAGTGACGGTGACGAGCGCGACGTAGCGCACGGTGTCCAGGCGGAACGTCAGCAGCTTCTTCGGCGGATCGCTGGTCATCCACAGCATGCCGCAGTATGGATCGTCGTCCTCGAATCGAGCCAGGTAGGCTTTCTGCGGCCCGGGATGGCAGATCTCGTTCGCTGCCGCGAGGATCTTCAGGGCGCGCAGATAGTGATCGAAATGGGTCGCGCGCAGATGCTCGAAGTCGGCTGGGCTGGACCACCTTCAGGCGCGGCGGGCCGCGGCGAGCGCGGCGGCAGCCGCGGCACGATTGATCATCGGCCGGCCGGGGCGTGGGCTCTCCTCCTCCACGGCCGGCGCCGAGAACTGAGCGTTGTAGAGCTCGTAGTAGGCACCCGCGCGGGCGAGCAACTCCTCGTGCGTGCCCTGCTCGACGATGCTGCCGCTGCGCATGACGAGGATCAGATTCGCGTCGCGGATGGTCGAGAGGCGATGCGCGATGACGAAGCTCGTGCGGTTTGAGCGCAGCGCCGCCATCGCATGCTGCAGGAGGGCTTCGGTGCGAGTGTCGACCGAGCTGGTCGCCTCATCGAGGATCAGCAGCGCCGGATCGGTGAGGAATGCGCGCGCAATGGTGATGAGCTGCTTCTGGCCGGCGCTGAGGTTGCTGCTTTCCTCGTCGATGACGGTATCGTAGCCGTCGGGGAGGCCGCGAACGAAGCGGTCGACGTAGGTCGCGCGCGCGGCCGCGAGCAGCTCCTCGTCGCTCGCGCCGGGTCGGCCGTAGCGAATGTTCTCGCGGATCGTGCCGTTGAAGAGCCAGGTGTCCTGCAGCACCATGCCGATGCGCGCGCGCAGCTCGTCGCGGCGCATCATCTTGATGTCGGCGCCATCGAGCGTGATGCGTCCGGAGTCGAGCTCGTAGAAGCGCAGGATGAGGTTGACGAGCGTCGTCTTGCCGGCGCCGGTCGGACCGACGATGGCGATCGTGTGACCGGGCTCGGCCACGAGCGAAACATCCTCGATCAGCGGCTTCTCCGGCTCGTAGCGGAACGAGACGTGCTCGAATTCCACCCGGCCGCTCACCGCGACCGGATGGGCGGGCGCGACCGGCTCGGGGGTCTGCTCGGGCGCATCGAGCAGATCGAAGACGCGCTCCGCCGATGCAACGCCCGACTGCATGCTGCTCGCCATCGAGGCGACCTGGGTGAGCGGCCGGGTGAACTGTCGCGAGTACTGGATGAACGCCTGGACCGCGCCGAGGCTCATCGCACCCGTCGCGACGCGCAGTGCGCCGATCACGGCCACGAGCACGTAGTTCAGGTTCCCGATGAACATCACCGCGGGCATGATGATCCCGGAGATGAACTGGGCGCCGAAGCTCGCGGCGTAGAGTTGCTCGTTCTTGGTATCGAAGCTGAGCGCCACCTCGCGGTGGCGCCCGAATACCTTGACGAGGTCGTGCCCGGTGAAGGCCTCCTCGATCTGGCTGTTGAGGTCGCCGGTGTGGGTCCACTGGGCGATGAAATGCCCCTGCGAGCGCTTCGCGATCAGCTTCGTCACGTACATCGTGAGCGGTATCGTCACGAGCGCGACGATCGCGAGGAGCGGCGAGATCACGAACATCATCGCCACGACGCCGATCACGGTGAGGAGCGAGTTCAGGAGCTGGCTCAGCGTCTGCTGGAGGCTCTGGGAGATGTTGCCGATGTCGTTGGTGACGCGGCTCAGGAGCTCACCGCGCGGCTGCTGGTCGAAGTACCGGAGCGGCAGCCGGTTCACCTTGTCCTCCACCTCGGCGCGGAGCCTCAGCACCGCCGCCTGCACGACGTCGTTGAGCACGTACGCCTGCGCCCATAGAAACAGGCTGGAGAAGAGATACACGGCGAGTAGCACCAGCAGCGCGCGCCGGAGCGCGGCGAAGTCGATACCGGCCCCGGGCACGAGGTGCATGTGCGCGAGGAGCTCCGCGAAATGGTGGTTGCCCGCGGCATTGGCGGCGGCGACCGCCTGAGCGGCGGTCGTCCCCGCGGCGAGCTGCTTGCCGACCAGACCCGAGAAGATGATGTCGGTCGCCTGCCCGATGATCAGCGGGCCGATCACCGAGAGCACGATGCTCGCAAGCGCGAGCACGACGACGCTCGCCACGCGGAATCGATCCGGCGCGAGCAGGCCGAGGAGCCGGCGCGCCGATGGCCAGAAGGTCATCGACTTCTCGGTGGGCCGGCCGACGTTCATCCACGGCGGACCGCCGCGAGCGGCGGCCTGGCCGGCCGCAGGCAAGCGCTGCGGCAAGGCGCGCGCGCGGCTCTCGCTCATGCAGCCTCCTCGGCCGAGAGCTGCGAGGCGACGATTTCCGCGTACGTCGGGCAATCGCGCAGCAGCTGCGCGTGGCGGCCGAGGCCGACGATCGCCCCGCCGTCGAGCACCATGATCTGGTCGGCGTCCCGCACCGTCGAGACACGCTGCTCGATCATGATCACGGCCGCCTCGCGCGTCACCGGTCGCAGCGCCGCGCGCAGCCGCGCATCGGTTCCGAGGTCGAGCGCGGAGAACGACTCGTCGAAGAGGTAGATCTCGGGCTTGCGCACCAGCGCCCGGGCAATCGCGAGGCGCTGCCGCTGCCCCCCGGAGACGTTGGTACCGCCCTGCGCGATGGGCGCTGCGAGCTGATCCGCCATCGCCTCGACGAAGTCGCGCGCCTGCGCGGTCGCAAGCGCCTCCCACAGATCCTCGTCGCTCGCCTGCGGATTGCCGTAGCGCAGATTGCTCGCCACGGTACCGGAGAACAGGTACGGCCGTTGCGGCACGAGCCCAATTCGCGTCCACAGCAGATCCGGATCGAGCTCGCGCACGTCGACACCGTCGACCAGGACGGTGCCCTGGGTCGCATCGAACAGCCGCGGGATGAGCGCCATCAGGGTCGTCTTTCCGGCGCCGGTGCTGCCGACCACGGCGAGTGTCTCACCGGCTCCGACGCGGAAGGAGATGTCGCGCAGCACCGGATCCGCCGCGCCCGGATACTGAAAGCGCACGCGGCGGAATTCCACCTGCGCATGCGCGCTCACGGTGCGCACCGGGTGCGTGGGCGGCGCGACGGAGGATTCGGTGTTGAGGACCTCGCCGATGCGGTCGGCGCAGACCGCCGCGCGCGGAATCATCATCAGCATGAAGGTCGCCATCATCACCGCCATCAGGATCTGCGCGAGGTACACGAGAAACGCCGTGAGCGCGCCGATCTGCATGCGCCCCGCATCGATGCGCAGCGCGCCGAACCACATCACGGCGGCGGTCGAGACGTTGAGGATGAGAATGACCGCGGGGAAGATGAGCGCCATGAGGCGTCCCGCTCGCAGCCCGGTGTCGGTGAGCTCGACGTTCGCGTTGCCGAAGCGCCGCGCCTCGACCGGCTCGCGCACGAATGCGCGCACCACCCGGATGCCGGCGATCTGCTCGCGCAGGATCCGGTTGACCGTGTCGATGCGGGTCTGCATCAGGCGGAACTGCGGCACCATGCGCAAGATGATGAGGCCGACGGAGATCGCAAGCAGCGGCACGCTCACGCCCATGAGCCACGAGAGCCCCGGATCCTCGTGCACCGCCATGATGATGCCGCCGACGCCCATGATCGGCGCGGTGATCATCATCGTGGAGGTCATCGCGACGAGCAGCTGCACCTGCTGCACGTCGTTGGTGTTGCGCGTGATGAGCGAGGGCGCGCCGAAGCGAGCCACTTCGCGCCCGGAGAACTCACTCACCCGCCGGAAGATCGCCGCCCGCAGGTCGCGCCCGAAACCCATCGCGGTGCGCGAGCCGTAGTAGGTGGCTGCGACCGCGCAGGCGATCTGCAGGAGGCTGATGATGAGCATCCAGGCCCCGGTCGTGAGGATGTAGCCGGTATTACCCTTGGCGATGCCGTAATCGATGATGTCGGCGTTGAGGTTCGGCAGATAGAGCGTTGCGATGGTGCCGAGCAGCTGCAGGACGATCACGGCGAGGAGTGGGCGCGAATAGGGGCGCAGGTATCCCCTCAAGAGCCCGATCAGCATGGCCGAAGACCCGGCCGCGACCCGGTCGAGAAATGAACGACCGTCCGCCTGAACGTTGCGAAAGCCATCGGGTGTAACCTAATGCAGGGCACCGATGCCCACAAGTGGTGGTGGCCCTCACCCGATCTCCGTTGACACGACCCACGGCCGGCGTCTAACCTCACCCCGACATTCGACTCCTCTGGAGGCCTCCCGTCGCGACCGTGCCGGGGGGCCTCGTCATTTTGGCCTCGAGCCGACAGAGGAGATCGTCAGTGTCCGCAATTCCGGCCGCGCGCGCTCCACGGTTGCAAGCCGATTGCGCAAAGTGCTGCGCCCTCTGCTGTGTCGCGCCGGCATTTGACGCGGATCAGGGTTTCGCCTTCAGCAAGCCCGCGCACACCGCCTGCGCAAACTTGCGAACGGACGCTCGCTGTGCCATTCATGATGACCTTGCGTCCCGAGGATTCCCGGCTTGCGCCGCTTTCGACTGCTACGGCGCGGGCCAGCGGGTGACTCAGCAGCTGTTCGGCGGCGCTTCCTGGAGATCATCGCCGGAGATGGCGCGGCGGATGTTCGACGCGTATTTCCGCTACCGCGCGCTGCATGAGCTGATGGCCGCACTCGAGCTGGCGATCCAACGGGCATCCCCGCCGGATGTCGTGCGGCTGCGCGAGCAGCTGCGGCGTATCGATGAGCTGTGCGAATCCGCAGAAGCGCTCGCCGATACGGTCCGCATTGATGCCATCCGAAAGGACGTCTTGAGCGGAGTGCGCGCGGCGCTGCTCGTGAGCCTCATGCGCTGAACCTACGCGCACGCGTGGCGGTCAGTGCGCCACGCCGCTTGCTCTTGCCGCGCGCGATCTCCGTCCCCAAGGCATCCAGCTTCGGCTCCCAGAAGCCCCTGAACCGACCGATCCAGGCATCCACCGCCTGAAGCCCCGCCGCATCCACCGAGTAGAGTCGTCTTTGGGCCTGCGCCCGGACCCGTGCAAAGCCATTTTCGCGCAGCACCTTGAGGTGCTGTGATACCGCCGCTTGCGTGATCCCGAACTCGGCCCCTATCGCCTCTACGACTTCCCCGGAGGCCATCTCTCGATGACCCAGCATCTCGAGAATGCGGCGGCGCACGGGGTCGGAGAGGACGTCGAAGACGTGCATCAGCACCCGCTGCCCGGGTGCGCCACGTCCGCCGGCAGCTCCCCACGATAGAACGCGATCGTCCGATCCGACCGCGCTTGCGCCGCGGCCGGATCGATGCCACTCGCGACGTGCGCCGCACGCCAAAACTCCCCGCTCTGGCTCACGAACGCCGTGCCGTTTGGCGAACCCGCCCAGGCCTCGGCGGCCGTATGATCGACCGAAGCCCCGGTCGCCAGATGCCGTCCGAGTCCCATCACGGCGAGGTCCCAGCCGACACCCACCGCGCCCGGACCGAATTGATTCCAATGATCCTCGATGATCGCCGTGTGCTCCAGCGTCATCCGCGCCTTGCCGCTCTGCGCCTGGACCGTCACGTCGATCCAGCTCGTCGTGCCGCCGAATTCCCACGTCGCTGCAAAATGACTCGGCGGCGTGCACGCCGTGATGGCCCCGCCCGCGTTGCCCTTGAGCTGGTACCTGCCGCCCAACCTCAGGTCGCCCTCGATCGGCAAAAACCAGCGCGGCAGCCGTTCCTTGCTGGTGAGTGCATCCCACAGGTCATCGACGCCGGTGTCGTAAAGCCGTGTCAACGTCACCGTGCTCGCTCGCCTTCCGTCTTTCTCGACATTGCGCACCGAGCGCCTGACCAGACCCAGCACCTGGGTCACCTCGATCTCCATGCCCGCCCTCCTCAACTTTGTCGGGCACAATATCAATATACACTTATATAAGTCAAAGCTTTTATTAGGCGCCGGCCGGCCGACTCTGGCCTATGATCTCGACCCGGTCCCGCGCAAGGCAGCTCCCGCGCGGGCGCACGAGCGCCCCTCCCCGATACCCCATGGTCAAATCGCCCGAGCAGTCCTACATCCTCTGGTTCACGCAACGCGTGGGCAGCACCCTCATGGCGCAAGCGTTGGAGGACACGGGCGTCGCGGGACGCCCGCGGGAGTGGCTGAACGCGGGGAGCGCAGATGAGGTGCTGAAGAAGCACCGCGCAGCGACGGCCCGGGAGCTACGCGACCGATTGTGGCGCGAGGCCACGACCCCCAATGGCGTGCTCGGCATCAAGTATGGAATGGTGCCGCACCTTCACGGCGAACTCCTCGAGCTGATGGCATCCGTCGAGCCCGAGGGACCACACCGGAGTCACGCCGCCTGGAAGGCGTTCTTCCCCGATTGCAGTCATTGCCTCCTGCTGCGCCGGGATAAGCTCCGGCTCGCCGTTTCGTGGTGGCGTGCGATCAACTCGAAGCAGTGGCATCGACCGAGGCCGGTGCCGCGCACGAGCGTCGGGATGGTGGAGTCGAATCCACCCGGCGCACTCATCGATAAATATGATTTTCACGCGATCCAGCACCTGCTTGCGGAGTGCTCCGCGCGCGAGGAGGCGATTCACTCTCAGCTCGAGGAATGGGCGATCGAGCCGTTGACGATCGTCTACGAGGACTTCATCGCCACATACGAAGCGACGGTCCGCGCGGTGCTCGGGTTCCTGCGGATACCGCATGCACGCACGATGACCATCGCTCCGCCGGCCTTCGAGGCGTTGGCCGATGAGGTCAACGAGGCTTGGTACGATCGGTTTCGGGCCGATCGGGGTAGACGTCGTCGTCGATAGTCGAGGCGCCGCCGAGCGCCTATGCGTCGGGCGGAACTTACCCTACGATCTACGGGCGCGCCGGACAAAGCTGTGCACCCGGCGGGGTACGCGCGAGGGGCCTGCGAACTTGGCGAACGCTTCCGAGCCTGTTGGAACCGTCGACGTGGCGCTCGCACACGCCCGCCGGCTGCTCGAGCGTGACGCGCGTCTGGCGGGGCAGCAGGCGAGCGAGATTCTCGAGGCGGTTCCGGCGCACCCCTACGCACGGCTGATTCTCGGCGCCGCATACCGCATCACGGGTCAGACACGGGCGGCACTCGCCGTGCTCGAGCCGCTCGCCGCCGAGCAGCCGCGCGCCGCCCCCGTACACCTCGAGCTCGGGGCGGCACTCGGCGAGGCGGGCCGCGCCGGGGATGCGGTCGCGGCGCTGCGCCGCGCCCTGCGGCTCAAGCCCGATTCGCCCGACGGCTGGCGGCTGCTCGCCGACCAGCTGGATGCGCGGGGCGATGCGGCCGGCGCCGATCAGGCGCGGGCGCGGTTCCTCGACCGCCAACCGGGACCCGCGCCTCATGGATGCGGTCGCGGCGCTGGTCAGGAGCGACTTGCCGCGCGCGGAGGAGCGGCTGCGCCTGCACCTCGCGGGACACGCGACCGACGTGGCGGCGCTGCGCATGCTGGCGGAGACCACGGCGCGCCTCCCGCTCGGGTTCCTCAACCCGCGACTCTATGCGCTCGGCGGATTTGGACAATTCGGGCGCTTCGGCCGCGACATCACGCTCGGAAACAATGCTTACGGTGGCGTTCCAGGCTACAGCGCGGCCCCGGGTTGGGACCCGGCGAGCGGCTGGGGAACGCCCGACCTCAGTCGTCTGCCGAGCTGGTGGTCGGCGTTCGTCAATATGGAGTGAGCCGACACCGCACGGTCGTTGCGCGATGTACCATCGGATTGCGCAGCGGATCCCCGCGGAGCAGGTCTTGAGGAGCCACTCATATGGTCCAGCGATTTGCTGATCGGCACTTTTCGGGCGACTTCTTCACGCCGTTGCGCTTCGAGGGCGAGATCTTCGACTGCGAGGTGCAGGGCGATATCCCGCGCGACATGCACGGCACGTTCTACCGGCTCGGGGGGGACTGGCTATACCCGCCCAAATCGCCGGACGATGCCCCCTTCAGTGCGGACGGCTACATCTCGATGTTCCGCTTCTCGCATGGGCGCGTCGATTACCGGGGTCGCTTCGTGCGCACGCCGCGCTATCTCGCGAACCGCAGGGCCGAGCGGCAACTCTTCGGCATCTATCGCAATCGGGCGGGAGACGATCCGTCGGTGCGCTCGTTGAGCAGTACGGTCGCCAACACCACGCCGGTCGTCCACGCCGGCCGCCTGTTCGCGACGAAGGAAGATGCGCGGCCCTACGAGATCGATCCTCACACGCTCGAGACGCGGGGTGAGTGGGACTTCTACGGCAAGTACACGAGCCTGACCTTCACGGCCCATCCGAAAGTCGACCCTGTCACCGGCGAGCTCATCTGCTTCGGTTATGAGTCCACGGGCGAGGCCTCTCGAGACGTGTTTGTCACCTTCATCGACCGCACCGGCCGGGTGACCCGTGAGGTGCGCCTGCAGGCGCCGTACGTGGGTGAAATGCACGACATGGCGATCACCCGGAGCCACATCGTGCTGCCGCTGTACCCGCTCGTCACCGACAAGGAGTGGTTGGCCGCGGGCAATATCCACTGGTACTGGGACGAGCGACTGCCGGGCTATCTCTGCATCCTGCCGCGGGACGGCGATGCGAAGGACGCACGCTGGATCAAGGGTCCGCCGCATGCCATGGTGCATACACTCAACGCCACCACGGAGGACAATCGTCTGGTGGTGGACGGTGCGGTATCGGACGCCAATCCGTTCCCGTTCTTTCCCAACCGCACCCACGAACCGTGGAGTCCTCAGACCGGATCATCCACCATCCGCCGCTGGACCCTGGATCTCGCATCGAAGCACGAGGGGTGGGATGAGCAGAATCCCTTCCCGGCGGCATCGGGCGGGTTGCCACGCATCGACGACCGCAGCACGACCCTGCCGTACCGGTACGGCTACATGGGGTACTCGGATCCCACGCGGCCCTTCGATGTGACGCTGGTGGGCGGGCGGGCTTTTCCGATCACGAACTGTCTCGGCCGCTTCG
>Ga0335074_10010162_pt1 | contig 13154 bp, 10 predicted proteins | sample Lox_Sample_23_FD_206715 | JGI IMG/M metagenome (GOLD analysis project Ga0335074, IMG submission 206715) | Soil microbial communities from Loxahatchee National Wildlife Refuge, Florida, United States - Lox_Sample_2.3 | ecosystem: Environmental > Terrestrial > Soil > Wetlands | place: USA...
GCTCGATATTTTTCATCAGCTGGATCGCGGCCGTGAAACGCTCTTTCACGTAGTTGCGCACGTCGCGGTCGGCCGCATCGCGGGAAAGCAGGCGGCGATAGGTCGGATTGAGGCGGAGCTGCGGCAGATCGTCGTCGTTCATGAAAACCTGCCATTCGCCGTCGACCTTGCGGAACTGCACATCCGGCTCGACCAGGCGAGGCTCGGTTTTGTTGTAGCGGAGGCCGGGCTTGGGATCGAGGCGCTTGATCACATCCACGGCGCGCTTGACGAGCTCGACTGGACGGTTCAGCGCCCGCGCGACTTCCTTGAGCTGATTATTCTGCAGAAGCTTGAGATGCTCGGCGATGATCTGCTGCGCGAGCGTATTCTGCGGGTCGATGATTTTGATCTGCAGGAGCAGGCATTCGGGAAGATCGCGCGCGGCAACTCCCGGCGGATCGAATTCCTGCACCATCGTGAGCGCTTCTTCGACGTCTTCCATCGAATAATTGCCGGACTGCGCGATTTCATCGAGTGTCGCGGTGAGATAGCCGTTTTCATCGAGGTTGCCGATGATTCCTTCGGCGATCTTGCGCACGGTTTCGGTGCAGATGGCGACGCTCAACTGCCAGGCAAGGTGATCCGCCAGGCTCGACGGCGAGGAAAGGAACTTGTCGAAGGAAGGCTTCTCGATCTCTTCGCGCTCGCTGCCGGCAACGCGCTCGGCGCCCGTATCGAGATACTGCGTGAAGAAGGAGCCGAAATCGAACTCATCGAAAGGATTGGCGGCTTCGGTCTCGGGAACTTTTTCCGTTTCCTTCTTGAGGAACGCCTCGTCCGTATAGCTTTCCACCGCTACGCCCTCTTCCTGCATTTCTTCGAGGACGGGATTGGCCATAATCTCCTGGTTGATCATTTCGCGCAGCTCGAGGCGATTCAGCGCGAGAACGCTGACCATCTGCACGAGGCCCGGCGTAAGAATCTGCTTTTGGGCGACGCGAAGATTCAGTTTGGGTGCGAGCCAATTCATAAAATCAGTTGAGCCGGAATCCTTCTCCCAAATAGAGACGGCGAACGTCGGGATTCGCAGCCACCTCGGGGGGAGTGCCGGAAGCGAGTATCCTTCCCTCTGTAATGATATAGGCGCGGGTGGTGACGGCGAGGGTATCGCGCACGTTGTGGTCCGTAATAAGCACCCCGATGCCGGCGCCGCTCAGATCGGCGATGATCTTCTGGATATCGATCACCGTCAGCGGGTCAATGCCCGCGAAAGGCTCATCGAGCAGGACGAACGAAGGCGAAAGCACCAGCGAACGCGCGATTTCCAGGCGACGGCGCTCACCGCCCGACAGGACGTACGCCCGGCTGTAACGAACTCCTTCGAGTCCCATTTGCGCCAACAACTCCTCCACGCGATCGCGCCGCTGCTCGACGGTGAGAGACAATGTCTCCAGGATTGCCAGGAGGTTCTCTTCGACCGTCAGCTTCCGAAAAACGGAAGGCTCTTGAGGAAGGTAGCTGATGCCGCTCCGGGCCCGCAGGTACATGGGGAGGTCGGTGATATCCTCGGCGTCCAGCAAAACTCGACCATAGTCCGGACGTGCCAGACCGACCAGGATGTAGAACGTCGTGGTCTTTCCTGCGCCGTTCGGCCCGAGCAGCCCAACCACCTCGCCTTGCTGAATCTCCAGGCTGACGTCATCGACGACTTTCCGACCTCGATAGGATTTCCTGAGATCGGCGGCCTGAAGTTTCAACATGCCGGTTCATTTCTCAACCCGGTGTTTGGTCAGCGTGCGCGAACCTTCTTGCGAATCAATCAAAATCGTATCATTCGCAACAAAGAAGGTCAACGAACGGCCCGTGGCCGTGTTGCTAGAACTGTCGCTCACAGTAGGCTGGCCGCCCGAAAGAACAAACTTTCCGTCGGCGGCGGTGTACTCGCCCTGCTCGGCCATGCCCCGGCGGTCGCCCTGGCGGACGACCACGCCGCCCTGAGCCAGCACGCGGTCGAGCTGCCGGCCGCCGGCCACAGGTGACGCTGCCCCGGCTCGGGCATGGGGCGCTGTCGCGGCCGGAGTGGCCGGGCCTAGGAAGACGTCCAAAGTGCGCGAGGCGAGCGATCCTTGGTCGGAACTCGCGATCACGCCACCCTCGAGGTGCGCCTTGCCCTGATCGGCCCAATAGGTGAGGCTCGGCGCGACAACCTTCCAAAGAGTCGGTCCTGCCGACGCGGAGGAACTCGCCGCATGGCTCGATACAGGCTTGCCCGCCCCTATCTCCCCGAACGGCGCGGCGAATGGCCCGGACGCTTGCGGGAAGACCGCGACCACATGGCCGGCCGCCTGAAGTTTTTTATCGTCGCGCCAGAGCTCGATGCGGTCGGCATCGAGCACCGATTCGCCCTGCCAGAGGCGGGCGTGGCCGGCGTAGACCACGTGACCCGAGCTGGTGGAACCGACGAGCATATCGGCGGAGATGTGGGCCGCGCCAGCACCGAAACCGACAGCGTCGCCATGGCCGCTAGCGCCGTCCGCCGGCAAATACGTCGACACCACGCCGCCAGAAAGGCGGAGGTCGCCCGACTTTTGGTTGACCGTGGCGTTTGAGGCGGTGGTGCGGCTGACCGCATCGGAAATTACGGGCGAGCCCTCGAGCGTGATCGTATTCGTGGACTGCACGATGCGCGCGTGGTCCGCGCTCGCGCTGCGGTCGGCCTGCTGGAAATGCACGCCCCCGGTCTCATCGAGAATTTCCCAGTCGCCCTTTGCGCCGAACGTGACGGCCATTTCGGCGGCCGAGATCACCTGCGGGGCGGCAGCGCCCGTCTGGCTGTGAACCTCGACTCCCGAATGCCCAAACAGCTTTTCGAGCCGCCTGCCATCGGCGATTTGGGCGACGAACGTCTTTGCCGCGAGCGTGGTTGCAGTGTCGCCGCCGCGCGACTCGATCGTTGCCGGAGCAAGCGTTTCGGCGCTTTCGATTCGCTGCTGCTCGATTGTTTCCGCGTGCGATCCGCGCTGAGGCGCGCCGGCGCTAAATTTCAAGCGCAACGCAGCGGTCTTCAGCACACGCGAGTCCGTTCCCTCGTTTGATTGGGCGATCACGTCGCCGGTGGCCGTGACGTCTCGCACCAGATTTCGGCCCTGCAGCATGGCGATCTCGACGCGCTGCGCCGAAAAGCGGTCCGTGCCCGCCGGCGCCTGCCGTGCGCCACTCACTCCTCCATCGGCGAGCACGCGCTCGATTTGGCCATCGGCGTTCAGAAAGGCTTCGAATTGCGCTGCTGCGACGCTGACCTTGGCGCCGCCCTGATCCGCACGAAGCTGCGGATGCCCTTCGGCGATTACATCGCGCGCGCGGTTATTTTCGTCGAGGTCAACGGCAATCTTTTCGGCGGCGAGCTCGCGCGCGCCCTCGCGCACGATCGCCGGGCCATCGAGCACCACTTGCCTCTGATCGCGATTGATCTCAAGGCTGCTGCCCGAGGCGCTTACCGGCAGGTTGCCGGTTTTCGGGGAAGCGGCGAGATTGAATTCGACGGCACGCTCGACACGCACGACTGAATCCTGCGTGCTGTAGCTGACGCCGATGCCGCGCCCGTGGCCCCCGGGAAAGCTGAATTGCACGGGGGCTGCGGTGGAGGCTTCGCCCGAGTCGCGATTGAACGAGAGATCGCTGGTTTTCACCTGCAGCGCGCCGAGCGAGGATGCGCTGACCGCGCGACCCGCCGCTGGCTTAGCGCTATCGACGTCGATTTCGACGGCGCCCTGGCAGTGCACCACGCCGCTATTGGGCTCGTAACTGCATTCATGGGTGTGGATGTTGTCGTTGCGGCTGCCATCGCGGCCGTACAGCGTGATCCAGACGTCTTCGAGGAGCGCGCGGTTCTGATCTTTGTATTGGGTGAGGTGCGAAGCGCGGACGGTGAAGAGCGTGCGATTCTGATCTACTTTGGAAAAAGAGAACTGATCGGATTGTTGCGCCACCGTGGCAGGAACAGCGGCGGGTCCGAGGCGCAGCGCGCGCGCCCGGCTGATCGAGCGGTTGACGTACACCCCGGCGACGGCAAGTGCGGCGAGGGCCGCCGCAATCGCAGCCCAACGCGCATAGCGCGCGGCTTCCCGGTTGCGCAACTTGAAAGCCTCCTACGTGATTAGAAGCTGAGTATAGGCACTTGGTTTGCAGGGGACAACAGCGGAACGGTTAGCGTATCGGGGCGCGAAAAGGGACAATCATGGCCGAAATTCCTCCACGTACTTCGCCGTCCCGATGAGTTCTAGGGTTGCTGAATTGCCATGTACGCGAACAACCTCCCCCCAACACTCCAATGTCAGTTCGATTTCACCCTGCACGTCCAGCGGGATAGGAATCAGGTTGTCGGAAACGGAGCCCTTTAAGCGTAAAAAGCCGTCCGAGAGATAGTGACCGTAGCCGCCATACGCTTCGCGGCTTTCTTGAGAAAATTTGCCCTCAATCTGAGCGTTTCCGATACGAATTACCGCCTCTTGTGTCCAGCCCGACCCCGCGTCGAAAGCTGGACGACCGCTGGAAGAGTGGATGTAGACCTGCGGAAAGTGAAGAAGTGCTACGCCATCTTCGAGGCGAATTTGGTCCAAAACGGAGTCGTGAATCTCAATAGCTCGGTTTTCCATGCCTTTGAGGATCTTCGTAGCTAGACAATGTCTGAGAACAAGCCATAGACAATAGCAAGAAACGTGGCCGTGCGAGACCCAGAGCTCTAACAAGCTACGCGGGCGAGTGACGGGCGAGCCGGGCAATTCCTTTCGAGTCGGACTGACCGGTCACCAATCGCTTTCACTCGCGGCTCCGTGGATTGCGCGTGGGCCGGAGCTTTTAGCCTGCGGGGAGGACGCCGAGGCCGGCGGCAGCTACGCTGTCGCGCGTCGAATTCTTCACGGCGTACATCGCTTCATCGGCAAGGTGCAGCAGCTCGGCTTTCGTGCGGGAGTCCGTCGGATACGAAGCGACGCCCACGCTGGCCGTGACGCCGATATTCAGGCCGGTATCCTTGAGCCATTCCGTCTCTCGGATCAGCTTGTGCAAGCGGCGCGCCACGCCCAGCGCGTTTTCCTTCGAAGTCTGCGGAAGCAGGACCACGAATTCATCGCCGCCGTAGCGGAAAGCCAGGTCGATCAGGCGGCATTTTTCCTTGATCGCCTCGCCGATTTCCGAAAGCAGTTTCGAGCCGACGAGGTGGCCATGCGTATCGTTGACGCTCTTGAAATGATCGAGGTCGATGAAGATCAAGGAGAATTCGAACGCGTAGCGGTGCGAGCGGTAAATCTCCGTATCGAGCATGAAATTGAGGTGCCGCGCGTTGTAGAGGCTGGTGCAATCGTCGGTGATCGTGAGCTCGTGGATCCGCTGGACGTGGCGCGCGTTTTCGATGGCGATCGCGGCATAATCCGCCAGCGCTTCGAGAAGCGCCAAATCACGCTGGCTGAAACCCTCCGGGCCGACGCAGTTGATCAACTCGATCACGCCGAGGCATTGCTCGCGGAAGCGCACCGGAACGGCGACGATCGAGCGCGTGGCGGTTTTCGTACGCTCGTCGACCTGGCCGAAGAAACGCGAATCCTTGCTGGTATCGGCCACGACGACAGCCTCGCCCGACTCCGCAACCCAGCCGGCGAGGCCTTGACCGACCTTGATGCGGACGTCCTTCAGTGCTTCAGCGCCTTTGCCTGTGGCGATCTGGAAGTAGAGCTCCTGCTTATCGAGATCCATCAGCAGCAACGACCAGGTATCGGGGCGCAGCACCTCGTTGATCTTTTCCATGATGGTGCGGAGGACCTGATCGAGCTGCAGAGACGACGTAAGCGCCTTGCCCAGCTCGTGAAAAACGGTGACCTCGTGGCTATCGGGCGCGGGCGGCTCGACGAGATCCGGGTGGCGGCGACGTTCCAGGCCGTCGAAGGGCTTCGCATCGCCTGCGCGGCGCGCACGTCCGGCGCCGGGGCCGGTGATGTTGACGTCTTGGGATTCGCGGGACAATAGTTGCATTATAGTGAACACATTTCTCCCCCTGCAACGGACATTCCTGCGCGATTGCCGAAAGGCCAATGGCTCCCGGGACGCCTGCTATCCGGGCGGCATTGACAGGCCTTCCAGCCACGCCTATATTTTTTCCCTGGTTCCTTCGGAATGCCCTCGACCCCTTTCGGCGAACATCTGAAACGCGAACGCGAAATGCGCGGGGTCTCTCTCGAAGAAATATCCGCGGCCACCCGCATCAGCACGCGTTTCCTCGAAGCCATCGAAAACGAGAAGTGGGAGGAGCTGCCCGGCGGCGCATTTAACCGCGGATTCATTCGCGCAATCGCCCGTTTTCTCGGCCTCGATGAAGACGGGCTGGTGGCCGAATACGCGCTCGAAACGAAAGGCGCGCACGACGTTCGCCCGACGCCCGAGCATCCCGGCGAGATTCCGCGGAACTGGCAGCCGGCCCTCTTCGCCGCGATCGGCATTGTGTTGATTATCCTGGCCGGATGGTTCATCTACCATCGCTACGGTGCCAGGATTGCGGCGCGTTTCCACCGGCATACATCGGAGGTCCCTCACCAGGCCCTGGGCATATTTCTTGCGCGCGCGAGCGCGGAAGACGAGTCTCAAATCATTCTGGGAGGGTCCCATTAGCGCTGAACTGCGCGAACAGGTTCGATCCGGGCACGTGCGCCCGGAGCAGAAGCTGGCCATCTGCGCGGGCAGCGTTCCGCTTAGCGCGGAAGATCGGGTCGAGATGCTCTCCATCCTGGCTGCCGATGCGGATCCATCCATTTCCGAACGCGCCGAGAATGCCCTGCTGACCCAAAGCGCCCAGCATTTTCTGGCTGCCGCGAACCGGGCCGACGCCGATGCTCGCCTGTTTGCCTACTGCGCGGAAAACCTGGCGGAAAAGCCCAGCATCGCCGATGCACTCGCCAAGAATGCGGCGTGCCCCACGGCGCTCGTGACGCGCGTCGCGCTGCGGCTCACCACCGAAGGAATTCAGGCTTTGCTCGACAATCTGGAGCGTTTCATCTCCGATCCGCAACTCGTGCTCGCTGTTTCCAAAACCACGGCCGCGAATAACGAGCAGCGAGGACTTCTGGATGAAATGCACAAGAGCGCGGCGGCTATTACCGAAATCGAGGACGCGGCAAACGAGATCGAGCCCGATCCCGTGAAACGCGAAAGCCTGATGCAACGGGTGGCGCATATGAACGTCGTCCAGCGCCTCACTCTCGCGCTGAAAGGTGGCCGCTCGGAGCGCATGCTTCTGATCCGCGATCCGAACAAGCTCATTCAAAGATGCGTCCTGCAATCGCCGCGGCTTACCGATACGGAAGTGGAGGCCTTCGCCTCGATGAGCAGCCTGCCGGCCGAAACGCTGCGGGCCATTTCGCTCACGCGTCTCTTCATGAAGAATTATTCCGTGGTGCGGAACCTCACGAATAACCCCAAGACGCCGCTCGACGTTTCGCTGCATCTCTTTCCGCGGCTCACGGCCACCGATCTGGTGAAGCTTACGGCGAACAAGAACGTTCCGGAAACTTTGCGGTCGTCCGCCCAGAAACTTCACCGCAAGCGCAAGCTCGGAGGCTAGACACACAACGTGGCCTCCGAACCCAGTCCGAAAATCCGGCACAACACGGCAGCATCGGCCGGACCGGCAAAGGAGTCCTCCGTGGCGATCAGCCCGCGCGGCGTCGAGCGCCTGCGTTCGGGACATTTGTGGATCTATCGGAGCGACGTTCGCGCGACGCAGGCGGAAGCAGGCGCCATCGTCCGGTTGATCGACGAGCGCGGCAACTTCCAGGGGCGCGCCTTCTACAGCGACAAATCGCAGATCGCCGTGCGCCTCTTGACCCGCGAGGACCGGCCCGTCGACCGTGACTTCTTCACCGGGCGCCTCCGGCGGGCCGCTGGGTATCGCGATCTCGTCGTCGAAAACTCCCAAGCCTGCCGGCTCGTCTACAGCGAGGCGGACCTGCTGCCGTCGCTGATCGTCGACCGTTACGCGGATTATCTCGTAGTGCAGACTTTGAGCCAGGGAGCTGAGCGCATCAAGGGCCTCCTGGTTGAAATCCTCATCGAGCTGTTTTCGCCGCGCGGCATTCTCGAACGCAACGACCCGAAAGTGCGGCTGCTCGAGGGCCTGGAGCAGCGCGTGAGCGTGCTCCACGGCGAAATTCCTTCCGAGATTCCGGCGCAGGAAAACGGCGTTACCTTCGTTCACGATCTGCTGAAGGGGCAAAAGACCGGCTCGTTTCTGGATCAGCGGGAAAACCATCGCGCCGCCCGCCGCTACGCCTCAGGCGAAGTGCTCGACTGTTTCAGCTATCAGGGAGGATTCGCGCTGACGGTCGCCGACAAGTGCGAGCACGTGCAAGGGATCGAGATGGCCCCCGTGGCTTTGCAAGCGGCACGCCGAAATCAGGAGGTCAATCGCATCTCAAACGTCGATTTCCGTGAAGGGAACACGTTCGACATCCTCAAGGAATACGACGAGGCCGGACGTCGTTTCCAGATGGTCATTCTCGACCCGCCGGCCTTCGCCAAGAACCGCGATAGCATCCCCGCCGCCCAGCGCGGCTATAAAGAGATCAATCTTCGGGCGCTGAAGCTTCTGAAGCCCGGCGGCTTCCTGCTTACGTGCTCCTGTTCCTACCACATCACTGAGCCGCTCTTTCTCCAAATCCTCGCGGAGGCCGCTAACGACGCAAGGAAGGCTATCGTGGTGGCGGAGCGAAGGACGCAGGCCCAAGACCACCCGATTCTTCTGACCATGCCGGAGACCCATTACCTTAAGTGTTTGATAGTTAAGGTATTAGAGTAAATTCGAGGCACCCGACTACGGGGTAGATCTACGTCAAGAAAATACTTGACATCACTACGCTCATATTTTATTATCTCGATGCGCTAATATAGAGCGCCAAATTCCGATGGAGGAAGCTAGCATGTCGATTACCCGATGGGACCCATTCCAGAATCTCGCCACCTTGCAGGACCAGGTCAATCGTCTCTTCGAGACGCCTTTTGCAGGACGCCGCACCGAGAACTCGAATTTGACAGCCTGGGCGCCTGCCGTGGACATCTATGAGACTGAAAATGAACTGGTCATCAAGGCCGATTTGCCGGACGTCAACGAGAAGGATCTCGATGTCCGGGTCGAGAACAACATGCTGACCATCCGCGGCGAGCGGAAGTTCGAGCAGAAGGTGAACGAGGACAATTACCTCCGGGTCGAGCGAACCTACGGATCGTTCAGCCGGAGCTTCAGCCTGCCGACGACGGTGAACACCGAGTCGATTCAGGCCGACTACAAGAACGGCGTATTGACGGTGCAACTGCCGAAGCGGGCGGAGTCGAAGCCGCGGCAGGTGAAGGTTAACGTCACGGCCAACGGCAACTGACGCTGTTTGCAGATGTGTGTTCAGGGGCTGGACGGACGAGATGCCGGCCAGCCCTTTTTTTCGCCCTTCGATCCTCGCAGAGCAGCTGGAGTGTCTGGAGTATCGAGGGGCAAAGTGAGAAGATTTCGCCATGTTGAGATTCGACAAATTGACCGTAAAGGCCCAGGAAGCGCTGCAGGCCGCGCAGGAGATGGGAGCGCGTTCGGGCCAGCAGCAGATTGAGCCGCTGCACCTTTTGTGGGCGCTTGTGGCTCAGGGTGACGGCGTTGTGCCGCCGCTTCTGCAGAAACTCGGCGTGTCGCCCACGGTGCTGGCCGCCGAGGTGGAAAAGCAGGTTGGCCGCCTGCCCAAGGTGAGCGATGCATCGAACCAATCGCTGAGCCGAGCGGCCAACGACGTTCTCGAGCACGCTTTTGATGAAGCGCAGCGCTTGAAGGACGAATACGTCTCAACCGAGCACATCCTGCTCGCCATCGCCGCCGCAGACCGCGATCCCGCCGGCCAATTACTGGCGAAAAGTGGCGCGAGCCACGACGCCATCCTGCAGGCAATGGCGTCCATCCGCGGCAACGTCCGCGTGACTTCGCAGAATCCTGAATCGACTTATCGCGCCATCGAACAATACGCGCGCGACCTTACCGAAGCCGCGCGGCGCGGGAAACTCGACCCGGTGATTGGCCGCGACGAAGAGATTCGCCGCGTGATGCAGATCCTCGCGCGGCGCACGAAGAACAATCCGGTGCTGATCGGCGAGCCGGGCGTAGGCAAAACCGCCATCGTCGAAGGCCTGGCTGGGCGGATTGTCTCCGGCGACGTTCCTGAGGTTTTGAAGCCGAAGCGGATCGTGGCGCTCGACCTGGCCGCTCTGGTGGCGGGCGCCAAGTATCGCGGCGAATTCGAAGACCGGTTGAAAGCCGTCCTCAAGGAAGTGACGGAATCCGAAGGGCAGATCATTCTTTTCATCGACGAGCTGCACACGCTGGTGGGCGCGGGCGCGGCCGAAGGGTCGATGGACGCTTCGAACATGCTGAAGCCGGCGCTGGCCCGCGGCGAACTGCGTGCCATCGGCGCAACAACGCTCAACGAATATCGCAAATACATTGAGAAGGATCCTGCGCTCGAGCGGCGCTTCCAGCCCGTGATGATCGGCGAGCCGTCCGTCGAGGACACGATCGCCATCCTGCGCGGCCTGAAGGAGCGCTACGAAGTTCATCACGGCGTGCGCATCAAGGACGCTGCCATCGTCGCCGCGGCGATCCTTTCGCAGCGTTACATCACCGATCGCTTTCTCCCTGACAAGGCAATCGATCTTGTCGACGAGGCGGCGGCAGGCTTGCGCATGGAAATCGATTCGCTGCCGACGGAGATCGATCTGATCGAGCGGCGCGTGATGCAGCTCGAGATCGAGCGCCAGGCGCTGCGCAAGGAATCGGACGCGCATTCGAAGGAGCGGCTGTCGCAAATCGAAAAGGAATTGAGCACGCTCCGAGAGCAATCCGGCGCCCTCAAGGCTCACTGGCAGACGGAGAAGGACGCCATCGGCCGCATCCGCAAGCAGAAGGAAGAAATCGAGAGGCTGAAGGCCGAGGAGCAGCGCTTCGAGCGGGCGGGCGATCTCTCGCGCGTCGCCGAGATTCGCTACGGCAAGCTCGCGGCCGCCGAGAAGGAGTTGAAAGCGGCTCAGGATCGCCTGGCGGAATTGCAGAAAGACCACCCGATGCTGAAGGAAGAGGTGGGCGAGGAAGAGATCGCGAAGATCGTCAGCAAGTGGACCGGGATTCCCGTCGGGCGCCTGCTGGAAGGCGAAGTCCAAAAGCTGGTTCACATGGAAGAGCGCCTGCGCCAGCGCGTGGTGGGGCAGGATGCGGCACTGGCCGCCGTGGCCAATGCGATTCGCCGCAGCCGCTCGGGGCTTAGCGATCCGCATCGCCCGATCGGCTCGTTCTTGTTTCTCGGGCCGACCGGCGTCGGCAAGACGGAGCTCGCGCGAGCGCTCGCGGAGTTCTTGTTCGACGACGAGCGCGCCATCATTCGCCTGGACATGTCCGAATACATGGAAAAGCATTCGGTGGCGCGGATGATCGGCGCCCCTCCGGGATATGTGGGCTACGAAGAGGGCGGCCAACTGACCGAACAGGTGCGGCGCCGCCCCTACTCGGTGGTGCTGCTCGACGAAATCGAGAAGGCCCACCCGGACGTCTTCAACGTGCTGCTACAGATTCTCGAGGACGGCCGTCTAACCGATGGAAAAGGACGCACGGTCGATTTCCGCAACACGGTGATCATCATGACGTCCAACGTGGGCTCGGCCTCCATCTTCGAGCTGGCGGACAAAGACCCGAAGAAGGCGCGCGAAGAGGCCATGGCCGCGCTGCGCGACATTTTCCGGCCCGAGTTCTTGAACCGGATCGACGATATCGTCCTCTTCAAGCCACTCGGCAAGGATCAGATCGAGACGATCATCGAGCTGCAGATGCGCAACGTGGTGAAACTGCTCGCGGAACGCCACATCACTTTGCACCTGACGCCCGCGGCGAAGACGCTGCTCTTCCGCGAAGGCTTCGACCCGGCCTACGGCGCGCGTCCGATGAAGCGGGCGATCCAGCGGCTGATTCAGGATCCGCTGGCGCTCAAGATCCTGGACGGCGAAGTGAAGGCGGGCGACGAAATCAAGGTCGACGCCGACACGAAAACCGGCGAGATGAAGTTTCAGCCCGCGACTGCGAAGGCGGGGGCTGCGTAGGGAAAGGCTCCGGGTAACCAACGATGAAGACGTTCAAGACGGCGTTTCTGCTGACGGCTCTGACGCTGCTGCTTCTCGCGCTCGGGCAGGTGTTCGGCGGGCGGGGCGGAATGACGATCGCGCTCGTCTTTGCGATCGTCATGAACGGCGTGGCGTATTTCTACTCCGACAAGATCGCGCTGATGTCGAGCGGCGCGCGCCCGATCAGCCGCGAAGAAGCGCCCCGGCTTTACGCCGTGATGGAGCGCCTTGCTGCCAAAGCCAATCTTCCGATGCCGAAGATGTATATGGTCCCGCAGCCGGCGCCCAACGCTTTCGCCACCGGCCGCAATCCGAGCCACGCTTCAGTAGCCGTGACGCAGGGGCTGATGGAGCTGATGAACGACGAGGAACTCGAGGGCGTGATCGCGCACGAGCTGTCGCACGTGCGCAACTACGACATCCTTACATCGTCGATCGCCGCCACCATCGCCGGCGCCATCACATGGATCGCCAACATGGGGCAGTGGGGCTTGATGCTGGGCGGCTGGGGCGGCCGGGATGACGATCGCGAGGGCGGCGGAATCACGGCTCTCATCATGCTGTTTGCCGCGCCGGTCGCGGCGATGCTGTTGCAGCTCGGTATTTCGCGCCAGCGCGAATATGAAGCCGACGCGTCGGGCGCGAGAATGGTCGGGTATCCCAATGGCCTGATCAGCGCGCTCGAAAAACTCGGCGCATACAATCAACGGATTCCCACGGACATGCCGCCATCCACGGCGGCGCTGTGCATCGTCGCTCCGCTGAGCGCGCGCCAATTTTTCGCAAGCCTCTTCAGCACGCATCCGCCGCTTGAGGACCGGATCGCGAGACTGCGCGCCATGAGCATCACGCGCTGACGCCAATTCCGGCGTTCACGGATTGACGACATCGTATTTTCCGCCCACCTGGATCTAGTACTGGGTCTTGCACAACTGTCCACTACGCAGAAACCCTTGCAGGCCAAGTAAAAATTGCAGGGTCAGGCAATC
>Ga0335074_10010163_pt1 | contig 13151 bp, 17 predicted proteins | sample Lox_Sample_23_FD_206715 | JGI IMG/M metagenome (GOLD analysis project Ga0335074, IMG submission 206715) | Soil microbial communities from Loxahatchee National Wildlife Refuge, Florida, United States - Lox_Sample_2.3 | ecosystem: Environmental > Terrestrial > Soil > Wetlands | place: USA...
CGGATAAGGCTGTCTGCTCCGCTTCATCCAGGTCGATGCCGACCGCCACCCGCCCGCGCGCCATTCGCCCTCTCCTGCCAAGGTTCAGGAATAATGTAGCTTATTTGCCGATCAGGACACTAGCTCGCTTCGAGTTATCGGACTATCAACGGTTGCAAGGTCTTCGGTCCGGCGCGGAATGTTCCTCAGCTCCCGCCAGCTTGCTTCCTCTTCGCCCTCCTTCGGTTCTATTCGCAGCAGGTAAACGTGCGGACCGGCCCCGTTACTCCATAGGCCTAGCCGACAGCCTGTAGCGTTCATATAGACCTGTAGCTGGTCGATTCCGTCCTTCCGAGTTGGCTTTTTTACCTCGACGAAAATCCTCGCCCTCTTCTTGGACTTGTCAGAGTATACGACGATGTCAGCCTTCTTTTTCGCTTCAGACGAACCGACCTTGACAGATACCTCTACTTCGATTTGAGAAAAGTCATAGTTATATAGGTCGCGCAGCCGATAGAGCCACCATTGGCGGACAATTTCCTCAGGCTTTTCATTTACCTTGTAGGAACGATTACGTATCGGGCAGAAGATGTAGCGGTCTGCCCCAATCTCGAATACCGTAAACTGTGCGGGTGCCACGGTCGGACGTTCAGCTGATGGGAGGGTCTTGTATTCCATAGCGTCATAATGTTGCTGGGCCAGACATATCTCGCAGTCTGCTGTATGCGGGTCCGATTCGCAATGGGTTGGAGAAGATCAGTTATCTGCGAACCGCAAAAAAAGACGATTCCTGCGGCCAGCGTTCCAAAATAGAGATAGAGCGCCTCCGGCGGCTCCAAAGCCGGGCGTGTTCCCCTGCGTCCGAGTTGCCATAAGCAGATTCTGCGGGCACAGCAGAATCAAGAATAGGCGATAGCCGCGTTTGCACATCAACCACGCCTCGGCAGGAGACGTGGCTTTGGCGAGATTGAACCAGTGCGAACGTTCGTTCTCAGGAGCGAGTTCCACCAGTCCATTCCGGCGCGTTCATCGGGCGTCGGTCAGAGATCATAGTAGCTGTGCAAAGTCACCCCCGAACCTTAGCCTAGGGCCCGCGGGCGGGTTGTGCTGCGATCCCCACGGAGAACCTATGTTCGAATGCGCCCGCCTCATGCTTCCCGTCGCCAATTTCATGCCCCGCCTGCCCGGCCTCACCGCCTTGGCGGGCAGCATGAAGACCTATGCCCTCTCCCCAGTTTGGTCCGACAGCACGACCGCCGACGCCAAATTCTGCCCCATGCCGAAGACGCAAGCGGTCAAACCGTGGCACCGGGCACGCGATTTCGAGCGGAAGACGCGGCAACCGGGCAAGCAGGACGGCGCTCGCGACACACCCAGTGTGAAGTCGCCTGCTCGGCATGACGCAGAGCCATGCCGCCCAAGCCTTATCCTCGCGCGGGTGCCAGCAAGTACAATGTTGTGAGTTCGCTGTCGGTGTCCGGGACGACCGACGATGTCTGGAAGCTGATTCGCACCACACCGACAACTGCTTCTGCCCGATCCGAAATCGGGAATGAGCCAGATAGCAGTTCCCGGTTGGGAAATTCGCTGTTCCCAGGAGCTTTCGTCGTGGAAGGGATTCTGGTGAAGAGAGGTCAGGAGAGAGTGCGGTAGAAAGTTTTGATACGCGTCCCGCCAGGCGCGAATCACCAGCCTACTGACGAGCCCGGCGTCATGCGGCTTCGCGAGATGATATCCAACGCCGTTGAACTGCCGCGCAGGCTGGACGCTCAGACCGGTTCGGACGAACTGGTATCAACCGCGGCGAGGTTCATACCGGCGTAGAACTCGCCGAGCGGCAGGCTGATGCCTATCTCGGGGAGTTCGACGACGGCTTCTGGTCCGTCGAGGGCGCTGGAAGTCCAGCGGCCATCGTCGGAACGGACGAACGCGATGCCGCCGATGTGGGTCTGCTCAAGGATGATGTAGCGCTGGATCGAGGGTGTTTCGCGGTACTCCTCGTTCTTCTCGACGAGGTCGGTGTGCTGGGTGCTTTCGCTGAGAATCTCGAACACGATGACCGGGTCGGTGACGACCTTGCGACCGCGCTCGCGGGGGCTGCACACCACAAAGGCGTCCGGGTAGCGGATGTGCCCCATGACTTTGATTTTCAGCTCGCTGCCGAGCACGCGGCATTTGTGACCCCGTAGCCGAGCTGCCAGGGCGCTCAGGATGTTCTTCTGAATCTCGGCCTGCTCCTCGGTTCCGCCGGCCATGAGGACGGGCTCGAAGCCGTTGAACTCGTACTTGGCTTCCTGCCGTTCCTCCCAGTCGAGGAACTGCTCGAGCGTCATGGTGGGGCGTCGCAGGACGTTCATGGTGGGCAGTGTAGCACGTCAGCGCATGGATTGTCCCGCCGGTGCCTTCACCGCGCCAGAATCGATGCCGCACGGGCGGTGAACGGACCGGCGCACACGGTCAGCGCCGGCGGCAGCGCCCGTCGCCGGATCCTCGCCAAAGCGGGATCGTCGAAAATAGCAGTCGCCAGCGAGGGAAAATCCGGCACATCAGGAACAACCAGAAGGTCGGGGGGGTCGCGCAGCAATGCCTCGCGCCCGAGCGGCCGGCCATTCCCCACATTCGTCAGGCCGGCGGCCCGGAGCACCGCGTCCATCAGCGTGCCCGGCCCCGACGTATAGCCACGCGGCTCCCAAGCTATGGCCGTGCGTCGCGCCGGACGCGGCGGCAGCGACGCGAGCGTTTCGTCCATGGCCGAAATTAGCGCTTCGCTACGCTGTGGGACGCCGAGCGCCGCGGCCAGTCGCCGGGTCTCCGCACGAATGCCGGCAAAATCGGACGGCAGCCTCACGCGGAGCACGTTCACACCCAACGCCGCCAGCACGGCGACCGTCGCCTGCGCCCCGAACGGCGCCGCCAGCACCAGGTCCGGATGCAGCCGCAGCACTGCCTCGGCGGACGGGCGGACCACCGGCAGGGTCGCCGCCTGGCGGGCGACGAAGGACAAAGCGGGGTCGCGGGCGAGCGGGGTGAGGCCCACCACCTTCTCGGGCGCCAGCAGAACCAGCATCTGGTCGGTGCAGAGGTTGAGCGAGACCACCCGCTGTGGCGCGCACCATGCCACAACCGGCAAACCGAACAAAAGCAGCGCGAGCAGCCGGCGGATCACAGCACGATCATCACAGCACGATCATCACAGCACGATCATCACAGCATGATCATCACAGCACGGGCACACCGTGCTGCTTGGCCTTCACTTCCGGCTCGACATGGATGGTGATCACCAGGAAGTCCATTTCGGACTTCAGCGCCTCCTCGATACGGTCGCAGATCGCGTGCGACTCCGCCACCGTCATCGAGCCGGGCACCACCAGGTGGAATTCCAGGTAGGTCACCCGCCCGGCAATGCGCATGCGCAGATCGTGCGCCTCCAGCGCGCCGGCCGCGCTGGCACTTACCACCTCGCGGATACGGGCGACGATCGGCGGCTCGGGTGCCGCGTCCATCAGCCCGCCGACGGAAGACGAAATCGTACGGAGACCCGACCACAGAACATAGACACCGGTCGCGACGGCGAGCGCCGGGTCCAGCAGCAGCACGCCGGTCACCGCGACCAACCCGACCCCCACGATGATGCCGACCGAGGTCACCACATCCGACAACAGGTGCCGCCCGTCCGCCGCCAGTACAGGCGAGCGCAGGCGGCGCCCGGCATCGATCAGACGCCACGACCAGCCCGCGTTGAGCAGGCTCCCCAGGGCGCTGAGGCCGATGCCCAGCAGCGGCGCCGTCAGCTCGCGCGGCAGTCGGAACGTCTGCCAGGCGTGCTGGAAGATCGACAGCGCCGCGACCACGATCAGCACACCTTCGATCACCGCGGCGAAGAACTCGGCCTTCTCATGGCCGTAGGTATGCTCGGCGTCGGCCGGCTTGGCGGCGAGCCGGACAGCGAACAGCGCAATCAGGCTGGCGGCGACATTGACGGTGGTCTCCAGCGCGTCGGAATAGAACGCGGCGCTGCCGGTCAGGCGCCAGGCGCCCGCCTTCAGCGCCAGCACCACGCAGCCGACAACGACGCTGCCGACAGCGATCCGCTCTCCCCGGTTCACTCTGCCAGCCTAAACCACCTCCTCCCCTTGGGGGAGTTCCTTCCAGAAGCAGTCACCACGAAGGTGTGCAGGATGGCCAAGGCTAGAGCCCGTTCACTGTGACTGGAATCGGCAGCGCACGCACACCCTCACCTGCCGCGCTGCCGCGCGGCGACCTCTCCCGCAAAGCGGGAGAGGTGGACGATGGTGCGGCGTTTCCACTCAGCCTGAACCTGCTCTAGCGCCGCGGTCCGCGTGCCGGGCCGGGGGAGCGCGCGCGCGACGGGATCGACGGCATGGGGTGGCCCGGCGGCGCCGGTCGAAAGGCCTGACTGCCGCCGACGAACGCTCTGCGACGCGGGAAGCCACCCCCCCGCCACGGCCCAACATCGTAGCCTGAGCCCCAGCCGCCATGGCTGAACCCGGAGGGCTCGTAGTAGCCGACGTAGGTTCCCTCGTAACCACCTGGCACGACGCAGCCGAACACCAGCAGCAACAACAGTCCCGCGCCCGCAACGGCCAGTCGCCGGCGTGGCCGCGCGCTCATTGTGCACCCGCCGTAGTGTCGGTGGTTGACCATTGCAGGAGGCCGAACGGCGCCCCCAGCGGATCGGCGGCCAATGCGATCGCGCCGCCGCGTGAGGTTGGCCGCGGCGGGACCAGGATCCGTCCACCGAGGGCCGCGGCCCTCGTTGCCATCGAGGCTGCATCATCGACGCGCACATAGTTCAGCCAGTGCGGATAAAGATCAGGCCGCGCCGCCGGGGGCGGATTCACGCTGGCCCGCGCATAACCGTCGGATGCCAGGACGAGGTGGTCGGGGCCCGCTGCGGTGGGTGCCGGATAGACCTCGTAGTCGAACAGGGTCTGATAGAAGCCGGCGGCAGTGTCCGGGTCGCGGGTGATCAACGAGTTCCAGATCCACTCCCCGGGCTCGGCCAGCAGGTCGGGAGGATCGCCGCTGCTCGAGGCGAGCACGGCGAACACGGCGCCCTGCGGGTCCGCCAGCACCGCTTCCCGCCCGCGATCGGCAAAGCTCCGCGGCCCGAACAGCAGCTTCGCGCCGTGCTGCAACGCCGTCCGCACCGTGGCATCGGTGTCGAGCGCAGCGATGTAGGTCAGCCAGGCGGATTGGCGATGCTCGCCTGCCGGCATGTTTCTCTGAAACAGCCCGCCAATCGCGCGGTCGCCGAGTATCACCTCGGCATAGGCGAGCTCGCCGGCAGCGAGGTCGCGGAATGTCCAGCCGAGCAGGCTGCCGTAGAATTGCCTGGCGCGGGCGAGGTCCGGCGTCACCAGCTCCTGAAAGATCACCTTGCCGACAAGATGCTGCGACGTAGGGGGCGCGATGATTGGCGGAAGCTGCAACTGCGCGGCGGCAGCAGGTGCGGCGCCGGCGCCGAGAAGCAGCGCGGCGAGCAATTCCCGTCGGAGAAGCTGGTGCTGCTGACCCGATTGATGCATCGCGCCTTATCCTCCTCACGCCTTGACTGACAGGCTTCTCTGATCGGAGCTGTAGGGGTCGAGCTGTTCCTCAGTCTTTACCATCGGCGCATGACCGCCGCATTCGGACCCGGAGTCACCCGAGCCGTCCTCGCCACAACCGGACGACGTACCAAACGACTCCCACGGCCAGCAGTCCGGCGATCCCTGCGTCCAGCCGGTGCATCACCGACCGCAGGCGCGGATCGCTGTCCCAGGCCTGGCCGAGCCGCATTCCCGCATAAGCGAGCAGAAAGCACCAGGGCAGCGAACCAACGAACGTATAGATCTGAAACCGCACCATGGGCATCCGGCCAATCCCCGCCGGCAGCGCAATGAAGGTCCGCACAACCGGCAACATGCGGCCGACCAGCACCGTCACGCCGCCCCAACGGGCAAAAAACAGATCGACCAGCAGAAGCTCGTGCCGACCCATCAACACATAGCGCCCCCAGCGTTCGACCAGCGGCCGACCACCATAGAAACCCACCGCATAAGCCACCGTGGAACCGACATTGCAGCCCAACGCGCCGGCGAGCGCCACCAGGTAAAGATCGAACCGTCCGGTGGACACCAGATAGCCGGCAAATGGCAGAATGATCTCCGAGGGCAGCGGGATGCAGGCGGACTCGATCGCCATCAGCGCCAGCACTCCGCCGTAGCCGAGGGCCGAGATCGTCCCCACGATAAAACCGCTGATCGCGCCAAGCGCAGTGTGAATGACGGCGTCTCCCGTATCGGTCCGCTTAGAGCAAGGCGATGCACAGGCGCGGCTGGTCAGGCAAGCTCTGCCACCGCCACCAACGCGCACGCCAACCGCGTGGCTGCGCGATCAGGACAGGTCAGGCGACCCCTGACGCGATGGGTCACTCCTCCTTCCAGCCTCCCATTCGGCAAATGCGGTTCCAGTGTGGACCGGAGATCGGCATGACCGAGAGCCGGGAGTACCGCACCAGGGGAATATCGGCGAAAGCCGGGTCCGCCTTGATCTCGACGAGGCTGACCGGCCGCGGCATTGGCGCCACCGCTTTCATGTCGACGCAAACCCAATCGCCGCTGTTGGCGGTCGGGTCGGGATAGGCCTCGCGCACCACCTCGACCACGCCGACGATCTCCTTGCCGACGTTGGAATGGTAAAAGAAGGCGCGATCGCCTCGCTTCATCGACTTCAGGCTGTTCTTTGCCGTGTGGTTGCGCACGCCGGTCCATGGCTCGATGCCGTTTGCCACCTGCTGGTCCCAGGAGAACGAGTCCGGCTCGGACTTGACCAGCCAGTATGCGGTCACGGCGTTGCCGCTCCGGGCTCGAACCCCAGCCCCTCGTAGATTTCGTCCATGCGCAACTCGGCCTCGACCGACGCCGAGGTCAACGTGCCCTCCAACCCGTCCAGGCTCGAGGCGATAGCGAGACGGTCGCTCGGGTCGCGCTCCCAGACCACGAGCTTCGGTTGGTCCTGCGCGATCACCACGTACTGCCGGACCGCCGGCGTCGCATCGTAGTCGCGGAGCTTCTCATGCAGGTCGGTCCAGGCCGTGCTTCGAGACAGTACCTCCAGGATCGCCACTGGCTCCGAGACGTCGCGGGATTCTCGACGGAACGGACCGCAATCGACCACTACGTCCGGATAGCGGACATTTCCGTTCCCGGTCACGACGCGGAGGTCGGACCCTCTTGGGCGGCACGGCGAGCCGCGTAGCCTGCCCGCCAGCGCAATCGCAACGTTCATGACGATCTGGTCGTGACCCTGGGTCACCCCGGTCATCAGTCGCACTTCGCCATCCACGAACTCGTGCTTGACGGGCTGGCGTTCCTCCCAGGCCAGGAACTCCTCCAGTGTCCATCGGTGCAGTCTTGCCTCGCTCATGCCGCGCATCCTCCGGTCCGGGCGTCTATATCACCCGCGGTTATTCCGGGCATCCACCCTGCTTACGATGACGACATGTGCGCGTGGCTTTATGCCAGCGCGGGTTTGCACTAGAGAACGGCCGAGGAAGCGCACTCGTTGGATGCCACCATCAGCATAGCGCCTCGCGGGCGCAATCTGCACCGCTTTGCCAACCCCGGGCGCTTCCTGCGCATCTCCGGGACAATTTTGCCGTGGCTCGCCGTCCCCGGCCTGGTACTGACCGTGATCGGCCTGACCTGGGGGCTGTTCTACTCGCCCGCTGATTGGCAACAGGGCGACGCGGTGCGGATCATGTATATTCACGTCCCGGCGGCGTGGCTCGCTTCTGCGGGGTATTTCGCGCTGGCGCTCTGCTCGTTCGTCTCGCTGGTCTGGCGGCATCCGCTCGCCGACCTCGCTGCCGTCGAGATCGGGCCGGTCGGCGCCGGGTTCACTGCCCTCTGCCTGGCTACCGGCAGCCTGTGGGGCAGGCCGATGTGGGGCGCGTGGTGGGTGTGGGACGCCCGGCTGACATCGGTGCTGGTGCTGTTCTTTCTCTATCTGGGCCACATCGCGCTGGTGCGCGCCTTCGACAACCCGGAGCGCGGTTACCGCGCCGGCGCCATCCTGGCGCTGGTGGGAGCGGTCGACCTGCCGATCATCAAGTTCAGCGTCGATTGGTGGAACACGCTGCATCAGCCGGACACGATCACGCTGACCGGTGCGCCGACGATGTACATCGCGATGCTGTGGCCACTGCTGTTCACCACGCTCGGATACACGCTGGGCTTCGCCGCGATCACCATCGCCCGGCTGCGCGCCGCGGTGATGGAGCGGCGGATCAGCGCGCTGCTGATGGCGCGGGCACACGAGGTCGGCGGATGACGCATCTTCCGTTCGTGGCTGCCTCCTACGCGCTCGGGGTGCTGCTGCCGTCCGCCTATGCCATTGCCGCGTGGCAGCGGATGCGACGTGCCGGCCGCCGGCTCGCCAGTATTCCCCGGGTCAGGCGCCGTGGACGGTCGCCGCAGTGACACGCAAGCGCCGTCGCCTCATGCTGTTGCTGGTGTGCGGGCTCGGGCTCGGTTCGGCGACCGCGCTGGCGCTGACGGCCTTCCAGAGCAGCGTGGAGTTCTTCGTCTCGCCGTCCGAGATCGCAGCCGGGGCGGAATCTTCCGGCCGCACGCTCCGGCTTGGCGGACTGGTCGAGGCCGGCAGCGTGCAGCACAGCGCTCGGGGCGGTCATCCACTGGTGCGATTCCGCCTCACCGACGGCAAGGCGTCGGTCGAGGTGAGCTATACCGGTGCGCTGCCGGACCTGTTCCGCGAGGGACAGGGGATCGTGGCGATCGGCGCCGTGCGACCCGACGGCACGTTCGGCGCCACCGAGGTGCTTGCCAAGCATGACGAGAACTACATGCCGAAAGAGGTAGTCGACGCGCTAAAGAAGAGCGGGCGCTGGAACCCGGCGGCCGGCCCGCCGCCGCCTGCCGCCACGTGGGACACGCTGAAGGTCAAGAGCGCCGGCGAATGACACCCGAACTTGGTCACTTCGCACTCGCGCTGGCCGTCGCCATCGCCGCCGCGCAAGCCGTGCTGCCGCTCATGGGCGCGCATAACCGCGACGCACGGATGATGGCTGCGGCCCCGGCGCTGGCCGTCGGGCACCTCATCGCCCTGGCAACGTCGTTCGGCTGCCTGGTCTGGAGCGGGGTGGTGGATGACTTCTCGGTCTTCAACGTGGCCGAGAACAGCAGCAGCACCGAGCCGTTGGTTTACCGGATCACCGGGACCTGGGGGAACCACGAAGGGTCGATCCTGCTCTGGTGCCTGATCCTTGCCTGCTGCGGGTGCGCGGTCGCGGCGTTCGGGCGCAACCTGCCGTCCAGCCTGCGCGCGCGGGTGATTGGGGTGCTCGGATTCACCTCGGCGGGGTTCCTGCTGTACGCGCTGACGGTGTCGAACCCGTTCCTGCGTGTCTGGCCGCCGCCGATGGACGGGCAGAACATCAATCCGCTGCTGCAGGACCCCGGGCTGGCGATACACCCGCCGGTGCTCTACGCCGGCTATGTCGGGTTCGCCATTCCCTTCGCCTTCGCGATCGCCGCGTTGCTGGAGGGGCGGGTCGATGCCGCCTGGGGGCGTTGGGTGCGGCCGTGGGCGCTTGGTGCCTGGTGCCTGCTGACGGGAGGCATCGCGCTCGGCTCCTGGTGGGCTTATTACGAGCTGGGCTGGGGCGGGTTCTGGTTTTGGGACCCGGTGGAGAACGCCAGCCTGCTGCCCTGGCTCGCCGGTACGGCGCTGCTGCACTCGGCGATCGTGGTGGAGAAGCGGGAGGCGCTGAAGACCTGGACCGTGCTGCTGGCGATCGGGACCTTCTCGCTCAGCCTGTGCGGCACGTTCATGGTCCGCTCGGGCATCCTGAACTCGGTGCATTCGTTTGCCAGCGCGCCGACGCGCGGGGTGTTCATCCTGGTGCTGCTGGCGATCGTCATCGGCGGGTCGCTGCTGCTGTTCGCGATGCGGGCACCGGTGCTGGCAGCATCCGGCATCTTCGCGCCGGTGTCGCGCGAGGGCGCGCTGGTGCTGAACAATGTGCTGTTGTGCTCGATCTGCGCGGTGGTGCTGACCGGGACGACCTATCCGCTGATCGCCGCGCTGCTGTTCAACGCTGCACTCAGCGTCGGGCCGCCGTACTTCCACCTGACGGTGGTGCCGCTGCTGGTGCCGCTGTTCGCGGCGATGAGCGTCGGGCCGACGTTGCCCTGGAAGCGCGCCGACCTGCTGCCGGCCTTGCTGCGGCTGTGGTGGGCGGCCGCGCTGGCGGCGTTGGTTGGGATCGCCGTCGAGGCCGGTCTGGGCCGCGCTTTTGCCGCCGGCGGGTTCGCGGCGGCGGCCTGGTTGATAACCGGTGCCTTTGCCGAGCTGGTGGAGCGCGTGCGGCTGTTCCGCGTCCCGTTGGCCGTCACGCGGGCGCGCGCCGCGGCGCAGCCGCTGTCGGTCTGGGGAGCGGCGGTGGCGCATGCGGGCATGGGGATCACGGTGGCCGGAATCGCCGGGATGTCGTTGGCGACGAGCACGATCGTTTCAGTCGCTCCGGGTTCGACCGTGCGGCTCGGCGGCTATGAATGGACCCTGCTCGGTCTGCATGACGCGCCGGGTCCGGACTACACCGCGCGCGTCGCCGACCTTCGGGTGACACGCGACGGGCGGCAGGTGGCGATGTTCCACCCGTCGCGCCGAGCTTTCACGCAACAACAGCAGACGGTCAGCGACACGGCGATCGAGACGAACCTTGTCCGCGACCTTTATGCGGTGATGGGTGATGAGCGGAACGGGCAGGTGGTTCTGCGGCTGCACGTCAATTATCTCGCCCCGTGGATCTGGCTCGGCGCGTTGGTGATGGCGGCGGGCGGCGGACTGTCGCTGGCTGATCGGCGGCTGCGGGTGGGTGCTCCGGCCCGGCGCAGCGCCGCGACGGTCCCGGCCTGAGGCTGCGCCATGGACGCCATCACGCGCCGACGGCTGCTGATGCTGACCCCTCTTGCCTTTGCCGCGGCGGCGGGGGGCGGTTTCTGGGGTCTGCTGATGCGGATGCAGGAGGGCAGCTACGACCCGCACAGCCTGCCGAGCATGCTGGTCGGCAAGCCTTTGCCGGCGTTCTCATTGCCTGGCCAACCGCCGTCGGAGGGGTTCTCCAACCTCGATGTCATAGCCCAGGGCCGCCCGACCCTGGTCAATTTCTTCGCGTCCTGGTGCATCCCGTGCATCGAAGAGGCGCCGACCCTGATGCAGCTCAAGGACGACGGGGTGGCAATCTGGGGTATCGCCTACAAGGACAAAGCGGATGCCACGGCGGCGTTCCTTCAGCAGCACGGTAACCCCTATGTGCGCGTCGCCCGCGATGAACCGGGGCGGGTAGCGATCGACTTCGGACTGTACGGGGTGCCCGAGACTTATGTGGTCGATCGCCGCGGGATGGTTCGCTTGCGCTGGGCGGGTGGTGTTTCCGATGCCGTGGCGCGCGGCACGATCGCGCCTTTGCTGAAATCGCTGGCGCGATGATCCGATGGGCTGCCGCATTTGTTGTGGTGGCCGCGCTGGCCGGGCCCGTGTGGGCCGTCAGCGATCCGGGCGAGATGCTGGCCAATCCGGTGCTGGAGCGCCGCGCCGAGGCGATCGGCGAGCAACTTCGGTGCCTGGTGTGCCAGAACGAGAGCGTGGAGCAGTCCGATGCCGACCTGGCGCGCGACCTGCGCCGCATCATTCGCCAGCGCGTCGTTGCCGGGCAGTCGAACCAGCAGATCATCGCCTGGATGACGGCGCGGTATGGCGACTTCATCCGGTTGCGCCCACCGCTGGAGGCACGGACGCTGGCGCTGTGGGGCGCTCCGGTCATCGCACTGGGGGTCGGAGGTGCGGTGGTGCTGCTGGCCCGCCGGCGGCGTCCGAGCGCACCGCCGCCGTTGTCGGCTGCCGAGCGGCAGCGGCTGATGCAGTTGCTGGACTGAGTCACCGCGGATGATCTCGCTCTGGCTCGGGATTGCCGTGCTGGCGGCGGTGGCGCTGGCGCCGTTAGGGCTGTCGCTGCGCCGAGGCGTGACCGCGCGGGGGCGGCGGGAGGCGGCGGTGGCGTTGCACCGCTCGCAGCTTGCGGAGCTGGATCGCAACCTTGCTGATGCGCGGATCGGCGCGGTGGAGCATGCGGCCGCGGTGCTGGAGGTGCAGCGGCGGCTGCTGGCGGCGGACACGGCCGATCCAGTGGCAAGCGCGTCCTCGCGGTCCGCGATCTGGGCGGTTATGGCGCTGGTGCCGGTTGCGGCGCTGCTGTTGTACGTGGTCGGGGGGTCGCCGGAGCTGCCGGCGCTTCCGCTGAAGGAGCGGCTGGCGGCGATGCGGCAGCGCGTGCGCGAGGAGGAGGCGCTGGTGGCGCAGCTCCGGCAGGTACTGGGGAAACTCGACCCGCATTCGGACAAGGCGCGCGAAGGCTACATTCTACTGGGCAATGCCGAGGCTCGGCTGGGCAACATACAGGCGGCGGCTGCGGCTTGGCATAGTGCGCTGGACGCACGGTTTGATCCAACGCTGGCAGCGGAGACGGCGGAGGCAATGACGGAAGCTGACGGGCACGTCACCCACGAGGCGGCGGCGTTGTTTCGGCGCGCGTTGGCTGATGCGCCGCAGAGTGCGCCGTGGCGGGCCATGGCGGAGCGGCGGTTGAACGGGGACTGAGCGGCGTCGTGCGGATCGCATCAGCATCTCCGCCGCTTGGTATCGGATTGCTCGGCACGGATAACGAGGGACGCCGATGTACTGCAAGACAGGGCGAGAGCATATCCAATCTCTGCGAGACGGCCGCACTGTTTACATCGACGGGACGCTCGTTGACGACGTAACGACCCACCCGGCGTACCGCAACGCAGTGGCGTCGGCAGCCCGGCTCTACGACTACCAATCGCGCCCCGAAAACCTGGAGCTGATGACGTTCCTCCCGGAGGCCGGCACGCGACGGGTGAACCGTTGCTGGCAGATGCCACGCGACTACGACCAACTCGTGCAGCGGCGCAAGGCACTGCAGGCTTGGGCGCGGGTGAGCTATGGGTTCATGGGCCGCTCGCCGGACCATGTTGCCTCGACGCTCATCGGGCAGCGCATGGGTCTGGACGTCTTCGCCAGACATGCGCCGGCGCGCGCCAAGGCACTTGCCGATTATGTGGATT
>Ga0335074_10010164_pt1 | contig 13151 bp, 12 predicted proteins | sample Lox_Sample_23_FD_206715 | JGI IMG/M metagenome (GOLD analysis project Ga0335074, IMG submission 206715) | Soil microbial communities from Loxahatchee National Wildlife Refuge, Florida, United States - Lox_Sample_2.3 | ecosystem: Environmental > Terrestrial > Soil > Wetlands | place: USA...
ACGGGCTCATAGCGAGCCCGGTCGTGGGCGGCGCCGAGGCGATCGCCACGCTTGTCGACCAGGCGGCGCGGGTGGTCCTGCCGGTCGAGGTCGCGCGGTCCGAGAACGGGCACCGAAACGGCCACGCAACCCCGTCGGTCGACGATAGCGGGGTCGGCCAGCGGGTACCCGCGCTGAGCCTCACAGACCTCGACGGAAGCGACGTGGCGCTGGTCGAGGTAGTGGGGGAACGGGCAGTGGTACTTTTCTGGAACCCCGGGTGCGGGTTCTGCCAGCGGATGTTGCCCGAACTGAAAGCCCTCGAGCTCGCCCCACCCCCCGGGGCGCCGAAGGTCCTCGTACTGAGCGCGGGTGACCCGGAGGAGGCACGCCAACAGGGGCTGCGCTCGACGGTATTGGTAGATACCGGGTCGGCCGCGGCGCACGCGCTCGGGGCCGGCGGCACCCCGATGGCGGTCCTTGTCGAAGGTGGCCGGGTCGCATCGACCGTCGCCGCTGGGGCCCAGGCCGTCTTCGAGCTGGTCCACGCTGCGGCCCAGCAGACGCAGCGAGCTCCCGAAGAAAGCCCGCTCGAGCGGTGAGCCACTGGCTCGACGACAGCGCTCAGGGCCTGGCAGATGGCCGCTTCAGCCGGCGCCAGGTGCTCAACCGCGGCGTGGTGGCGCTCGCCGGTGCCCTGGCCGCCTCGTTCATGCCTTTGCGGCGGCGCGTCCTCATACCCGCCGTCAAGACCTGCGGTGACCAGCACGTCCCCCAGAACTGGAAGTGCTGCGGCTCGGGTGGCAACCAGGTCGGGTACGACCCGCGAACCCATGAGTGCTGCGACCAGCGTCCCGCAGGCGACTTGAACGGCGCCGCGAACACCGTCTGCAGCCTCGACGAGGGGGGCTGTTGCGGCCTGCAATGCGAAAAGGACGTCTGCACGGGCAGCAACATGGCTTGCTGCTCGGATTTGGAGGCACCCGTCCGCTCGACGTGTTACGACTTCGAGACGCACACCTGCTGCGGGAACGGCGAGGCTTGCCCCCGCGAGGACGGCTGCTGTGGATATGGGCCCCTAGGTGGGCCAGGCGCGATCAGCTCAGCGACGTGCACGTCCAAGTACTGCAAGACCCCAGGGAACAAATGCTGCCACTCCGACAAAAGTGGCGACTTCTGTTACGACCCGACGACGCACTTTTGCTGTCCGTACCCCAATGAGCACCCGTGCCGCAAGGGCCAGACGTGTTGCGACGTCGACGGTTGTTGCGACACCTTGACCGAGGATTGTTGCGGTGGGAAATGCGTGCCGAAGGGGACCTGCCGGCGCCCGCCGTGCAACCCGGATGTGAAGGGGTACGCACCATGCCCCAATGAGGCCCCTTATTGCTGCAAGAACGTTGGCAACCCCAAAGATCCGGGCACTTGTTTCCCACCCACTCAGACATGCTGCTACGACAAATACCCAACGACCAAGGCATATGTCTGCCCCGAATCGAAGCCCTGTAATATATGCGGGGACGGTTACGCTGTTTGTTGTTGGGGCCTAAACGATGGCCCCGCTCCTTGTTGCACAGGTTAAACGGCGGAGGGGTCGTCGGCGCTACGCCGGGCCCCTTGCATAGTCGACTTATGCCGAGATGGCGATTACGCCGAGGGCAGCCGTGCGCGGCCGTGGTGCGGCGCTTGGCTCCCGTAGCCCGAGAGGTTGGGTGGACTTCTAGCTCACCCCCCTGAGCCTTGCCGGCCGCGGCGACGGCCGAAGGCCGAAGCCAGAAGCTTTCGAGTGACCGAGCGTGCTCAACGTCGGTTCACGACAGGGTGGTCGCCCAGGCTGCACCCGTAGCGGCGTCGCACCCGTTGGCTCCTATTACTACCGCAGTACCAGACACTGCTAAGGCGGTCCCGAAGTAGCTGCCGGGAGCCGTGGGCCCCACGAGCTCGGCGGCGGGGTACCAGCCCCTACCGGCCTGGCTGAACAAGTAGGCCCGGCCGGCGTCGGCCCCAGGCGCACCGACGACGACAAGCCCCGTCCCCACAGCCACGCTCCAGCCGAACTTGTCTCCCATTTGAGTGCCTCGGCTGGTGAGCTCGGCGGTCTGGTGCCATTCGCCCTTGGAAGCGCTGAACACGTAGGCCGTGCCGGCGCGGTGCCAGGGAGCCCCGACAAGGACTTGGCCGCCTGATCCCGCGACAGAGAAACCGAAGTTGTCGCCGGCCTGGGTGTCCCGGCCTGCCAGCTCGGCGGTCTGGCCCCATCGGCCCGCAGCCGCACTGAACACGTAGGCCCGCCCGGCGCCCTGCAGCCCCTGTGGGCGCCGTGGGCGGACACTGCCATGGAGGCCTTCCTGCGGGTGAAGAGGCTCGATGACTGCCGCACCTTGGTCGACCACCTGGAGCAGGTGTCCTCCGGGTGGACCTGCCGATGGCCCCGCTCGGTGGCAGCCAGCGGGAGAGCAGGGGTCGCCGAGGCCTTAGGCGACTTGGCCGAGGCGGAACGCCAGCACCGCCGGGCTGTCGAGCTGCTGGAGGATATCGACCTCGCACCGCGTCGGGCTCGGGCGCTGATCTACTACGGGCGCTTCCTTCGTCGCAGCGGCCGAGCCGTGCTCGCCCGGGCGCCCTTGGCACGAGCGCTCGAAGAGTGCGAGGCCTGCGGCGCAACGCGCCTGGCCTGGCAAGCCAGGGGGGAGCTCGAGGCCAGCGGGGGCCGGCGTCGACGAGTGAGCTCGGTGTGGTTGAGCCCCCGTGAGCTGCGCGTCGCCCAGCTCGCCGCTCAAGGCGCCACGAACGCCGAAATAGCCTCCCCCCTGTTCATTTCGGCCAAGACGGTTGAGCACCACCTGACATCTGTCTACGCCAAGCTTGGCGTGCGGTCGCGCCGAGAGCTCAGGGGCCACTTTCAGCTAGCCGACGAGAAGCGGCGCCAGGACCAACAACCGGGAGCGGCGCCCCCGGTGGCCGGCGCAACCGAGCTTTCGTGGGCGAGGACGACCGAGGACCCTCAACCTCTGGCCTGAACGAGGCTCTTGAGCAACCGGGCACGAGGTAGGTGGCCTGAACAGCTAAATGTCGTCGTCCTGGCGATGAGTGGGCGAGCGCCAAAATACTCAGCCGCCAGGCTCGGCGAGATGAGAGGCCTCGAGGCGGTCTCCCGCCTTGCCGGACAAGTGTGGGCTGACACGGCGCTCGGGGTCAAGGAGCGCTCGACGAACACGGCCGCCTAACAGTACGTCAGCCCGATCGCCAGGCCCGACTGTCACGGCTGGTCCGCCAGCCAGGCACGGACGACATTGTGGACGCACACGTCGTGATATGCGCGAGACGGACCGCTGAGCAGGTAGACACTGCGAAGGTTGAAGACCTGTCGGGAGGTCAAGTTTCCCGGCTGCGGGTGGACGCGGGAGCTCCATAGGGCACAGAGAAATCTCTGCGGGCGAACTGCCAAGCGCATGCGCACCTTGAAGGCGTGGCATAGACAACGTGGCGTGCCTCCAGTGGGTCGGCTAACCAAATAATGTTTGTTCCTGTTACAACAAAGGAAAGGGGGCACCCAACATGCCGTCCACGACCGCCGCGAAGGCCTCGAGCAGCCGGAGAGGTCGAGGCACGACGGCCCGGGTCGCCGTAGCTGCCACCCTCGGGGCTTTCTTGGCCACGCTGGGCTCCCCTGTCCGCCTGGCGGCCTACGCCGTGACCAGCCACCCGGCGGGGGCGGCCCGGGTGCGGGAGCCCACGAGGCCGGCGCCGCAGCCTTCCCTGGGCGAGACCTCTTGCCTGCCGAGCAGCCGCACACCGACGCACGCCACCATCGTCTCGCCCCACCCCGTCAAGGCGCTCCCGGTCGGGGAGGCCAAGAGCCTCCAGTCCTACATCGGCGGCACCTACTCGGGCTATTGGCACATCCTCGACGGCGCGCTCGAGGGGTCCTTCGGCGCTCTCGCTCTTTCCATGAAGTTCCAGGCGCCGAGCTCGGTCACGGTCGGCTTCGCCCTTGGTTGGAACCTCGCCAATGGCATGGTGGGCGGGTCCTCGGCCTATTGCGACGTGAGCGACAGCACCCTCGACCTCCACGAGGTGCTCGGCCGGCAGTTCAGCGGGGCGCTGCCAGACCTCGGCGATATCTCCTACAGCTTCTCAGGCACGATCCCTTACCAGGTCAGTATCGAGATCACCAGGCTCGCCTTGCACCCTCTACGTTCGCAGCTGAGCGCCGACCACGCAGTTGTCTCGATCCTCGGCACGCCTGCGTTCTCCCAGGTCCGGGAGATGAACACGATCGCCACCTTCGAGACGAGCAACAACCCCGCTGACGACACCTTGACCGGGACGTTCAACTTTGTCACGACCGGTCACGGCACGGTGCCGGCGTCTTATGAGCTGACCCGGTCCTGACCCGGGGCGCCGGACGACGCCACGGGCTCGGTGGCACGCGGACGCCTTGTTCCCCGGCCAAGACCTTCTCGCAGGCGCAACGTCTCGGCCCAGAACAGGCACAGCCAAGCGACGAGCCAGCAGGCGGCGACGTAGCCGAGCGGCTTGGCGAGGGACGCCGCTGTCAAACCGGCTGTAGGCAAGTAAACCGCGCCCTTTATGAGGGCGCGGTTGGCGAAGAAGACGGGCAGGGCCGCCAGGGACGCGAGCACCAAGGCGAGGAGGTCGACAGCCAGCCGTTCGGCCCGGACGTGGCGCCGCAGAAAAGCCGGCGTGGCGCCGAAGCGCCGGAGCAGCTCCAGGGCTGGGCGCCGCTCGGCGGTGGCCTGCACGCTTGCGAGCAAGAGACCTATCACGCCCGTCCCCACCACGGCCCAAGAAACCGCGGCCATGGCCGACACCAGCCCGGTGAGAACGCGGTTAGAAGCTTCAGCCAGGGCGGGCCCGCTGCCAACGAAATAGGCGGTCGGCGGCTCTTCGCCTCGGACGCCGGCCCGTAAGGAGCTGTCGACTTCGTTGGTCACGGTCCGGGCCCTGGCCCCGGCGGCAAGCAGGAGCTCAAAGCGGGAGACGTCGTTCCCGCCGGACCAGGCGTCATAAACCTTCCGGGAGACAGCGACCTCGGCCACGGGGAGCTCGACAATCGCGGCGACAGGCAATTGGTGGCGGCCATAACCGGCTGCGAAAGAAAAGGGGACACCTTCATGGAGGCCCAGCTCGTGGGCAAGCAAGCCCGAAATGACGACCGCCCGACCCTGGCCCACAAGCAGGCGCGCCCGCGATGGTGCAAGGTGCAAGAGAGGGTCACGCGAATTCTCGTCGAGCGCCTCTAGCTCGTAGTCGCCTCGGGGCGAGGCCACCGAGATGACCTCGTCGGCGACGACGGAGCGCACCCCCCGGACCCGTAGCAGGGCGCCCCACGACGCCGGCAGGGACGCCACCGCTGGCTCGCTGCCGAGGGGGACGTCCTGGACGACGAGGCCGACGGTGCGCCATGGCTGGGCCAAGGTCGTTGCCGCCGCGCTGAGCTGCCCCGTCAAGCCCGTCGTTGTAAGCACGAGCACCGCGGGGGCGAGGATTGCCACTACCAGGCGCCGCAAACCTGGCCCTGAACGTGCCACCAGCAGGCGCCCTACGACGGGCTGTTCCCTCTTCCCCACCACCCGCAGGAGCCAGGCAACGCTGGACGCCAGCACGCCACCGCGGGCCGGGCCGCGCCGCCGGGCCGCGGGTGTGCGGGCCGCGAACACCTGAGCGGCCCCGACGCCGATCACCATCCCCTCTCCTACGACCGTGGCCACGAGCGCAGCACGACCGCTGGCGCCGGAGGCGAAGGAGGAACTGAACCGCCCGAGCACTGATGGCGGCAGGGCACCGACCACCCGCGCAACCAGCCAGTGCCCGAGCACCCACCCCACGCCCACTCCCACCTCGCAGATCAGGAGCACGGCGGCGACGTCGACAACGACGACGCTCATGCCCGGCGCCCCCAGCCGCCTCAGCAGGGTGAGCCGGGAACGTCGCTCCGCCACGACGAGCGCCGTCGATGATCCCACCGCGACCGCCGCCGCACCAAGAGCTACGGCGAGGCTCAAAACAGCGGCGCGCGCCACCCCGTGCACATAGGCCCGGACCTGTTCCAACACGAGGTGCAAGTCCCCCACCACCGCGCCAGGGACGGCTGCCTCGACCTCAGCCTGTAGCTTGGCGCTGGCGGGGCCTGGGCTGCCGATCACCTCCACCGTGTTGACCGGGCCGGCGAGCTGCTCCGCGAGCGGCAGCGCCGCCATCACGAACGAGCCGCCGTCGAGACGGCTCAAGCCCGCCTGGTTGACCACCCCGAGCACCGTCGTCGGCTGTGCGGCGCCTCCGAAGCGTACGGTCCCTCCGCCCCGGGCACGATCGGCCCTGGCGACCTGCGGCCCGATGAACACGCCAGCGAGCAAGAGCGCGGGCTCAAAGCGGTACTCCCCCAGCGCCTGGCTGAGGGCCGGGCCGGCTCCCGAACCGAGCTGGGCCGCCCGCTGGTCACCGCCGATGAGCTCGGCCCTGCGGCCGTCCACCGCCACGGTCGCCACCACGAGGGGGACGACAGACCTGATGCCGCTGAGCCGGGCCAGGCGGGAAAGCTGGGCTGGGGAAAACCCGCCGCCATGCGAGGGGGTCAATTCGTAGGTGGCGTTCCCAAGCAGGTCTTGCATGGCCGTGAGCGACCCGGTGAACGAGCCGAGCACCGCCACGAAGAGCACGACCGTCATCGACGACGCCGCCACCGCGAGTGCGGTCGTGACCAGTCCAGCTGGGTGCCGCAACGCCCACCGCAGGTAAGCACGGACGACGATGCTCACGGGACGACCGCACCGTCCCGTAGCTGTACGACGCGGTGAGCGGCCCCGGCCAGCTCGGGGTCATGAGTGGCCACCACCACGCAGCACCCCTCGTCCACCCGCCGAGAGACGAGCTCCAAGACGCTCCGGCGGGCGGCGGGGTCGAGGTTGCCGGTCGGTTCGTCGGCTAAGACGAGGACCGGGTGATGGAACAGCGCCCGGGCCAGGGCCACCCGTTGACGCTCGCCGTCCGACAGCTCACTCGGGAAACGTTGGGCACTCTGAGCGAGCAACAAGCAGGCCAGCAGCTCTTCCGCTTGGGGGCGGACCGCGGAGAGCGAGGCACCGTCGAGAAGGGGGGAGAGCGCCACGTTCTCCCACGCTCGCAGTTCCGGGAGCAGGTCGAAAGAGCGCGGCACGAAACCAACCCGCTTGCGGTGCACCTCAGACAGGGACCGGTCGTCCAAAGCCGACAAGTCCCTGCCCTCGATGCAGACGCTGCCGGCGCTCGGGCGGTCCATCCCTCCGAGCAGGTTGAGCAAAGTAGTTTTGCCCGACCCGCTCGGCCCCGTCACCGCCACAAGCTCGCCGCCCGCCGCCGAGAAGCAGACCTGGCGCAGTGCATCGACCGGGGGGCCCCCTTGCGGCCAGTACTGCTTCGAGACCCCGGTAGCGGAGATGACCACCGGACCTGGCGTAAGCACGCCAAGACTCTGCCAGACCCGTCGGCCACTGTGTGGCGAGGGCGCTCCTAACCGCTGTCGCTACGCAGCAGCGGCTGAGCGCGAGGACTGGGAGTTATGGCGTTCATGTCCTATGTTTCAGCCCAGCCGCACATAACGTGACCGCGGAATACCTCGGCGACAGTTCTGCAACCAGCCTCTGGTCGGCTGCTTTATGACCTTGCAACCCGTCCAACCGCCTCCCGGGAGGACTGTTTCCCGCAACGAATGGCCACAACTTTGGTGTTGCCCGACTGGCGTTCACTTCTAGCTCGGCAATCTTTTCAGTTCCTTGTTGAGCCACTCAAGGGGGTTGGTGGACCAGAACTGGGGGTCGAGGAGGATCTGCGCGGAATTTGGCGCTAAGGGTCACTGTCAACCAGACCCTGGTGGTCGCTGAGAGCTATGTCCTCTTCGTCGTCTGGCTCGTCCGGGGTCACGCAGTTGACGGAGAGACCCTGGTGGCGGAGCTATGAAGGAGTAGCGACCCAGGAAGTTGATGTGGCTGAAGCCGAGCGGCGAGAGCCGGCCACGTTTTCGACGCGAACTTCCTGGCCTGCGGCCCGCAACTGCTGGAGGGAAGGTGGCGCCATAACCGGGAGGATTGCGCTGATGACGAACAGGAGGACGATGAACACAGGAACGGAACCGAACGATAGCAGGTAGGCCAACAGGGTCGTCGCTCCTCCCCACACGCCAGCACCAACACGCCGTTTGGCAGTAAAAGGCTTTCGCACTTTGTTCTTAGCCGTGGTCATCTGTCTCCCACACCGATAGCGGCAATCTCAGGAAGTTTGCTCAAGTCGTCCCGCCGGTATGCCCGGCTTCGGCTCGGACCACCAAGATGAATGGGACTGCGGCCAATTCGGCGACGATGGAGAAGGCAACCAGCGCTGCAAACGAGAGGTTGTAGAGCGCCCCGATCACCACGCTCCCGGCGAACCAGGCCATGCCGTAGACGCCGGTGAAGAGGCCGTACGCAGAAGAGCGCCGGTCTGGGGAGACCATAGGGGCTACGGCGGCCGACATGATGGACTCCTGGACGCCCATCCCAAGCCCCCACACCGCCACCCCGACCAGCGCCACCCAGAACCCCCCGAAGAAGGCCAACGGCGCATAGGCGGCGCCGACGACCGTGAGCGGGATGAGCACTCCGATGCCAGCGCGGTCGAACAGCCGCCCGAAAGCTAGCGAACCCAACCCGCTGACGGCCATTGCGATGGCGTAAAAGACGGGGACTGCTGTGCTGCTCACCACCGAAGCTCGCTGCAGGTGGTAGGCGATCAGGGGGTAGTCCGCAAAGCCCGCTCCCGCCAAGGCAGCGCCAGCCATGTAGATCCAAAAGACTCGCGGCAAGCCCGTTGCCGTCACGTGTGTGGTGGCCGGCTCGAGATCCTGTGGCCGGGGGTACACGAGGCGCGCCACCGCCAAGAGCGCCAACATGACCCCCGCTGGCACTGCCAATGAAGCGAAGGCAAGCTTGTAGTCATTGTGCTTGAGGGAAAGGACCAGTGCCAGCACGAGCGGGCCGATGAGGGCGCCCAACTGGTCGAGCGCCTCATGGACCCCGAAGCCCCAGCCGTAGCCCATCTGCTTGGCGGCGTGTGACAGCATCGCGTCACGAGGCGGGTTCCGCGTGGCCTTGCCGACACGTTCAAGCACCACCAAGAGCGCCGCAATCTGCCAGCTGCCCGCCAGGGCCAGCAAGGGCACGACCGTCATCTGGAGGATGTAGCCGCCTATCGCGATGGGCCAGTAAAGGCCCGTACGGTCGGCGCTGCGGCCAGACACGAGCCGGAGGGCGTAACCGAGGAACTCGCCCAAGCCGGTGACGACGCTTATAGCAAAGGCGCCCGCCCCGAGAAGCCCCAGATAGGGCCCAATGATGCTGCGCGAGCCCTCATAGGTGAGGTCCGCGAACAGGCTCATCACGCCAACCATGAGCACGAACCGGAGAGCGGGCGACGCCTTCGGCCTGCCTCCCGACGCCGGTGCAGTGCGGCCCTTTGCGCCTGGTGCGAGCTCGCTCAGGACCTCACTCGGCTCTCGTTGAGCCTCCGGGGCCCGGCTCTTGGCGGTCCCGACAGGGCTGCTGGGACCGGCCCGAAAACCTGCCAATAGGCGTCCTCCCCGTAGCTCGTCGGGAGCGGTTCGCCCTCGACCAGGCGGAAGGTGCGCGTCCCATCCGCCAGCCGCTCAGCACGTAGGAACAGGCAAGCTCGAGACCGTTCTGTCCAAAGGCGTCGAGCTAACTCGAAGAGGTGCGTGACGAACACGACCTTTACCTGCGCGTCCGTCATCGCTCTCACCACTTCCAGCGCGACCTCTGACCCCTCCCGCTCGTTCGTGGACGCGAAGGACTCGTTGCACAACAACAGGCAGGTAGGGCGGATCTGATCGAAGATCTCGCTCATCCGCCGGAGTTCTTCGTCGAACTTGCCGCTCGTCATGGTGGCGTCCTCCTCACGCTTGAAATGAGTGAAGACCCCGCCACAGACATTGGCGCGAAAGCTGAGCGCGGGGACGAACATCCCGCTTTGCAACATCAACTGGGCCAGTCCCAATGCACGGAGAAGCGTTGACTTCCCGCCCTGGTTTGCGCCGGTCATCATGAGCAGCAACTTCCCACCGGCCTCCACATCGTTGCCGACGGCACGCCCGCCGTTGCGCAACACGAGGCAGACGTCGTAGACCCCTCGGGCCGAAAGCGCGGTCTTGGAAGCAGGCAGAGCCTCAGGGAAGCACGAGGGCAGCCCCATCTCCGACAGCTGTTCGTAAAGGTTGGTGCACCCGACGTAGAAAGCCAGCTCGTTTCTCAGCATTGTGAAAAAGCCGCGAATGTGCTCGGCGGATTGTGCCAAGGCGTTAGCGACGCAGTTGATCCCCCTCGCTCGCAGGTTGTCCAAGACCCGCAGCCCACCGTCGTCCCGTACCGGCACCTCGAAACTGAAACCAGAGCGACCCAGGACGTTCAAGCGTTGGATGAGACCTTGGGCTCTCGGGCTGCGCAACACGATCTGCCCGGCGGTGAGGCCTTCGGCGAGCTTCGCGCTTAGCAGGACCCCGCGCCTGAACCTCAGGCGGTCCAACTGGTCTTCCACCGTCGCGAGGTAACCGTCGTCCAGCTCGTCCGAGGTCATCTGGAAAAAACGGCGAAACCCGGGAGACGAGAAGCTGCTCGCGTGCTCATCGCCAACTTGGCGGAGCTGCCTGAGGTAGCCCAAGAGCGTTCGGGTGGCCTCCAGGCCCCGGCTGAGGATGGACTGGGGCGAGCCGCTGTACAGGCCCCACACCTTTCGTTCGGCTTCGACAGCGTCCGCGGCAATTTCGTACAGCAGGTTCACGACCTGCGGGTTACCCAAGCAATCACGCAGGATTTGTTGGCGATAAGAGATTGCAGGCGGATTGGTGAGGCCGCTCAGCAGAGCCCGCTTGGACAAGTCGAAGATGAGCCGGTCGTCCTTCGCCATCGAGCCACAAAGGATGTCCAGGCCGAGGTCCTGGCTCAGCTCGGCGGCTTGAGGCGGCAGTTGACAGGCCACGTCGAAGTCGGCGTCAGGGTGCATCAGGCGGGCCTTCACGCTCTCACCCGCTCCCCCAGAGGGGAGTACGCCAGCCCGTACTTGCGGGCAAGGGCCTTCGCGTAGGCGCGGCCGTCCGCCGGCTTTCTCGTCACTTTGAACGTCCGCACGTCGGGGTCTTCGGGGTCGACCTCGGCCACCATGCTCACGGTCGCTTCGTTCAAAGACGCGAGCTCGTCGACAAAGGTGACATAGACGCACAGCGCCCCGAGCTCGCTCACCTGTTGCAGCACCTTCTGGCCAATGAAGCGGGAGTCAGTGAGCGTCGTCGAGCTGAACGTCTCGTTCATAACGAGAAGGCTGTGGCTGGTCGCTTCTTCGAAGGTAGCTCGGACCCTGTTGAGCTCGTCGACAAGCTTCCCGTGCAAGCTGTCCAGGTGTTCGGCGCGCTCGAAATGGCAGAACACCCGGTCCGCCAGGAAGAGGCGGGCGTGTTCGCCGGGCACCGGCAGCCCGAGGCTGGCCAGGAAGTGGAGCTGCCCGAACATCCGGGCAAAGGTCGTCTTCCCTCCCTGGTTCGGGCCCGTGACGACGAGGACGCGCTCGGCGCCTGTGAGCTCGATGTCATGAGTTACGACGAGGCGGCCGCGATCGGCCAGCACCTTCGCCAGCGCTATGTCGAAGGCCGCTTTGGCCTCGATGTCCTGCGAGGTCTCTGAAACTTGCGGGTAGCAGAACGGCAGCCCGAGAGCCTTGAGTGGTTCCAGGAACTCGAGGTAGGCAAGGTAGAACTGTACTTCCCGGTCGAAGGCCGCTACCGTCGGGTCCACGAAGTCCTGGTGCTTGGAGCAAAAATCTCTCAAGCTTGCAAAGAGCTCAGGGTACAGGCGAGCGACCCGCTCCAGGACTTGGGCGTGAACGTGGTTGGCGTCCCGCAAGTCCCTAAACTCGGCCCGGAAGTCCTGCGCCACGCCATTCCGGAACCTAACAAACGTTGCCTCGATTTCTTGGCTTAAGTCGGTCTCGCTCTCGTAGGGCTTCACCGTCACACGCCTGCCTCTGATGAGGAGGCAGTAACCAACCTCGGCGAGCCCTTCTTTCAGCCGTCGTACCTGGGCCTCCAGCGAGGAGAACCCGGTTGAGGCCGTGTAGGTGGCCAAGTACGCCTGTAGTGCCTTGAGGGCGCGGCTGGACAGGCCGGCACGTTCGAAGCCGTCCGCCAGGGCTCTTACTGCAGCGCAATAACTCTCGGCGGCGTCAAGGAACCAGCCCTCTTGGTAACGCGGGTCCTCCAGCTTTTCCATACCCCTCAGGTAGGTGCGGGCCCACCGCATCTTCTCGCCGAAGCCGTGTACGCTCCGCGCCACCTCGGGCTTTTCGAGATCCCGGGCTACCTCCTGGCGGTACCGTACGTCTTCGGCACGTGGCAGGGGGCGCCAGAAGAAACTCGCCAGGTCGTACTCTTCGCGCCCGGCCAGGGCCCACCTGGTGACTTGGTCGAGGTGGAGGTCACCGAAGAACGCGGGCTGCTCGCCAATGCCTTCCCGAGCGGCAGTGCGAGGGCCTGGGTCAAGGACGCTCAGGGGCTGGCTGGGCCCGCCCCCCTTCCGCGATTGGCCAACCTTGGGAGCCCCGACCTTAACCATTTTGTCGGTACACGGGCCGCCACCGAACGTCACTGGGTCAGGGAAGACCGTAGGGCAGGTGCTCAGTGTCCTCGATCTCGACCAGCCGGTTGTACTTGGCCACTCTTTCGCCACGCGCCGGCGCCCCGGTCTTCATGTGGCCGCAGCCGGTGCCCACCGCAAGGTCGGCGATAAAGGAGTCCTCGGTCTCCCCCGAACGGTGCGACACGAACTGGCCCCAGCCGGCCTCGCGGCAGATCTTCATGGCTTCCAAGGCCTCGGTGACCGTGCCGATCTGGTTCACCTTGATGAGCGAGGCGTTCCCGACCTTGCGCGCTAGAGCCTCTTCGATGATCTTGGGGTTCGTGCACAAGATGTCGTCCCCAACGAGCTCTAACCGGTCGCCCAGGCGCGCGGTTAGCCGCTCCCAGCCGTCCCAGTCGGACTCGGCCAAGCCGTCCTCCAGCAGCCATACCGGGTAGCGCTCGACGATCTTGTCGTAGCGCTCGATCATCTCCTCGCTCGAGAGCGCCTCACCCGCCA
>Ga0335074_10010165_pt1 | contig 13151 bp, 11 predicted proteins | sample Lox_Sample_23_FD_206715 | JGI IMG/M metagenome (GOLD analysis project Ga0335074, IMG submission 206715) | Soil microbial communities from Loxahatchee National Wildlife Refuge, Florida, United States - Lox_Sample_2.3 | ecosystem: Environmental > Terrestrial > Soil > Wetlands | place: USA...
CCAAGGCCTACAAGCTGCGCGGCGAGTACAACCGCACGGTGGTCGCGGTGATCGGCGACGGCGCGCTGACCGGCGGCATGGCCTGGGAGGCGCTGAACAACATCGCCGTGGCGCGCGATTCGCGGCTGGTCATTGTGGTCAACGACAACGGCCGGTCCTACCAGCCGACGATCGGCGGCCTGGCCAGCCACCTGTCGGCGATTCGCGTCAACCAGCGCTACGAGCAGGTCCTCGACCTGATCAAGACCACCGTCACGAGCACCCCGATCGTGGGCAGCCCGCTGTTCGGCGCGCTGCACGGGGCCAAGAAGGGCCTCAAGGACTTCCTCCAGCCGCAGGTGCTCTTCGAAGACCTCGGCATCAAGTACATCGGCCCGATCGACGGCCACGACGAGCAGATGACCGAGCACGCGCTGCGCCAGGCGCAGGAGTACGGCGGCCCCGTCCTGGTGCACGCGATCACCCGCAAGGGCTTCGGCTACGCCCTCGCGGAAGAGAACGAGGAGGACTGCCTCCACCAGGTCCCCGGCACCTCCGGCAAGCCGGCCCCGGCCCCCGCCCCGACCGCCGCGGTGAGCACCGCCGCCGCCAAGCCCGCCAAGCGCTCCTGGAGCGAGGTGTTCGGCGACCAGATGGTCGCGATCGGCGCCCGCCGCCCCGACGTGGTGGCCATCACCGCCGCGATGCTCCATCCGGTCGGCCTCGCCCCGTTCAAGGAGGCTTACCCGGACCGGGTCTACGACGTCGGCATCGCCGAACAGCACGCGGTGACCATGGCGGCCGGCCTGGCGATGGCCGGCCTGCACCCGGTCGTGTCGGTCTACGCGACGTTCCTGAACCGGGCTTTCGACCAGCTGCTGATGGACGTGGCGCTGCACCGGCTGCCGGTCACCGTCACGCTGGACCGGGCGGGCGTCACCGGCCCGGACGGCGCCAGCCACAACGGCATGTGGGACGGCTCGATCCTTCAGGTGGTGCCCGGCCTGCGGGTCGCGGCGCCCCGCGACGGCAGCCGGATCGCGGAACTGCTCGACGAGGCCGTCGCGGTCACCGACGGCCCCACGGTCGTCCGCTGGCCGAAGGGCAACGTCGGCGCCGAGGCCGAGGCAGTCGGCAAGCTCGGCGGCATGGACATCCTGGCCACCCCGGCCGACGGGCATTCCAAGGACGTGCTGCTGCTCGGCGCCGGCCCGATGGCCGTCACCTGCGTCGAGGTTGCCAGCCGGCTCGGCGACCACGGCATCGGCGTGACCGTCGTCGACCCGCGCTGGATCAAGCCAGTCGATGCGGCGGTGGCCGGCGAGGCCCGTGAGCACCGTCTGGTCGCGGTCGTCGAGGACAACGGCCGGGCCGGCGGGTTCGGCGACGCGGTGGCCAGGCTGCTGCGCGACCACGACGTCGACGTCCCGGTCAAGACGTTCGGCCTCGCCCAGGAGTTCCTCGCCCACGGCACCCGCGACGGGATCCTCGAGGCGGCCGGGCTGACCCCGCAGCACCTGGCCCGCCAGCTCACCGAGGCGGTCGCCCGTCGCACGCCCGGCGCTACCGAACACGGGACAACGGGCGATGGCGCTTCCCGGCCATCATCGACGCAACAGCGCCTGTCCGAGTAGCCTAAGACGCTATGCAGGATTCTGCCGGGCCCACCAGCCCCCGCGCGCCCCGGTTGAGAGTCGCCGTGGTCGGTTCCGGCCCGGCCGGCCTGTACACCGCCGAAGCCCTGGTCAAGCAGTCCGCGCTGCTGCCGAACCCGGTGGATATCCGGGTCGACGTGCTCGACCGGCTGCCGACGCCGTACGGCCTGGTCCGCTACGGCGTCGCTCCCGACCACAAGTCGATCAAGTCGGTCGCCAACTACCTGCGCCGCGTCCTGGAGTCCCCGGGCGTGGAGTTCATCGGCGGTGTGCACTTCGGCACCGATGTCACCCGCGAGGACCTGCTGCGCGTGTACGACGCGGTGGTGTACGCGACCGGTGCGATGCGCGACCGCCGCCTCGCCATCCCCGGCGAGGACCTGCCGGGCAGCTATGCCGCGACCGACTTCGTCAACTGGTACTGCGGTCACCCGGACATCGCCCCCGACGCCTTCACGCTCGACGCGGAGTCGGTCGCGGTGATCGGGGTCGGCAACGTCGCGGTCGACGTCGCGCGCATCCTGGCCCGCGACCCGGCCGAGCTCGAGGAGACCGACATCCCCGAGCCGGCGATGGCCGCGCTGCGCGCCTCCAAGGTCCGCGAGGTGCACGTCATCGGCCGCCGCGGTCCCGCCCAGGCCAAGTTCACCACCAAGGAGCTGCGCGAGCTTGGTGAGCTGGCCGGCGTCGCCACCTCCGTCGACCCCGCCGAACTCGACCTCGAGGGCGGCTTCGACGCATCTGGCGAATCCGTCGCCCTCGCCTCCGCCGACCGCCGGGTGCGCGGCAACCTCGTCGCGATGAACGGATGGGCGGGGGACCGGGCTGATGCCGCCAGGAAGCTGCGGCTTCTCTTCTGGCGCAGGCCCGTCGAGATTCAACAATCATCATCCGGAACGACCGGTGGTCTTCGCCTCGAGCGCACGCGCCTGTCCGCCGACGGGAAGTTCGAAGGCACCGGCGAGTACGAAACCTTGCCCGTGCAGATGGTCCTGCGCAGCGTCGGCTACCAGTCGGTGCCGCTGCCCGGCGTTCCGTTCGACCCGGCGACGCACACCGTGCCGAACGCCGGCGGCCGCGTCCTGTCGGAGACCGGCGAGCCGCTGCCGGGAGAGTACGTGGCGGGCTGGCTGAAGCGCGGCCCGACCGGCGTCATCGGCACCAACAAGGCGGACGCTGCCGAGACGGTCCAGGCGCTGCTCGCCGACCTGGCCGGCGGCCCGGACCGCGGCGAGCCGAAGCTCCCGCGTCCCGGCCTGCTGCGCCGCCCCGACGTGGTCACGCCCGATGATGGTGCGGCGCCCGATGTGACATTCCCCGGCAACACATCACCGTTGTCCGGGGTTCTGTCGGACCGCGGCGTCGAGCCGGTCTCGTACACCGAGTGGCTGCGCATCGAGGAGGCGGAGGCGGCACTGGCGCGGGCTCTCGCCCGCGGCGACCGCGTCAAGCTGCCCAACAGCGACGCGATCTGGTCCGCCGCCGGACGCCAGCGGTAGCCCGCGGAGGGCCCGCACCCTCCGTGAAAGCAATCGCCCGCCCGCGACACGTAGATGGTGAGGACCGCTGACAGCGGAGCCGCTATCATGCGGGCTTGGATCGGATGACCAGCGAGCCTGGGGGCACGGGACCCGAAGACGCGCGTCAGGTCGCGTTGTCGGTGGGCGACCCGGACCAGTTCGGCGCGGTGTTCGACCGGTACTTCGCCGAGATCCACGGTTACGCCGCCAAGCGTCGCGGCCGCGACGTCGCCGACGACGTCGCGGCGGAAACCTTCCTGACCGCCTTCCGGGCCCGGCACCGCTACGTGACCGGCGGCACGGCCGGCAACTTCGTCCGCACCGGCCCCGCCACCGATCCGTACGTGGTGCTCGAACTCGACGGCAGCCAGTACTGGGCGGCACGGTCGCCGAAGGACGGCAGTCCGCTCTTCGCGCAGCCGCTCGGCGCGCAGCTCGCCTCGCCCGCCGACCAGGCGGCATGGCGCCGGGACGGGTCGCCCACGGTGTGGCCGGACACCACCCAGAAGGAGACGATCGCCTTGCCGAACGGACTGCCGATCAGCGGCAGCAACCGTCCGCTGCACGCGGCGCCCGGGAAGCTCTCGTCGATGACCGCCCGCTACGGCGCCCAGCAGTTCCAGGTCGGTAACCAGAGCCTGACGCTGAGCCAGCTCCAGGCACCGCCGGCTGACCCGGCCCGGCTTAAGGCGCTAATCCTGAATGGCTGGACACAATCGGGTCCCGCTACGAAGACGAGACCGGTTACCTCATGCGCACCGTGGCGGCGGTGGTGCAGATGCCGGTCACGCCCGCCGTGCGGGCCGCACGCTACGAGATGCTGGCTAGCCTGCCCGCAGTGGTGAGCCTCGGCACGCTGACCGACGTCGCAGGCCAGCAGGGCGAGGCCGTCGGCTACACCGCGAGCTACACCGGCTGCGGCACGCAGATCGACCTGATTAACGGCAAGGGGATGGCGATGGTCGCGACGTTCCCCTCCTGCTCGGTCCAGGAGGTGCTGATCATCAACCCAGCCAGCGGCATGCCGCTGGCCGAGGAACTCTGGTACGCCTCGCTCCCGTCCGGCGACAGCTGGAGCGCGCCCGACAGCCTGTTCTCCTACGAGCTGTTCGGCACCCCGTACTGGACCAACCACAACCGCCCGCAAGGCTAGCGCCCCACCCGCCCCTCTAGTGGTCACAGTTCACGATCCGCTCACAAATCTTGCGATCCGGCATCACTATCCGTAAGAATGTCGTTACCCCTCGGCATGATGGCATGAGCGCGGAACGTAACGGCGCGGATCCGGGCTCCGGCGGGAGCTTGCCTGCCGCCGGATGCACGGCGAAGGGACTGGATCATGCGGGACTGGGGAAGCGTTCTCGGTACCGAGCACCTGGTGCTCGCCGAGACGCTGGGGCTTGCCATGGCGCGGCGCGCGGCGGAAATACTCGAGCGGCATCGCACGGCGCTCGCCGGCGGTACCGGGCTCGCCAGCAGCACCGGCCCGACCGGCGGCGCGGGCAAGGCCGGCGGCGCGGGCAAGGCCAGCGGCGCGGGCAAGGCCGGCGGCGCTCCCGTGGCCGACGACGAGCAGTTCGCCACCGACAACGCTATCTTCACCGCGGTGCTTGACGCGGCGAACGAGTGCCTCGGCCGCTTCGACGCCCGGCCCGCCGACGACCGCTGGTGTGACGCGCTGCTCCAGTTGATCCAGCTGGCCCAGTTCGCCGACGACAAGGACGGCCCGATGGGCCCCTGGGTCCGATCGGCGGGCTTCCGGGAGTAGTCGGCTGACCGGCGCCCCGTCGGCCCCCGTTCGCGCGCCGCGCGCCTCCCTTTTTCCTCATTGCCGCAGGTCGCTGGCGCGGCTCAACTTTTCCTATTAAAATTATCAAAAATATGGAAAAAGTCCGGGCTGCTCGCCATGGATGCCGGCTGCGCGGGTAGGGCCGACTGGGTTAGGGCCGCGCAGAAGCGGGCAGCATCCATGGCCCGCACGGACAATCACATGCGAGGACGGGGGGCCCCGACATGACGCTGCCGGACTTCCTGGTGGCCGGCGTTCCCAAGGCGGGAACGACGGCGCTGCACGCCGCGCTGTCCCGGCACCCGGGACTGTTCTTGTCGCCGATCAAGGAGCCGAAGTTCTTCCTGACTGACGGCCCGCCGCCGGACAAGGGCGGACCGGGGGACGCGCTGACCTACCGGGAGCACGTCTGGCGCCGGGACTCCTACGAGGCGCTCTTCGACGCCGCCCCGCCGGGAGCGCTCTGTGGCGAGGCCACCCCGCTCTACCTGTACGACCCGGCGGCGATGAACCGGATCCGCACCCTCGTCCCGGACGCCAGGCTCATCGTTGTCATCCGTGACCCGGTCGAGCGTGCGCATTCCAACTGGGCCCACCTGTGGTCGGCCGGACTCGAGCCGATCGGCGACTTCGTCCGCGCCTGCGCCGAGGAACAGCGGCGCATCCACGAGGGCTGGGCGTCGTTCTGGCATTACACCGGGCTTGGCAAGTACGGCGAGCAGCTCAGCCGCACCTTCAGCCTGTTCCCGCGCGAGCGGGTACTCGTGTTGCGTTACCGGCTGCTGATCGACAATCCCGCGCTGACCCTCGACCGGATCTGCGCCTTCCTTGGCGTCGAGACCGGGATCATTACCGAGATCCCGCGGGAGAACGTCACCGCGCACCCGGAGGAGACGCCGCTGCACCGGGCCGTTGCCGTCGGCTTGCGGGCCAGTGACGCCATTGGCCGGCTGCTCCCCGGCTCGGCGGCCGCCCCGGTGACACACCGGCTGGAGCGGTTCCTGCAGCGCGGACGCCGCGAGCGCCAGCCGCTGAGCTGGGAGCAGCGGCTGGCGCTGCTGCCGAAGTTCGAGGCGGACATCAGGCTGCTTGAGAAGACCCTGGATGAGGACTTCGGCGAGTGGCTCGCACCCCGAGACCGGTCCGGCGGCATGGTCGGTGCCCGCCCGCCCGGCCAGTCCCAGGCCAAGAACGGCTTCCGCCGGTTACCTTCCGGGAGGACGCCCTGGTACCCCCGGTACCCCCGGTACCCCCGGTACCCCCGGTACCCCGGGTGCGCGCCTGACGGCGGAAGGCCGCCATCATATCGGGCGCGCGGGGTTAGCCTGCGATGGTGACGACTGCGTTCGTGCTTGGCGGTGGCGGGTTGCTCGGTGCCCACGAGGTGGGCATGCTGGGGGCGCTGTCTGCGGCCGGGGTCCGGCCCGACCTCGTGGTCGGCACCTCTATCGGCGCGATTAACGGCGTGTTCGTCGCGGCTGATCCGGATGGCGCCGCCGAGCGGCTGCGAGAGTTGTGGACGGGCGAGTCCCTCGGGGTCGCGTTCAGCGAGACTGTCCTGGGCCGGGCAGTACGGCTGGTGCGGTCGGGGACTCACCTGCACGCGATTGAGCCGCTGCGGAGGTTGCTCGCCGACAAGCTCCCGGCCGGCGACTTCGCGGACCTGAAGCTGCCGTTCCACTGCGTCGCCGCCTGCATCGAGAACGCGTCCGCCCACTGGTTCGCGAGCGGCCCCCTCGTCCCGGCCGTCATGGCGTCGTGTGCGGTACCCGGACTGCTGCCGCCGGTCGAGATTGACGGCCTGCACTTCTTCGACGGGGGGCTGGTTGATTCCATTCCTGTTGGCAGGGCGGTCGCGCTCGGCGCCAGCACCGTCTACGTCTTGCAGGTGGGGCGGATCGAGAGTCCGCTGGCCGTTCCCGGCCGGCCGTGGGAGGTCGGACTCGTCGCGTTCGAGATCGCGCGCCGCCACCGGTTTCATGAGGAGATGTCGGCGCTTCCGCCGGGTGTGCGGGTACACGTACTGCCGTCCGGCGGGGACCAGCTCCCCCCGGGATTGGGCCAATTCCGTTACAGCGGGAAAAACAAGGTAAGTAGCAGCATCGACCGCGCACACGCAGCGTCTGCCAGCTACCTGGCCCAGGTGACCGAGCGCCGCTGACCGTCCATCCGGAGTCGCCGATGCTTCCGCCGCGACCGATCCGCCGCCTGCTGCTGGTGCCGCTCGTGGTCGTTCTCGCGGCAGGCCTGACCGCCGCGACTCCGCTGGTGGCGCTGCTGTCCGTGGCCTTCAACCTGGTCCGGCGACAGACGCGGCCGGACCGGGTGCGACGGTCTCGGGCGCTGCGGGTCGCTGTGCTGGCGCTCGGCTGGTCGGCCGCCGAGACCGCGGCGCTCACCGTCGCGCTGTGCCTGTGGATCGCGAGCGGGTTCGGCGGACGGCTCGACACGCAGCCGTACCAGGCCCGTCATTACGCGGTCATGGGGTGGATGCTTGACCTGATCTACCGGGTGGCGCAGCGAGCCTGCGGGCTGCGGGTCGAGGTGGCCGGGCCGCCGGATGAAGGTGCCTGTGGTGATCGCCCGCTCATCGTGCTGTGCCGCCATGCCGGGCCCGGTGACTCGCTGCTGCTTGCGCGGTACCTGCTTAACGCCTGCGGTCGGTATCCCAGGGTTGTCATGAAGGCCGCTCTGCAACTGGATCCGAGTGTGGACGTCGTGGGTAACCGGGTGCCGAACGCGTTCCTCCGCCGTTCCGGTACGGCCGGGGCGGGCCGGCAGCACATCGAGCAAGTCAGGCGGCTGGCGGCCGGCCTTGGCCCTCGCGACGTCCTCGTTCTCTTCCCCGAGGGAGGAAACTGGACCCCGCTGCGCTGGCGTCGCGGAATCGACCGGCTGCGGCGCCTCGGTCACACTGAACTCGTCAGCCGGGCGGCGGCGATGCCTAACGTGCTCACACCGCGTCCCGGCGGTGCGCTCGCCGCGATCGCCGCCTGCCCGGCCGCTGACGTGATCTTCGTGGCGCACACCGGCCTCGACCGGCTCGTCGGCGTCCGCGACGTCTGGCGCAGACTGCTGACCGACATGGAAGTACGCGCCCGCTGGTGGCGGGTACCGGCGGCCAGCGTCCCCCGGGAGGCCGATCGCGGCGCTCAGGTCAGCTGGCTTTACGACTGGTGGGAGCGGATGGACGGGTGGATCACGGCGCAAGCGGCCGGCGCCGCCCGGCCGTCCGGCCAGGCCCGCGCGGAGCAGGGCTAGCGCAGTTCGGTTACCAGCGCGTGCGAGCCGTCCGGCTGTGCCAGTTCGTAGTACAGCCGGGTGCGGCCGTCCGGCAGGCTGACCAGGTCCAGATAGCGCAAGGCGCCGTCGGTGTGCGGCGAGGACGCCGCGGGGCCGTCCGGGGCCGACGTCGGGATCAGCGCGGCGGGGTCGCCGCCGACGGCGATGCCGGTCCGCTCCGCGAAGTTTTCCGCGGCGTTGGCCCGGCCGTCGTAGTACGCCGTGACCCGGCCCGGGCCCTGGACCACCGCGGTCACCCGGGCGCCGCGGGCGTCCCATTCGCCGGGCCGGCCGGCGAGGGCGGTGCCCTGCCAGGTCCAGTCAAGCCCGTCCGCGCTGGTCGCGTACTCGGTCGTCATCTGGTCGGTCTCGAGGGGGTCGGCGAGCGGGTGGATGGTGGCCCACATGTGCCACTGGCCGCCCTGGCACTGGATCACCGGGTCCTTGACCGCGCGCTTGCGCACGTCGCCCGGGAGCACGACCGCGCGCCGGGTCACATCGAACTGCGCCGGATGGGGCGCGTCGGTCGCCTCGACCCGCCAGTGCTTGGTGCCGGTCGTCGCGCAGCTCAGGTAGACCCTCCAGCCGCCGTCCGGGAGCCGGACGAGTTCCGGCCGCTCGAGCGACTCGGCGTTCATCTCGTCCTTGGTGATCACCGCGATGGGGTCGCCGAAGGACACGCCGTCCTCGGAGAACCCGATCCCCACCGCGTACCCGCGCCCGCTGCCGACCGGCCGGCGCAGCCGGTAGGCGAGGTAGACGCCACCATCGGCGGCGACGGCGGACGGACCGCCAGCCCAGAACCCGGAACCTGAACCCGGTGCCGCGACAGCGATAACCGCCTCGTCCGGCCGCGGGATAAGCACGTGACTATCGCTACTTATCATGTCGGAATTATAGACAACCTTTGTATCGGTAATCTGCTACTTGCCGTAGCGGGAACGGTGGGATGCACGCGCCGAGGTGAACGCCGCCACTCGATCATATGCACTACAGGGCGCCCGCGTGACCACATTCGGGCGCCATTGGCGATCGTTGCCGTACCGGTATCCGCGCAGGTCGTGGCCGTCGGCGGCAGCTAGGCACTAGGCAAGGCGGCGCCGGTGGGTCAAGATGGGTGAGAAGGGCTTGATCGTCGCAAGGGGGGCACGATGAGCGCAACCGCCCGTCTCGGGGCGGTACTGGCCGTCGTCGTGACGTTCGGTGTCACCGCCGTGCTCGCGATCGCCCTTACCCGGGGCGCGCCGCTGCGCGCTTCGCTGGTCTCCGTCAGTCAGCAGGGCAGGCACCACACGGCCGCGGTTGGCCCGGACAGCCCGGGGTCGCCCGTTTTCGCCCGGCACGGCACCGGGGAAGATGGGAACCATGAGCCTCAGCGAGACCGGGATCATGCAAGGCGGCTCGCCGGCCCCAGCGGCGATTGACTCCGACTCGATAGGTCCGGACACACCAGGTCAGGACGTCGGCAGAGCACCGCGGGCCGACCTGCCCGCCAACCGCTACCTCGACCGCGAGGAGAGCTGGGTCAAGTTCAACCAGCGGGTCCTCGAGCTGGCCGAAGACGAGCAGACCCCGCTCCTTGAGCGGGTGCGTTTCCTCGCCATCTTCGCCTCCAACCTGGACGAGTTCTTCATGGTGCGGGTGGCCGGCCTGATGCGCCGGATGGCGGCGGGGTTCCCGGTCTACATCCCCTCCGGCTACACCCCCGAGGAACTGCTCGCGAACACGCTCACCAAGGCCGGCCTGCTCGCGGGCCGGCACGCGGACGTGTTCACCGACCTGATCAAGCCCGAACTCGCGAACAAGGGCATCGAGATCCTGCGCTGGAAGGAACTGACCGGAACCGAACGCGCCGAGCTGACGGAGCTGTTCCGCAGCCGGATCTACCCCGTGCTGACGCCCCTGGTGGTAGACCCGTCGCACCCGTTCCCGTTCATCTCCGGGCTGTCGCTCAACCTCGCGGTCACACTCGCCGACCCGGCGACCGGCGCGACCATGTTCGCCCGGGTCAAGGTGCCACCGTTGCTGCCGCGGTTCCTGAACGTCAACCACTTCCGCTACGTGCCGATCGAGGACGTGATCGCGGCCCACCTGAACCAGCTGTTCGGCGGCATGGACATCATCGAGCACTACGTCTTCCGCGTCACCCGGGTCAGGGAACTCGAGGTCGATGAGGACGTCACCGAGAACCTGCTGCAGGCGATGGAGCGGGAGCTGGTCAAGCGGCGGTTCGAGCCAGCGGTGCGTCTCGAGGTCGAGCGGGACATGTCGCCGGATGTGCTGCGCCGGCTGGCCCGCGAACTGGGCGTCGACGAGGCAGCCGTCTACCGGGTGACCGGTCCGCTGGACCTGGCGGGCCTCACCGCCATCGCGGACCTGCCGCTCGAAGATCTCAGATATCCACGGTTCGTTCCGAATAGTAAGGCGGTGCCCGCCGATACCAGCATTTTCACCGCCCTGGATCAGCGGGACATCCTCGTTCATCACCCCTACGACTCGTTCACCGCGACCGTGCAGCGGCTTGTCGAGGAGGCCGCCGCGGACCCGGGCGTGCTCGCGATCAAGCAGACCCTGTACCGGACGGGCGGCCAGTCGCCAATCGTGGACGCGCTGATCGACGCGGCCGAGGCGGGCAAGCAGGTCGTCGTGGTGGTCGAGATCCAGGCGCGGTTCGACGAGAAGGCGAACATCACCTGGGCGCGCAAGCTGGAGGAGGCCGGCTGTCACGTGGTCTACGGCTTCGTCGGGATGAAGACGCACGCCAAGCTTATGCTGATCGTCCGGGAACAGCCGGACGGGAGCCTCGCGCGCTACTGCCACATCGGCACCGGCAACTACCACCCGATGACGGCGCGCTATTACGAGGACTTCGGGCTGCTCACCGCCGACCAGCGGGTCGGGGAGGACGTCACCGACCTGTTCAACCACCTCACCGGCTACAGCCGGAAGAGCGGCTACAGCCGTCTGCTGGTCGCCCCGGAGGCGCTGCGGGCCGGCATCGTGGGCCGGATCGGCCGTCAGGCGGCGCGGGCGCGGGCGGGCAAGCCGGCCCGGATCGCGTTCAAGTGCAATGCGCTGGTCGATGAGATAGTGATCGACGCGCTGTACCGCGCCTCGCTCGCCGGGGTTCCGATCGACATCTGGGTCCGCGGCATGTGCGCGCTTAGACCTGGTGTGCCGGGTTTGTCCGATACCATGAGGGTACGCAGCGTCCTGGGGCGGTTTCTTGAGCACTCGCGGGTCTACGCCTTCGGCACTGGCGCTCCCGATCCGGCCCCCGCGCCGGGTGAGGACCCGGAGGCCGGCAACGAGGTATGGCTGGGCAGCGCCGACATGATGCACCGCAACCTGGACCGTCGGGTGGAGTCCCTGGTCCGGGTGGCCGACAGCGCGCACTGCGCGCGACTGCGGGAGCTGATCGCCCTTGGCATGGACGACGCCACGTCCTCGTGGTGGCTTGACGGCGACGGCAACTGGACCAGGAACGCTCGCGATGAGTCTGGTGCTCCCCTGCTCGACGTGCAGGAGAGCCTGATCAAGGACAAGAGCCGAGGACGCCTGCCTGATGCCAAGCAACAAGCCTGAGTCCAAGCTGATCAAGGCGGCCGGCGCGGTCGCCTGGCGGCCGGGCCCAGACGGCGAGCCGGAGATCCTGCTCGTGCATCGCAAGAAGTACGACGACTGGTCACTGCCCAAGGGGAAGATGGAGCCGGGCGAGCCCCTCCCGGTCACCGCGGTTCGCGAGGTGCTGGAAGAGGGCGGCAGCTGGCTCACCCTCGGCCGCCGCCTGGTGTCGGTGCGGTACAACGTGGGCGGCCGACCCAAGCGGGTGCACTACTGGGCGGCTCGGGTCACCGGGATCGACGAGCGGGCGGTGCCGAATTCCGAGGTCGACCAGGTCGAGTGGCTGCCGGTGGCGCGGGCCATTGGCCGGGTCAGCTACGCCCGCGACCACGGGGTGCTGCACGATTTCGCGACGCGGCCGGCCGGCACCGTGCCGTTGATCCTGCTCCGGCACGCCAAGGCGCAGGCCAAGTCCGAGTGGAAGGGCGAGGACGCCGACCGCCCGCTTGACGACGCCGGCGTCCACGCCGCCAAGGCGCTGGCCGAACTGCTGGCCTGCTTCGCTCCCCGCGCGCGGGTGATCAGCTCGCCCGCGGTCCGCTGCACCGAGACCACCCGCCCGTACGCGCTGCGGTTCTGCGGCGAGGTGGGGGCGGAGGAGTCGCTCTACATCCGCGGAACACCGGCACCGGACCCCGCTTACCTCCGCTCCCTCATCGCCGGCGCGGTAGCGGCCGGCGAGCCCACCGTGCTCTGCGCCCACCGGGAGAACCTGCCGGCGCTGCAGGAAGCCGCGCTGGCGGTGCTCGCCCCGGCTCCCGGCACCGGCGAAACCGCCGGCGGTGCCTTCGACCTGCCTAAGGAGTGGGCCGACCCGCTGCCCACGGCGGCCTTCTGGGTGCTGAACGTGGCCCCGGTTCCGGCCGACTCCGGAACCCCGGACGCCGGGGAACCCGAGCCCAACCCGGGCACCCCCGGCACTCCGGGCACTCCGCGCACCCCCGGCACGTATGGCACCGCGGGCACCTTCGGCACTCCGGGCACCAACGGCACGCATGGCACCAACGGCACCCCGCGCCGACCCCGCTGGCTGCGCGCTCGTTTCCGGCCCGGACTTCCCGGCCGCCCCGGCCGTCCTAGCCGTCCCGGCGCTCCAAGCGGTCCCGGCCTCGAGGCTGACCCGAGCGCGACGCCGTCGGCGCCCTGGCCCGCGCCGGCCGGCCTGCTCGTGTCCGCCGATCGCTACGACCTATCGGAGACCTGACCCGGATGTGGTACGCCGGCCGCACACCACTGTGCTCACCAGTCACGCGGCGGACACACTTTCAAAGATGGGGGATCGTTAGGCACAACGGGGTGTGC
>Ga0335074_10010166_pt1 | contig 13151 bp, 10 predicted proteins | sample Lox_Sample_23_FD_206715 | JGI IMG/M metagenome (GOLD analysis project Ga0335074, IMG submission 206715) | Soil microbial communities from Loxahatchee National Wildlife Refuge, Florida, United States - Lox_Sample_2.3 | ecosystem: Environmental > Terrestrial > Soil > Wetlands | place: USA...
GTCCGAGGTCATCGCGCTGCGCAAGTCGGTCACCGGTCCGGGTGTGAAAAACGTGCCGAACATCGATCCGGCATAGTGCGAGACGTGCGCAACGCCGTGTTTCGACATCACTTCGTGCAAGCCGTCGACCAGGAGCCGCGCCAAGACTTCGAGCCGGTCGTAGAGGGTCGCGTCGTCGCGAACGGCCCGCAGCGTCGCGATGCCGGCCGCCATCGCCACCGGATTGCCCGACAGCGTTCCGGCTTGGTAGACGGGCCCGTCGGGTGAAAGATATGCCATGACGTCCGCGCGTCCGCCGAACGCTCCGACCGGAAGGCCGCCGCCGATGACCTTGCCGAGCGTCGTGAGATCGGGACGTACGCCTTCGCGTTCCGACGCACCGCCTCGCGCGACCCGAAACCCGCTCATGACCTCGTCGAAGATCAGCAGCGCGCGGTACCGCGTGCAGAGCTCGCGCAGGCGCGCCAAGTACCCGGGCTGCGGAAGGACGAGTCCCATGTTTCCCGGGTACGGCTCGACGACGATCGCCGCGATCGCTTCGGGTTCTGCTTCGAAGGCCGCAGCGACCGCGTCGACGTCGTTGAAGGGCAGCACGATCGTGTTGCGCGCGACCTCGTCGGTGACGCCCGGAGAACTGGGAACGCCGTTGGTGAGCGCGCCGCTGCCGGCGGCAATCAAAAACTCGTCCGCGTGACCGTGATAGCAGCCGGCAAATTTCACGATCTTCGGGCGCCGCGTGAACCCCCGGGCCAAGCGTGCCGCGCTCATCGTCGCCTCGGTTCCGCTGGATACGAAGCGCAAGCGCTCGATGCCGGGCATCATCCCGACGATCAGCTCGGCCAGCTCGGTCTCCAGCTCGGTCGGCGTTCCGAACGAGACCCCGCGCGCCGCCGCCGTCGCGATCGCCTTGACGACGGCGGGGTGCGCGTGACCGAGAATCAGCGGTCCCCACGACAGCACGTAGTCGACGTATTCGTGACCGTCGAGATCCTGCAAGATGGCTCCGCTGCCGCTTTTCATGAAAATCGGCGACGATCCGACGGCCTTGAACGCGCGAACCGGCGAGTTGACGCCGGACGCGATCACGTTCCGGGCGCGCGCGAACGCGGCGATCGACCGTTCGACGTTCACGTGCGAGCTCGCCGGCGCGATTCGACCGCCCGCTCCCAATCGCCCGACGTGTTGACGTTCGCAAAGTAGCGTGACGGCACGCGCACGCGGCGCGAGCGGAGCCGTTCGACGAAGTCGTGCATCGCCGCTCGATGTTCGCCTGCGGTCGTGAAGGCGTGGTGAAGAACTGCGGAACGCTCGTAGAACGCGGCCAGCGGCTCGATTCGGCCGTCGTGCTCGGGAACGACCGCTTCGTCACCCTCCTCCCAGGCCGCCGCGAGGGCCGCGGGCAGCGTCGCGTCGACGTTCGGCTCGTCGCCGGCGACGACGAAGATGCGTTCCTGCGGGATGGCTTCGCAAGCCGATAGCAACGCGTAGAACGGTCCCCGGCCGGGCCAGCGGTCCAGCAGCAGCGGGCATTCCAGCCGTGCGTCGACGTCCGGCGCGAACGAGCCTTTCCCGGCGACGTAGACCGGCATTCCCGTTTGGCGCATGGCTCGGTACACGTGCAGCAGCAGGGGCGTCCCGTCGAGTTCCCGTTCGAGCTTACCGGGAAACCGCCGGGCTTCGCCGCCGGCCAGAATCAATGCGGCTGCGGTCTCAGGCATGGCGGGCCGCGTACTCTTTGGCGAAATAGGTGATGACGACGTCGGCGCCCGCGCGAACGAACGAGGTCAGCACTTCGTCGACCGCGCGTTCGCCGTCAAGCCAGCCGTTGGCCACCGCAGCCTTGATCATCGCGTACTCGCCGCTGACGTTGTATACGGCGATCGGAACGTCGAAGGCGTCGCGCGCCGCGCGTACGACGTCGAGATAGGGGAGAGCGGGCTTGACCATCACCAGATCCGCGCCTTCCGCGATGTCGAGCGCGATCTCGCGCAGCGCTTCGCGCGCGTTGGAAGGATCCATCTGGTAGCTGCGACGGTCGCCGAACTGCGGCGTCGATCCGGCGGCGTCGCGAAACGGGCCGTAAAACGCCGAAGCGTATTTGGCGCTATACGCCAAAATCGCTACGTCGGTCGCTCCGCGCGCGTCCAGCGCCCGGCGAATCGCTTCGACGCGGCCGTCCATCATGTCGGAGGGGGCCACCACGTCGACGCCGGCTTCGGCGTAGGTCACGGCGGTGCGAACCAGCAACTCGACGCTGGCATCGTTATCGACCTCCCCCTTGGAGTCGAGCACGCCGCAGTGGCCGTGGTCGGTGTATTCGCAGTTGCAGACGTCGGCGACGACGGTCATCTCGGGCAGCGCGCTCTTGATCGCGCGAATCGCCGTCTGAACCACGCCGTTTGGGTCGTAGGCGCTCGAAGCGATCGCATCCTTGCGGGCTGGAATGCCGAACAGCAAGACGCTCTTGACGCCCAACCCGAAGAGCTGGCGCGCTTCGTCGACGGCGCCGTCGACGGGGAAGCGCGCGACGCCGGGCATCGAGGGTACCGGACCGGCGTCGGCGGTGCGCTCGGCGACGAAGACCGGCGCGACGAGGTGGTCGACGTCGACTCGATGTTCGCGAACGAGGCCCCGCACGACGGCGTTGCGGCGTAAGCGTCGCGGACGTACGAGCGGCATGCGCGCGCTGGATTCGACGATCACGGGGCGTTTTCCGGCGGTCGAAGTGCGGCCGCCAGTTCTTCTCCCAGCGCTTCGGCCCCCGCGACGTCGCCGGCCGCTCGTTCGGCCCGCGCGCGGCGGATCGTTCCCGAGGGCGTGGCGTACGCGCCGTCGGCGCGCAGGGTTCCGCCTTCCAAGCGCGCGTAAATGCCGATCGGGGCGCTGCAGCCGGCCCGCAAGGCGCGCAAGGCGGCGCGCTCGCAGCGAACGCAGAGTTCCGCGCCGGCGTCGTTGACCGCAGCCCGCAACTCCGACGCCAACTCCGCGTCGCCGGCTCGCGTTTCGACCGCCAACGCACCTTGCGCGACCGCCGGAACGACCACCGCGGGATCGAACGGGACGGTGTGCGCGGCGCGCAGCCGCAAGCGGTTGAGGCCGGCCATCGCCAGCACGATCGCGTCGAACTCGCCCTCCCGCAGCTTTCGCAGACGCGTATCGACGTTGCCGCGCACGATCCGGTATTCGAGGTCGGGCCGTAAGTCGCCGAGCAGCGCGCGCCGGCGGGGACTCGACGTGCCGACCACCGCACCCGGCGGCAACGCAAAGAAGTCGGCGTAGCGCTGGCTGCAAAACGCGTCGCGCGCGTCGTCGCGCGACGAAATGGCGGCGATCGTCATGTCGGCGTCGAGGGCGCTGGGAAGATCCTTGCACGAGTGAACCGCGTAGTCGGCGCGTCCGTCGCGCAGCGCGGCTTCGAGCTCGCCGACGAAGACGTTTACGCTGCCGAGCGCTTCGATCGCGCGCCGGCGATCGCGGTCTCCCGGCGTCGTCACGGTAAGGATCGACGTTGCGATTCCCCGCACTGCCAGGCGAGCGGCGACCGCACGCGCTTGCGTCATCGCCAGCGCGCTCGCGCGCGACGCGCAAATCTTGGTCGTCGTGACGCGCGCCGCGGGTCGACGCTCGGCGGCGATGCGCTCGACCTCGTGCTCGGCTTCGACGGCGTTCATGGATGCGAGTTTCGAAAGCGGGAGGTCGGCGAACGAGCGCGCCAGCGAGGCTCGCAGTTCGGCGTCCTCGACGGCGGCGGCCGCGTACTCGGTCATTCGAGCCAGCGTGCGAGCGGCGCGCGCCACGTCGCCGGCACGCGCCGGCTGCAACGCCGGGATCGCGGCCGAAAAGGCTCGGTCGAGAACGCGTGCGTTGGAGCGCGCGTCCGCGCAGGCGGCAACCACCAGCGCGACGTTGCCCGCGGGCTCGAGCAATTGCGACAAAGAAGGCTCCGCCTCCGGGGCGACGATCAGCACGTCGAAACCGGCGGCCTCCAAAGATTTCGCTTCGCGCGCCGCGACGTCGCCGTCGCCGACGACGACCGCTCGCCGACCGAAGGGTCGCTGGAGATGTGAATGCATGGAGCCCGCATGACTTCAGCGTCCGCCCGCCAAAAACTGCCGTCTTACGATGGAAAGACCTTCCCGTGCCGCTTTTGTCGGCGCGGTCGTAGCGGCGCTGATCGTGCTGCCCGGCCTCGGCGTCGGCACGCTTTGGGACAACAGCGAGACGGCGTACGGCGAGGTCGCGCGCGAGATTCTGCTCACCCATAGCTGGGTGGTCATGCATTTCAAGGACGTGCCGTACTTCGTGCAGCCGCCGCTCTATTTCTGGTTGGCGGCCCTGTTTTCGCTGGTCGGCGGCCCGACGGCGTTCGCGCTGCGATTGCCGTCGGCGCTGGCGACGGTTGCGCTCGGGGCGATGACGGGATGGGCGGTCGCGCGGCAATCCGGAACGCGCGCCGGCATCTACACCAGCGTGGTGCTTTCGACGTGCCTGATGCAAGTCGTGATCGGCCGCCTCGCAATCATGGACGCGCTGCTCGACTTGACGATCGCGCTGACGATCTTCTGGTGGTTTCGCGGCTTGGAAACGGGACGCGACCGGTATTTCGTCTACGGCTGGATCGCAGCGGCGTTCGGATTCCTGGCAAAGGGATTGGTCGCTCCGGTCGTCGCGCTGTTGGTGATCGTACCGTTCTTTTTCTGGAATCGCGCCAGCGAACCGACCCGGCTGCCGTCTGCAAAAGCGTGGTTGTTCGGGCTGCTCGCGTTCGCGGCGATCGCCTTGCCGTGGCCGTTGGCGCTCACGGCGCAGTTTCATGCCCTACCGCTGGAAAAGCTGATCGGCCAGTACACGGTGGGCCGTTACACCGGCGTCATCGAGAATCAATCCGGACCGGTCTGGTACTATCTCCCGGTCGTCGTGCTGGGCTTCTTTCCTTGGGTCGCCTTCCTGCCGCTGGCGGCGGTCTACGGCGTGCGCGCCCTGCGATCGCCGTCGCACGACCCGAAACTCGCGCGATTGCTGCGGCTGGCTTTTACCTGGGTCGTCGTTCCGCTCGCGTTCTTCAGCTTCGCTCGCACGAAGCTCCCGAACTACGTCGCGCTCGAGCTCCCGGCACTGGCGCTGCTGATCGGTTTGTACTTCGAAGCAGTCGCGCGGCGCGGCGGAACTCGATCCGCGGTCATTTCGGCGTCGTTCGTTCCGCTGACGATCGGCTCGCTGGCGCTGGCGATCGCGATCTTCGCGAGCAACAACCGCCTCGATGCGACGGTCACGCAGTTTCTGCCCGGATTGGTCGGCATGGGCGCCGCAATCTTCGCCGGCTCGCTGCTGACGGCGTTACTGCTCGCGATTCGCCGCAGCGTCGGGTTGGCGCCGTACGCGCTGGCGGCGGCGATGCTGGTAGCAATGGATGCGTTGGCGATCGCGGTGCTGCCGCTGGCCGAAGCGTACAAGCCGATCCCGCGCCTCGCGGCGATCATTCAGCGCGAGCGGCGTCCGGGCGACGCGGTGGCGATCCAGAACGTCTCGGGCGGAAACTCGCTGGTCTTTTACACGACGCCGAACGTCGAGGTGCTGGCGCCGCCCGACGACCCGGCGCCCGACAACGACGGCGCCGATCCGCGCATCGCGTTATGCGCCGCCAAGCGAACGTGGCTGGTCGCCCCGAAGGCGCGTCCGGTTTACGATCCGACGTACGGCCGCATCCGTACCGTCGTCGCCGTCGATCAAAAGACGGCCCTCTATCTGATTCACGGGCCGCCCTGCCGCTAAGCCGGCGGCGGCTTACGCCTCGGCAGGCGGATGGAAAGAATCGCTGCCAGCGGCACGCAGACGGTCACCGTCCACCAGCGCGCCAGCGACGGCTCCAGCAGTACGGCGACCAGCGGCAGCGCGACCAGCAGGTAAACGAGCGCGCGGCGCGCGCTCGAGGCGTACGGGAGGCTCCAGAGCGCGTACCATGGCGCCGCGTAAGGCGCGACGGCCGGCAGCAGCCACGCCGCCGTCCGGAGCCGTTTCGGTCCTGCCAGCGCACCCGCGATCAGCGCCACAGCCGCAGCGGCGGCGAGGGCGTGGAACGCGGTCAGCGTGCCGGATCCGCCGACCTGGCGCAGCAGCGCAGCGGCGTATCCGGGGCCGCCGGCGATTGCCGACGCGGACGCGGCGACGGCGACCGCGACACCGGCCGCGATCCAGCGGCGCGACGGCGAGCGCACCGCAATCAGCACCGGCAGCCCGAGAAGTGCGAACGGCGCCTTGAAAAGCGCGGCGACGGCGATTAGCAACGCCGAAAGACCGGGTCCGGAAGCGGCGACTGCGGCGGCGACCAGGACGATGGCGGTGGGAATCAGATCGTTGTGACCGTCGAGGACGAACTGCCAATAGAGCGCCGGATTCAGCGCCACCAGCGCGAGCAACGGGCGCGGCACGTTCGAAACGTGCAGCAGCGCGACGATCGAAGCGAGCATCGTCAGCCCGAGCAGGCGAAAGCCCAGCAGATCGACGAGAATCGCACCCGATCCGGTCAGCAGACGCGCGGTCACCAGCCATAACGGCCCGTACGTCGCGGGCGGCACCGGCACGCCCCACCAGACGTTGATCGCGTGCAGCTCGCCGGCGAACGGCAGATGCGGCGGTGTATAGGCCGACAAGCCCAAGATACCGTTCCCGACGTAAGCGTAGAGATCGGCGTTGAAGAGCAGCGGGGTCGCGAGCGAGAGTGCGGCCAACGCGATTGCGCCGGCAGCGACGGCGACGCCTCGGGCCTCGCGCCGGTAGAGCGCCAGCAGGGCGTACGACTCGATCGCGCCGCACAGCAGCAAACCGCAGACCGCCGGCGTTTCGCCGGCGCTCCAGGTTACCACCGCAAAGGGTCCCGCGCCGCCGCGCGCCATCGTGTGTCCGATGGACAGTTGCGCGGCATACGCTGCGGCGATCGCCGCGATCCACCACGCGCCGCGGGGGCGTCGCGGCGTCGGTATTCCCCGGCGCGCCAGCAAGCCGCGCCACTCGGCTGCGACCAGCGCCAGCGCTACGGCGTAATAAACGGCGAAGAGCGTGAGGGAACCTCGTTCCCTAGGGCTTGTACCCCGCGACCTGCGCGGTAGTCACCGCCGACGCCTTGTTGTCGCCGAGCGACCCGCGAATGTACGTGATCACGTTCGCGACGTCGTCGTTGCTCAACGTGCCCTTCCAGGCCGGCATCTGCCCGTTGTAGGTTTGACCGTTGACGGTGATCGACCCGTGCAGACCGCCGAGGACGATCCCGACGACCTTGTTCGGATCGCCGGTCACGGTCGGATTGCCCGCGAGCGGCGGGAACGCACCCGGCGCGCCTTGGCCTTGCGCGCCGTGACACGACGCACAGTTTGCGGAGTAGACCTTCGCGCCGGCGGCTGCGGCGGGCGATTGCATCGCCGCTTCGTTGCTCGTCGACGTCCCCGCGGCCGGCGCTTCCTGAGCGGAAAGGACGACCGATTCGGGGGGCGACGGCGGGGCCGCGGCCTGCTTCGCCATCGTCGTGGCTTGCCCGTACACCGATAGGAACACGATTCCGAAGACCACGATCGTCGTTCCCCAGAGAATGCCGCCGCGCGAACTGAAGCTGCGCGTGGTGCTGCGATCGATCCACGGCAGCAGCAGCACGACGATCAGGAAGATCGTCGGGACGACGATGGTGGCGATCAGCTCCATGCTGATCGTCAACGGCCCGAGATGGATCTCCGGCGGCACCAGCGCCAGCAGTGCGAACAGCGACAAGAAATACCATGCCGGATAGGGGACGAACTGCGAGTTGGTCGGGTCCGCCTTGGCGTCGAGATACGGCGGCAAAAAGAGCGCGAGGAAGATGATGATGACGAAGACGATGAACGAGAAGGCTCCGTCCATGAACATCTGATCCGGCCAGAACCGTCCTTGCTTGAGCGTGCGCCGATCGTCGACCACCGGACCGGCCGAACCGTTGTGGCGGAAGATCGCCAAATGCGCGCCGACCAGTGCGAGGAGCGCCGCCGGCATCAGCCACACGTGCAGGCCGAAGAAGCGGTTGATCGTGGCGGTGCCCATGACGCCGCCGCCTTGCGCGATGTTCTGCATCAGCGGACCCGCGATCGGTGCCAGCGCGACGATGTTGAGCGAAACCTGCGACGCGAAGTACGCATCCATGTCCCACGGAAGCAGATAGCCGGTCAGGCCGAGGGCGAGCGTCACCAGCAACAGCAGCACGCCGACGACCCACTGCAGCTCGCGCGGCGATTTGTACGCGCCCCAAATCAGCACTTGCAGCAAGTGCAGGAAGACCAGCGCAATCATTGCCGAGGCGCCCCAATAGTGCACCGACAGCAAAAAGTGCGTCCAAGGATTGAGATAGATCGCGCGCGTCGATTCCCACGCCGTGGCGGCCGACGGCGCGTAGAAGAACGTCAGGAAGATGCCGGTCACGATCTGAACGATCATGGCGAACAGCGTCGCGCTGCCGAAGACGTACCAGTAGCTGGCGCCGCCGGGAACGTCCTCGGTGAGGAACTCCTTCGTCATCGAGACGAATCCGGTGCGCTTCTCGATCCAGTTGAGCATCGCTGTTTCCTCGTTTACGCCTGGTACGAGATGACGATTCGCGCGGGCGTGTTCGTCTGGTACATGATCCAGGTGACTTGCGCCGTTCCGCTCTGCTCCTGGAACGGCAACGGATCGAGTCCGCGCGGAGCCGGTCCGGCGACGTGCGTTCCGTCGAAATTGTACTGCGATCCGTGGCACGGGCAAAGGAACTTGTCGGCGTCGGCGCTCCAGTTGAAGCGGCACCCCAGATGCGGACAGATCGGGCTGAAGACGACGAAGCCCATGTTGACGGCGGGGTAGGTCACGTTGCCGTTGGGGACTTGGTAGATGTCGGGACGGGCGGCTTTGAATTTGGCTTCGTCGATTTTGATGCCCCAGACGTATTGATCGACGGCTTGCTCGGGCAGATAGCCGTCCTTGAACTTCAGCGTAAACGACATCTTGACGGGCTTCGAGGTCGCCGTTTCCAGCGATTTGAGCTCGTCGGCGGTAAGCGGTGACCAGGATCCCTTGCTCTGCGAGCCGCTGGGAATCAACGAACCGACGATCGGAACCGCGAGGACGACGCCGATGATGCCGCCGATCGTCATCGTGGCGTTGGCCATGAAGGTTCGGCGGGTTACCTCTTCGGGGGTTTCGCCGGGGTCGTCGTGCGCAGTCAATATCCTGCGCTGGACGCCGCCAGAAGCGTCCGCTGCACCGCGATCAGACAAAGCTCATCCTCTCCGGAAAAGGCAGGGGCGATGGTTGCCTCTTCAAGCCATGGTAAGCGTGCCCTCTTCGGGGCGCCAGGACCTAACTCGGAAGAGCGCCGATAACGGAAGCATGACGCCAGTCTCGCTTGCTCGTTTCGCGAGCCGATGCGCTGCAGTGCTGCTCGTCGCCGGCTGCGTGGCGCACGGACCCGAGCGCGGCGCCGCACTTTCGGCGAAGCCTCCGGCCGCCGCCGTCCGGCGCGACGCTCCCGAGATCGCAGCGCTGCGCCGCGCGCTGAAAGCCGCACTGGCACAACGCGACGCGGCGCGCGAAGAACTCGCCGCCCAGCGCGCCCGCCGGCTCGTTCGCGCCGGGAAACCGCGCGGTGCGGCCGGATCCGCGCCGCCGTCCGCTCGAGTACGCCCGGCAGTCGCTCCGGCGCCGGCGCGGTCGCCGGGGCAGCAAGTCTTCACGTCGCTGACCACGGCTGCGACGCCGCGCTGATGCGGCGCGCCGAAAGCGTCACGCGCGCCGGATTTCTAGGCGTCTGCGCGGGCGCGCTGCTCGCCGCCGCTCCGGCGTGCGGTGCGATCGACTGGACGTTTCCGGGCGTCGTTGCGGCGTATGCCCGGCGTTTGACCGATCCCGCGCCCTTCGTCCGGCACGATGCGGCCTTCGTCATGCCGGCGGCATCGACGATCAAGCTCCTGATCGCGCTGGCGGCGCTTGACGAGATGGAGCGCGACGGCATCGGCTGGGGGCATCGCTTGGTCGTGAGGCAATCCGAAATCGTCGGTGCCTCCGAGACCTTTGGCAGCGATCGCGGCGGCCAGCCGGCAACCCTCGAGAACTTGATGCACGCGATGATCGCGCAAAGCGACAACACCGCCGCCAACGTGCTGGCCGACTGGATCGGTTTCGCTCGGGTGAACGCGATGGCAGGCCGGGCCGGGCTCCGCGCGACACGTTTGCGCCGGCACTTCATGGATTTCGCGGCGCGCGCGGCCGGAATCGATAATACGACGACGGCGCGCGACATGGGCGTCCTCGCGTACGGTCTGGCCAACGGCACGGCGTCGGGATTCGCGGGCGTCTCGAGTCGCGGCTGCCGCCGCATCGTCGACGTCATGTCGAAACAGGAAGACCGCGACACAATTCCGGCGGGTATCGAACGCCGCGTGCCGGTGGCCAACAAAACCGGCGTGCTGCCCGGCGTGCGGCACGACGTCGCCATCGTCGGCCTCGGCGCACGCGACGCCTACGTCGTCGCGCTGCTCTCGTGCGAGATCACGAACTACTCGGCCGCGCTCGTCCGGCTGCGCCGCCTAGCGGGCGCGATCGACGCTCACGACGCGCCGGCGTGCTCGTCTTCCTGATCTTCGCGATTGGGGAAAGTACTGTCCTCGCCGTAGGTCTCGAGTTCGCGCCGCATCGCTTCCGCGGGCGAGAGCGGCGAGCGTTCGCCTTCGAGGATGTCGGGCTTGAGATCCTCGTCTTCGCTCGGCGAATGCAACGGTCGTTCGTTTTCGTCTCGCATGGGTGGTTGCCTCAAACTTTGTAGCTGTGCAGTCCCGAGATCCAGATGTTGACGCCGAGATAGCAGAATATGACCGAGACGAAACCGAGCACGCTGACCCAGTTCGTCCGGAGTCCCCGCCATGCATGGCGCGTGTGCAGGTGCATGTATGCCAGATAGACGATCCAGGTGGCCAGTGCGGCGGTTTCTTTGGGGTCCCACTGCCAGTACGCGCCCCACGACTCCTTGGCCCACATCGCCCCGGTGATGATGCCGATCGAGATCAGCGGCAGCCCGATCGCGACGGCGCGGTAGACGATGACGTCGAGTTGCGGAAGCGAGGGCAGCGTCGTCAGCCAGGCTGCGACTGCGTTTCCGGAAGCGGCGGCGCGGGCCAAGGCGGGCGTCGAGTCCTCGACCGGCGTCGTGAAGTCGGCGACCGCGAGCGGGCTCGCGGGCACCACCGGTCCGGCGTCGGTCGCCATCGGCGCGACGACCTGCGGCTGCATGAAGCCGCGCTCGGCGTAGTACTTCAGCAAGTAGATGCACGAAAAGACGAACGCTACCAGGAAGGCCGCGTAGGACGAGACCACGATCGGGACGTGGATCTTCGCCCAGTACGACTGCAGCGACGGCACGGCCGGCAGCGTGCCTTCGTTCCAGGTTGCCCCGTACGCCAAAAAAATCGCCGCCAGCACGAGCACGAAGCCGCCCGCGTACCAGGCGCGGTAGCGAAACGCGAAGCCGATGAAGATCGCGACCGCCATCGCCGAAAACAGCGAGAGCGACCCGTAGAGATTGAGTAACGGCCAGATTCCGGTCATCTCGTAGCGCGCGATCAGCTGTGCGAACTGCGCCACGCAGCCGGCGATCGCCAGCGGCGCGCCGAAGTTTCGCAGCCAATCTTCGCGCGAGAAAAAGTACACCAGCAGCGCCAGCGCCGCGAGCACGTAAGCGCCGATGGCGGTTGCCAATAAGACTTGGTCGAGCGGCATCTTCACGTCGTTTCCCCTCTCAACGTTACCATCAGCCGGCGAAACTCGTTCTCGAAAACGTCGTAACCTTTGACGGTCGTCGCAGCGACGCCGACGTGCGAACGCCCGGCCGCGGTTCGGTCGACCCGCACGTACAGACGCGCCGGCAGGAAATAGAACGAAACGATCAGGCCCGCGACCAGCACGAACGCGCCGATGCCGACCAGCGGAATGCCCGGATCGTAGCGGTACTGAAAGCCGCTGTACAACACGTATCGCTGCGGGGTCATCCGCCAGCCGTCGCCGAGGTCGACCCATTGGTGCAGCGGAATCAGCGCCTCGCCTAGCGAGCTGCCGCCCTGCACGACGCCCAGCACCACGCCGGGGTCGTTCACGCGCGGATCCGCCGCTGGCATTCCGGATTGCTTGTCGACGGTCGGGACGAAACGCTCGTAGACGACGCTGCGCTGCGTTCCCGGCACCTCGAACGAGTCGCCCTCGGCCAGCGTCCGTCCCGGGACGCCGGGCACCGCCACGCCGCGGTCGGTCAGCCGGAAGCGCATTCCGAAGCCGTAGCTCGATTGGTAGTACAGCGTGCCGTCGACGTCGATCGGATGGTTGACGCGCACGATGTAGTGCTTGGGCACGCCGTCTTTGCCGGTGACCGTGACGTCCGAAACGTAGTCGATCGGCTGATAGACCATGCCGCTCTTGGTCATGATCGGCTGGATGGCGTAACGGAAATCGTTCAGCCGGATGGTTGCGTGCGTTTCCGGAACGGTGACCGTCTCGCCGGTCAGAACCGCCGTTTCTCCCGAGAATCCGCGCGCCCAATAAATCGTCGTGCCGGCTGCGATGATGACGAACCCGATGTGAGCGACGAGCACGCCGCGCCGCGCCCAGTTGTGCTTGTCGGCAAAGCTCCATTCGACGCCGTCGAAGAGGCGCTCGCGAATTTGCCACCCGCGCCGGCCGAAGAATGCCGCCAGCCGCTCGCGCACCGTCTCGGGATCGCCCGCGACCTCGAAGCCGGCGTGCAGCGGAATCTTGTCGACCTTGATCGGGCGCAGCGGCGGAAGCCGCGCGGGGATCACCCGTTTGAACGTGCAGACGGTCAGCGAGAGCAAGATCAAGCCGACGATGCCCACGTACCAGGGCGAGTGGTAGACGTTGTCCAGGCTAAGGCGCAGGATCGCTCGCGCGATCGGGGCGGCGTACGCTTGAAAATAGACGGACGGATCTTTGCCTTGATCTACGACGACGCCGACGATCGTGAGCGCGCCCCAGACGACGAAGAGCGACACGGCGAACAGCACGTTTCCGAACGTGCGAACGAAGTCGTCGTAGAGCGAGCGAACCGCGGTCACGCCGGGCGCCAGGTGCGCTGGAGCAGGACGATCGCCCAGATC
>Ga0335074_10010167_pt1 | contig 13150 bp, 11 predicted proteins | sample Lox_Sample_23_FD_206715 | JGI IMG/M metagenome (GOLD analysis project Ga0335074, IMG submission 206715) | Soil microbial communities from Loxahatchee National Wildlife Refuge, Florida, United States - Lox_Sample_2.3 | ecosystem: Environmental > Terrestrial > Soil > Wetlands | place: USA...
CCCATTTTCGATAAAGAACTGACGTGACCGTACACAGACAGGGTGCGAGAATCACAACGAGTTGCGGAGGGGCAAATCAGATGCGATTTCGCCGATTGCTTTCGGTTTCTATGATGACGATCGTGCCGGCCATGATGGTTGCGGCTCAAACCCAGACGGAACATGGCAGAGCGGCTCAGAAACATTTGATCATGACGATAACGGGCTTCGCCGACGGATCGGACATCCCTTTGAAATTCACTCAGGCTGGCAGCCAGATTTCACCAGAAATCACGTGGATCAATACGCCCGCCGGCACAGTGACCTTCCTTTTGCACATGCATGACATGGATTTTAGTCGCAACCACACGACCGACGACCAGCTTCATTGGCTCGTCTGGAATATTCCCGGCACGGCAACGGGGCTGCCGGAAGGCGTCCCGAAGGGCGACCAATTGCAGAACGGGGCCTATCAAATCAGCGCGAGCGGACCCGTTTATCGAGGTCCAGGCGCGCCAGCCAGTTTCCCGCGGCACCATTACGCCTTCGAACTTTTTGCGTTGGACACGAAGATCGACGTTCAGCCTGGCACCGACCCGTTTGAAACTCGCGCAGAAATAATGAAAGCCATACAGGGACACGTCCTCGAGAAGGCCGTATACATTGGCCTTTTTCATCGCCCGCAATAGCGCTGAAAAATAGCGACGGCCAACGCACTTAGAAGTCTGGGCGTTTACACAGGGACGGCTGTTACAATTCAGACACTCGTGCAACCCGGTTCAGCGTTCCAAAAGCGGCGAATCCCGCCGTCGAGCGCGAGTGGGCTAGGGTTGAGCTTTGGGCTAGGGTTGAGCTTTGCGCACAGCGGCGAGTCCCTTCCAATCTTCCAGGTCCTGGTAGGGCTTTTCCTTCCTATACTTCGCGTAGAAGGCGATGCCCTCGGGATCTTCCAAGATATCCACCTGAACACCCTTGTCGCGCATCATCTGCTCGTTGCCGGAGGCATTGGTCACGTCGCCGACGACGCACCTTCTGAATTGCCGCATATAAATGAGGGCCGCGCAGATATCGCACGGACTGAGCGTCGAGAAAATCGTCGTCTTGCTGAAATCGAGGCGCCCAGCGTCCCGCACCGCGGACGTCTCACCGTGGTTGTAGGGATGGTTCTCCTGGACCAGGGTGTTGTGCCCCTTGCCCAAAATCAGGCGAGTTTCGTCGCTGATGATTACGCCACCGATGGGAGAACCGCCTTCGTCGTATCCCTTCCGCGCGAGCAGCACCGCAAGTCGCATGTAGTCCTTGTCCGTAAGCTTGCGGAAGAAACCATCTTCGACAATCTTCGGAAGACTCTTTGTGGGCAGATAGGCGATGAGATTCAGAACCTCGTCGGTGACGGGCGTGTCCTTCGTGACAAAGGGCTTCATGGCGGCTCCTCCGCGTGGCGGTCAGGGGTTTAGAGGATACATTATCGAAGAGCGAATCGCGTGGCCGAGGGTCTTTGCGCGGCGGCTGCGTAGCGGAACACACCGGCGCGACATTTGAATCTGCCGCGAACTGCCAATCGCGTTCAGCCCGGAACCGCGCCGCTACTTGATTTCGGGATAGTCGAGGTAATAGCGATGCAGCTCGGCGATGGTCATTTGGCCTTTGCGGATGGTGAGAGCGTCGGGATGCGCGCCACCAGTCGACGTGGCCCAGACGGTGTCGCCCGCGCGGAGGTCAGAGAGCTTCAGGGGCTTGCCGTTTTGGTCGAAGTACCGGGTCTTGGGAGTGGTGTTGAGCAGCAAGGTCACTTCGTCCGGACGCTTCATTAGAATTTCGGATTTCGCCTGATCGATCGACGCGACGATAAAGAACTGCTCGCCGGACGGTGTCGTTTTCGGCGTCTCGACTTTCGTGCTGGCGGGCACGGGCGGAGTGGCTGGCGGGTGCATACCCATTTGCCCCGCCTGACCCATCGGTCCCATGTGTCCGTGGGGATTCTGGCCGGGAGCAGGAGCCTGAGCGCGGGCGCTCGCGCACCCGATGCCCAGCGCCGCCACGACCGCCAGCGCGGCGAACTCCGAACGTGCGCTTCGCAACGCGCCTGCGACATTCACGCAAATCTTATTCATATCGGAGAGCCTCAATAGGATCGAGCGCGGCAGCCCGCCGCGCCGGATAATAGCCAAACACGATGCCCACGCCGGCGGAGAAAACAACCGCGACGACGACGGAGAGCAGGGAAACAACGGTGGTCCAGTGGAGCACGTTGGAGATAATGGCGGACGCCACCATCCCGAGCGCAATGCCCGCAAGCCCGCCCATCGAGCTGAGCACCAACGCCTCGCTGAGGAATTGCGCCTGCACATCCTCTTCAGTGGCGCCAACGGCCATGCGCACACCGATCTCGCGCGTCCGCTCGGTGACGGAAACGAGCATGATGTTCATGATGCCGATGCCGCCGACCAGTAGCGAAATCGAGGCAATGCCTGCCAGCAGGAAAGTCATGACGAGGGAAGTGGCCTCGGCGGCCTGCGCCATTTCGTTGGGACTGCGAATGATGAAGTCGTCATCCTCGGTGGGGCGAAGATGGTGGCGCTGGCGCAGCAGAGCGGCGATGCCCGTTTGGACCTGCGACATGTCCTGCTGCGAGGTGGTGGCGACCATGATCATTTGCAGCCAGCTGATGCCGGAAATTTTCTTTTGAACGGTGGTGTACGGCACGATCATCATGTCGTCCTGATCCTGCCCGTTGGAGTTCTGCCCCTTCGCCAGGAGCACGCCCAAAACCCTGAAGGGCAGATTCTGCACGCGGATCATCTGTCCGACCGGATCTTGATCGCCAAAGAGCTGCTGCGCGACCGTATTTCCGAGGACGCACACGTTGGCGGCCATATTCACATCGCGGTCGGAGAACATGCTTCCCTGAACCACGGGCCAATGGCGGATCTGCGTGATATCGGCGGACGTTCCGTTGGCGCGCGTCAGCCAATTCTGGTTGCCGTTGACGACCTGAACGGAGGAGCCGACGATGGGAGAGATCATGGTGACGTTCGGCACATGCTGGAGGATTGCGTCGGCGTCGTCGTTGACGAGAGTTTTCGTGGCGCCGTTGCCCATGCGCACGCCGCCGGTATTCACGCTGCCGGCAAAGACCATGACGATGTTGTCGCCGAGCGATTGAATTTGCTGCTGCACCTGCGCGCTGGCACCCTGGCCGATGGCGACCGTGCAGATCACGGCGCCGACGCCGATGATGATGCCCAGCATCGTGAGGATGGTCCGCAGCTTGTTTCGCGCCAGCGCCCGCAGAGCGACGCGAATCACTTCTCTCGGATTCATGGTCGTACCTCGCGCATTCTTCCCATCTCGATCAAGGTCGTTTCAAGTGCATCAGCGCGGTCCGGGGCCGCCGCCAAAACCGGGCGGCCGCTGGTTGCCGCTCGAGGTCCCCTTCGCTTGCTCGGCGATCACAAGGACATCCCCTTGATGCAGATCGCCCTGAAGCAGCTGCGTATTGTTGTAGTCGGTGATCCCCGCCTGGATCTGTACGGGTATCAGCTCCTTCTTGTCCGGCCCAAGTTTCCAGACCACCTGCCAACCACCAAGATGACTCGTGGAAGCCTCGCGAGAAATGTTGTACTGCTTGTAGAGCGCCTGAATCTCTTTTGACGTCATGGAAGGCTTGAACGTCAGGGCCGGGTTCGGGATCAAGAGCGCATTTTGGGCATGGCCCGTTGGGATCGTGACATACGCCGTTTCGCCGGGGAGGAGCTTTTCGTCCGGATTGCTGAAGTCAATCACGGTGCTGTAGGTGACGACGTTCTGCACCGTGGTGGGGTTAAGGCGCACGGCGCTGACACGTCCATGGAAAAGATCCGTCGGGAATGCGTCGACTTGAAACGTGGACGGGGTTCCGACCTTAATGTTGCCTGTGTCCGACTCATCGATTGCGGCGTAGACCTGCATACGGGTCAAGTCCTGAGCAACGGTGAAAACCTGAGGGGCTTGCAGCGTTGCCGCGACGGACTGGCCGACGTCGATGTTGCGCGCGACCACCGTGCCATCGATCGGCGAAATGATCGTGGTGTATTTCAGGCTGGTCTCGGCCGCTTTGAGAGCGCCTTCCATGGAAGTCACTTGAGTGCGAGCCTGCGCGAGGGTGGCTCTGGCCTGGTCGACCGTGGCCTGTGCCGATGCGACATCGGCTTGCGCCTGTCCAAGGGTCGACTGCGTCAGGTCGTTCGAATCAGCAGAAACAATTCCCGACGAGAAAAGATCTTGCGAGCGCTTCGCCGTCGCCTGCTCGTACTTGACGTTCGCCAAGACCTTGGCGAGCCCGGCTTCATCGACCTGGACATTTGCCGCCAGCGTGACCAGATTGGCCTGGGCGTTTTCGAGGTTGCCGCGCGCCTCCGTGACTTGCGCCTCATAGATTGCAGGATCGAGTTGAGCGAGAACCTGCCCGCTGTGTACCCGCGTGTTGTAGTCGGCGAAAATGTATTCGACGGTACCAGACACATACGAACCGACGGGAATCGTGGTAAGCGCGTTGATGGTTCCAGTGGCCTGGACACTCGCGGTGATGTTGCCGGTGTGGACTTCGGCCGTCGTAAACTTGGGATCGTTGGCCTTGCTCCTGGCGTACAGCCAGCCAGCGATGATGACAACTAGGGCAGCCGCACCGATCAGGTACAGCTTCTTACGCTGTTGATAGGATTCTCGTAGCGACATTAACCTCTACCTTCGGGGTTGGTGGTCACGATCTGGCGGTGGCCTGCCTAAGCTCTGACTCTATGCACCCGCTTACACCCGCGATGTGGCCTCTCAAAAGTAAAGACGCATGACCTACCCAATTGGTTTCTCCGGGCTCGCGGGCCTGAGAGCGGCCGTCTGAGCGGGTGACCGAAGGCAAGCCGTGTTAGAGTGGGCGACTCGAACCTCAAGGAGGGGAAGTGGCGTATCGCGATCTGCGGGATTTTCTGCGCAAACTGGATAAAGAGGGCGAATTGAAGCGCGTTCCGGACGAGGTCGATCCGGTGCTGGAAATCACCGAGATTTCGGACCGCAGCGTCAAGCGGGGCGGCCCGGCGCTGCTATTCGAGCGTCCAAAGGGCTCGCGGATCGGCGCGGTCACGAACTTGGTAGGCACCGAGCGACGGATGAATCTGGCGCTCGAAGTGGATTCTCTCGACGAGATTGCAGGACGGATTTCCTCGATTTTAGACATGCAATCGCCGCAAGGCATCCTGGACAAAATGAAGATGCTTCCTAAGCTGGCCGAGCTTGGTTCGGTTTTTCCGAAGGTCGTCCGCAGCGGGGAATGCCAGGACGTGATTCGCACCGAAGGTTTTTCGCTGCTCGATTTTCCCATCCTCCAGTGCTGGCCTCAGGATGGCGGCCGCTACATCACATGGCCCATGGTCATCACAAAGAATCCGGAAACAGGCAAGCGCAACGTGGGCTGCTACCGCATGCAGGTCTTCGATTCGCGAACCACTGGCATGCATTGGCAAACGCAAAAGCACGGCGCCGAGCATTACCGCAGCGCGCTCGCGAAAAATAAGGGAGGCAAGCTGCCGGTTGCGGTCGCTATCGGGGCCGATCCGTCGACCTGCCTGGCTGGAATTCTGCCGGTGCCGCCTGATATGGACGAGTTCATGTTCGCGGGCTTCCTGCGGCGGGAACCGGTGGAACTGGTTGCCTGCAAGACGGTCGATCTCGAGGTGCCAGCGAACGCGGAGATCGTGCTCGAAGGTTATGTCGAACTGGGCGAAACGCGCACGGAGGGCCCTTTTGGCGACCACACGGGCTTCTATTCGCTCGAAGGCGAATATCCTGTTTTCCACGTGCAGTGCATCACCCATCGCAAGGATCCGCTGTACCTCACGACGATTGTCGGGCCGCCACCGCAGGAAGACTACTTTATCGGGCACGCGATCGAGCGAGTGTTTCTGCCCGTGATGAAGATGCAGCATCCGGAAATCGTGGATGTGGCGATGCCCGCCGAGGGAATCTTCCAGAACTTAATGATCGTTTCGATCCACAAAAGCTATCCCGGCCACGCGCGAAAGACGATGAACGCGATCTGGTCGCTCGGGCAGGCTATGTTCACGAAGGTCGTTGTGATTGTCGATCACGACGTGAACGTGCAGGACTCGCGCGAGGTCGTGTGGAAGGCTCTGTGCGCGATCGATCCCGAGCGCGACATCCAGTTCGTGATGGGGCCGGTCGACACGCTGGATCACGCAGCGCGACGGCAGGACTTCGGATCGAAGATGGGGATTGACGCGACCAGGAAGTGGCCGGAGGAAGGCTACGCGGGGCGCTGGCCGGACGAAATCAAGATGGACAATGCAACAAAAAAACGCATCGACGATCTTTGGGCGAAATTGAAGCTCGATCGATAGGCCTCAGGAGCACCCTTCCCGGGCGGGGTTCTTAGACCGGAATAAAAGGCAAAAGCGAAATTACCCGCCAAAAATCGGCATGTCTGCGAAGCCCTGAACCGGCCCGCAGGCCCCTCCAGACGCATAACCAATTGTGCACCCTGTACTTTGGACCGGGTTTTACCAGAAGCACAAACACCAAAACTGTTGATTGACAGTCTGCGGCACGGGATGTGATAAACGGTCCACGGGGAGCGTACCGGGTCTATCAGTACTGCAGCTCATTTCCCGGGGTGTGGCGGGTTTTGCGGGTCGGGGCGAAACAGAACCAAAGGGCATGAAAGCCAGTTCGGCGAAGACACAGCAAAGGTGTGATGCGGATTCGCTCTGCCAAGCGGAGCGAACTGAGGAGTGAGGGGCCGCACGATGTTCAATCTCGGGAAAACGAAATCGCTAATCGGGCTGGATATCGGATCGAGTTCGGTAAAAGCCGTCGAGCTGAAGAAGGTCAAAGAAGGTTACGAGCTGGTAAGTTTCGGCCTTGAACCTTTGGCTCAGGACACCGTCGTGGACGGCGCCATCATGGACGCCCCGTCGGTTGCCGAGAAGATCATTTCCATCTTTGACGCGCAGAAGATCAAGACGAAAGACGTTGCGACATCGGTTTCGGGCCACTCGGTGATCGTAAAACCGGTGAAGATGCCGCTGATGACCGAGGAAGAGCTCTTCGATCGCATTCAATCCGAAGCGAGCCAGTACATCCCCTTCGACATCGCCGACGTGAACCTCAGCTACCAGCTGCTTGAAGCCACCGAAAACCAGATGGACGTCCTGCTGGTGGCTGTGAAGAAGGACAAGATTCTGAACCACACCAACGTGCTGGCGCAGGCAGGGAAGGTACCCGTTGTGGTGGACATCGATGCATTCGCGCTGCAGAACTGCTTCGAGGTGAATTACGAACCGGATCCTTCGCAGGTCGTCGCGCTGCTGAACGTGGGCGCGAGCGTGATGAACATCAATATCGTCCGCGGCTGGACGCCTCTTTTCACGCGCGACGTTTCGGTGGGCGGCAACCAGTACACCGACGCGCTGCAGAAGGAGCTCGACCTCAGCTTCGAGGACGCGGAAAAGCTCAAGATGGGCGGAACGCATGCCGGCGTGAGCGAAGATCAGCGAACCTCGATCCTCCGATCGGTTTCCGACATCTTGATTCTCGAGATTCAGAAGACGTTCGATTTCTTCCGCGCTACGGCGAGCGGCGAGAATATCCGCCGGATCGTGGTGGCTGGAGGAACAGCGCGGGTGCCAGGCTTGCTCGATCTGCTCAAGGAAGAGTTCGCGATGCCGGTCGAGGAGCTGTATCCGTTTCGGAAAGTCGTAATCAATCCCGCGCGTCACGATGAGAACCAGCTTCGGGAGTTGGCGCCGCGCCTGGCGATTGCCATGGGTCTGGCGCTGAGGAGTTTTGACACGCCATGATCCGGATCAATTTACTAGGGCAGGTTCGCCCCAAAGCGGCGAAGCAAACCGTGCCACTTGAGGCCACGGTGCAGATATTGCTGTTTGGCGCGGCCGTGGCTGTGGCGGTTGCCGTCCTTTTCGTCGTGTATATGTCCCAAAGCCGCCAACTCGACAAGACGAAAGCCCGAATCCGGGATTTGCAGGCGGAAAAGGCTAGCTTGCAGCAGATCAAGTCCGAAGTGGATAAGTTCGAAAGCCAGAAGGCCGTGCTGCAGCAGCGAATCGACGTGATCGAGACGCTCCAAAAGAATCGGACCGGCGCCCAGGATTTGCTTCAGATGGTTGCCAACACCGTGGGCCGGGTGGACGCGCTTTGGCTGACCTCGGTGACTAGAACGGGAGACTCGCTCGCTATCGAAGGCGAGGCTGGTTCGATCAACTCGGTGGCAAATTTCATTACGGAACTGAAGCGAAGCGGCTACTTCACGAACGTCGAGATCAAGAACGCCAAGGAAAACGACATTCGTCCGTCCGTCGAAACCTACGCCTTCTCGATGACGGTGTCGATCGCCCCTCAGACGAACGGCGTGCCCGCAACTCAAGCGACGGGAGCGACGCAACCGCCCCCGGCCGCGCCAAAGGGAAGGAGCTAGCCGATGGCCACAAGCTTCCGAGACTGGCCCTGGCCGTTACAAGCTCTTGCCTCAGTGGCCCTGGCGATCGTGTTAATTCTCGCGGGACTCTACGTTCCGGGCCTGCCACTGGCGACCGTGCGCGATCAGCTCGAGAGCGCCCAGGCGGAACTCAAACCGCTCGAAACCGAAGTCGAGAGCCTGCGGGTTTACAAGCAGCGCGCCGCCGAACTCCAGACCGAAATGGACGCGCTGCAGAAACAGCTGGCAACGTTGCAAACGATCGTGCCCGAGGACAAGCAGACGGACGAGTTCATTTTGATGGTGCAGCGCGCCGCGTTGAGTTCGGGCGTTTCAATTCGTTCTCTGACCGCGCAGCCTGTTGCGCAGAAGCCCTACTACTTCGAAATGCCGTTCGTAATCGAGGCTGACGGTCCGTATTACTCGGTACTCGACTTCTTTTCGAAGCTCGGGCGCCTCTCGCGCATCATCAACGTGGGCGATTTAAAGCTCGCGGCGATCGGAACGAGCAACCAGGGGCAAAACAAGTTCCGGGTTGTCCCCGGCACCTCTGTGACCGGAACCTTCACGATTACGACATTCTTTACGAACTCCGCCGAACAGACGGGCGCAACGGCGAAGAGCACGTCGGCAACAAGGCGATAGGGCGACAACGATGAGACTTGTAAAGGCAACCGCGAACCTGATGGCAGTAGTGGCGATCTCGTTGTGCTTGGTTCCCGGCGCTTGGTCCCAGGCCAAGACGGCTAAGAAGGCAAGAAGGTCCCACAAGGCGGCCGCTGCAACCCCGGCCAAGCCGGCCACGGCAGCCCCTGCGCCCGCAGCCGCTGATGAGGCAGCAGCGCCTGGCGCAGAGGCGGATGCTGGGAAAATCGATATGGTCGGCAAGCGCGATCCGTTCGTGCCACTGGTCACCGATAAGAAAGACACGGGAGCCGAGCATTTGCCGCCCGGAAAAGCGGGAATCGTGATTGCGTCGGTGCGCGTGGACGGCACAGTGAAGTCCGGCGACGGAATGATCGCGGTTGTTTCGAACCCCGACGAGCGGGTCTATTTCGTCCGTGAAGGGGACCAGTTATACGACGGTGACGTGGAGAAAATCAGTTTGGATGGCGTCACCTTCAAAGAGAACTCGAAAGATGCATTTGGCCATCCAGTCGAACGAATCGTGACGAAGCGAATCTACGCGAGTGCAGGAGAGCAGCAATGAGGATCATGTGGCGGGGGTGGGGGCTCGGTGCGCTGATCGCGGCCGGTCTAGTTCTATCCAATGGAACGCTGGCTGCAGCGGCAGACGCGCCGGTGGTCCATGTGAAAGCGGAGGTAAAGGACGGCACTGTGAGCTTGCAAGCGGAAGCCAACGCGCCGTTCGAATACACCAGCTACCGGCCGAGCGAGAGTCTCTACGTGCTCGACCTGAGCGGTGTGTCCTCGGCGGACCCGGCTGGCGCGCGCGTGGTGTCTTCGGATCTTGTGAAGAGCTACCGCGTGACGAGCTATACGGCGGGCAACAAGCCCGTGGTGCGCGTGGAAATCCTGATGGCGCAAGGCGTCGATCCGCGTCTCGAGCGCAAGGATCCCGACGATCTGACACTGCTTGTCTCGCGCGCTTCCGGCGCGGCATCCGGCGCTGCTCCGGCCTCATTGCCGGCAGTTACTCCGGTATCCGCCAAGCCTGTCGACGTGGCGCGGCCGAGCGAAGGCCCTCTGTCGATTCGTCAGATTCACCTGACGCAGGGTGGCGGCCGGACGCAAGTGAATATTTCCGGGTCGGGTGCGCTCACCTATCATGCGATGCGGCTGCACAACCCCGATCGGCTGGTTCTGGATTTTGCCGGCGCGCACCTCAAGACTTCCGAGAGCCACCTCGCCAGCAACCTCGATCCGGTTCGTGATATCCGTCTCGCGCAGTTCACCCCGAATGTTTCGCGGGTTGTAATCGACCTGCGCCAACCGGCAGCCTACAACATCGCTCAGGCCGGCGATACCGTCAGCGTGTCGTTCTCGCCGAAGGCGATTTCGTCGGGCGCGGCAGAGCCTGATTCTTCGGATGGACCGAGCGGCGTAGTCACGACAAAGGCTCCTGCGCCCAGCAATCCCGTGCGTCCGCAGCATGTGGCTTCCGAAACGAAGCCCGGCGAAGTTCCTGCGCCCGTCACGGTGTTGCCGGTTGCCCTAACGAAAACATCAGCGGCTCTGGCGGCGCCCATTGCAGCCTCGTACAAGCCCGTCGCCGAACCCGTCCCATCTCCCGCTCCGGTTGCGCTGCCAACCGCTGCTCCGGCCCCCGCTCCGGCGCCGGCCGCGGACACGCCTCAGGCTCCTGCGGCCGCGCCCGCGACAGCGAAGTTTTCGGGTGAGCCCATTTCCGTGAACCTCAAAGACGTGGACCTGCGCGATTTCTTCCGCCTGATTCATGAGATAAGCGGTTTGAACGTGGTGCTCGATCCTAACGTGAAGGGAACGCTCACCATCGTCCTCACTGACGTGCCGTGGGATCAAGCGCTCGACATCGTGCTCAAGAACAACGATCTCGACAAGCAGCTCGATGGAAACGTCCTCCGAATCGCGACCAAGGCTACCTTGCAGAAGGAAGCCGAAGAGAGCCGCGATCTGGCCAAAGCGCAGGCCGAGGCCGCCGACGTCATCACGACGACGCGCGTGCTGAGCTATGCGAAGGCCACCGATCTCGCGACGACGCTTAAGAAGTTCCTCTCCTCGCGCGGCGACATCATTGCCGACGATCGATCCAACACCCTGATCATTCGCGATATACCGAGCACCCTTCCCGTGCTCGACAACCTCATCCGGCAACTCGACCGCAAGTCGCAACAGGTGGAAATCGAGGCGCGCGTAGTCGAAGCGAGCCGTTCCTTCTCGCGAGAAATCGGCTCGCAGTTTGGCATTTCGGCAGCCGGCGGGCACCCGGTCAGTTTTCTCAGCGGCGCAGGCTCCGTCGGTACGAGCCCGATCACGCACTTTGCGCCTGTTCCCCCGGTAATCGTCCAGACGAGCACGTCGACGTCCTCCAGCGCGCCGACCTCCGGCTCGATTCCTCTGAACACGAACCTGCCTGCCAGCGTTCCGACCAGCGGATTCTCGTACTCCTTTGGAGCGGACAATTTCGCGCTCGACCTGATCATCACCGCGGCTGAGGAAAAGGGCGTCGGCAAGCTCTTGTCGAAACCGAAGGTGATCACGCAGAACAACGAGAAGGCAACCGTGAAACAGGGAACCAAGATTCCTGTTCAGACGATCGTCAACAACACTGTTTCGGTTCAGTTCGTGGACGCTGTTCTCGAACTGGACGTGACTCCTCAGATTACGTCGGAGGGCACGGTCTACATGGACGTGACCGTCGAAAACGACCAGATCGACCAGTCGATTCCACGCGTCGAAGGCATTCCGGCTATCGACACGCAGTCGGCTGAAACGAAAGTCACCGTCAACGACGGCGCCACTGTCGTGATCGGAGGAATCATCGTTACCACTCAATCGACCAACATCCAGCAAGTGCCGCTTTTCGGCAGCGTGCCGGTGCTTGGCAATCTCTTCAAACACACGACGGTCAGCTCCACTTCTTCGGAGTTGCTGTTCTTCCTGACGCCTCGGATTCTCCCGAGCTAAGCTTGGGCGGGAAATCCGGGAGGAGACGGGCTGCCTGACGTGGCGGCGAAATCGGCCAAGAAGAATTCGAGCCGGAGCGGGTTCGAGGAACGCACGAACCGGCTCCGGCTTTCGTTTTCGACCCTTGGGGTCGACTCGATTCTCGTTTCTCACCTGCCAAACATTTTGTATCTCTGCGGCTTTTCCGGCAGCGCCGGCCTGCTGCTCGTCGATGAATCGCGCGCCACGCTCTTCACCGACAGCCGCTACACCTTCCAGGCGCGCCAGGAAGTGCACGGGGCGCGTACCCACATCGCAAAGCATGGCTTGCTGAAGGCCGTCGGCGACGAGTTGAAATTTCGACGGCGCCGCCGCGCGGTGGCCTACGCCACGGGCCACACGGCGGTGGCCCAGAAGCAGGGACTCGATGAGATCGCTCGTGGACGGGTGCGCTGGGTGAGTGACGGCAACGCCGTCGAAAAGCTTCGCGCCGTGAAGGACCCGGGTGAGCTTGCGTTGATGCGGTCCGCGGCGGAGCTAATCAGCAATGTCTTCCGCAAGACCCTGCCGACGATCCGGCCGGGAATCTCGGAACTCGACGTCGCAGCCAGGATCGAATACGGCATCAAGCAAATGGGTGGGTCGGGTCCCTCGTTCGAGACGATTGTCGCGTCCGGTCCCCGCTCTGCCTGGGCTCACGCGCGCCCTACGCCAAAGCTGCTGGGCAAAAGCGAATTGGTCGTCCTCGACCAGGGTGCTATACTCAAAAATTACTGCAGCGACATGACCCGCACTGTTTTTCTTGGGCGAGCGCCGGCGCGGGTTCGGCGAATGTATCAGGCGGTCCTCGAAGCTCAGGAAGCGGCAAAGCAAGCGATTCGACCGGGCGTCAGAGCCGCGGATGTCGATCGGGCTGCGCGGCGCACCCTGAAGCGGCTTGGACTGGCCCGTTACTTCACACACAGCACAGGGCATGGGCTCGGTATCGAAGTGCATGAGATGCCGAGGCTAGGCAAAGGCGAAGAAACGCTGTTGCAAGAAGGGATGGTTGTGACGGTTGAACCGGGCGTCTATCTCGAA
>Ga0335074_10010168_pt1 | contig 13150 bp, 10 predicted proteins | sample Lox_Sample_23_FD_206715 | JGI IMG/M metagenome (GOLD analysis project Ga0335074, IMG submission 206715) | Soil microbial communities from Loxahatchee National Wildlife Refuge, Florida, United States - Lox_Sample_2.3 | ecosystem: Environmental > Terrestrial > Soil > Wetlands | place: USA...
CGCGCCGCCGCCACAACCGGTCCGTCGTCGCCGACGCTCCCTGCGTGCCGCGCTGCGTGGCCGCTCCCTGCACGGGCCCGCTTTGGGGCTGCTCCTGCTCGTCACCCTCTTGCTCCGGATATGGGGCATCAAGCAGGGGCTTCCCTACAGCTACAACTCCGACGAGGCCACCCACTTCGTGCCTCGGGCGATCGCCTTCTTCTCGACGAACCTCAACCCGCACTACTTCCTCAACCCGCCGGCCTACTCCTATCTGCTGAACGTCGTCTTCGAGCTGTGGTTCGGGAGCGCGGACGCCGCCGTGCGCGCCTACACGGTGGACCCGACCGCTGTGTTCGTGGTGGCGCGTGTGGTGGCCGCTGTCCTCGGCACCGTCTCGGTGTGGCTGACCTACCTGGCCGCCAAGCGCATCTTCGATCGCACGGTGGCCCTGCTGGGGGCGGCGATCTTCGGGCTCGCGTTCCTGCCCATCTTCTACAGCCACCTGGCGCTGAATGACGTGCCCACGCTCGCCCCCGTCGCGCTGTCCCTGTACGGGGTCGCGGGGGTGTACCGCCTGGGGCGCACGCGCGACTATCTCATCGCCGGCATCGGCATCGGCCTGGCCGCCGCCACCAAGTACACCGGCGGCATCACGCTGGTGTGCCTGCTGGCGGCCGCGGGCTGCGACGGATCGGCACGCGGCGCCGGGCACGCGGTGCGCAACCTGGGCCTGGGGCTGCTCACGGCCCTGGGTGCATTCACGCTGGCCAACCCCTTCTGGGTGCTCGACTACTCGGCCTTCTCCTACGGCATCTCCGATCAGGCCTCGCTGGCCGCCGGCTCGGAGCCGGTCAAGCTCGGGACCACGCCGGGCGGTGGCATCGCCTACTACCTGTGGACGTTCTCCTGGGGACTGGGCCTCGGCCCTGCGGTCGCCGCCGTGGGCGGCGCGGCGCTCCTGCTCGTGCGCCGACGATGGGCGCTGACCGCAATCTTCCTGCCTGCGCCGATCGCCTTCATCGTGTTCATGGGCCTGCAGCAGCGCTACTTCGGGCGCTGGCTGATGCCGATCTTCCCGCTCGTCTCGATTCTGGCCGCCTATGGCGCGGTCGAGCTCGTGCGGTGGCTTCACCGTGGCTGGCGAGTGCCGCTCGTCGTGGGCGGCACGACCTGCGCGCTCCTGCTCCTGACCCAGAGCTTCGTCTCGGTCGTCCACAACGACCGCGTCCTCTCGCGTCCGGACACGCGGACGCTGACCCGGGATTGGATGGTGGCCCACGTGCCGGCCGGCGCCAAGGTGGTGATCGAGCCGGTCGTGCCGTCGGACTGGGCCAATGACGTCGGCCGCTCCCTGGGCTGGACGGCGACCGGGCAGCGCTGGTACCAGTACCCCACCTGGCTGACCAACATCGGCGCCGATGGCCGGCCGCTGCCGGACGGGGAGCGACGCTACGTCACGCTCGACCAATACGAGCGGGTGCTGCGCCCCTCGTTGATCGCGCAGTACGAGGCGAGCGCTTACTGCTGGGTGGTGATCGGGTCGCTGCAGGCGGGCCGCGCGTTCGCCCAGCCCCAGGATGCCCCGGGGGCGATTGCCTACTACCGGGCCCTGGCCCGGGACGGGAAGCTCGTCTACCAGGTCTCGCCGTTTGCCCCGGGGGCGCACCCGGTGCCGTTCGGGTTCGACTGGTCGATCGACTACTACCCCCGCCAGTACCGGCTGCCGGGCCCGGAGATGAGCGTCTACCACCTGACCGGGGGACGCTGCGCGGCTTAAGCGCGCCATTTTCCGGTCCTTATGAGGTCGTCATATGCTTTCTGTGTGGCTCTGTCAACGGACATTGACGATCGCCACCTCGCTCGGGCCATCGAATTAGCACAGCGCGGAGGATCGAACGTCCGCCCCAACCCACTTGTCGGTGCGGTCATCGCACAGGACGGACAGATCCTGGGCGAGGGCTACCACCGCGAGCTAGGCGGACCCCACGCCGAAGTCGAGGCGATCCGGTCCGCCGTCGGGCACGACCTCAGCCAGGCGACGCTGTACGTCTCACTCGAGCCCTGCTGCCACCACGGCCGCACTCCACCCTGCACCGAAGCCATCCGGGAAGCGGGGATCGGGCGGATCGTCGTGGCCTCCGACGACCCCTCGGAACACGCCAACGGTCGCGGGCTGGGGATCCTCCGCGACGAGGGCGTGGAGGTTATCGTCGCCGACGGCGAGCTGGCCCAGCGCGCTCGCAAGCTCAACCAGCCGTTTCGCAAGCACGCCAAGACGGGCCGGCCGTGGGTCCTGTTCAAGTCGGCGATGTCCCTCGACGGCAAGGTGGCCACCCACAGCGGTGACAGCAAGTGGATCTCTGGCATCGAGAGCCGGCACCGGGTGCACGAGTGGCGCGCCGCCTACGACGCCGTTGCCGTGGGGATCGGGACCGCGGTGGCCGACGACCCGGAGCTCACCGCCCGCCTCGGCGAGCCACCCCCGCGCCAGCCCCGCCGGGTGGTGTTCGATTCACTGGCCCGGCTGCCCCTCAGCTCCAAGCTGGTGGCTGCGACCCCGGCGATTCCACTGACCCTGGTCGTGTCCCGCGCCGCGCCGCGGACCGCGACTGACATCCTGGAGGCCCAAGGCGTCGAGATCATCGTGGCCACGGGCGAGAACGAGCCGGCCCGGATCGAGTCCGCGCTGGACCAGCTGGGGGCGATGGGGGTCACCTCGGTGCTCCTGGAGGGCGGGCCGAAGTTGGCGGGAGCCTTCCTCCACGCAGGGGAGATCGATGAGGTCCGCCTGTTCATGGCCCCGCTCGTGCTCGGCGGGCGCACCGCGCGCGACCCGATCGAGAGCGAGGGCGTGGAGTCGATCGCCGACGGGATCCGGGCGCTCACGATGGAGTGCGAGCGCGTGGGCGAGGATCTGCTCGTGACCTCGCGCCTCAAGGAGTGGTGAGCGGCTGTTTACGGGTTTGGTAGCCGACCTCGGGAGGGTCGAAGCGGTTGAGCGTGACGCCGAGGGGGTGCGCCTCGCGGTCCGCACGATACTGGCCGGCGAGCTCGACGAGGGCGATTCGGTCGCGGTCAACGGGGTGTGCCTGACGGCCACCTCGGTCGGCGCCGACAGCTTCACCGCGGAGGTCATGAACCAGACGCTGGGGACCACCTCGCTGGCCGGCGTGGCACCGGGACAGACGGTCAATCTCGAGCTGCCGTTGCGAGCCACCGACCGCCTCGGCGGCCACATCGTCCAGGGTCACGTTGACGGGCTGGGCACGATCACCGCGGTCGAGCCGGACGGCTTCTCCCGGCGGATCACGATCGAAGCCCCCCCGGAGCTCCTACGGTATGTGGTGTCCAAAGGAGCGATTGCTCTCGATGGCGTATCCCTCACGGTGGCTGAGGCAGAAACCCAATCCTTTACCGTTTCCCTCATACCCGAGACGCTCGCGCGGACCAATCTGGGAGCCGCAGGGCCCGGAGACACGGTCAATCTGGAGGTCGACGTGCTGGCTAAATATGTCGAGAGGCTGATGGCGCCATGAGCACCACGAAGACGCCGTTCGCGACGATCGAGGAGGCGATCGAGGACATCCGAGAGGGCCGCATGGTGGTCGTCTGCGACGACGAGAACCGGGAGAACGAGGGCGACCTGACCATGGCGGCCCAGTTCGTCACGCCGGAGTCGGTCAACTTCATGGCCATGCACGGGCGCGGGCTGATCTGCCTGGCCCTGACCCCGGAGCGCTGCGACGAGCTCGGGCTCGACCTGATGGCGGCCAAGAACGAATCGGCCTTCGAGACGGCGTTCACAGTCTCGATCGAGGCGCGCACCGGGGTGTCCACGGGGATCTCCGCGGCCGACCGGGCGCGCACGATCCAGGTCGCGATCGATCCCAAGACCAGCCCGCGCGAGTTGGTCCAGCCCGGCCACGTGTTCCCCTTGAAGGCCAAGGCCGGCGGGACCTTGGAGCGTGTCGGCCAGACCGAAGCGGCCGTCGACCTGACGCGGCTGGCGGGCCTGATCCCGGCCGGCGTGATCTGCGAGATCATGAACGATGACGGGACGATGGCGAGGGTCAAGGACCTCGAGGCCTACTGCGCCAAGCACAATCTGAAGATGATCACGGTGGCCGATCTGGTCGCCTACCGCCGGCGCACCGAGAAGCTGGTGGAACGGGTCGTGGCCACGAAGCTGCCGACCGCGTTTGGCGACTTCACCGCAGTCGGCTATCGCTCGCTGGTCGACCACAAGCACCACGTGGCGCTGGTCAAGGGCGAGGTGGAGGGCGCCTCGGATGTCCTCGTGCGGGTCCACTCCGAGTGCCTGACCGGCGACGTCTTCCACTCGCTGCGCTGCGACTGCGGCGAGCAGCTCGAGTCGGCCCTGTCGATGATCGAGCGCGAGGGGCAGGGCGTTCTCCTGTACCTGAGCCAGGAGGGCCGCGGGATCGGCCTGCTCAACAAGCTGCGCGCCTACAAGCTCCAGGAGGAGGGCTTCGACACCGTCGAGGCCAACCTCCAGCTGGGGCTGCCCGCCGACCTGCGCGACTACGGCATCGGCGCCCAGATCCTCACCGACCTGGGGCTGTCGTCGATCCGGATCCTCACCAACAACCCGAAGAAGATCTCGGGTCTGGCCGGCTACGGACTGTCGGTCACCGACCAGATCCCGATCGAGCATCTGGCCAACCCGCACAACCAGGCCTACCTGCGCGCCAAGCGCGACAAGCTCGGGCACATCCTCCACCACCAGGGCCTCGCCCTCGACGAGCAGATGCTGCAGGAGGAACACGAGCGCGACGAGAGGTCCGATGGCGACTGAGGAGCGGGTCGCGCTGTGTGTCGCGCGCTTCTACGAGGAGCTGGCCGACAAGCTCGAGGAGGGGGCGCGCGACGCGCTGGCCGAGGCGGGCTACGCCGACGCCGACCGCTTCGAGGTGCAGGGCGCGTTCGAGCTGCCGCTGGCCGCCAAGTACGCCGCCGAGAGCGGGCGCTATGTGGCCATCGTGTGCCTCGGGGCGGTCATTCGCGGCGAGACCGATCACTACGACTACGTGTGCACCGAGGCCGCCCGGGGGATCTCGCAGGTCCAGCTCCTGACCGGGATCCCAGTCGGATTTGGGGTCCTGACCGTTGACAACGTCGAGCAGGCCCGCGCCCGGGTCAAGGGCGGGAGCAAGCGCGACAGCGGGCGTCACGCGGTCAAGGCCGTGCTGGCCTCGCTGGCGGTGAAGCAGGAGCTGTCGGGTCGCCGGCGCAGCGCCGGGTTCTCGGTCTCCTGAACCAGCGGCGTCTATACTCGCCCGCCGATGCCTAAGGTCTGTCACGTCTGCGCCAAGGGTCCTTCCTTCGGCCACAGCCGCAGCCACTCGATGGTGGCCACCAACCGCCGGTTCGACCCCAATCTCCAGCGGGTCAGGATCGACGATGGCGGTACCCCCCGTCGCGTTTACGTCTGCACCCGCTGCCTGAAGGCCGGCAAGGTCACGAAGGCTCGCTGAGCGGCCCGACCGGGGCCGCCTGAGCGATTGTCCTTGCCGTGACCGATCCCGCGATCTTTCGCTTTCGTACCCTCGTCGAGGCCGGCCTCGCGGCGCTGGAGGACCGCCGCCAGGAGGTCAACGACCTCAACGTGTTCCCGGTCGCCGACGGTGACACGGGCGACAACATGGTGCTCACGCTGCGCTCCGTGCTCCAGGAGCTCGACCGCCTGGCCGTGGCTTCGCAGGAGCGCACGATCGACGAGATCGGCCGGGATGAGATCGTCTCCTCGGTGGCCCGCGCCGCCCTTCTCGGCGCGCGCGGAAACTCCGGCGTCATCCTCTCCCAGCTGATTCGCGGGGCGGCGGAGGAGCTGGCGAGCCGCCCCGGCGAGCTCATCGATCCGGTGCTGATCGGCGCCGCTCTGGCCCGCGCCGCCGACCAGGCGTACGGCTCGGTGCGGGAGCCCGCCGAGGGCACGATCCTTACCGTCGTGCGCGAGATGGCCACCAAGGTGGCTACGGAGCTCGCCCACATGAAGGAGACGCGGCTGGGTCCGGACGCGACCGACGATCAACAGGATGAGCTGGCCGCCGAAGTGATCGAGCGCGCGCTCGAGGCGGGGCAGGAGTCGGTGCGGCGCGGGCCGGATCTGTTGCCGATACTGCGCGACGCGGGCGTGGTGGACGCCGGCGGTTACGGCCTGACCGTGCTGTTGGCGGGCATGGTCGGCGCGCTGCGGGGCTCGGAGCCGCTGCCGCTCGAACATCAGGCCCCAGCGCGAGTCACCCACCCCCAGCACGCCTCGACCACCTACCGCTACTGCACCAACTTCGCCGTCACCGGCACGGACCTCGATCAGCGGGCGTTCATCGGCGAGCTGGAGAAGCTCGGCGACTCGGTTCTCGTCGTCGGCGACCCCACCACCCTGAAGATCCACGTGCACACTGATGAGCCCGATGTCGCCACCGGGCTGTTCGCTTCGGCCGGCACGGTCTCCCACATCGACATCGCGGATATGCGCGAACAGGTTCGGGACCGGGATACTCGCCTGGCCGGGCTTGCGGGCACCGGCCAGGCGGGACGGACCGGCGCGCTGGCCGTGGTCACCGGCGAGGGGGTCCGTGAGCTGTTCGAAGGGCTGAGTGTCGCCGTACTCGACGGCGGCCCGACGCTCAACCCGTCGACCTACGACCTGCTGGCCGCGATTCATGGGATCCCCGCCGAGGAGATCATCGTGCTGCCCAACAGCGCCAACGTGCTGATGGCCGCCGAGCGGGCGGCGGAGCTGTCGGAGCGCACCGTCCGCGTGGTGCCCTCGCGCTCGCTCCAGGCCGGTCTGGCGGCGGCGGTGTCGTTCGACCCGGCTCGGGGCGCCCAGGAGAATGCGGAGGCGATGAACGCCACCCTGCAGGCGATCCGCACCGGGGCGGTGGCGCCGGCCGCGCGCGACGACGCGCAGGGACGCTTCCGCGAAGGGGATGCGGTCGGATTCGTCGAGGACCAGCTGGTCGCGTGGGGGGAACCGCGCCAGACGCTGCACGACGTCCTATCGCGACTGGCGCGGGACGCCGAGCTGATCACCTGCCTGCGCGGGGCGGATGCTCCGCTGGACGACGCCACCGTCCAGGGGCTGATAAACGGCGAGGTCGAGCTCGAGCTCTCCCGCGGCGGGCAGGAGAGCTACTGGTGGCTGCTGTCGGCTGAGTAGTCCGGGCCGCCGTCCTCGAGGCTGACGCCGTGAAGCTCCTCGAGCACGTGGGTGAGCCGCTGGAGCGGCGCGACGAGATCCTCACGATCCGCCTTGCCCTCGAGCGTCAGCCGGACCGCGGCGATCTCTCGGGCCAGGAACTCGGTCTCAGCCAGCGAGCGCGAGCTCGTCTCCCGATCTCGCTCGACCTCCTCCTTGTCGCGGTCGGCCTGCCGGTTCTGGGCCAGGAGAATCAGCGGTGCGGCGTACGCAGCCTGCGTCGAGAACACCAGGTTCAGGAGGATGAACGGGTACGGATCCCATTGAAAAGCCCACACGAACGCGTTCATGGCGATCCAGACGACGACGAGGATCGTCTGCACGGCCAGGTACCGGCCGGTCCCAAAGAAGCGCGCCACACGCTCGGCGAAGCGGGCGAACGAGTCGGAGTCGTAGCCCGACCCGACGGAGGCGCCGCGCGGCTGGCTGAGCTTGTCCTTGGATGCCATGCTCAGACCGTCGTGTGGGTCACGCGCCACTGCGGCGGCAGGACCCGGTCGAGGACGTCGTCGATCGTGACCGCGCCGACCAGGCGCCCGGCCTCGTCGATCACGGGGATGGCCACCACGTCGTAGGCGGCCAGACGCCCAGCCACCTCCCGGTCGCTGACGTCGGGGCGCACCGCCTCCCACTCCTCGTCGATGCACCGTCCCAGCGGCTTGGACGCCGCTTCGCGGAGCAGGCGCTGGAACCCGACCACACCGAGGAACCGGCCGGTCGGGGTCTCGAGCGGCGGCTGGCAGACGAACACCTGGGCGGCCAGGGGCACCGGCAGGTCGTGAACCCGGACGCGGGCCAGCGCCTCGGCGACCTTCGTGGTGGGGGCGAGGATGATCGGCTCCGGGGTCATCAGGCCGCCGGCCGTGTCCGGCTGGTAGGCGAGCAGCCGGCGCACGGGCTCGGCTTCCTCGGGGTCCATGGCAGCGAGCAGCTCGTTGCGCTCGGCAGCCGACATCTCGCCCAGCAGGTCGGCCGCGTCGTCGGCCTCCATCTCGTCGAGGACGCCGGCGATCCGTTCGGTCCCCAGGCCTTCGATCAACCCGACCTGCTCGTCCTCCGGGAGCTCCTCGAGCAGATCGGCGAGACGCTCGTCCTCGAGCGCCTCGGCCAGCATGCGGCGGCGGCTGAGGGGAAGACGGCGGATGGCCGAGGCCATCTCGGCTGGATGCAGACCGCCGAGCGTGGCGGCCTGGCGGTCGACCGGTCGCTGCTCGGCGAACAGCTCGCCCGCCTCAGCCCAGTCGAGCACCTCCGGCGTGCGCCGCAGTCCCCGCATCCGGCGAACGGGGACCACCGCGACGGTGGCGACCTCCCAGGCGAACGGCTCGGGCGAGGCGCGCAGGCCGATGTCGACGACCTTGCGCTCTCCGATCCGGCGCCCGATCAGCTCGCCAGAGGCCAACGCCTCGCCCGGCCGCAGCTCGAACTGCTTGAGGTTGATCGAGCCGCGGCGCAGGCGCAGGCCCCGCGTCTCGATCTCGCCGATGCGGCCGGCGCCCAGGAACACTCTGCGGCGCTGCACCCCCCCGACGACGAAGCCGTTGACCCGGGGTGGGCGGCCGCCGAGATCGAGGACGACGTCGACCACATGGCCGACGTCGGACCCGTCGGCTCCGACCAGAGGCAGGCGAGTGATGCGGGAGACGTAGATGACGCGCTCGGACATGGGTCTGGAAGGGTACGTACCCGATTCGAGGCGCGGGTCGCGATAGTCTTGACGGCGATCATCGACCGATGACCAGCTCGATAGTGCATCTGTCGTCGGTGGCGGGGAGCTCGCTGCTCGACTCCGACGGCGGACGCCTGGGACGCATTCAGGACGTGATCGCCAGGCTCGACGGGAGCGAAGCGCTGCCACCGGTCGCGGGCCTCAAGGTCCGGATCGGCGGACGCGACATGTTCGTGCCCAGCGCCCGGATCGCCGAGCTCGGTCCCGACGCGGTGCGGGTCGCGACGACCAAGCTCGACCTGGCGCAGTTCGAGAGCCGTCCCGGCGAGGTGCTGCTGCGCCGAGACCTCCTCAACCGCAGCCTGATCCACATCGGCTCGGCACGATTGGTCACCGCCCACGAGGTGGAGCTGGCCTGCGAGGACGGGACGTGGCGGGTGGCCGGGATCGATACGAGTCTGCGCCCGCGCCTGTGGCGTCTCGTACCTCGCCGTCTGCGACCTCGTGACGCCGGGCAGCGCCAGTTCATCCCCTGGAACGAGCTGGAGCCGTTCGTCGGCCACGTTCCGACCTCGCGCCTGAAGCTGGCCTCTCGGCGGCTGCTGCGCCTGCACCCGGCCCAGATCGCCGATCTCGTCGAGGCCGCCTCGCACGAGCAGGGCGAGGAGATACTCGAGGCGGTGGGCCATGACAAGGAGCTGGAGGCCGACGTCTTCGAGGAGCTCGACGACGAGCACCAGGTCGAGTTCCTGCGCGACCGCTCCGACGAGGACGTGGCCGCCGTGCTCGGGCGCATGGCCCCAGACGACGCGGCCGATCTGCTGCTGGAGATCGATCAGGACCGGCGACTGCCGATCCTGAACCTGCTCCCGCCTGGGCCGCAGAGCAAGCTGCGAGCGCTGCTCGGCCACAATCCGGCCACCGCCGGCGGGCTGATGAACCCTGATTTCGTCTCCGTCGCGGTGGAGGACACCGTGGATGAGGCGCTGGCCCGCGTGCGCAGCAGCGAGCTTGGGCCCCAGGAGCTCGCGGCGATCTGTGCGCTCGACGCCGACGGGCGACTGGCCGGCCTGGTCCTCCTCGGCGAGCTCGTCAAGGCCCCTCCGGGCTCCCGCGTCGCCGAGCTGATCGAGACCACGATTCCGCGTGTCACCGCCGAGGCCGACCTCCCCGATGTGGCCCTGGTCATGACCGACTACAACCTCGTGGCGATGCCGGTCGTCGACGCTGACGGACGGCCCTCCGGGATGATCGGCGTCGATGACGTGCTCGAGCTGCTGTTGCCCGAGGAGTGGCGCCGCCGGGCTGGAGCGATACGCCGGTAGTGCGGTAACGGTGCACTACGATTTGCGCGATGGGTGATCAGACCACATATCAGGACAGCGAACCCCCGCGAAGTCCCTTCGCGACTGCCGTCGTGATCGCCGTCTCCAGCGCTCCGTAGCCGCGCGAGACGACCTCCCGGCGGAGTCGCCGTACGCCGGAAAGGAGGTCGAGCCGTGAGCGCCAAGCCGCCGTCGTCACCCGGGCGTCAGCGAGCCGTGCTCGACTCCGCCCACGTCGGCGACATCCAGGGCGCGTTCGGGACGCTCGGCGAGCACGCGGTGGCCGGAGGCAGCCTGCGGTTGCGGACCCTGGCCCTGCTGGCGATCATCGGCCCGGGCCTGATCGTGATGGTCGGCGACAACGACGCCGGCGGCGTGGCCACCTACTCTCAGGCCGGCCAGAACTACGGGACCAGCCTGATGTGGGTGCTGCTGCTGCTGATCCCCGTCCTGGTCGTCAACCAGGAGATGGTGGTCCGGCTCGGCGCCGTGACGGGCGTGGGGCACGCCAGATTGATCATCGAGCGGTTCGGCAAGTTCTGGGGGGCGTTCTCGGTCGGTGACCTCTTCGTCCTCAACTTCCTGACGATCGTCACCGAGTTCATCGGGGTCAGCCTCTCGCTCGGCTACTTCGGCGTCTCGAAGTTCGTCGCCGTCCCGCTCGCTGCCGCGGGGTTGATCGCAATCACGGCGACCGGCAGCTTCCGCCTCTGGGAGCGCTCGATGTTCGTGTTCGTGTTCGCGAACTTCCTCGTGATCCCGCTGCTCGTGCTCTCGCACCCGCGGCTGGGCCAGGTCGCCCACGATTTCGTCGTCCCGGGGATCCTGGGAGGCGCCAGCTCGACCTCGGTCCTGCTCATCATCGGGCTGGTCGGGACGACCGTGGCCCCCTGGCAGCTGTTCTTCCAGCAGTCGAACGTCATCGACAAGCGCATCACGCCTCGCTGGATCAACTACGAGCGACTCGACACCTGGATCGGGGCGGTCGTCGTCGTGGTCGGTGCGGCCGCGTTGATCGCGGTCTCCGCCTTCGCCTTCCGGGGGACGCACTACTTCGGGCACTTCACCAACGCCGGCGCGACCGCCTCGGGCCTGTCTCATGTGCTCGGCTCGGCGGCCGGGACGCTGTTCGCCGTGGTACTGCTGAACGCCTCCTTGATCGGAGCCGGCGCTCTGACGCTGTCGACGAGCTACGCCTTCGGCGACGTGTTCGGAACCAAGAGCTCTCTGCACCGCAGCTTCTCCGACGCCAAGACGTTCTACGCCATCTTCGCAGTGCTGATTGCCGGCGCCGCGGCAATCGTGCTGATCCCCGGCGCGCCGCTCGGGGTCATCACGCTGGCCGTCCAGGCCCTGGCCGGCGTTCTGCTGCCGTCCGCGAGCGTGTTCCTGCTCCTGCTGTGCAACGACCGCGAGGTGCTTGGACCTTGGTGCAACGCGCTGTGGCTGAACGCGTTGGCCAGCGTGATCATCGCAATCCTGGTCCTGCTGTCGCTGATCCTGATGGCGACGACGCTGTTCCCGAAGATCAACGTTGCCGCGGTCTCGCTTGGAGGTGGAGGGGTGCTCGCCGTCGGTCTGGCCGGGTTCGGGCTCGCCACGCTGCGCTCCAGGCGCGGGGCCGCCCGGGTCACCGTGATCGAATCGGCTCCGAATGTGCCGCGGAAGGATTGGACGATGCCCCCGCTCGCGCTGCTGGGCCGGCCGGAATGGTCGACCGGCCGGAAGGTCGCGATGCTCAGCCTGCGCTCCTACCTGGTGGTGTCGGTCGTGCTCCTGATCGTCAAGGCGATTGAGCTCGGCGGAGGCTGACGCCGACCGGTCCCGCGGTCACACTTCGGCAGTGCCGCCGACCGTTTTCGCCACTTCGACGCCTCTGCATCCCGATCAGCTGACGGTCGCGCCGGTCCGATATCCCCTCCCATCCCGGCTGCAGCGCACGCTCACGTTCGAGGGCGCCAAGGCGACGAAAGGCGGGGAGTCGCTGGGATTGCATACCGTCGGCGATCTGATCGAGCACCTGCCTCGGAACCGGCGTGAGGCCCGGGCGCTGGCTGAGCTCGTGCCGGGGGAGACGGCCACCGTCGTCGTACACGTGAAGTCGATCACCGCCCGCCCGGTTCGCCGGCGAGGCATGAAGCCCCGCGTCGAGGCGGTGGTGGCCGACGACACCGGCTCTGAGCGGGTGAGCTTCTTCCAGCAGCCGTGGCTGGTCGACCGCTACCCGCCGGGTACGCGCGTGATGCTGCACGTCCGCGTGGATCAGCGCGGGCGGGTATCGGTGCAGGGCCATGCGCCGACCGCCGATGCGCTCACCGGCGTGAGCGCAGTGGCTCACTACCCGGCCACGGAGGGGCTGTCCTCGACCCAGATCCTCGCGCTCGTGCGCCGGTACGCGCTCGCCTTCGACGACGTGCTGGAGCCGCTGCCCAGCGGGCTGCGCATGCGGGAGAAGCTCGCGGACCGGCCAGGTGCGCTGCGAGCGGCCCACTTCCCGACCGCCGAGTCCGATCAGGAGGAAGGGCGCCGTCGCCTCGCCTTCGAGGAGCTGCTGCTGGCGCAGCTGGCGCTGCTGCGACGACGGCGCGGCCAAAGCCACAGCGCGGCCGCGCCGCGAATCGATGGGCCGCGTGAGCTCACGGCCCGATGGCTGGCCGACGGGTTGCCGTTCGGGTTGACGGGCGACCAGTCCGAGGCGCTGCGGGCGATCGATGAGGACCTGGCGCGGGACGAGCCGATGCAGCGCCTGCTGATGGGGGAGGTCGGGTCGGGCAAAACCGTGGTCGCGCTGTACGCGATGCTGCGGGCGGTCGAGCATGGGTTGCAGGCGGCCATGATGGCGCCGACCGAGACGCTCGCCGAGCAACACTTCGGGACGCTGCAATCGTTGCTGGGGGCCGAGCCGATCCGGGCGGGGCTGCTGACCGGATCGACGCCGGCGGGCCGGCG
>Ga0335074_10010169_pt1 | contig 13149 bp, 12 predicted proteins | sample Lox_Sample_23_FD_206715 | JGI IMG/M metagenome (GOLD analysis project Ga0335074, IMG submission 206715) | Soil microbial communities from Loxahatchee National Wildlife Refuge, Florida, United States - Lox_Sample_2.3 | ecosystem: Environmental > Terrestrial > Soil > Wetlands | place: USA...
CCCTTCGCCGAGCCCGTCACCAAGCCCGGCTAAGCAGTCCGGCGGCTCGGGCGCCTGCGTCGACGTGCTCGGCCTCACGGTCTGCCTGTAGCTGAGGCAGGCCCCGTCAGGCGTCAGCCTCGCCGTCGGTCAGGGTCTCGATCGGCTTCACCCCGGCTGCGCCGCGGCGCAGCCGCCAGAGGAGAACGGCCACGTACCAGAGCAGCGCCAGGCCAAAGCCGTAGCCGACGACCTTGTCGGCGGCGTGGAACGGCGCGGGCACGGCGAGCACGAACATGATCAGCACGCTGTACACGAGCACGAAGCCGATGACCGGCCAGGCCCAGCGGCCCAGTGAGAACACGCCCGGGATGCTGTCCAGGGCGCGCCGCTTGACCGCGTAGGCCAGCGTGATCAGGAAGTAGATGATGTACGGGATGATCGCGGTCGCCCCGACCAGCGTGGCGAACGCGCTCGGGGACTTGTACCCGTAGATCATGACGCCGACGTCGACGACCGCGAGCACCAGCAGCGCGATGATCGGCGTCTGGGTGCGCGCGTTGACCTTACGCAGGGTCCCTGAGAACGGCAGCATGTTGTCCCGCGACATCGAGTAGGCCAGCCGGGCCTGGGCGCCGGCGCCGACCACCAGGATCGCGAACATCGAGAAGATGACGAACGCGACGAACACCTTCACCAGCCAGGACGGCAGCCAGTAGCCGGCGATCGTCAGCAGCGGCAGTGGCGACGCCTCCACGGTCTTCAGGTTGGGGATCGCCACCGTGAAGCCGATCAGCGCGATCATGCCGAGGATCGCCGAGCCCGCCACGGCCCAGATCACCCCGCGCGGCACGCTGCGGCGGGGGTTGACCGCGTCCTCGGACATGTCGGCGGCGAGCTCGAACCCGACCAGCGTGAACGCGCCGATGAGGCCGGCCAGCGCGAACGCGTAGATCGTCGGGTTGTGGTACACCGACGTGGTGTTGCCGAGGATGCCGAAGCCGTACGGCGACGGCTTGGACTTCACGCCCCACAGCACGAACAGCAGCACCCCGAACACCACGGTGCCGATGATCTCGGTGAACACCGCGACGTTGTTGACCCGCGCGGCGACCTGGATGCTGATGATGTTGATCACCACCGGCAGCAGCATCAGGATGATCGCCACCGTGAGTACCAGCTGCGGGCTCGGCGTGGTGTCGTTGAACTCGCTGAGCAGCAGCGGTGCCGCGACGCCGAGCATGATGGCGCCGCCGCCGACCGCCATGTACAGCAGGCCGGCGAAACCGACGAACCACCCGTAGGTGGAGTTCACCAGGCGCGCGCTCCACTGGTAGGCGTACCCGGCCAGCGGGATGCGCGTGCCGAGCTCCGCCACGACCAGCGCGATCATCAGGTTGCCGACCCCGACGATCGGCCACGTCCAGATCGACGCCGGCCCCCAGTACGCGAGGCCGAACCCGTAGTTGAGGAAGATGCCGGTCGTGATCGAGATGATCGAGAACGCGATCGCGAACATCGAGAAGAAGCGGAGCGATCGCCGGAGTTCCGGCTTGTAGCCGGCTCGCTCGAGGATCGCCTCCTCCGAGTCCGCCGAGACGGCCACGGCGGTGTGCGGCGTGCCGCTGGGGGCTGAGCCGACTGGTTCACCCGCTGGACTGGACATGCGAACCCCTCCAGGTTTAGGGCCTGTCTGCGCGCTGACGTGCCTCGCCATACCTTCGGCGCCGTATCTCGGCCGTCACCTCGGCGAGCTCGGCGTCGGTGAGGATCCGTGGCTCCCCGCGTGAGCACGCCAGCCGGTGCACCTGCGCCAGCCACTCCAGCAGCAGCGCCCGGTCGTAGGCCTCGCCGAGGCTGCCGCCGTAGCTGATCGCCCCGTGGTTCTGCAGGATCGCGGCGCTGCGGCCGTCCAGCGCCTCCGTTGCCGCCCGGGCCAGGCCTTCAGAGCCGAACCTGGTGTACCGGGCCACCCGCACCGGCCCGCCGAGCCCGGTGATCGCGTAGTGGATGGCCGGCAGCTCGTCGCAGACCGCGGACAGCGCGATGACCTCCGGCGAGTGCGTGTGCACCACGGCCCCCGCCAGCGTCGCGGCGTACACGGCCAGGTGCATCGGCGTCTCCGATGAGGGCTCGCCCCCGCCGCCGCGCTGGGTCCCGTCCATGCCGATCACACAGATGTCGCCGGGGTCCATGTCCCGGTACGGAATGCCGGACGGGGAGATCAGCACCTCGTCGCCAGCGCGCACGCTGATGTTGCCCGCGCTGCCGATGGCCAGCCCGTCGTCGAGCAGGCGGTTGCAATATCTGACGAGCCGCTCGCGGTGCCCGTCATGATCGTCGCGATACACTACCCCGGATGGTAGACGGACGTCCGGTAAAAAAACAGCACCTGTGACCTGCGAAAGACAGCACCTGAAAACCTGCGAGCAGAATTGCCGAAGATCGTCGACTGGGATGCCAGACGGGACGAGATCCTCAGCGCCACCTGGCGGGTGATCGCGCGTGACGGGCTCGCCAAGGCCACGATCAGGGCCATCGCCCGCGAGGCGAGCTGCTCCCCCGGGATCCTGGCCCACTATTTCGACGACAAAGCGGACATCCTAGGTTCCGCCCTGCTGATGTCGCACAAAAGGGTCGCGGCGCGCATGGACGCGGGAACCGCCGGGCTCAGCGGGCTCGACGCGCTCAGGGTGGTCATGCTCGAGGCGCTCCCCCTGGACGAGCGGCGGGACCTCGAGGCGCAGATCGAGATCAGCTTCTGGGGGCGAGCTCTCGGTACTGCGGAACTACGCGAGCTGCAGCACACCGAGTTCGACCACCTGTGCGACCGCTTGCACCGTCACCTCAAGGAGGCGCGCGACCGCGGCGAGCTCGCCGGCTCGGTCGACCTCGGCCTGGCCACGCACCAGCTTGTCGTGCTCATCGACGGCCTGAGCGCCGAGCGCGTGCTGTACCCGGGGCGGGTGACGCCGCAGCGCCAGGTGGAGATGCTCGAGACACTGCTCGAGAGCTTCCGGCGGCCCGGTTAACCCGGCTCGCAAAGGCAAACCGGCCCCGGTTCGGACGCCGCCAGGCTGGGTACCGCACCGACTGATGTCCGCTGTCGGGGGAGGTCATCAGCCAGCCGGGTCGCGTCCCGGTCTGGTACCCCTGACCTGGCTGGCCGCGCTCGGTATCGGCAGCTCGATCCTGATCATGATCGCGACGTCCGCCGCCCGGTACAGCGCGTCGGTCCCGCTCATTCCCCGCCCCGCCGGGCCGCTGCCGGTGGAGCTCCCGGTGCGGCTGCCGGACGCCGTGGCGACACTCGGGCTGTGGGCGGCGGCCGTCCTGGGTGGCGGCGGGGTGATCGCCGGGCTCGCCGCCGTATCCCGCGGCGCACGGTACCCGGCCTGGCTGCTGATGGGGACCGCGCTCGTCGCGATCGCGGCGCTGACCGCGCTTCCCCCCGCGGGGTCCACCGACACCGTGAGCTACGCCACGTACGGGCGGATGGCGCTGCTCGGCCACAACCCGTACGTGATGACGCCGGAGCAGCTCAAGCACACCGGCGACCCCGTCGGCCAGCTGGCGAACCTGATCTGGCGCAGGCACCCGTCGCTGTACGGCCCGCTGGCCACCGCCGAGCAGTGGGCGGCCGCCAAGCTCGGCGGCACGTCCGCGATCCGCATCGTGGCCTGGCTCAAGCTGTGGAACGCGATCGCGTTCGCCGCCGTGATGCTGGTCCTGGACCGGCTGCTGCGCGGCGACCCGGCCCGCCGGGCCCGGGCGCACCTGCTCTGGTCGGTGAACCCGCTGATGCTGTGGGGGCTGGTCGCGGCCGGCCACCTCGACGTGCTCGCGGCAGCCGCGGCCCTGCTCGGGCTCACCGCGCTGCGCGCCCGCGGGACCACCATCCGCCCGGCCGCCGCGCTGGCCGCCGGGATGCTGGTCGGCGTGGCCGCCGACTTCATGCTGACCTACCTGCTGCTCGGCCTCGCGGTCGCCTGGGCGCTGCGCAGGTCGGTGGCGGGGCTCGCCGCGGCGCTGGCCGGGATGTGCGCCACGCTGCTGCCCGCCTACGCGCTGATCGGCACGGCCATCTTCCGCTCGCTGGCCAAGCGCCAGGGCAAGGTCAGCGCCGACACCTTCTACCAGCTGATCTCCGCCGCGTACCGGCACACGCTGCCGCACAGCGTCTCGCTGCTGATCGGGCTCGCCTTCGTCGGCCTGGCGCTGCTGCTGCTGTGGCGGATGCCCGACGCTCCGGCCGGCCTGCCCGCGATCATGCCGGCCCTGGCGATCGGCCTCGCCTGGCTGTTCATCTGGTACTACCAGCTGCCCTGGTACGACACGATGGCCATCGGCGTGCTCGCCATCTATCCGGCCTCCCGGCTCGACTGGGTGGTGACCGGGCAGCTGACAGCGGCCACGGTGGCGCTGATGCCCGGCGCCACCGCGACACTCCACCCGCACTGGGTGGCCAGGCTCGACTACCTCGTCGCGTTCCGGCTGATGCCGGCGGTCCTGTTTCTCGCCCTGGTCGCGCTCGTCTGGCTGTGCCTGTCCCGGGCCTGGGGTATCGCAGCGCAGCCTGCGCTCCGCAGCCCCGATCTGCCCGCGCTGGAACGCGCCGCGGCCCCGGACCGGTTAATGCCCCGGCCGGTCCGGCAGGCGGCATAACCGGGCCGGTAAAACCTGGCCAGCGGCCACTATTCGGGTACTGTGTTGCCAGTCATCCTTGATCGGGCAAGAGCCAGCGGACCTGGCGTAGTTCCGCCATAACGGCGCTGCGACCGGAAAGTGACGAGCAGGCAACGTGAGTTCCGCAACCGCCGCTGCCACCGGCACCGGCTCGTCCCGTCCGCAGCAGCCCGCAGCCCCATCGAAGGCCAGCCTGGCCGGCCCCCTCGCCTGGGCATCGGCGATCGGCATCGGCGCCTCGATCCTGATCATGATGGTGGCCTCGGTGTCGCACAGCAGCCCGGCGGTGCCGGTGATGCCCTGGCCGCCCGGGTGGCCGCCGCTGGAGACCGCGTGGCACCTTCCGGTGGCGGCGGCGTACGCGGCGCTGTGGGCGGCGGCGGTGCTGGGCGGCGGCGGCGTTCTCGCCGGGCTGCTCGCCGTGTCCCGCGGCGCCCGCATTCCCGCCTGGCTGCTGCTCGCCGCCGCGGTCATCGCGGTCGTGATCTTCGCGATGCTCCCGCCGGCCGGGTCGACCGACACCGTCAACTACGCGACGTTCGGCCGGATCGCCGTGCTCGGCCACAACCCGTACGTGATGACCCCGAACCAGCTGCGCGCCAGCGGGGATCCCATCGGCCAGCTGGCGTTCCAGCTCTGGCGCACCCACGGCTCCCTGTACGGCCCGCTGGCCACCGTGGAGCAGCACGCCGCGGCCGCGCTCGGCGGGGTATCCGCCGCGCGGATCGTCTTCTGGCTGAAGCTGTGGAACGCGATCGTGTTCCTCGGCGTCGCGCTCGCCCTGGACCGGATGCTGCGCTCCGACCCGGCCCGCAGGACCCGGGCGCATCTGCTCTGGTCGGTCAACCCGCTGGTGCTCTGGGGGCTGGTGGCAGCCGGGCACCTGGACGTGTTCGCCGCGGCGGCGTGCTTCTTCGGCCTGATCCTGGTGCGGCCTCGCCGGGACGGTGATCAGCCAGGCCAGGCGCTGCTCACAGCGGCGGCCGCCGGCCTCCTCGTCGGGGTCGGCGTGGATTTCATGCTCACGTACCTGCTGCTCGCCGCGGCGCTGGCCTGGACGCTGCTGCGGCGGCCCGCGGCGCTGCTCGCCGCGGCCGCGGGCTTCGCGGTGGCGTTCGTGCCCGCCTACCTGTGGGCGGGCAGGCCGCTGCTGAACACGCTGCTGTGGCGCCGGGGCAAGCCCTCCGCCGACAACTTCTACCAGCTCTTCGACACGATGTACCGGCACACGCTGCCGCCGGGCCCCGACATGGTGGTGGTGGCCGCGTTCGTGGCGTTCGCGCTGCTGATGCTGTGGCGGCTGCCCGACGCGGCGGGTGATCTGCCCGCCATCCAGCCGGCCCTGGCGATCGCCATCCCCTGGCTGTTCATCTGGTACTACCAGCTGCCCTGGTACGACACGATGATCATCGCGCTGCTCGCGCTGTACCCGGCCTCGCGGCTGGACTACGTGGTGGTCGTGCAGATGATGGCGGGCACGTTCGCGCTGATCCCGGGCAGCCCGCTGCAGCCGCCGCTCGGATGGGCACGGACGTTCACGAACGAGACCTTGTCCGCCGGCGTGCCGGTGGTGCTGCTCGCCGCCGCGGTGGCGGTGGTCGCGCTGTGCGTGTTCAACGCGTGGAACGTGGGTCTGCCAGTAACACATCGAGAGGGGAGAACGGGTTGACGTCGTTCGACATCGCATCTGTGCGGGCAAGGTTCTCATCGCTGCGTGACGACGACTTCGTATACCTAGACGCCCCCGGCGGCACCCAGACGCCCGACGAGATCGCCGCCGCGATCGCCCGCTGCTACCGCGAGGCCAGCGGCAACATCGGCTTCCCATACGCGGCCAGCCAGCGCATCGCCGCCCTGGTCGACGACGCGCGCGCGGCCACGGCGCGCTTCCTGGGCTGCGACGGCGATGAGCTCGTCTTCGGCGGCAGCATGACCTCGCTCAACTTCGTGCTGACCCGCACGCTCGGCCGCAACCTGCAGCGCGGCGACGAGATCCTCGTGACCCGGCTGGACCACGACGCCAACATCGCGCCCTGGCTGGACCTCGCCGACGACATCGGGCTGACCGTCCGCAGCGTCGACGTGAACGCCGACACCACCCTGGACCTGTCCGACCTCGAGCGCCAGCTCGGGCCGCGCACCAAGGTGGTCTCCTTCCCGCTCGCGTCGAACGCGGTCGGCACCACGGTCGACGCCCGCGCCGTGTCCGACCTGGCCCACCAGGCCGGCGCGCTGGCGTGGATCGACGCGGTGCAGTACGCGCCGCACGAGACGATCGACGTCCGGGCCATCGGCGCCGACGTGCTGCTCTGCTCGGCCTACAAGTTCTGCGGCCCGCACCTGGGCATCGCGTACGGCCGGCGCGAGGTGCTCGAGTCGTGGCGGCCCTACAAGGCCCGGCCGGCGCCGATGCAGCCGGTCGGGCACCGGTTCGAGACCGGCACCATGCAGTACGAGCTGCTGGCCGCGCTCGTGGCGGCGCTCGACTACATCGACAGCATCGGCGGCACGGCCGCCCTCGCCGCCTGGGAGCGCCAGCTCGGCGAGCGGCTGCTGGCAGGCCTGCCCCCGGAGGCGCGGCTGTACGGGCTGCCGACGATGGACGGCCGGGTGCCGACGTTCCTGATCAACTTCCCCGGGGTGTCGTCGGCCGGGCTGTCCGTGGCGCTGGCGGACCGCGGCTTCGGCGTGTGGAGCGCGGACAACTACTACGCTCCCGGGCTGTACGAGCGGGTCGACTGGGGCGAGGCGCTGCGCATCGGCCTCGCGCACTACAACACGCTGGACGAGATCGACCGCTTCAACGAGACGCTCGCGTCGCTGGTGGCCGAGCGGGCCGCTTTGCACCCGTCGGGCACCTGACCGTGGGCTCCGCCCTGGCCGCGCTGGTCCGGCGGCACATCGTCCTGGCACCGGGATCGCCGCTGCGCGGGCTGGCCGGGGCGGGGGGCGAGCTGTGGTTCATGATCGCCGGAAGCGGCCGGCTGGACGCGGGCGCGCTGCACGGCGCGGCGGTGCGCGCGGACACCGGGTGCTGGATACCGCCCGGCGCCGAGTACCGGCTCGAAGCGGGTGAGCGGATCCGGCTCGACGCGGTGGCGCTGCCCGCCGCCACCGGGCCCGCCGCTGCCGGGTCTGGCGACGCGGACGGCCCGCTGCTGTCCGAGCTCGCTGCGTGCGAGGTGGAGCGGACCGGTGACCGCAGGTTCCGCGTGCTGCTCGGCCCGGGCCGCGGCTGCGAGGCTGCGACGCAGTTCGTCGGCGAGATACCGCCGGGCCGGGCGCCCGAGCACAGTCACCCCTACGACGAGGTCGTGCTCGTCCTGCGCGGCGAGGGCGTGGCGCACGCGGGGGGCAGCGACCGGGCGCTCTGTCCGGGCACCAGCGTGCACCTGCCACGCGGGCTGCCGCACTGCCTGGAGAACACCGGGCGGCAGACGCTGACCGTTCTTGGGGTGTTCCACCCGGGCGGCAGCCCGGCGGCGAAGAACGCGGGAACCCCATGAGGGTCGTCGACCTGACCCAGCCCATGACCAACGGGATGCCGGTCATGGAGGGTATCACCCCGCCGGCCTTCCACGACCTCGCCGACGTGGCCACCGACGGCTACGCGATGTCGCAGTACACGTTCGTCAACCACACCGGCACCCACGTCGACGCGCCTGCTCACCAGATCGCCGGCGGGGCCACGCTCGACGACATTCCGCTGGACCGCCTGGTGACCGACGCGCTGACGATCGACCTGACCTCCCGCGAGCCGGGCCCGGTCGGGCTTGGCGTGCTCGGCCGTTTCCTGCCCGAGGTGCGGCGCGGCGACATCGTCCTGCTGCGCTCGGGCAACGCGGCGAACTGGGGCACCGAGGCCTACTGGCACGGCTGGTGCTATCCGGACGCCGCCGCCGCGGCCGCGCTCGTGGATGCCGGGGTCTCCGGCGTCGGCTTCGACGGCCCCTCCGCCGACCCGGTCGACAGCGTCGACTACGAACTGCACCACGTCTGGCTGTCCGCTGGCGCGATCATCCTCGAGAACCTCGCCGCCATGGATCAGCTGCCTGCCCGCTGCCGCATCGTCGTCGCGCCGCTGAAGGTGAGCGGCGCGAACGGCGGGCCCGCGCGGGTGCTCGCTCTGGTCGAGGACTGAACGAGGAAGGATCACGGGCCATGGCGAAGAGCCCGTCATCTGGGTCTGTAGGCGAACTGCGCCACGGCGTGCTCGGCAGCGCCGACGCCATCGCCCAGTCGCTGGCGCTGCTGGCGCTCACGTTCGCGGTATCGGCGGCGCCCGCCTCGGCGGCCGCGACCGCGGGCGCGGCCGTGCCCCTGGCGTTCGTGATCGCGGGGGTGGGCAGCCTGTGCCTGGCCTCGGTGATCGTGCGCTTCACCCGGCGCATCGCGCACGCCGGCGGCCTGTACGCGTACACGGTCCGCGGCCTCGGGCCCCGGATCGGGTTCCTGGCCGGCTGGATGTACGCGGCCGCGTTCGCGATCGGCATCTCGTTCGTGCTGATCATCTCGGCGGACTTCCTGTCCGCCGTGCTCACCGCCAACACCAGCGTGCATCTCGGCTGGTTCCCGCTGTACTGCATCGAGCTCGCGCTGATCCTGGTGATCGCGCTGGCCGACATCCGGGTGTCGACGCGGGTGCAGCTCGTGTTCGCCGTGATCGGCGTGGTCACGATCCTCGCGCTGTCCCTGGCCATCGTGGCCAAGGGCGGGGCACAGGGGCTGACCTGGCGCCCCTTCGACCCCGGCCTGGCGCCGAGCACGCACGGGCTGTTCCTGGCCGTGATCCTCGCGTTCACCGGGTTCATCGGGTTCGAGGCCGCGGCCGTGCTCGGTGAGGAGGCCGCCGAGCCGAAGCGGGTCATCCCGCGGGCGATTCTCGGCACGGTGATCGCGGCGACCGTCTACTTCGTGTTCGTCACCTGGGCCCAGGCGGTCGGCTACGGCGTCTCCGGTGCCGGGCGGTGGGCCGCCGACCCGACGGCCCTGGCCACCCTGTCCGACCGGTACGTCGGGCACTGGTTCAGCACGCTGGTCGACATCGTGGTGGTCGTGGACAGCTTCGTGGCGGCGCTGGCCGGGGTGCACCTGACCGCACGGACCCTGTTCGCGATGGGCAGGGACCGCGGCATCCCCCGGGTGTTCGCCGCGGTGACGCCAAGGTTCCACAGCCCTTATATCGGCGTAACGGTGTCGGTCGCGCTGACGTTAGTGCTCGGGGCGACCCTCGGCCGCCACTACGGCGTCCTGCTCTACTTCGCGCTGATGGCGACGACCGGGTCGATCGGCATCCTGCTGGTCTACGTCCTGGTCGCGATCGCGGGCATGGTGTTCTTCTGGAAGGCCCGGCGGCAGCCCGGCGCGTCCTACAACTGGTTCCTCGACGTCGTGGCGCCGCTTGTTGCGGTCGCTGTGTGCGGGTACACGATCTACGCGTCGATCTGGCCGCGCCCGCCCGCGCCGATCAGCTACTCGCTGTGGATCGCGCTCGGCCTGCTGGCTGCGGGGCTGATCATCGTCGCGGTCCTCGTCGTCACCCGCCCGGACCGGGTGCGCTCCTTCGGCCGGGCCTTCGAGACCAGCGGTCATTCCTAGGGTCATACTCGCCTGGTGGCCACGCAACGCCAGCGCACGTCGTTCGACGTGACCGCTGAACCCATGAAGGTGCAGCTGGAGACGTTCCTCGACGAGCACCGGGCCGCGCTGCGCGGCTGCCTGAATGACCTGACCGAGGAGCAGGCCCGGCGCCACCTCGTCCCGTCCCCGACGACCCTGCTTGGCCTGGTCAAGCACGCGACCTTCGCGGAGAAGGTGTGGTTCGGAGGGGCCCTCACCGACCATAAGCGGCAGGAGATGGGGCTGCCGCCGCGCGCGGCCGATGCGTTCATCCTCGGCGAGGAGGACACGATCGAGTCGGTCCGCCGCGCCCACGACGAGGCGTGCGCGGCGTCCCGCCGGGCCACGGCAGGCCTGGGCCTGGATGACGTGGTGCACGGGCACCGCTTCGGACCGCTCCCGATGCGCTGGATCTACCTGCACGCCCTGCGCGAGTTCGCGCAGCACTGCGGGCACGCGGACATCCTGCGGGAGCAGATCCTGGCCGCGGGCTAGCTCGGCCGTGCAGCGCGGTGAACCCCTAGGGTGAAGGTTCATGGCCGGGTACCCGCAGCTGCTGCACACCGTTCTCGACACCACCGACGTCCGCGAGCTCGCCGAGTTCTACCGTGAGCTGCTGGGCCTGCAGTACCGCCCCGGCGACGAGCCACCGGCGGACGGGACGGCCGAGGATCCCGACTGGCTGGTGCTGACGGACGCCGAGGGAGTGCGCAAACTGGCCTTCCAGTACGCCGATTCCGTCACGCGGACCACGTGGCCCTCGCCCGAGGTCCCGATGCAGCTGCACCTCGACTTCACCGTCCCGGACGTGGCCGAGCTGGAACGGCAGCGCCAGCGGGCGGAGGCCCTCGGCGCCGAGCTCATCTTCGACCGGACCGACGACCCCGAGGAGCCCCTGTACACGTTCGCCGACCTCGCCGGGCACCCGTTCTGCATCTTCGTCGCCTGACGCTGAGCGGGGATTTATCCGGTCGCCGCGGCCCGGGCGGTCAGTTACCCTCGGGGCGTGCTTCCGACCGCGCATCTGCTGGCATTTGCCCTGCTGTCCTTCGCGCTGATCATCGTGCCGGGCCCGAACGTGCTGTTCGTGGTCAGCCGGTCGCTGCAGCTCGGCCGGGCAGCGGGGGTCTGCACCGCGCTCGGCGGCCAGATTGGCGTGTACGGACAGGTGGCCGGCGTCGCGTTCGGCATCGGCGCGCTGGTCGAGCGGTCGGTGGCCGTGTTCACCGTGATCAAGCTGGCGGGCGCGGCGTACCTGATCTACCTGGGCGTGCAGGCGGTGCGGCACCGCCGTTCGCTGACCGAGGCGCTCGGCGCCACGGTCGAGCGCAAGACGCCGCTGCGGGTGCTGCGCGACGGCATCGTGGTCGGCCTGACCAACCCCAAGGTGATCGTGTTCTTCGCCGCCGTGCTGCCCCAGTTCGTCGACCGCGCCGCCGGCCACGTGCAGCTGCAGATGCTGATGCTCGGGGCGATCTTCATCGGCATCGCGGTGATCTCGGACGGCACCTGGGCGGTGGCCGCGGGCACCGCCCGCGCGTGGCTGGCCCGCTCCCCCCGGCGGCTCGAGCTGATCGGCGGCACCGGCGGCCTGGTGATGATCGGCATCGGCGCCAGCCTGGCCGTCACTGGCCGCAGGGACTGACCGTGGCCGGGCTGACCGTGGCCGGGCTGACCGTGGCCGGGCTGCCCGGGCAGCGCACGTAGGTGACCGTCATCGGGTTCTTCAGCGCGTCGATGACGGGCTCGGAGATCAGCGGGCTCGGCGCGCTGTAGTGCACGCCGGGTGCGGGGTTGCTGCCGGGGCCACCCGGGTTGTACAGCGGCTTGTAGCGGCCCGTCGACGGGATCTGCACGGTGGTGATCCGCCGGGCCGCGGCGATGCTGCCGTCCAGGATGATGTCGATGTAGTTGTTCCTTAGTTCCGTATAGCAGCCGTCATACGTAGCCTGCTTCACGCCGAGATCAGCCAGCCCGACGACCCGCAGCGGGTGCCCGTCGATGTAGTACGTCTTGCCGGCCTTGACGAGCGCGACCTTCCGGCCCGACGAGGTCGTCGCGACGACCCGGAAGTACGTGTCGTACTCGGTCGGCAGCAGCGGCGTCACGCCGTTCGGTGTCATGCCGCCCGAGGTGTACATCCGCAGCCGGAACTTCGCCTGCTTGCCGTAGAGGCTGATCCCGTCGTTGGGCAGGTTCTGCGGGAAGATCTTCGGCGCGGTGTTGCCCAGGGCCGACATCTTGCTGAGCTTCGCGGCCACCAGCGTGGGGCCGCCCCGGTAGGCCGGGGGCACGCCGGTCGCGGTGTACGGCGAGCCCGGGGACCTGACCGACATCCCGACCGCGCTGACGACCCGCTGTCCGGGCCCGACCAGCTCCAGCGTTGACGAGCCCTGGACGACCTGCACCGAGACCGGGTAGATCGCGCCCCGCTGGTTCGGCGGGATGCGGTTGCCGAAGTGCCCGAACAAGACGGCCACCGAGCGCTCGTTGTACAGGTAGTTCGGCCAGATCGACGTGACCTGGGGGGTGACGGACGTCCCGTTGTTCAGGGTGACCTTGAAGTCGTCGGCATCGAGCGTGCTCGGCAGTACCGGCCAGCTGAACTCGACCGGCAGCCCGTCGGAGTAGTAGACGTTCTGGCCGTAGTAGGCCCGCACGCCCTGCGGCGTCGACGCCGAGGTGTAGCTGGCCAGCGGGGGCGTCTGCCCGTTCGTGCAGCGCACGGTGTTCCAGGCGCCCCCGGCCAGCACCGCGAGCGTCTTGCTCAGCGGCACGTTGCTGGTGCTCAGGTTCGGCACCCCGACGATGTTGGTGAAGCCCAGCCCCGCGGCCATCATCTCGGGCTTGGCGGCCCAGATGTCG
>Ga0335074_10010170_pt1 | contig 13149 bp, 11 predicted proteins | sample Lox_Sample_23_FD_206715 | JGI IMG/M metagenome (GOLD analysis project Ga0335074, IMG submission 206715) | Soil microbial communities from Loxahatchee National Wildlife Refuge, Florida, United States - Lox_Sample_2.3 | ecosystem: Environmental > Terrestrial > Soil > Wetlands | place: USA...
GGTCGCGGGCAAGACCGCTGCCGACGTGGTGCTGATGGACATCCGGATGCCGGTGCTCGACGGCATCGAGGCGACGCGGCGGATCACCGCGGCGGGGCCGCCGCCGAGGGTTCTGATTCTGACAACGTTCGACCTCGACGAATACGTCTTCGGCGCGCTGCGTGCCGGCGCCAGCGGGTTCCTGCTCAAGGAACGGCCGCCCGAGGAACTACTGTCCGCCATCCGCGTCATCGCCGCCGGGGAAGCCCTGCTGGCGCCGAACATCACGCACCGGCTGATCGCGCATTTCACCAGGCAGCCGGACCCGCTGCGGCCCCCGCCGAAGGCTCTGGCCCAGCTGACGGCGCGCGAGCGCGAGGTTCTGGTGCTGATCGCGAACGGGCTTTCCAATACCGAGATCGCCGGCAGGCTGTCGATGAGCGTGCCCACCGCCAAGACTCACGTCAGCCGGATCCTGGCCAAGCTCGGCGCCAGGGACCGGGCGCAGCTCGTCGTGCTCGCCTACCAGGGCGGCCTGGTCAGCCCGGGCTGACCCGCTGACCGCAGCGTCGGCGCTGCCCGGGCGTCCTCCGCGCGGCCCGGATCGGTACATCCGGGGTTGCAGCTGGAGAGGCCGGCTACCGCCGGGACTGCACGGAAATCCGATCCGCCAGGCCGACGACACCGGCCAGGGCGATCGCCACCATGGAACGCGGCTGACGGCGATTCCGTGGAGGCGGGTATGCATGATCTCTTCGAGGGCCTGGCGCGGTTCGTGGTCAGGTTCCGGATACTGGTGGCCGTCTCGTGGCTGATGATCATCGCAGCGGCGATGCTGGCGCTGCCCAGTCTCGGGAGCCAGGCCAACAGCGATCCCAGCCTGTTCCTGTCCTCGAGCGCGCGCAGCGTTGAGGCCGCCACGCTCGGCTCGTCGCTGCTCGGCAAGCCGTCCACGAGCAGGATCACGATCGTCGCCGCGCGCCCCGGCGGCCCGCTGACCACCGCTGACCTGGCCGCTGTCGCCCGGGAGGCGCGGCTGGCCGAGCAGGTCAGGGGCGTCGTGGCGGTAAGGCAGGTGAAGGGGCTGGGGGCGGGCGGGAACGGCTCGATCTCCCCGGATGGCAAGGCCGTTCAGTTCTCGGTCCAGGTCGACGCCGCCGCCACAGACGTGACGGCGCTGCGCACGGTGGTGAAGGCCCTGCAGGCCACGTTCGCCAGCGCCGGGGCGCCGCCGGGCCTGCAGCTGCATCTGGCGGGCCAGGTCGCGACCAACGCCGCGAACAATGCCAGCGGGAACACGGCCACCGCCAAGATCGGCATCTACTCGATCCTGTTCATCCTCGTGCTGCTGCTGATCGTGCTGCGGTCCCCGGTCGCGGCGCTGGTCACGTTCGTGCCCAGCCTGATCGCTCTGCTCGTGTCGCAGCGCTTCATCGCCGGGCTCGGCGCCGCCGGGCTGCAGATCTCCTCGGTCACCCAGACCCTGCTGGTCGTGCTGATGCTCGGCGCGGGCACCGACTACGGCCTGTTCCTGGTGTACCGGTTCCGCGAGGAACTGAGCGCCGGTGCCGAACCGCGTGCCGCGGTGGTCGGCGCGCTTACCCGGGTCGGCGAATCGATCACCGCGTCCGCCGGCACCGTCATCGTCGCGCTGCTCACATTGCTGCTCGCCAGCTTCGGGCTCTACCACGACATGGCCGTGCCGCTCGCGGTTGGCGTCGCGGTGATGCTGCTGGCCGGGCTGACTCTGCTCCCCGCGCTGCTGGCGGTGTTCGCGGGCCTGATGTTCACGGCGCAGCGCGGTGACAGCCGCGCTCGGCCGGGCCTCATCGTGCCGGGCCGGTGGGGGCGGGTTTCCGCTGCGGCGGTGCGCCGCCCCGGCCTGGTCCTCGGGTGCGGGGTGCTGATCTTCGGCGCACTGGCGCTGGCCGTCGTCGGCTACCACACCGCCAGCCTGAATCGCTCGGCCACAGCCCCGGCGGGCTCGGACGCGGCCGCGGGAAACGCCATCCTGGCCGACTACTTCCCGCAGACAGCGGTCGACCCCGCGCACTTGATCCTCAGTTACGCCACGCCGGTCTGGCAGCATCCGGGCTCGCTGGCGGCAGCGCAGGCGAGCCTGCGAACCTCCGGGCTGTTCGCGGTGCTGACAGGGCCGCTCAACGGCGGAGGCGCGGCGCTGAGCCCGGCCGAGTACGCCGCGGCGCGCTCCGAGTTGGGTGGTGCCCGAGGCCTGCCGCTCGCGGAGCCGGCCGGCCTGGGGATGCCGCGCAGCGTTTACGACGCCTACCGGGCCTCCGCCCAGTACGTGAGCGCCGACGGCCGTACTGTCCAGTTCCTGGCCGCGCTGCGCGCGGGAAACCAGCAGAGCACGCGCGCGATGGATGCAACGCCCGCGGTCCGCGCCGCGGTACTGACCGCGGCGCGAAGGACCGGCGCGACCGCGAACGGGGTGGCGGGGCAGGCCGCCTCGCTCTACGACGTCAGCAAGACGGCGGGCAGTGACATGGTGCGGATCATCCCGGTCGCAGTCCTGGCGATCGCGGTGCTCCTCGGCCTGGTGCTGCGCAGCCTGGCGGCACCCGTCTACCTGGTGGTCAGCGTCGTGCTGTCGTACCTGGCCGCGCTGGGGGCCACGACGCTGCTCGTGGTCGACCTTGGCGGGCAAGACGGGCTGATCTTCGTCCTCCCGTTCCTGATGTTCGTTTTCCTGCTCGCGCTGGGAGAGGACTACAACATCCTGATCATGACCCGGATCCGGGAGGAATCGCGGGAGCTCCCGGTTCGCGAGGCAGTAACCCGCGCGATCGGCCGGACCGGCCCCACGGTCACCTCGGCTGGCCTGATCCTGGCCGGCACGTTCGGGGTGTTCGCCCTGGCCGGCGGTGGGGTCATGGGCGGCCAGCTCCGGTGGATCGGGCTGGCCCTCGCGCTCGGCGTCCTGCTGGACACGTTCGTGGTCCGGACGCTGCTGGTGCCGTCGGCCGCCGTGCTTCTGGGCCGCTGGAACTGGTGGCCGTCCCGGCTCGGCCGCAGCGAAAGTCACGTCGCGCCCGGCGTGCCTGCCCGGGCCAACTCAGCATGAGGAGCAGCATGTTTTTCGTATACCTCCGGCGCGAATTGCGCCGCCGCATCCGCCAGGCGATCTTCATCGCGCTCGGCCTGGCGCTGGGAATCGGACTGGTCATCACCGTGGTGGCCGCCTCGGACGGCGTGCAGAATTCCCAGGCCGCCGTGCTGCACGCGCTGTACGGGGTGGGGACCGACATCACCGTCACCGAGCCCCCGGCGCGAGGCTCGAGCGTCGGGACCACGTTCGGCTTCACCCAGGAAGTCAAGAACATCAGAACCGGGCTCGTCGCGCCGGGCACGAAGATCAGCATCAACACCCTCGCCACCGACCAGTACGGGATCATCAAGTCGGGCGTACTGGCCAGGGTAACCAGGCAGCCCGGGGTGACGGGCGCGGCCGGCGGGCTCGTGCTGAATGACGTCACGGTTACCGGGACGGTCCCGCAGATCAGCGTCGGCAGCGGGGCGGGCAGTTACAAGTCCAGCTTCACCTCCGGCACCTTCAACGTCGACGGGGTCGACCCGGCCGACACCGCGCTGGGCCCGCTGAGCTCCGGCAAGATCACCTCCGGCAGCACGCTGACGGCCGCCGAGGCGAACGCCGACGACGCCGTGGTCGGTTCCGGCTACGCGGCACAGAACAAGCTCGCCGCGGGCGGCACGATCGACGTGGGCGGCACAAACTTCAAGATCATCGGAGTGGTCACCACCCCGCAGAGCGGCGATCCGCCGGATGTGTACATTCCGCTGGCAAAGGCGCAGCAGATCGGGAAGAACGGGTCGAGCGCCCTGACCGGCGACGTCGACACCATCTACGTGACCGCCGCGAGCGCGGCCGACATCCCCGCGGTCCAGGCGGAGATCGGCAAGCTGCTGCCGTCGGCCACCGTCACCGACTCCAGCGACCTGGCCAGCGAGGTCACCGGATCGCTCAGCAGCGCCTCCAGCCTGGCGAGCAACCTCGGCCGGTGGCTGTCGGTCGCTGCGCTGGTCGCGGCGTTCGGCGTGGCGAGCCTGCTGACGATGACGGCGGTCGCGCGGCGGGTGCGCGAGTTCGGCACGCTGAAGGCGCTTGGCTGGCCGACCAGGCGCATCGTCGCCCAGGTGATCGGCGAGTCGCTCGCGATCGGCCTGGTGGGCGGGGCGGTGGGCGTGTGCCTGGGCTACGTCGGCACCGTCCTCATCGGCAAGCTGGCTCCCACGCTGTCGGCGACCGTCGGGCCGGCCAACCTCTCCTCGGTCACCGGTCCTGGCCAGGCGCTCGGCTCCGCGGCAAGCAGCACGCTGAAGGCGCTGAGCAGCGGCAGCCACACCGTGTCGGTGCAGCTCACTGCGCCGGTCACGGCCGGCCTGATCCTCATCGCCGTCGTGCTGGCCATCGGCGGCGGTCTCATCGCGGGCATGTTCGGCGGCTGGCGCGCGGCCCGAATGCGGCCCGCTGACGCGCTGGCCAGGGTCGAGTGAGGGAAGCAAATGTACAAGCTCTCGGGTGTCGTGAAGAAGTACCGCAAGGGCGGCGCGGTCATCACCGCGCTGCAGGGTGTTGACCTGGACATCGCCGACGGCGAGTGGCTGGCGATCAAGGGCCCGACCGGCCACGGCAAGTCGACGCTGCTGCAGATTCTCGGCGGCCTGGACCGGCCGACAGCGGGGACCGTCGATTTCGACGGCGTGAGCCTGGCATCCATGCCGGAGCGCCAGGTCACGAGGCTGCGGGCGCGCTCGTTCGGATTCATCTTCCAGACCTTCAACCTGATCCCGACGCTGAGCGCGGTGGAGAACGTCGAGGTGGCACTCGTCCCACTCGGCGTCGGTGCGCTGGAGCGGAAGGGACGTGCGGAGCAGGCGCTCGCAGCGGTCGGGCTCGCCCAGCGGCTGCGCCACTTGCCGTCCGAGCTCTCCGGCGGCCAGCAGCAGCGGGTGGCGATCGCGCGAGCGCTGGTCAAGGAGCCCACGGTGCTGCTCGCCGACGAGCCTACGGGCAACCTCGACGAGGGAACCAGGGACGAGATCATCGGCCTGCTGGAGAGGCTCTGGCACACGCGCGGGCGGACGCTGATCATGGTTACCCACGACACCAGCGTGGCATCCAGAGCGCAGCGCGTCGGGCTGATGAGAGATGGCCGCCTGACCGTCCCCGATCCCGCCGACCGGTCCTCCGCCTGACGGTGCCGGAGCGACCGTGCCGGGACTCAGACGCGACCACGCTGCGCCAGGCCGCCAGCGTGGTGGCCGATGGGGTCGGCTCGCTGTGCCGCCTCACCCTCGGCCCGCAGGACCGGCTTCGCGGGCCCGCCGACGTGTCGGATGTGATTGCCGGCGTGTCCGTCGCGGCGTCCCTGCTGCCGCAGCTATTTGGCCAGCTTGCCGCGTTCCTCGAGGTCGAGCACGTGAGGGGCACGGTCGCGGGCGGCCCGGCCGCGGGTGAGCGGGTACGGGCGATCAGCGACGCCCTGCACCGAGCCGGCCTGGATGCCGAGGCGATGGCGGCGGCGCTGGCCTCGGCCGGCGGGGAAATCACACACCTGCAGGCCGACGCATAAACCATATTGGCCGCCTGCTGAATTCAGCAGGCGGCCTATGGGAGCGGCATTGTCCTAGCGCCGCAGCGCGAAGATGATCAGCACGATGATAACGATGACGACGACGGTTCCAATTCCGATATAAATGGCTCTGCCCTCCTTTTGAGCCGACGACCCGTCCTAGCTGTCCGGTATGGCCGGCTCTAAACATCCGCGGCGGCCCACGTCCGCCGGGAAGCGAGGCCGGGCCGCTGCGATGCGCGCGATCGCGCCTTTGCCTCGCGCTGCCGCAGCAGGCGGCGCTCCTCCTCGGTCAGGCCGCCCCACACGCCCTGCAGAGGGCCGGAGGCCAGCGCGTAGCGCAGGCAGTCACCGCGCACCGCACAGGCGGTGCAGACCGCCTTGGCGCGAGCTACCTGCCCGAGGGCGGGACCCGTTCCGGAGATAGGGAAAAACAGGTCGGGGTCGGCGGACTGGCAGGCGGCGAGCGACCACCACTCGGCCAGGGTTTCGGCGGTAGTTGTCATGGCGACCTCAGATCTGCTCCGATGCGGATGGCGTCAACAGTCGTGGCCGATCTGACTTCCCGTTTCGGGCCGGGATAACCCTCCTGTCACCAGCCGAGGGCCGGGTTCACGGCCGGTGGCGGCCCCACTCGGGCTTGCGCTTCTCCAGGAACGCGTGCATCCCCTCGCGGGCGTCCGGGAGCTGGCTCGTCGCGGCCATTACCTCGATGGCGTACGCGTACGCCTTCGGCTGGTCCAGATCGATCTGCGCGTACAGGGCCTGCTTGCCGATGCCCTTGCTTTCCGCCGACCCCAGCGTCACCCGCTCGAGCAGGTCGGCGGTGGCCGAGTCGAGCTGATCGGCGGGCACCACCCGGTTGACCAGGCCCCAGTCCAGCGCGGTCGGGGCGTCGATCACGTCGCCGGACATCGCCATTTCCACGGCCCGTTTCCTGCCGACGTTCCTGGCGACCGCCACCATCGGCGTGTGACAGAACCAGCCGCCCTTGCCGCCGGGTGTGGCGAATCCGGCGTTCTCACTCGCCACCGCGAGGTCACAGGTGGCGACCAGCTGGCAGCCGGCCGCGGTGGCGAGGCCGTGCACCCGCGCCACGACCGGCTGCGGCACGTGCTGGATGAGATCCATCAGCTCGGTGCACGTCTGCAGCAAGGAGCGGACCGCGCTCAGGTCGCCGTCGACGATGTCGGCGAAGTCGTGCCCGGCGCTGAACACCGGCCCGTTGCCCGCCAGCACGATGCCGAGCGCGTCGCTGGCCCCGATCTCACCGAACGCCGCGATCAGCTCGCGCATGTGCTGCAGCGACAGCGCGTTGCGCCGCTGCGGCCGGTTCATCGTCACGGTGACGAACGCTCCGGACCGCTCGACCAGGATGTGCTCGTACTCCACGGTCCCCTCCTGCCTGCTCCCTTTACCGCAGCCTACGCGCTGTGCTGATGCCCGGCCGTTCCAGGCGGGCCGCCCTCGCCGGATGGCCCGGCCGTGTCGGCCGGGCCATCCGGCCCAGGGTGCTTACGCATCCACCGGTCGACGACCGGCGGCACTGCGGCAAGCAACAGCCACACGAACTTCGCGTTACCGGCGTTCACCCACGCGAGGCCCATGGACGCGGCGAGGACAACGATCACTCCTACCGAGCGCAGGAACCCGGCACGACGCGCCACGGCGTGCGATCCGGGCGTCATCAGGCCCCGGCGACGGCCGAGCTCGGACGTCGCCTGCGTGGCCAGGGCGGCCAGCAGCAGGTTCAAGGCGAAAATGTCGACGGCGAGCGGGTTGCTGCCGTACTCACCCAGCAAGTCGCTGGTGAACGGCATGATCGTGATCGTGAACAGGAACGCGAAGTTCCACCAGGCCAGGCCCTCCTGCTGGCCGGCCAGGTGCTGGAACACCCGGTGGTGGACCAGCCAGAACTGCGCCACGACGTAGAACGAGATCACATAAGCGGTCAGCTGGTCGCCGCCCCTGGACAGTGCCGAGGCGAGCGCCGAGGCAGAGTCCGCCGACGAGCTCGGCAAGGACGGAACCCGCAGCTGCAGCACGAGCAGGGTGAGCGCGATCGCCACCACGCCGTCGGACAGCGCTAGCAGGCGATCCACGCTCGGCATGTCGTCGTCCCGCCGCCTGGCGCGGGCTGATTCCGTGGACATGGCCACCAAGCTTCCCACGACCTGCGGGCCCGACGGCCCGCCAGCGCCCGCCGAGGCGCGGGTCAGCCCGATACGGGAACGGCCACGGTCCCGGTCCCGGCGGGGATCGCGGCGAGCAGGGCGCGCGCCCAGTCGCGGTAGCCGTCCTGGCTGGGGTGGAAGTTGTCGACCCCGAACTTCCCGTCCCACGGCGGCAGGAAGTGAGCGGACACCTCGGCGACCGGGAGGTCGCGGGCGCCGGCGGAACGATGGATGGTCTGGTTGATGCGGGCCACGTAGGGGACGCTGGCCCGGCCGAGGATGCCCCAGATCCCGGTGGGCAGCGGCAGGTCGAGCACCACCGTGCCGCCGGGAACGGTGCCGATCAGCGTGCGCAGGTCCGCGAGCACCTTCGCCGGGGTGGAGTACAGGATGTCGTTGGCCCCGATCCCGCACGTCACCATCGCCGCGCCGGCCGGGATCCGGGGCAGCTGGTCGCGCTGCACGTCGCGGATGAGCGCGCCGGACAGGGACAGGTTGAGCACGCGCCACGGCCGCCCGGTGCGCTGGCGCAGCCCGGCGAGGACCTGGCCCACGTAGCCCCCCATCGGGCTCGGCGCGCCGAGCCCTTGGGCGGTCGAGTCGCCGAGCACCACCCACAGCGGCCCGTTCTCGGTGAGCACCTGGTCGTTGTGCGCGTCCCAGTGGCTGGCGAACGTGACGCAGTCCTCGCGCAGCGCGATCACGCCGTCGGCCCAGCGCCCGAAGCGGCCGGAGCGCAGCCCAGACACGTTGGCGGCTGGATTGTGGGTCACAAACGTGGCGGCGGTCGCGATGATCTCGACGGGGGAGCGGCGCCGGGCTGCGCTGCCCCCGGACAGCGTTACCATCCAGCTAGGACGCGACACGGCTGGCGCGTTGTGCATGCCCGCCCCTCTTCCCGCGAATGGCGGATTCCGACCGCAGAGCTGAACGAACCTAAACGAACGAGCCTCCGGATGTCAACGAGCCGGTGTACGCAGGATGTCGGGCAGCGCGCGGCCGAGGTCCGCCGCGTACATGGAAGGCTGGCCAGCCGGCCGGGTGGCGCGCGGGCTTAGGTGCCGGCGCGGATCGCGGGCGTCTCCTCGCCACCGCGCGGCAGCGGGGCCAGGCCGTGCGCGCCGAGGAACCCGTTCACGGCCGTCGGCCAGTCGAACCGCTCGGCCTGCTGGCGCGCCAGACGGCGCCGCTCCGCGGCGTCGCGGGCCAGCAGTCGCTGCACGGCGTCGGCGCACGCCGCGTCGTTGTCGTCGGCAGCCAGGCCGGCCCCGCCGATGAGCTCGGGCAGCGCACTGCGACTGCTGACCACCACCGGCGTGCCGCTGGCCAGCGCCTCGAGCGCGGAGAGGCCGAAGGTCTCGGCCGGGCCGGGGGCGATGACCACGTCGGCGGTGGCGAGCAGCTTCGCCAGCAATCCGCGGTTGGCGACGTGGCCGAGGAAGCTGACCGGCAGCCGGGCCGAGCTCGCCCGCAGCGACCGGCGCAGCGGGCCGTCACCGGCGACCACGAGAACCGCCCGCACGCCCCGGCGGCGCAGTTCGGCCAGCGCGCCGATCGCGCGCTCGGGGCGCTTTTCCGGCGAGAGCCTGCTGCAGTGCATCAGCAGCGGTCCGTCGCCGGGAGCGAACTCCGAGCGCAGGCGCGCATCGAACCGGGACGGGTGGAAGCTGGCCAGGTCGACGCCGAGCGGCACCTGGGCCAGGTTCGGCACCCCGAGCCGCCGGAATTCTGCGGCCGCCCACGCCGTGGTGCACACGACGACGTCGAACGACGACGCCGTGTTCCGGTTCAGCCGGTCGACGAGATGACGCACGGACATGCCCGGCGGCCGGAACATCTGCGCCAGCGCGGCCAGGCTGTCGTGGGACACCATCATCGACCTGACGCCGCAGCGCCGGGCCCAGGCGCCGGTCCAGCGCAGCGTGGTGCGGTCGGACACCTCGAGCCGGTCGGGCTGCAGCTCGTCGAGCAGCCGCCGCAGCGAGCGCCGCGCGGTTATCGCCCGGTACCCGCCGGTGCCGGGAACCGGCACGCCCGGGACGGTGATCACCAGGCCCTGCTTGCCCTGGTGGCGATCCGGCCGGGCACCGGGGACGACCAGCACCGGCTCGTGCCCGGCCGCCAGGTAGCCCGCGCCGAGTTCGACGAGGGCGGTCCGCAGCCCGCCCGAGGCAGGCGCGACATAATTGGCGAGCCGCACGATTCTCACGTACCGATCATGGCGTCGCAAGGTGCTGGAATGCGGAACTCGACGTGACAGGCTCGAGAACTCCGAAAGCCTCGGTGGCCATGGCACCGCTCGGCGTCCCGTTCCGGGTAGTCTTCGTTACCAGCCGGTAACTTATCAGGATCACCGTTGTGTGAGGAGGGCCCGGTGACCGACCTGCGATCCGCACTCGCCGACGCCGTGGGCACCGACCATGTGCTATCCGACAGCCCGCCGGAGTACGGGCACGACGAGAGCCTGACCGTCGGCGTGGTTGCACCGGCGTTCGTGGTCAGGCCCGGCAGCACCGCCGAAGTGGCGGCCGTGCTGCGGGCCGCGGCCGCGCACGGGGCGACGGTGACCGCGCGGGGCTCGGGAACCGGGCTTTCCGGCGCCGCGGTGCCGGAAAGCCGGGGCATCGTGGTGTCGTTCGAGCGGATGAAACGGATTCTCGAGATCGACGCGGCGAACCACGCCGCGGTCGTGCAGCCCGGCGTGACCCTGGCCGAGCTGGACGCGGCCGCGGCCGCGCAGGACCTGGTATACCCGGTGTACCCGGGCGAGATGAGCGCCAGCGTGGGCGGCACGATCGCGACCAACGCGGGCGGCATGCGCGCGGTCAAGTACGGCATCACCCGCCGCCACGTGCTCGGGCTCGAGGCCGTGCTGGCGTCCGGGGACGTGCTGCGCACCGGCGGGAAGATCGTCAAGGAGAGCAGCGGGTACGACCTCACCCAGCTGATCATCGGCTCGGAGGGCACCCTTGCGCTGGTCACCGAGGCGACGGTCCGGCTCTACCCGCGGCTTCCGGCCCAGGCCACCGTGCTCGCGCCGTTCGCGTCGCTGGAGAAGGTGACCGAGGCCGTACCGGCGATCGTGGCCAGCGGCATCGAGCCGCTCATCCTCGAGTACGTCGACACGGTGACGATGTCCGTGATCACCGGGAACGAGGGCATCGACCTGCCGATCCCGGCGGCCGTACGCGACAAGGCGCTGGCGTACCTCATCGTGATGCTCGAGGAACGCAACGACGAGCTGCTTGCCGGGGCGACGGAGGAGGCGGCCGAGCTGCTGACCCACCTCGGCGCCCCGGACGTGTACGTGCTGCCCGCCCCGGCGGCGCGGCGGCTGATCGAGGCGCGGGAGAAGGCGTTCTGGGCCGCCAAGCGGGCGGGTGCCGACGACATCCTGGACATCGTCGTGCCGCGCGCCGCGATGGCGGGCTTCCTGGCCGAGGTGGGCGAGATCGCCAAGGGCCACGGGGGTCTCGTGGTCGGCACCGGGCACGCGGGCGACGGCAACGTGCACCTCGCGGTGTTCCAGCCCGATGCCGAGGCGCGGGCCGGGCTGCTGCGCGCCATCTTCGCGGCGGCGGTGTCGCGGGGCGGCGCGATCAGCGGCGAGCACGGCATCGGCCACGCCAAGAAGGCTTACTGGCTCGAGCTGGCCGACCCGGTGACGGTCGGGCTGCTGCGCCGGGTGAAGCGGGCGTTCGACCCGCAGGGCCTGCTCGGCCCGGGCTCGGTGTTGGATTGACGGGCCAGCATCCACCGGCGGAAGGTACGGCATGAACGGTGCACAGGCCCTGATCCGCACGCTGACCGGGTCCGGCGTGGACGTGTGCTTCAGCAACCCGGGGACCTCGGAGATGCACTTCGTCGCGGCGCTGGACACGGTGCCCGAGATGCACGGCGTGCTGTGCCTGTTCGAGGGGGTGGCGACCGGCGCGGCGGACGGTTACGGGCGGATGGCCGGCCGGCCGGCCGCGGTGCTGCTGCACCTCGGGCCCGGCCTGGCGAACGGGCTGGCCAATCTGCACAACGCGCGGCGCGCCCGCACGCCGCTGCTCGCCGTGGTCGGCGACCACGCCACGCATCACAAGCGCTTCGACGCTCCGCTCGAGTCGGACATCGACGCGCTGGCCGGCACCGTGTCCGGCTGGGTGCGCCGCTCGCTGCGCAGCGCCGACGTGGCCGCCGACGCCGCCGAAGCGGTCGCGGCCGCGATGCGCCCGCCGGGCGCGATCTCGACCCTGATCCTGCCCGCCGACGTCTCCTGGTCCGAGGGCGCTTCACCGGCGGCTCCGCTCCCGGTACGCGCGGCCGCTCCCGTGCCGGAGGCGACCGTCGAATCGGTGGCCCGAACGCTACGCTCCGGTGAACCCTGCGTGCTCCTGCTCGGCGGTGCGGGCGCGCGGCGGCCCGGCCTCGAGGCGGCCAGCCGGGTCGCCCAGGCCACCGGGGCGCGGCTGCTCTGCGAGACGTTCCCGGCGCGGATCGAGCGCGGCGCCGGCATCCCGTCGGTCGACCGGCTCGCCTACCTCGCCGAGTTCGCCGCCTCGCAGCTGGAAGGGACGCGGCACCTGATCCTGGCCGGCGCGCCGGCGCCGGTGTCGTTCTTCGCGTACCCGGGGAAGCCGAGCTCGCTGGTCCCGGGGGGCTGCGGGGTGCACGTTCTGGCGGAGCCGGGCGACGACGTGTGCGGCGCGCTGGCCGCGCTCGCGGACCTGGTCGCGCCGGGCACCAAGCCGCTGGGACATGAGGCGGAGCGCCCGCTGCTGCCGTCCGGCGACGGGGCCCTCACGGGGGACGCCGTGGCCGCGGCCGTCGGCGCGCTCCTGCCCGAGGGCGCGGTCGTGTCGGACGAGGCCAACACGTCCGGGCTGTGGCTGCCCGGCGCCACCGCCGGTGCGCCGCCGCACGACTGGCTGACGCTGACCGGCGGGTCGATCGGCCAGGGCCTGCCGGTGGCCACCGGGGCCGCGGTGGCGTGCCCCGGGCGGCCGGTGCTGGCGCTCGAGGCGGACGGCAGCGCGATGTACACGCTGTCCGCGCTCTGGACGCACGCCAGGGAAGGGCTGGACATCACCACGGTCATCTTCAACAACCGCTCGTACGCGATCCTGAACATGGAGCTCAACCGGGTCGGCGCCGAGCCAGCCGGGGACGCCGCCCGCAACCTGCTCGAGCTGTCCCGGCCGGATCTCGACTTCGTGGCGCTGGCCACCGGGATGGGTGTGCCCGCCAGCCGGGCCCGCACGCCCGGGGAGTTCGGCTCGCAGCTGCAGCAGGCGCTGGGCGAACCCGGCCCGCACCTGATCGAGGCGGTGATCCAGCGGATCGGCTAGGCGCGCGCCGGGTGGCCGGTGGGGGGTGGCCACCCGGCGCGGCCGCTC
>Ga0335074_10010171_pt1 | contig 13148 bp, 8 predicted proteins | sample Lox_Sample_23_FD_206715 | JGI IMG/M metagenome (GOLD analysis project Ga0335074, IMG submission 206715) | Soil microbial communities from Loxahatchee National Wildlife Refuge, Florida, United States - Lox_Sample_2.3 | ecosystem: Environmental > Terrestrial > Soil > Wetlands | place: USA: Florida...
TCCATGCCGCCAAGGGTCTGGAATTTCCTGTTGTTATTTTGGCCGACATGACGGCCAACATCGCAGCCGGCGATCCGGACCGGTACCTGGACGCGCGCCAAGGGCTTTGCGCCACCAGGTTGCTGCGCTGCGCGCCATGGGAGCTGCGCGAGAACGAACCGCAAGAACGATTGCGGGAACGCGCGGAAGGCGTTCGAGTGGCTTATGTCGCGGCCACGCGGGCGCGCGATCTCTTGGTGGTCCCGAGCATCGGGGACGAAACGTTGGAAGGATGGCTCGCGCCTTTGAATAAAGCCCTCTATCCGGCGCACGACCGTTATCGCCATGCAACACGCGCCGAGGGTTGCCCGAAATTCGGCGACGCGTCGGTGCTGGACCGTCCGTTTTTCGTGCACGAAGAAACGTCCGTTCAACCGGGACTGCACACGCCCGAACAAGGGCCGCATGAAGTGGTTTGGTGGGACCCCAAGGTTTTGAAACTCGCGCCGCCGGCCAATCTGGGACTACGGCAGGAAGACATTCTCCGGGGCGATCCGAATGAAAACGAATCGCCCAGCCTGACCGCCTATCGCGAATGGGAAGCGCGCCGCGAGAGAGCGAATGTATCGGGACAGGAAAAAGGGCTCGATGTTTTCACCGCGACGGAAGCGGCCGGCGCGCCGCGCGAGTTTTCGGTTGCCGTGAAATTCGAAGCCTTGCCGAAAGCCGCCGGACGCCCGGCCGGGCCGCGATTCGGAACGCTGGTTCATACCATCCTTCGCGATGCCGCTCTGGATGGCACGGACATCAGTCCAACGGCTAAAGTAAATGGACGAATCCTGGGCGCGACCGATCAGGAAATAGAGCACGCCGCGGGAGCCGTGGCCGCGGCGTTGAAACATCCGCTACTGGAGCGAGCGCGAAAATCGAAATCCTGCCGCAGGGAACTGCCCATCCTTCTGAAGCTCGAAGAGAATCGGATCCTCGAAGGCGTCATCGACCTGGCGTTCGAAGAAAACGGAACCTGGCACGTGGTGGATTTCAAAACCGACGCGGACATTGGCCCCAGCCGCAAGGCGTACGAAAATCAATTGGCGTGGTATTGTTTTGCCCTGGCGCGCTTGAACCAGGCGCCGGTGGAAGCTCATTTACTAGGCGTTTAAAGCAAGAAGATTCAATTCAGCGCTGGAATCGCCCAGAGCATCCACATGAACGCCCATGCGATCAAGCAGCTCCAGGTGCAGATTGTTCATGGGCGTTTCCGCCGGGTAGGTGATGTGCCGGCCGCCCGATTTTCCAGCCACCAGAATCGGCAGATTATTGTGTTGATGCCGATTGCCGTCGCTTAATCCGCTGCCGTAGACGATCTGGCAATGCTCGAGCAGCGTGCCGTCGCCGTCGGGCGCCGCTTTCAGCTTGCCCAGGAAATAAGCCAATTGCTGGATGTGATAGGTATTGATGCGGACCACCTGCTCGATCAAATCAGGCTTTCCGGAATGGTGCGTGATGGGATGATGGGCATCGGAAATTCCGATTTCGCGGTAAGCGCGCAGGCTGCCTTCGCGCCCCAGCATGAAGGTGGAAACACGCGTGGCGCCGCTTTGAAAAGCCGCCAGCATCAGATCCAGCATCAATTTGGCGTAATCGCCGAAATCCGCCGGGATGCCGTTGGGCTTGGCGAACGAAGGCGGCGTGTTGCGATCGTCTTTTTCCGCGATCTGGATGCGCCGCTCTATCTCGCGCGCCGACGTGAGATATTGGTCGATCTTGCGCTGGTCGGAAGGGCCTACCTGTCCGGTCAGACGGCGTGTATCGTCCAAAACATAATCCAGAATGCTTGTCTCATCGTGCAGGCGCTTCGCGCGATCGGCGGGATTTTCGTCCCGCGAACCGAACAATCGTTCGAACACCACGCGAGGATTTACTTCCGGCGGCAGCGGCGTGGAAGGCGTCCGCCAAGACAAGGTGTTGCTGTAGGCGCAGCTATAACCGGAATCGCAATTACCGACCAGGCGGCCGTCTTCACAGGCCAATTCGAGCGAAGGGAGTTTCGAATTTCCGCCCACGTGACTGGCGGCCACTTGATCGACGGAAATGCCCGCGCAAATACCCGCGCCGTCGGTCTTTTTGGGATGCACGCCGGTCAAGTATGTGGCGGATGCACGCGCGTGATCGCCCGCGGCATCTCCCAGCGCGCGGCCGGTGTTTTGCGTCAGGCCGGAGAGCACCAGAACGTTCTCGCGGTAAGGACCGAGCGGCTCGATGATGCGCGGCAGCTCGAAATCGGGGCCTTCGGATGCGGGGGTCCACTCGTCCATGATGATCCCGTTGGGGACGTAAAGGAAGGCAAGCCGCGTCGGGGCAACGCCGGGCGGCATCTTATCGAAGGGCATTGCATTCACCGTCATGGCGTCGAGGAGCGGCAAAGAAATCGCCGCGCCCAGGCCGCGCAGGAGAGTCCGCCGGGACAGTCCTCTATTCATGGACGCCCTCTGTCATGATCTCTTCGACGAGTTCGGAGAAGGTCTCGTTACCCTTGGCTGAAGGAATGAATGCCTTCCGGCCCAGCGCGTAGGTGGCGAGCTTCGACCCCAGGCACCGCGCGAAACGGTCTTGATCCTTGACCAGGCGCTGCCTCAAGGCATCCGGGCCGTCGCCGGAATCGATAGGAAGATTTCCGTCGCGTGTACGCCAACGGCCGATGGCGTCGTAATTCTCCAGGCTGAATCCGAGCGGATCCATGCGCGAGTGGCAGCCGCTGCAAGCCGGATTCGCGCGATGCTGCTCCAGGCGCTGGCGCACCGTAGCGGTGGTACCCAGCGAGGTTTCATCCAGCTTCGGGATATTCGGCGGCGGAGGCGGCGGCGGGGAATCCAGAATATTTTCGAGAATCCATTTTCCACGCAACACAGGCGACGTGCGGGCGGGGTAAGAAGAGACGGTGAGGATGCTGGCCTGAGTGAGGATACCGCCGCGATGCGAATCGGGCGGGAGATCGACGCGCCGGAACTCGGGACCCTGCACGTTCGGAATCCCATAAAAGGCGGCGAGACGCTGGTCCAGGAACGTGTAATTGGCGGACAGAAAATCGGAAATGGGGCGATCGCCGCGAGCAATGGATAGAAAGAAGAGCTCGGTTTCGCGCTGCATGTCGCGGCGGAGGCTGTTCGTAAACTCAGGGAATTTGGCCGGATCAGGCTGCAGGCTGGCTAGGTTGCGCGTTTCGAGCCATTGCCCGGCGAAATTCTCGGCGAGCGCGTGCGACTTGGGATCCAGAAGCATGCGGTGGATCTGCGCGCGGAGCACCTCGGGATCGCCCAGGCGATGCTCGGCGGCCAGCGCGAAAAGCTCGTCGTCGGGCATGCTGCTCCAGAGGAAATAGGAGAGGCGCGAGGCAATTTGGAAATCGTCCAGGCTTTCATTGGAGCGGCCTGAGGGCTCCATACGGAACAGAAATTTCGGCGAGACAAGGACGGCTTCGACGGCCAGTTCCATCCCGCGATCCACGGAGTCAGCCTGCTCGACGAAGTGCATTAGGCCGTCGATTTCCTCGGCCGTCGCCGGCCTGCGATAAGCCCGGCCCGCGAAATCGGCGAGATTGGCGCGGGCGCAGGCGAGCGTGTGATGGCCGGGCGCATGGCCGCAGCGAAAGACGCGATGATAGCTTTCCGGAAGCGGGGGCGGCACCGGATTGTACGGTCCGCGCCATTCGACATAGCGGAGGTCCGGGGAATCCACCCAAATACGCGGATTGCCGCGGCCCAGATGGATTCGAAATTCGTTGCCGCCGGTTTCGATGGGAACGCCGTCGATGGAGAAAATCGCGTGACTATCGTCGTGCCGCAGAGCGATGAGGACGTCGTAATCGCCCTCAAAATCCACCGGGAAATGGAAATCGCTGGCGGCGTAACGTTCCACGGAGGGTTGCGGAAGCTTGGGAGGGACGATGGCAGCCCTGGCGATTCTTTCCGCGGCTGCCAGGTATCGCTCCATGAGGCTAGGCGAGACCGAAAGCACGGCGGCGATATTGTCGAAGCCGTAGCCGGAGTCGTCGACGGGGAAATCGGCGGCAGGCTGGAAGGACACGGCCAGCAGATCGCGAATGGTGGCGTTGTATTCGTAGCGATTGAGACGTCGCGCGCTTTGCCCGAGGAGGGGCAGTGTCAACGCAAGTACAGCGATGAAACGCACGGCCAAGCTCCAGTTTAGCGGCAGGGATTGGGGATTAGGGTTTAGGGGATCGGCTCAACCCGGGTGCTGGGGTCAGTGGTTCGGGATTGGGGCGGAGGTAGTTTGGAAGTCGATCCTGGCGATCGAAAGAACGCGGCCGTCGCGGGCGATGGTAATCCCCGGGATGCGGGCCAGCGCCTGGCCGAGAGACTTGGGCGTGCTCGGCAAAGCCGCCAGCGGGGCGAGGGAGCGAAGTCGAGCCAATAGAGTAGCGGAATTCCCCGTCCAGGTAGAATTGGATTCGAGCAGAGCGTACAGGGTGTCGCGGAGTGGATCGGAGCCCAGCCACATAGCATCCGGACTGGCGACGGCTTCGGCGATCGCCCCCGGGTCCAGACCCAGAACGGGAGCAGCCGAGACCGCCCATGCGATCGAATCGGAGAGTCGCGCGACCGGCCCGATATCGACGTCACGAATGTTGCCAAGGGCGCGGGCGGCGGCGTCGGCAAGCCAGGTGAGCATGGGGGCCGCTAGAGTCTCGAAATCGGACCAGACGGAGGCTTCTAAACGCGCGTCGGGCAGGGGCGGGAGATCGACGGTGACGCTGCGCATCGATAACGAGCGCGGCGGACTCCAGGGGACTTGGGCTTCATCCAGCGGCGCGATTAGTACAAGGGGCCGCGCGATTTGGGTGAGGGCGCTTTCACGATGATCGGGCTGAGCGGTTTCGATCGCTTCCCCCGAAGCGATGGCGCACAGTGCTTCCGAGATTTTGACGGGAATGCGATGGACCTGGTCGAACACCAGAATCCAGTTGTGCCGGGCAAGCTGAAGAAGCTCCCGATCGGAGCGAGGCAGGCGGCGAATGGGAGCCGTGGAGGGATCGATCAGCGTGCGGAGGGCGCGTGCGAACGTCGACTTACCGCTGGAAGCCGGGCCGCGCAAAACCAGGACCGGGTATGGTCCAGTAGGACGCAAGGCGGCGGCGAGCCAGAAAAGCGTGCGCACTTGAGCGGTCGGCGAAAGGTGGAACAATGCGGCGAGCGCTGGACCGGGTTGGGGGATTGCGGATTGGGGTTTGGGAAGAGCGAGCGAACCCGGCGACTGCCGGAAACTCCGCCGCAGGTTATCGGTAATGCGCCAGCCTTGCGAGGTGATTTCGAGGATTTCGCCGGCGGGATTGGCGAGATCGAGAAAGATTTTCGAAGGGGCGAAGGGATCGCCTTCAAAACCGATACGGTGATCCACCTTTTGCGGCGGCCGATTGCCGTATTGGGCGCGCGCTTCCAGCGTGCGAAGCGCGGCGCGGAGAGCGAGCGCGGACGGGGCGGTTTCGTATTCGGAATAGTAATTGGCGGTCAGCCAGTCGCGAAAATCGGCGGAGCGGAGTGGCAGGACGCGGGCTGAATCGACGCTGGAAGGGACGCTGGCGCAGGGTTCGCCGCCTTGGGAGAAGAAGGGAGTGGCGGCGCGGGCATGGTAGAGGAGAGCGAGCGCCTGGTCGGATTGCTTGAGGCGCTTGGACATGGATTTGGCTTGAGGGTAATGCCAGGAATTTGGGATTGCGGGTTGGGACGTGGGGGAAGTGGTTGATGCGGTGGAGGAAATATCGGGATCAGCGTGGTGATTGGATTTAACCTCGAACCCGTAAGTATCAGGTTTCAATCGGTCAGCGGGATGCCGCCCTGGGCCGCGATGCGGCGTATCGTTTGGTCAGACGAAGTTAGGGTGATTCTCACTTATTTATAAACCATAAACCTTATTTGGCGTACCCCCTTTACGGTATACGCTAGTCTCATGATGAAATGGGCTGAAGAGTTGCGGAACAGGCGCCTGAAGGCGCTTTGCCAGTTCGAGATTTGGCGCGACGAACAGGGACAGGATCTGATCGAGTACGCCTTGATGGCTGGATTTGTAGCGGTGGCCGCGGGCGCCATCATGCCCGGCGTATCGAGCAGTATCAGCAAGATCTTCAGCCGGGTATCGAGTGTAATGTCGAACGCCGCCAGCTAACCGGCAAAAGAGCGGCGGCGCCCGCAGTGCGCTCGAACAGTCAGGCGGCCGCGCTCGCAAAGCCGAAACACACGCGGTGAGTCCGAATCGCCAGAAACAAAAGTCACGAATCATGTAAGCTTGGAGGTAGCTTCGCATGCCTCCAACACCTGAAAAGGCCGAGCGGCAGCAGCGGGCCAAGGAGCTCGCGGAATCCTCCGCTGGAAATGCACCCCAGAATCTGCGGCTCGACGTATGGGTCAAGGCGCCGACCTGGGAAGTGGGCGTAGCGGCGGTGTTGCAGGACTTCACGCCGGGCGAAGTAATTCTGCTGATGAACGATCCCATTCTGGCGCAGAGTCAAGTGGAAGTGCGCTGGAACAATTGTTCGTTCCATGGTGTGATCCTGTTCTGCGAACCGAGCGGCCAGGGATGGGAAGCTCACATATCCTTCGACGACGTAGACTCGATCGGGCTGCGCAGGACTCCCCGTTTTCCGGTGCGCATTCCGTCGCGCGTCTTCACTTACGGAAGCGACGTACCTATCGAAGGCACGATCGTGGACATTTCCGGCGAAGGCCTGGGAATCGAGTTGGAGCGCGCGGTACCGTTAAAAGCTAATATCGCGGTGCAAAGCGAGGAAAGCACCGCGCTGGCCCAGGTGCGCCACTGCCGCGAGCTTTCTTCGGGCCTCTTTCGCGCCGGCGTGGAAATACACCACATCATGCGCAGGGATCGCGACCTGGACCCGGATACCGGGTGGATGAACAGGCTGGGCGCGCGGTTCGGCCTGAAAAAGGAAATGAAGAAGGGGAAATAGGAGCTACGCTCCGGCGCCGATCGGGGATCATCGGGCGTAGAATCGGAGGATGGAGCTCGTAGTCAATCAAGCTCACTACCGGCTGCTGGTGGATCCCGAGCGCATGCTGCTGTGGGTGCTGCGCGACGAACTGGATCTCACGGGAACCAAATACGGGTGCGGCGAGGGCCAGTGCGGCGCCTGTACCGTTTTGATCGATGGCGCGCCGGTGCGGTCCTGCTTGACGCGCGTGGGCAAGGTAGCGGGCAGAGAAATCACCACCATCGAAGGTTTAGAGCAAAGAGCCGGGCTGGAGCGGAAAGACGGGCTGCATCCCGTTCAGCAAGCCTTCCTGGACGCGGACGCGTTGCAGTGCGGTTATTGCACGCCTGGCATGATACTGGCGAGCGTCGCGCTGCTCGAAAAGAAGCCGAAGCCCTCAGAGCCCGAGATCCGGCGTGCGCTCGAAGGCAACCTCTGCCGCTGCGGAACATATCCACGAATTCTTGCCGCGGTGCGGATGGCGGCGGAGGCGGCACATGCCTGAAATCGAACAGGAACGCTATGAATTGTTTGAGGCGCCGGCGTACCGGTTCGAGCCGGAGCGCGGCGAATCGGAGATTCAACGGCGCGATTTTTTCAAATTTCTCGGCGGCGGGTTGGTGCTGCTCGTCGCGCTGGACGGGAAGACGAGCGCGCAGGAATCCGGGCGCGGCGCGGCGTTTCGTCCCGATGCACGGCCGCCGGAACTCGCCGCCTGGCTGCACATCGGCGAAGACGGAAGGGTGACGGTTTATACCGGCAAGGTGGAAGTCGGCCAAAATATCCGCACATCCCTCGCGCAAGCGGTAGCGGAGGAGTTGCGCGCACCGATCGGCGCGATCCAGTTGGTGATGGCGGACACCGACCTCACACCGTACGACATGGGGACCTTCGGCAGCCGGACTACGCCATTCATGGCGCCGCAAATGAAAAAGGTGGGGGCCGCGGCGCGTGAAGCGTTGATCGATCTGGCGGCTGAAAAGTGGAAGGTGGATCGCGGAGCGATCACGTTGACCGGTGGCAAGCTGAAGAACAATTCGAGCGGCGAAACCATCGGCTTCGGAGACCTGACGCGCGGCCAGCAGCTGATAAGGACTGTGGACGGCGCGAGCGTCACACCGGCGGCGGAGTGGGCGCTTGAGGGCACGTCCGCGCCAAAGGTCAATGGGCGAGAAATGGTAACCGGCGCGCACCGCTTCACCTCCGACGTGGTGCGTTCGAACATGCTGTACGGGCGCGTACTGCGGCCCCCGGAGTTCCACGCCAGGCTGCTCTCGTTTGAAGCGAAGGCCACCAGCGACATTCCGGATCTGCTTGTCATCCGCGATGGCGATTTCGTGGGCGCCGTCGCGCCGGACGAAGTAACTCTCGGCAAAGCCATCGGCGCGATGAAGGCCGAGTGGAGCACCGCGCCGCAACCCTCTAACAAAGGCCTGTTCGGATATCTGAAGAAGAACGCCGCTCCCGCATCTCATCCTGAAATCGAGCAGGCGCTCGCTGCGGCCGATCAAAAGCTCGAAGCCACTTACACGGTGTCTTATATCGCGCATGTTCCGCTGGAACCGCGCGCGGCGGTCGCCGAATGGAACAACGGCAAACTCACCGTTTGGACCGGCACGCAGCGGCCCTGGGGCGTCAAGTCCGATCTGATGGAGGCATTCCATCTTCCCGAGGATCGCGTGCGAGTGATCGTGCCGGACACCGGCTCGGCCTACGGCGGCAAGCATACGGGCGAAGCCGCGATTGAGGCGGCGCGGCTGGCGAAAGCGGCGAGCAGGCCCGTGAAGCTGATCTGGTCGCGCGAAGAAGAGTTTACCTGGGCGTACTTCCGGCCGGCGGGCGTCATCGACATTCGCAGCGGCGTCACGAAAGACGGAGCCATCGCGGCGTGGCAGTTCGATAACTATAATTCGGGGCCCTCGGCGATCGAGAGCCCCTATGCGATCGCGACCCAGGTGGCCAAGTTTCATCCGGTCGAATCGCCGCTGCGGCAGGGTTCGTATCGCGGCCTGGCGGCAACGGCGAATCATTTCGCGCGGGAATCGCATATGGACGAGCTGGCGTCGGCAATAGGGATGGACCCACTCGATTTTCGGCTGAAGAATTTGAAGAACCAACGCCTGCGCGCGGTGTTGCAAGCGGCGGCGGAGAAGTTCGGTTGGGGCAAGAACAAGCCCGAGGCCAATCGTGGAGTGGGCCTGGCGTGCGGCGTCGAAAAGGGCGGTTACGTGGCGATGTGCGCCCAGATATCCATCGCGAATGACTTTCAGGGCGCGGAAGTTACGCCCGGGCTTCCGAGAGTGCGGATCGAACGTGTGGTGACGGCGTTTGAATGCGGTGCGGTGGTGAACCCCGAGCATCTCAAGAATCAGATCGAGGGTTCCGTCATGATGGCCATCGGCGGAGCCTTATTCGAAGAGGTGGAGTTTGCCGGCGGGCGCATTTTGAACCCGCATCTGGCCGAGTATCGCGTGCCCCGTTTCAGCGACCTGCCCGCGCTGGAGACGGTGCTAGTCGACCGCAAGGATCTGCCCTCGGCGGGCGCGGGCGAAACGCCCATCGTTGGCCTGGCGCCGGCCGTGGGCAATGCGATTTTCCATGCCACCGGCACGCGCCTTCGATCCTTGCCCATGACCCCCGCTGGATTCGTCAAGCCCTCGTGACGGATTCACAGATCCTCGATCACATCGGCCGGCTTCCGCACGCGCGAGCCACATTTAAGCAGTTGGTGCGCGAACTGGGACCCAAGGTCGCATCGCGTGACGAACTGGACCATGCTCTGGACCGGCTGATGGAGCGCGGACAACTCGTGGAAGTGCGCTCCGGCCACTTCGTGGTCACGCGGTTCAGCCAGGAATACGCGGTAGGCCGCTTGAACATGCATCGCGACGGATACGGATTTCTGATTGCCGACCATCCCATCGAAGGCTTGCGCGGCGACGTGTACATCCCGCGCGAATCGGCACAGTCGGCCATGCATGGCGATCGCGTGGTGGTTCGCATCGCGCGCATAGAAAGGGACGGCCGCGCGGACGGCGAAATCGTCAAAGTGCTGCGGCGCGCGCATCAGACCGTGGTGGGCGAGTTTCGGATTCGCAAGCGCGGAAACTTCGTCGCGCCGCACGACGAGCGCATCCGGCAGTGGATTTTGATCCCGGAGGGCATGGAGCTGCCCGCGCGCGCGCAGAATCGCGATCGCGTGGGCGTGGCGCCGGTGGAGGTGAGATCGCCCGAAGATCTGGACGGCATGGTGGTCAATGTCGAGATGCTGGAGTTTCCCGAAGACGGCGAGCAAGCCGTAGGGCGCGTGATCGAGATCCTCGGACGGCCGGACGATTTCGGCGTGGACGTCGAAATCATGATCCGGAAGCACCACATCCCGCATCATTTTCCGGCGGAGGTGCTGGAGCAGGCGCAAAATTTTTCCAACGTCATTCGTGACGATGAGTTGGCCGGACGCAGCGATTATCGGACGCTGGATGTGGTGACCATCGACGGCGAAACGGCGCGCGATTTCGACGATGCCGTGTGGGTGCACCGGCTGGAGAACGGCCATTACGCCTTGCATGTGCACATCGCCGACGTGAGCCATTATGTCCAGCCCGGAAGCCCGATCGATGAAGAGGCTTTCCTGCGGGGCACCAGCGTTTATTTTCCGGATCGCGCCGTGCCGATGCTGCCACTGGAGCTTTCCACCGAGATTTGTTCGCTCAAACCGAATGTGGATCGCCTGGTGCTTTCGGTGGAACTGGAGATCGACCGGCGCGGCGATGTTCTGGCGCAGCGCTTCGGACGGGGCGTGATTCGCAGCGCGGAACGGATGACGTACACCGATGTGCATGCGCTGCTCGAAGGCGACCCGGATTTACGAGCGCGCTACGCGCGCCTGATCGATCGTTTCGAACTGATGCGCGAGCTGGCGCTGGTGCTGAACCAGAAGCGCATCCGGCGCGGATCGATCGACTTCGACATGCCGGAGCCGCTCATTGAATTCGACAAATTCGGCGAGATGACGGGCGTCACGCGCAGCCCGCGCAATATCGCGCACCGGTTGATCGAGGAGTTTATGCTTGCGGCCAATGAGGCCGTGGCGTCGCATCTGGAGCAGGCCGGCGTTGCGTCGATTTTTCGCATTCACGAAAAGCCCGACCCCAAACGCGTGCTGGAGTTCGAAGAGATCGCGACGCATTTCGGCTATTCGCTGGGGATCGGCGCGCTGCCAGTGAAGCGGTTCCGCACCCAATCGATGCGGAGGCGCGATGGGAAGATGGTGCGCAAGGAAATCGTGATCCCCGATGCGAGCGTGTCGGTTTCCTCGCGCAATTATCAGAAGCTGATCGCGCAGATCGAAGGGAAGCCGGAAGAGCGCATTTTGAGCTATTTGATGTTGCGCTCGCTCAAGCAGGCGCGGTATAGCGCCGAAAACAAGGGGCACTTCGCGCTGGCGGCGGCCAGCTACACACACTTCACGTCGCCCATCCGGCGCTATCCGGATTTGATTGTGCACCGGCTTCTGGACGCTTCCTGTCAGGGGAAAAAGGATCTCATCGCACCGGAGCGCCTGGAGCTGATCGCGCACGATTGCTCGGAGACCGAGCGGCGGGCGGCCGACGCGGAGCGCGAGTTAGTGGAGTGGAAGAAGGCGCGGTTCATGGAGGATAAGGTGGGCGACGAATTCGCCGGCCTGATCACCAGCACGACTCGCTTCGGATTTTTCGTGGAGCTGGAGAACCTGTTTGTGGAAGGGCTGGTGCCGATCGATACGCTACCGGGCGATCGCTATATGTATCAGGAGAACTCGCGCAAGATTGTGGGCCAGAGGACGCGGCGCGAGTTTTCGATCGGCGATTCGGTGAATGTTCTGCTAGAGCGCGTGGATCCGGTGGAGCACAAGCTGCAATTCGCGCTGGTGGAGCGGGAACGCGAGCGGAGCCGGAAGAAAAGAAGATCCTAACGCGAAGCCGCGGCCGAGGCGCGCAAGGGAAATTGCTGGTTTGCAAGCGATTCGAGCAGGTGTTCGTGAATCCCCTGCTCGAGCAAGTAGTATTGGCGGCCGTCTTCTTCCACCACGACGGCCAGCTTCCTGGCGGCCCAGAGCAGGCACAGTTGCTGTTCGCCGGGCGTGAGCGCGGACGCTTCCACGCGCGCCATGCCGCGCGGGCCGGGCGTGAGTTTGCGCAGGAAATCACGAGTGAAGATCTGGTGATCCAGGCCTTCGAGAGCCGCGCCGGCCGAGATCCAGCGATGTTCCATCGAACCGAAGAAGTAGGGGCCGGTGGCGAAGGCCAGCAGGAAAACGACAATGTCGATGAAAGCCGCCAGCATCAACGCGAACACGTGGCGCGGCGTGGGCGCGGTGAAGAGCTCCTGAAAGGCCACCAAGAGATCTTCCTGCCCGGAAACCGTGCGGTCCACGAAGTCGCTGTAGGCGGGCAGGGGCGGCTTGACGATGGCGCCCGAATGGAGAGCCTGCTGGATGTCGTTCCAAGGGACGTTATCGTAGACCTGGCGATAGGCTTCGAGTTGTTTCTCGGTGGAATCCAGCGGCTTTGTGTTTGAAACAAAAGCGGCCAGTTCTGTCTTGGAGCGTTGCATTTGCTGGAGCGACTGTTGGGCGAGCTTGGTGTAACGGTCGAAAGCGGAATATCGGATGCCGGCGCCCGCGCCTTCTTTATAGTTCTCCGCGTAGGTCTGGGCCTCGCGCGCGACAGCGGCGCGAATGTTCGCCAGATACGGGTCCGCGTCCTGGGCGCGAGAAATCAGGCCGTGCGTTTTCTCGGCCTCGGTCATCTCCTGGAGCGCCAGGACGTGTTTTTGTTGCTCGTCGATGGCGGAGGTGAGCAATTTGCTGGTTTGGCCGGCCGAATCGTTTAAGGTATCGTACAGCTTGCGCTCGATGGCGGCGGGGCGCTCGCGCGCGCTGAACCAGGTATAGAGGCTGGTGTAGGAGAAGGCGATGGAGACCAGCGCCGTGACCACATACACGCCGATGAGGAGAGCGCGGCGTGTCACCTGGCGCGTAGCCGCGGAACTGAAGCCGATCAGCCAGGCGACGAGGACCAGCGCGGTTTGCAGGCCGATGGACGCCAGCAGCGAAAACCAGACCGAGAGATACAGGCGCATGCCTTCGAATGTGGTGTACCAGGAGACGATGGAAAGCAGGCAG
>Ga0335074_10010172_pt1 | contig 13148 bp, 13 predicted proteins | sample Lox_Sample_23_FD_206715 | JGI IMG/M metagenome (GOLD analysis project Ga0335074, IMG submission 206715) | Soil microbial communities from Loxahatchee National Wildlife Refuge, Florida, United States - Lox_Sample_2.3 | ecosystem: Environmental > Terrestrial > Soil > Wetlands | place: USA...
CCGCACCGAGCCCGGTGCAGTCGCTGGCCTGCACAAGCTGGCTTCCAGGTGGCTGGCCGAGCACGGCTTCCCGGTGGAGGCAACCCGGCACGCGCAGGCAGCGCAGGACTGGAAGCTCGCCGCAGCCGTGATTGCCGACCACTGGTCCGGCCTGCACCTGAGCGGGCAGAACGCGACCGTGCACGCGCTGCTGGCGGGATTCCCGGCCAGGCTGCGCGCGGCAGATGCCGAACTGGCGGCGGTCACGGCGGTCGATGAGCTCGCGCACGGGTCGATAGAGACAGCGGAGCGGTCCCTGGCGGTGGCCGAAGGCCAGGCCGCAACGGTGCCGCCGGGCCGGCGACACCACGCCCAGGTGCTGATCGGAATGGCCCGGCTGCTCCTAGCCGGGCGGAGCGGCGACCAGCAGGCGCGGGCCGAGGAGGCCCGGCGCCTGCTGTCGGTGGCCGATGCGCCGCATGGAGACCACCCTGGCCTCGGCGAGGAGCTCCATGCGCTGGCGCTCCTCGAGATCGGCGACGCCGAGACCTGGACCGGCCGGACAGACCAGGCGGAGACCCACCTGGAGCAGGCGATCGCGCTGGCCCGCCGCATCGAGCGGCCGTATCTGGAGTTCATGGGGCTGACATATCGCGCGGAGATCGACCTCAACAGGCAGATTCCGCGGGCGGAAGAGCTTAGTAAACAGGCCATCGACCTAGCCGGGCAGCACGGCTGGACCGATGACCTGTTCGCCGGCTTCGCCTCGATGACGCTCGGATCGGCACTGACCTGGCAGGGTCAGCTGGACGAGGCCGAGGACTGGGTGCAGCACGCCGAGCGCGTCTTCCGGACCGAGGCCAATCCTGCGTCGGCCATGGGGGGCCATTTCGTTCGCGGGCAGCTTGAACTGGCCCGCGGCCAGTTCGCCGACGCGCTGGCCGCGTTCCGGGCGGCCGAGCGGCTAGCCGGTCCGCACCCGCTAGCCAGGCCGCTGCAGGCCTGGCTCGTGTACGTTCTCGTGGGTCTCGGCGAGACCGCGCACGTAGAGGACGGCCTGGCCGGCCTCCCCGACCGTGTCCGCGAACGGGGAGAGATACGCATAGCCGAGGCGGTACTGCGGCTCGCCCAGGAGGATCCGCGCGCGGCGACCATGGCGCTCGCACCGGTCCTGGCCGAGTCTGCCCGGCTGGGCTGGCGGTCCTGGCTGGCTGAGGCGTTCCTGCTGGAGGCGATCGCCAGGGACTTGCTCGGCGCCCCTGACCCTGCTAGCCGGGCCCTTGAGCGTGCCTTCGACATCGCGGAACCCGACGGCGCACTGATGTGGTTTTTGCTGCATCCCGCGCCTGACCTGCTTGAGCGCCAGGCCGGACGGCACACCGCCCACGGGCCGCTGATAGCGAAGATCCTCAATCTGCTCACCCGGAACGAGCCCGTGCCTCACGACCGGCCGCGGCTGTTGCTTGAGCCTCTCAGCCGGAGCGAGCTTCGCGTGCTGCGCTATCTTCCGACCCATCTGTCGGCACCGGAGATCGCCGGCGAGCTATCCGTCTCGACGAGCACCGTCAAGACTCACATGCGCAACCTGTACGCCAAGCTCGGCGCGCACCGCCGCGCCGAGGCCATCGAGCGGGCCCGCGCCATAGGCCTGCTCGCGCCCTCGGCAGGTCCGCGCTGACTCTGCCAGCTGCTAGGGCCAGTACGTGCATGCCCTTACCGTCGGCGCGCAGCCAGCCTGCTCGCGCCCTCCGCCTCGGTCGGGCGCACCTGAGTCGGCGGCACCCGGTCGAGCTGCCTGACGGAATTCATCCGGATCGTGGGCCGGCATTTCCTCTTCATGGCGGCAAGGCTTCTTAGGAAACGATACTGAGAGGAGCATTGCCGTGACACCGGTGCCGCCGAGATCAACGTCGCCTGCAGGCAGGCCCGCCGATGGCTAGGAGCAGCGCGAATCAGTACGAGATCCGGGTACGCGGTCACCTGGGCGAGACGATGCGCGCCGCGTTCCCTGAGCTGCTGGCCCGCGTCGACGGCACAGATACCGTCCTGACCGGCCTACTGCCAGACCAAGCCGCCGTCTACGGCGTGCTAGCCGTCATCGAGTCACTCGGGCTCGAACTACTCGAGATGCGCCGGATGCCACCTGGCTGAGATGCCCAGGCCGACCAGCGTCCCCGGCGAGAATCATACGGATCGAACGAAGCGCGAATAGTCCGCGACGCAGGATGCTGTGACGATGGCAGCAAGCACGCCCTGCCGACGACGAAGGTCGAAGGCGCGGGCCAGCCAGTGCCAGCTCGCTGCTGGGAGCGGCCGGGCGCTGCGGTACCGGACCGAGGCGAAGCGCTGATATGACGACAGCCATTGCTACCGAGGTGCCTGGGCAGCGCGCCAGCGTGAGCCACGCCTGGTTGCCTGGTGGCCGGGCTGTGCTGCACGGTCGTGACACCGAGCGGGCCGTGATCCGCGAACTGCTGCGACAGGCAGAACGGGGATCCGGAGGCGTGGTACTCGTTGAGGGCGAGCCGGGCATCGGCAAGTCGCTGCTGCTCCAAGACGCCCGCGATCAGGGCGAAGGGCGTGATTTCTCCCTGGTCGCCGGCGCGGCCGACCCGCTCGCCCACGCAACTCCGCTATTCACGCTGCGCGCGGCATTGCACGAGCCCCTTACCGGGCTAGCCGACAGTCACCATTGTCCTGACGCGCCGAGCCCGGCTTGCCAGTGGCTGGCGGGGCTGCGTAGCCGCCTGGAACTGCGGGCCGCCTCTGCTCCGCTGCTGATATGCCTCGACGACCTGCATTGCGAGAGCGAGGCAACCTTCGCCGCGCTCCGGTCGCTGCAGCGGGATCTTTGCCGGCAGCCGCTGGCCTGGCTGCTGGCCCGCTCGAGCACTGTTCGCTGCGGCGCCGACCATCTATTCAGCCTGCTCGAACGGGACGGCGCAGTCCGGATCACGCTCGGCCCGCTGGCCGAGGACGCGGCAATGATGATGCTCGCCGACGCCTTTGGCGCGCCGCCCGATCCGGGCCTGACTGCCCTCGCCCGGGATGCGGCAGGCGTTCCGTCGGTGCTGACTGAGCTGATCCGCGGCCTCCGCGAGAACCATGCAGTCGATGTGAGCGGCGGCCGTGCTGTCCTCGCCTCTCACGACCTGCCCCTGCAGCTTCACCACCTCGTGCAGCAGCGGCTCGGCCAGGTGAGCAGGCAAACCCGTCACCTTCTGGTAACGGCCGCCATCCTAGGGCCGGCCTTCCGGCTAGAGGACGCCGCGGAGATGCTAGGCGAGTCGCCGGCCGCGCTGCTGCCGGCAATAGAGGAGGCAATGGATGCCGCGCTGATAAGCACGGCGGAGCACGGTTTTGCATTCCGGAATGAGCTGCTGCGACGCGCTGCCGGCGACATGATCCCGGCACCCGCGCGATCAGCTCTGCATCGGCAGTACGCCGAGATCCTGCTTAGCCGTCGGGCCTCAGCGACAGCTGCGGCCAGCCACCTGCTCCAGGCGGCGCATCCAGGTGATCCCGCGTCGCTGCCAGGGCTGGACCAGGCCGTGGCCCGGACGATCCGGTCTGCTCCGCAGGTCGCCGCCGATCTTGCCTTGCAGGCGCTAAAACTTACCCAGCCCGGTGATCCGGCCGAGGTGTCGCGATCCATAGCCGCCGCCGAAGCGCTGGCCGCCGCGGGCAGGCTTGATCACGCTCAAAGGATTGCCGAGCTGACACGGGCAAAGCCGCTCCGGGAAACGGCCGAGCACCGGCTCCGGTGCGTCATGTCCTGGGTTTTGTGCACTCGCGGACAGCCACAGGACGCAGCTGCCGAAGCCGCCGTCGTGCTGGCTGCGGCGCACCTACCGCATGAGATCCGCGCCCGCGCGCAGACAGCAAGCCTGCAGGCCCTGACGGCCATGCGCGTTGAGCCAGCCGCCGGTAGTGACTCCGCAGCTGGTGTCCGGCCGGGCTCCCGCACCTCGGCAGCCGCCCTGATCCTTCAGGCCAGCCGCTGCTGGGATGGCGGCCAGATCCGCGAGAGCCTTCGGCTGGTGCGTGACGCGGCACGCGGCACCGGCATCTCCCCGGATGCTCGGGATGCCCAGCCTCTGCTCGTCCTGGCGGCCGCTCTGGCGGACGTGCGCGAGCTCAATGAGGCAGAGGCCATCCTGGGCGCCGCGGCCTCTTCCGGATTGGGGGTTCTCCCGGCTGGCGCGGCTGTGGCGCTGGTGCGCAGTCGCGTGCATCTGGCTGCGGGACGGCTGGCTGCGGCGGGCTCGGAGGCAGAGGCTGCTCTGGCGCACGCGCAGACCCTTGGCGCGCACTCCTACGCCGCGACCGCGCGGAGCGTCCTTGCCGTCATCGAGCTGCGGCGGGGTGACGTCCAGGCGGCGGCTCGGCACATCAGCAGCCGTCCGGTCAGCAGCTCGCAGCTCGCGGACATTTATGCTCGCTCTGAAAGCAGCCTGGCCGAAGCGCTGGTCGTTGAGGCCGGCGGTGGCCCTGCTGCGGCTCTCCGCTGTGTCGCTGCCTTCTGCGCCGATCTTCCGGGCAGGCCAGGGCCCCTGCTGGGAGATCCGGCACTTGCCGCGTGGCTGGCGCGCGCCGCGCTGGCCGCAGGGGACGAGAAGCTGGCCGCTGCTGCTGCCGATGCTGCCGCGACGGTGGCAGCCGCTTACCCGGAGTTCCGGGCGTATTCCCCGGCCGCCGCACATGCCCTGGGCCTGGTCCATCGTGATCCGGCCTGCCTGGCCGGTGCCGCGAGAGAGCACGCGGACCCGTGGGCCAGGGCGTCGGCGGCGGAGGACCTTGGCGTCCTGCACGAACGGGGCGGTGACCGGGATCAGGCCGTCGATTGCCTCACGTCGGCACTCGCGGACTACCGGCAGGTGGGCGCCAGCCGGGACGAGGCGCGCGTCCGGTGGCGGCTACGCCAGCTGGGCATCCGGCGCCGCCACTGGGGTACGAGTCCCGCCACCGGGCCCGTCGTGGGCTGGCACAGCCTGACCGGCACCGAGCAAGCCGTCGCCTGCCTTGTCGCCGAGGGACTGAACAACAACCAGGTCGCAGCTCGCATGTACATCAGCACCCACACCGTTGCCCATCACCTCCGTCAGGCCTTCCGCAAACTGAGCATCACCTCGCGCGTTGAGCTTGCCCGCATCGTGATCCAGCGCGCCGCGGACGGCGCGCCGCTGAGAAATTAGCCATCTTGACGATGCCGGCGCCCGCCTGATGGCCGGATAGTGGCCGTCACCGCAGCGGTTCAGCCCGCGCCCGGCAGAAAGGATCGACTAGCTATGACGAGCCCGGTCTCGCGGGGCTTTCACCGCCTGAGCCGCCCGGCGGGCGCGGAGGCCGGGAAGCTCCCGCCGGGCCAGCACGTGACCACCGACTTCCCTGTGCTGTCGGCCGGTCCGACGCCGCATACCCCGCTGCAGGAGTGGACCTTCTCGATCCGCCGGGGCGGCCAGACACTCAGGTCCTGGACCTGGGCGGAGTTCCAGGGCCTGGCGGCCGAGACCGTGACGGCCGACATCCACTGCGTGACGCGCTGGTCGAAGCTGGGCACGGTGTGGCGGGGCGTCCCGGTGCGCGCGCTGCTGGATCAGGTCGAGCACGACGCGCAGTACGTGCTGGCGTTCAGTGACGGCGGCTACGCCACGAACCTGCCGGTCAAGGACGTGAGCAGCGGCCAGGCCTGGCTGGCCTTCGACTACGACGGGCAGCCGCTGGCGCCTGAGCACGGCGGCCCGGCCCGCCTGCTCGTGCCCCACTTGTACTTCTGGAAGAGCGCCAAGTGGGTACGCGGCCTGGAGCTGCTTGATCACGACCAGCCGGGTTTCTGGGAGAACTACGGCTACAACAACTACGGGGATCCGTGGCGGGAACAGCGGTACGCGGGCGACTGAGCTGGCAGGTCGCCACCGTCGCCGCGGTCACGGATGAGACAGACTCGGTCCGCACGATCGCGATGGATCTGCCGGCCTGGCCAGGCCACCGCGCCGGGCAGCATCTGGATGTCCGGCTGACCGCAGAAGACGGTTACAGCGCCGAGCGGTCGTATTCCATCGCCTCGGCGGACGGCGAGCCGGTCGCCATCACCGTCGAGCGGCTCGAGGACGGCGAGGTCTCGCCCTACCTGACCCAGGAACTGCGCCCTGGCGACCAGATGGAGGTACGGGGGCCGATCGGGAACTGGTTTACGTGGGGCCCTCACGACGGCGGCCCGCTGCTGCTGATCGCCGGCGGATCCGGCGTGGTGCCGCTGCGGGCAATCCTCCGGCACCGCCAGCGCAGCAGCAGCAGCAGCGTGCCCGTCCGGCTGCTGTACTCGTCGCGCACGCTCGCGGACGTCATCTACCGGGAGGAGCTGGATAAGTACGGGGGGAGTGCCGAGGTGCGCTACACGCTGACCCGCAGTCAGCCGCCGGGCTGGGGCGGGTTCGCGGGCCGCGTGGACGACGCCATGCTCGCCCGTGTCGCCTGGCCTGCCAGCCAGCGCCCGCTGGCCTTCATATGCGGACCGACTCCTTTCGTCGAGGCAGCGGCTGAGCTGCTCGTCGCGCGCCACTACCCGTCCAGCCGGGTCAAGACCGAGCGCTTCGGAGGAGCCTGAATGGCACTTGACGGCAACGCCAGCGGCGGCCTGCTCCTGGAGATCTTCGCCGTCGAGGTGACCAGCGCCGAGGCAACCTGCGCTTCCTGCGGCGTAGTAGGCCCCGTCGCAGAAGCCACGGTTTACGTCCGGGGCCGGGAACTGTCGTCCGCTGCCGCAGATGTACCAGCGTGCTTATGGTCATCGCGCGGGTCCGCAGGCTGAACTGCGTGGATCTGAGCGGCCTGGCCGCGCTGGAAACGAACCCCGCCGATGACTGACTGCCTCGCCGCGCGCCCGCTCCTCCGCGGCAGCCGCACGTTAACCAGCGCTGGGGTACTGACTGTCCGTCTTGACGATGTGCAAGCACGGCGCGTCGGCAACGCTACGCATGAGCAGGCGGCACATCACGGCGGCGTGCCGCTCACTGGAAGGAGAACTGCATGAGCATGAACTGGCTTGAGGGCATGCCTCCGCAGATGGCCGACCCCATGACGGAGCAAATGGGCGGCCCGATGGCGGAGCACATGGGGCCGCCGATGGCGATGCCCGTATTCGTCGGCCAGAAGCTGATCGTGGTCGGGGGCAGCAGCGGCATGGGGCGCCAGACGGCCGCCGACGTCGTTGCCGCCGGCGGCAGCGCCGTCGTTATCGGCCTTGATGACGGGCGAGTTAACGACACAGCGGCGGAACTCAGCCGGAACGGCAAGGCCTGCGGCATTGCGGCTGACCTGACCGACCGGATGGAGGTGGAGCGCGTCCGGCAGCAGCTGGCCGACGAGCACGCGGACGCAACGCTGCTCGTCAACGCGGCCGGGCTGTTTATCCCCAAGCCGTTCCTGGATCACGACGCCGCTGACTACGACTCGTACCTGGAACTGGACCGGGCCATCTTCTTCATCACCCAGACCGTGGCCCGCGGCATGGTGAGCCAGGGCCGCGGCGGCTCCATCGTCACCATCGGCAGCATGTGGGCGCATCAGGCCATCGGTGCCACGCCGTCGTCGGCATATTCGCTCGCTAAGGGCGGGCTGCACGCTCTGACCCGCAACCTGGCCCTCGAACTCGCGCCGCACCAGATCCGGGTCAATGCGGTCGCTCCGGCCGTCGTCGCGACGCCGATCTACGAGCGGTTCGTGCCGAAGGACAAGCTCGAGGAGACGCTGCACAGCTTCGATGGCTTCCACTCGCTCGGCCGGACCGGCACCGTGCGGGACATGGCCAACGTCATCACGTTCCTGCTGTCTCCCGCCACCAGCTGGGTCACGGGCGCCATCTGGGACGTCGACGGCGGCGTCATGGCCGGACGTAACTAACAAACCACCAGATTTATCTCGTGTCGAAGGGGAGTCATGAAGCCACCGATGCGGCGGTGTCATCTGACGGCCAGTACCTGTACGTGCAGGCCGGCGGACCCGGCAACGTCGACGCCTTCCGCATCGGCCCCGGCGGTTCACTGACCGGGACCGGCTCGGTCGCCGTCCCCGGCGCCATCGGCGGCGAGGGCATCGCCGCCTCCTAACCGCAGCACCGCCCGGCACCGGGGCAGCGCCAGGCGCCCCAGCCATTCACGGCTGGTCGGCCGCCCGCGCTGCCCGGCCGCCACATCCCAGCATCCCGCGCGCCCGCTCAGCTCCGTCTTTGGCGCCGGCGACATCAGCCTGTTGCTCCGAGCCGTGCCAGCCGCCACCACCTTGATGAGGAGAAGGCATGTCCCACCATTTCGACAGCCCGACGGCGATCGAGGACGGTCGGCTCAACCTGTGCGACCTATACGTGTTTCCGGAGACGCCGGGCACATCGACGCTCGTCGTTACCGTCAACCCGGACTCCGGGCGGTCCAACCCGACCACGTTCCGGCCGGATGCCCTGTACGAGTTCGCCATCGCCAGCGATGGCGGCACGCGCGAAGACCGGGCGTTGCGGATGAGCTTCGGTGAGCCGGACGCGGACGGAAACCAGGAAATGCAGGTCCGCTACGCTGTCGGTCCGCCGAGCTGGTCGGGCCTCGAAGGCAGCGAACTCGGCGTCGGCCGCACCGGGGAAGCCTTCGCGCTGAGCAATGGCGGATCAGCGTGGTTCGGCCTGGCGCAGGACCCGTTCTGGGGCGACGCCGTCGCGCTGTTCGCGTTCACTCACGGCCTGGCCGCCAACCAATACCGCCCCGAGCTGTTCACCCGGACGCCGGGCAACCTGCTGGCTGGCCGGAACGTCACTGCTGTCGCCCTTCAGGTCCCGGACGTCACGTTCGGCGGCACCGACGTTGCCGTGTGGGCCCGGATCAGCCTGTACGGGCACGCCCCCCAGCGACAAGTCAGCCGAGCCGCCCATCCGTTGCTGCGGTCGCTTTTCTTCCCGCAGCCGGGCGCAGACACCGAGAAACTCAACGCCGGCTCGCCGGCCGACGACGTCGCCACGTACGGCAACATCGTGCGGCGGACCGCCGTACATGTGGCAGAACTGAGTCGAGCCGCCAACCCGGGCGAGCACGCTGCGACGCTCGTCGCTGCGTTCCTGCCCGACCAGCTCCGGTACCGGCCCGGCCAGCCGGCGCGCTTCGCGCCCGGCACGGGAAACGGCCGCGGCCTGCATGACGACGCGTTCGGAACCACGCTATCGCTGCTGGTCGGCCGTCCCCTCGGCGTAACTACCTCGCCCTACCCGGTGGTGCCCGAATTCCCCCACCTTGCGTCCGCCGGGCACGACGGCATCCCGGCGCTTGCGGACATGCTGGGGCTGCGCGAGCGCGCCGAGCAGCCGCCGCCCGGCTGACGTCGGCCGCGCCGCCATCTAACGTCCCGGAATGCGGCGCGAATGCCCCGAGAAACGTCAGCACCTCCGGCCAGGCATACCGATCCGCGAGCAAAGGACCACAGCCATGAGATGCACTTCCAGCCCCGCAGAGGATCCGGAATACTTCACCAGGGTACAAGAATTTCGCTCTCAGCAGGTCTCCCAGCGGCGTGCTGACCCTCCGCTTCACACGGACGGCGGACCGCACACCTTCGACGGAACGACCCATCACGGCCTCCCGCGCCTCCTCGAGGACATCGCTTTCGACTCCGCGAACCGGATTCTCGTCCTCACCGGCACTGGCGACAGCTTCATCCCCAGCATTGACGGGCCAAGCCTGGGGCGACATCACCAAGCCCATGGGCTTCGACGTGATGTACGCAGAGGGCCGGCGCGGAGTCCAGGGGCTCGTGGACCCGGAGATCCCGATCACCGCGGCGGTCAACGGCCCCCCTCCGGTGCACAGCGAGTACGCGCTGCTGACTGACGTTGGCTCTTCGTGGGCTAGCGGCGGTCAGCGCTGCCCGGCAGCCGCCATCGGGCGGCACGTTGGTGGGCAGTTAGCGCGTGCCTCGCAGCCGATCCGAGATACATCGGCATCCAAGTCATGACGAGCCGGGAAAGTGTGACATGCCTAAGCAGCCGATCATCGTGTTCGACGTGAACGAGACCCTGCTTGACCTGGATACTCTGCATCCGACGCTTGACCGGATTTCCGGTGACCCGGCCGCGCTGAGGCTGTGGTTCGCAAACCTGATCACCTACTCCGAGGCGCTCACACTGGCCGGGGTATACGCTCCGTTCACCGAGATCGGCGCCGCGGTGATGCGCATGCTCGCGGTCACGCGCGGCATCACCATAAGCGAGGCTGACGCTGCCGAGCTGACCGACCGGTTCGCCACCATGCCGGCGCATCCAGAGGTTCCTGCAGCGCTGAGTCGGCTGCGCGACCACGGATTCCGGCTGTTCACCCTGACCGACAACACGCTGGCGATCTCAGGCAGACAGCTTGAGCACGCCGGCATCATCGACGTATTCGAGCGCCGATTCAGCGTCGATGAGACCGCGCGACGGCACAAGCCCGCGCCCGAGGCATACCGCTCAGTGGCCGCCGCGCTCGGGGTCGACCCTGCTGACATCTGCCTCATCGCCTGCCACGTCTGGGACACCATCGGCGCCCAGTCGGCCGGCTGGCAGGCCGGCCTGATCCTGCGCCAGGGCAACGCCCCACTGGACGTCGGCCCGCAGCCGGACTATATCGGGCAGGACCTCAACGCCATCGCCGACCAGCTCATCGACAAGTACCATCCTGAAGCCGGGCAGTGACCGCCCCCGGCAGCTCGCAGAAGTCCAGAGGCTCACGGAAGGAAAGGCGCAGACAATGGTCGCGTGGGATCAGGTCAGTCGTGACGACGTGCTGGCCGCACTGCAGGATTACGACCGGCTCGGCCCCGAGCAGTTCTTTTCTCAGCATGGCTACGGGCCAAGCCGCAGCTATGAGCTGATCTGGAACAAGCGCCACTACCCCCACAAGGCAATCCTCGGCACCGCCTACGAAATCGCCACCGGTCAGCACCTGGCCCCCGGCGACTTCGAGGGCGGCAAAGCCGGCGCCGTACGGGTGCTCGGCAAGCTGGGATTCATCGTCCAGCCTCTGGATCGGAGGGGCTAACGTCGGTGACCGCAGCGGGCATCCTCAGATTAGCTGAGCCTGACCTGCCGGGCAATGCGGCGGTTCGCAGCTGGGTTCCGATCGGTGGGCTCTACGTTCGCACCTTTCCTCGGCCTCTTCGTCGGTACGGCGCGGTCGAATGCCGGAGCCCGTTACTAATAGCAGGTCGGACGATATCGGAGATGGCAAGAAATCGTAGGCTGTCGAGGTTTGCTCGATGAGGGCCGCCGACTGTTAACCAGGCCGCGTCGTTGAGCTGTCCGCAGCCGAGGGGAGGATACGCGGTGTCGGATCACATTTGCGGCCTGCGGACCCTGGGCGCGTCGGCCGCCGATATCACTGACCAGCTAACCGTGCTCGCCTCGCACGAGTCCCCTACCTGGTGGCGCCAAATCCCGACGTAGCTAAAGCGCCGCGTGTAGCCACCAGGTCATCACTTCACCAGCAAAGGAAGGCAGCTAGACAACCATGAGGCGGATTCTGGTCACGAGCGCCAGCGGTGCGAACGGCGATGGGTACGGCACGCTTCTCTGCTTCTCCGCCGGCGGGGAACTGACGGGGCCGTTCAGCAACGACCCCCGGATCACTGATCCGCGCGGCATGAGCCTGAGCCCGGCCGGCGATCTGGTCTACGTCACCAGCGGCGATGACCGGGTGCTCGCGCTCGACAAGAACGGCAATGTCACTCTGGACTCGGGCCGTAAAGAGGGCCTGGACGCCGGCGGCGGTACATTCGCACCGGACGGCCGGTACTGCGTTACCCTGCGGCGCCGCGGCACGATCCTGGCCCTGCCACCTCGACTCGACACCGAAGGCGAACCGCTCCTCCCCGACGGCGTCGTTCCGTTCCCACGAGGATTCGGATTTGGCGATGGCGGCCAGCTGTACCTGTCGTCGGGAATCGGTCCCTCTGGGGAGGGTGACAACACCATCACTACGTTTGACCGCGACGGCCGACTCCGCAATCCGCGGCTGGTCAGCGACCCCGAGCTTAGCCCTCTCGACCTGGCGATCGCTCCCGGCGGCAACCTCGTCGTTTCCAGCGAGTGGCCGTTCGGCTCGCCGAGCGCCACGGCTACGATCCGCGAATACGACCCGTCCACTGGTCGGTTGGTCCGCGTGCTGGCGCCCGACCCCGCCGTGAAGTTCACCAGACCCCGCGGACTGCGGTTCGGTCCTGGCGGTCAGCTTTACTGCGTTGGTCAGCACCATGTCCTCGCCTTCGACTTCCCGACCGGGAGGTTTCTCGGGGTGATCGCGGAGCTGCGGAAGCTCAACGGCCAGGCGGTCCTGCTGCTGAAGTAGCGGCCGCCGCGACTTTCAGTGTGAGGGCGCCGGGCGCCGGCGTCGGGGGTGCCAAAACGGCGCGAAGATGGCTGACCTGCGGTTAAGCGGCACAGAACAACCGGTGACGTGCCGGGCGGCGGACCCCCGGGCTGACTCGCCCGGGTCCGGTGACGTAGCGTCGTTGGGGCCACCTCTCTAACCCCGAGGAGAACCCCATGCCTGGTCCCACCGTCGTCCTCGTCCACGGCGCCTTCGCCGACGCATCCGGGTTCGCGGGAGTGATCCGCGAGCTCGAGAGCGCCGGCCACGCGGCGGTCGCCCCGCCGAACCCGTTGCGAGGCGTCGCCTTCGACGCCAGCGTCGTCAGCGACGTGGTCACGGCCATCGACGGCCCGGTCGTGCTGGTCGGGCATTCCTACGGAGGCGCCGTGATCGGCCAGGCGTCGGCCGGCCTGGAGAACGTGACCGGCCTGGTCTTTCTCGCCGCGTTCGGGCTGGAGGTGGGCGAGAGCTGCGCGAGCGTGCAGCAGCCGTTCCCGCCGCCCCTGCTGGCCAAGACGGCCGCCCCGACCCCCTACGACGCGCCCGGCGCCGCGGGCGGTCCCGACCTGTACGTCACCAAGCCCCGGTTCCGGGAGACGTTCTGCGCTGACGTGCCGGTGGACGTGGCCGATGTCATGTTCGCGACCCAGCGCCCGCTCGCGGCCGCGGCGCTCAACGAGAACGCCACCGCGGCGGGCTGGAAGAGCAAGCCGTCCTGGTTCCTGGTCTCCGAGCACGACAACGCGATCTCGCCGGACGCGGAACGGTTCATGGCGCAGCGGATGGGCG
>Ga0335074_10010174_pt1 | contig 13147 bp, 7 predicted proteins | sample Lox_Sample_23_FD_206715 | JGI IMG/M metagenome (GOLD analysis project Ga0335074, IMG submission 206715) | Soil microbial communities from Loxahatchee National Wildlife Refuge, Florida, United States - Lox_Sample_2.3 | ecosystem: Environmental > Terrestrial > Soil > Wetlands | place: USA: Florida...
TCACCCCCAGTTCTATGGCCCCGCATCGGTCGACGGCAACATCAACGGATTCACCTTCGGACAGATTGTTAGCGCGGCCCCGCCCCGACTGATGCAAGCGGCTCTCAAGTTTTCCTTCTGAAGCGCAGGACTTCACCCGGATCGGCGGCCAGCATTTCCAGGCTGGGACTGGCCTATCCACTTCGCTCCGCAGCCTTTGCGACTTCCATTCCTCCCCATACATCTAATCTCAGTGATACGATAAGAGTTTGCTCCCTGTCAGGGATGCACTCATACAGATCGCCACTCGCGGCCAACTCTCAAGGGTCCGCCGACTGTGCGACGTTTACTTCAGAGGAGAAAGAAATGGCAGAGTTACGGCAACAGCCCGCAGTGGAAAGCGCCAAGAGCGGGCACAATGGCATCGTCGAAGTCACCGATGCGAACTTCGACCAGGATGTTTTGAAATCAGACAAGCCTGTTCTGGTGGACTTCTGGGCCACCTGGTGCGGCCCCTGCCGCGCGATCGCACCCATCGTTGAAGAACTGGCCGCCGAGTACCAGGGCAAGATCAAGATCGGCAAAATGGACGTCGACGCCAACAGCGCCACGCCCATGCGCTACAAAGTCACCGGCATCCCCACGCTGCTGGTCTTCAAGGGCGGGCAGGTCGTCGAGCAACTCGTGGGTTACAAGCCCAAAGACGCCATCGCCCAGGCGCTGAATAAGCACATCGGCTAATCGTCGCGAGGTCTCATCAGCCCCATCGATTGCGCGGGTTCAGCGCAGACGATGGGGCTTTCTTTTCCCCTGAATGCTTCCGGAAGTTGCAGGGTGTTCCTTCAGGAACACTTCGTCAGCACACTACTGTACAGACAGATACGCTGTTCATATTGTTGCAGTTGCGGACGACAAACGAAAAGCCTCTTACCCATTCTTCGCAGAATTGGGATTTTGCGGGTTCCTACTTCTGGCCCGCTCGGGATGAGCGGGTTGGGAACAGCAGATTCGTTCGGGCCGCGTGCTCCACTAGCCGCTTGCGGCTGAGGATGCAATGAGACCAGAACCGCTGTGGAAGAGCGGCGCTTTCGCGGCCCTAAGGGCCGCTCTTCCACGTCACTTCTTAAAACCATGTCTAAGGTGGGGCGGGCGACGAGCGAGAGGAGGAGAGGGCGCACGCCCCACACACAGGCTTAGCTGCACCCGCTGGTGCTGCCGCAGGACATGCAGCGGTAGCAACTGCCGTTACGGGTCATGATCGAGCCGCAGAAGCTGCAAGTGGGCGCGTCTCCGAGGTCGACGATGCTCGATAGCGCATCGGCGGCGTGGACGGAGCCTGGCCTGAGTCCCGCGTCGCGAGTCGGAAGCGATTCTTGTGTACTGGTTCCCGAAGCGTCAGGACTCAAATCTCGGGATTCGGGACTTGCCTTCAGCCTCAGATTTTCAAACAACATCTGCTGCTGGCCGGTCAGGAAACGTAGCTGCAGCCAGCGGAAGATGTAATCCATGATCGACTTGGCATAGCCGATGTCCGGATTGCCGCTCCAGCCACTGGGCTCGAAGCGCGTGTGTGCGAACTTTTCGCAGAAGGTCTTCAGCGGAACGCCATATTGCAGCGCCAGCGAGACGGCAAGCGCGAAGCTATCCATCAGGCCGGAGACGGTCGATCCTTCCTTGGCCATCTTGACGAAAAGTTCGCCAGGGTCCCCGTTCGGATAAAGGCCGACAGTGATATAGCCCTCATGATCTCCGACTTTGAATTTGTGCGTGATCGAAGCGCGCTCTTCCTGCAACTTGTGGCGCGTGGAGCGGGGAGGCGCGTTGAAATCTTCTTCTTCCACCTGCACAGCAGCGGGCGAGACGCCGGCGCTGCTTTGCGCGGTCTTCGTTCCCGCGGCGGAAAGCGGCTGCGCCTTCTTGCATCCATCGCGATAGATGGCGACGGCCTTGAGGCCAAGTTTCCACGCCTGAAGATAGGCATCCATGATGTCTTCGATGGTGGCGTTCTCGGGAAGATTGACGGTCTTCGATATAGCTCCGGAGATGAAGGGCTGCGCCGCCGCCATCATCCGCAGGTGTCCGAGATAGTGGATCGAGCGTGTTCCCTTCGCCGGCTTGAACGAGCAATCGAAGACGGAGAGATCATCTTCCTTAACGTGCGGTGCGCCTTCGATCGTGCCGGTCGCGTCGATGTAGCTGACGATGGCGTTGGCTTGCTCGTGCGTGTATCCGAGCTTGAACAGCGCGGTGGGCACGGTGTTGTTGACGATTTTGATCATGCCGCCGCCGACCAGCTTCTTGTATTTCACCAGCGCGAGATCCGGCTCAATTCCGGTGGTGTCGCAGTCCATCATGAAGCCGATGGTGCCGGTGGGAGCAAGCACGGTGACTTGCGAGTTGCGATATCCGAATTTCTCTCCGTGCTGCAAGGCTTCGTCCCAGCAAGACTTCGAGGCTTCGTAGAGATTGGCGGGGACGTTCCCTTTGTTGATCCCATTCACCGAAGCGCGGTGCATGCGGATAACGTCGAGGAACGGTTCGCGGTTGATGTACCAACCCGGGCAAGCGCCGCCGGGCATGAGGTTCGAGCCGAGATTTGTTTCTGACAATGTTTTCTTTGTCGCTTCAGTTGCCGGGGCGAGAGCTGGGCACAGCTCGGCGATGCGGGAAGATTGCAGATAGGCTTCGCCGCACATGATGGCGGTGACGCATCCGGCATAATCACGGCCAGCATCGGAATCGTAAGGCAAACCGGCCGCCATCAGAAGGGCGCCGAGATTGGCGTAGCCGAGGCCGAGCGGGCGATAGTCGTGCGAGTTGCGCATGATCTGCTCGGTGGGATAGCCGGCGTTGTCGACGATAATTTCCTGCGCGGTGATCAGGACATCGACGGCATAGCGATAGGCGTCGACATCAAAGGTGCCGTTGGGGGCGAACTTGAGCAGATTCAGACTGGCAAGGTTGCAGGCGGAATCGTCGAGGAACATGTATTCGCTGCAAGGGTTGGATGCGTTGATGCGAGCGGTATTCTTCGATGTGTGCCAGCGATTGACGGTGGTGTCGTACTGCATGCCGGGATCGCCGCAATGCCAAGTGGCTTCGGAGATCTTGTGCAGCAGGTCTTTGGCTTTGTAGGTCTTGATGACCGAACCATCCTGGACGGCGCGGGTGGAGAAGTCGGTGTCGCGAACGACAGCGTACATGAAATCGTCAGTGACGCGAACGCTGTTGTTGGCGTTCTGGAAAAAGATGGACGAGTAGGCGTCAGAGTCGGGATGAGAACCGTCGTATCCCATGGCGACGAGGGCGTGGGCCTTGGCTTCCTCTTTCTGCTTGCACTCGATGAAGTCGATGATGTCAGGATGGTCGACGTTGAGGATGACCATCTTGGCAGCGCGGCGCGTCTTGCCGCCGGACTTGATGACGCCGGCAAAGGCGTCAAATCCTTTCATGAAGCTGAGCGGGCCGCTGGCAGTGCCACCGCCGGAAAGGTGTTCGTTCGATCCGCGGAGGGGAGAAAGATTTGTTCCGGTGCCGGATCCCCACTTGAAGAGCATGCCTTCGGTTTTGGCGAGAGTAAGGATTGAGTCGAGCGAATCCTTCACCGAGTTGATGAAGCATGCGGAGCATTGCGGCTTGGTGTATCCAGTGATGCCGAATTCGACTTGCTGCGTCTTCGGATTCCAGTGCCAGTTCCGGCCATCGGAATTAGGCTCGATGCGATCGCATCCGACGTTGAACCATACGGGTGAATTGAAGGCGGCATACTGCCGAACAAGAATGTGCACGAGTTCGTCGTGAAAGGTGGCGCCGTCTTCGGGAGTCTTGAAGTAGCCTTGGGAAAGCCCCCAGTCGCGGATGGTTTCGGCGACGCGAGAGACGAGCTGGCGGACTCCGGTTTCACGATCGGGCGTGCCGAGTTTTCCGTGAAGATACTTTTGGGCAACGATGTTGGTTGCGGTCATCGACCAGTCTTTGGGGATTTCGACGTCCTTCTGCTCAAAGATGACGTTGCCTTGCGAGTCGGTGATTTGAGCGGTACGGAACTCCCATTCGACTTCGTCGTAAGGAGAGACGCCGGTCTTGGTGAAAAAGCGACGGAACGAGAGGCCGGAGGCCTTCTTGGCATTTTGCACGGCGGGTGCGGACGAAGGGGTGGGGGACGCAGTCGTCGTTGTTTTCACATCAGGCATTGGGGCTCTCTCCTAAGTTAGATTCTTTCTTTCGTGCGCCGATTCGTGGCCAGCGGCGGATCGGGTGAAGCGTTCTCGTTTGGTGCCGTCCCTATATGGGACTTATTCCTCTTGTCGAAGTCCGTCCCCCCGCCTTACGGCGTGGGCTGCATTCTTGCGCCGCCAGGCGGCTGACCTCAGCGGCTAGAGCCGCATTCCCGATTTCCTCGTCGGTACGACATGGCTAAAGCCATGCCCTGATACGAAAATTCGCTCGAAACCTTTTTCCCTGTCTCCGCAAAAGCGGCGAGACATGGGGGCATCCCGTTTTCCCCCCCAATCCCTTTCAAATCTCACCTCTCCGGCTGTCACCTGGGATCAAAAGCCGGAGGGGAATGGTGGACAGTGAACATTGCTGGCCGAGCCATTTGAAGCCGGGCGGAGCAATAGCGCCGCCCCTGCAGGGTTCTTGGCGGCCGCTGGAACTGGAATCTCTACGGCAGCAGAAGCCGGTTGCTCAGCAGATTGCGCGGACGAGGGCGTCCGCACCACATTGCTTTCGGTGAATTCGAGGGAGGTAGCGAAGTGGGCGCCGATTCCGGTGGCCTTCTCGGTGGAGTTGGCGATCCACTGATTCAGAGCGCTACAAATGGAGCGGCGTTGAGCGGCGTCCTGGATAATGACGTAACGGATGAAATAGCGTCCGGAGCTGAGACGGACGCGCATGGGATTCTGCCAGGTCAACATGCGATCCAGCGTGAACGCCATGTCGTCGTCCTCGAAAAATTGGGTGACGGCGAGCATATGACGAGCGGAGTTAGCGTTCTGCGTCGGGCCTACGGCGCCCGCAGCGGCTAAAGCCGCATCGCTAAGAGCGCTGTTTTCGGCACGACTGAAGTCGTGCCCTTCCCGTTTTGTGCCTAAGGCCGCAATTTCCTCCGCAACCGCGAAGACACCGGGTTTGCTGGGAACCTGCAGGAGACTGCGAAGCGATTCGCAGCGGAACCACCGGGACCACTGAAGGCGACGGTAGTCGAGCGGACGATCAAGGCCATGGCGGGCTAAAGATTCGGAGACGAGGCGGGTTAAAGTTTCCAATCTGGGCTCCTCCTAAATATGCTCGGCTGACGTCAGCGGCTAAAGCCGCGTTTATCTGTTGCGTTTGTTCGGCACGGCTAAAGCCGCGCCCTGATATGAAGACGTTTGCACCGTGCCCTGATACGAAACCGCTGCTTTCGCAGCAGTGCGAACGTGCTGCAGGTTTCTGTTGCTGTCGCGCCCCGGGGGAGGGTCGGGGAACGGCCACCGCATTATTTTGAAAACCGCTGAAGGATCGGTGTGCTGACCGACTCGTCTATGCTCCTTCAGGATCGCTCCGCGCCATTACGGGCGCTCGTTTCCTTAGAAAACCGCTAAGCGTCCGTGGCGTGACCGGAACTTTTCTTGCTCCTCCGTCCCGCTCCGCGCCATTACGGGCGCTCGTTTCCTTAGAAAACCGCTAAGCGTCCGTGGCGTGACCGGAACTTTTCTTGCTCCTCCGTCCCGCTCCGCGCCATTACGGGCGCTCATTTCCTTAGAAAACCGCTAAGCGTCCGTGGCGTGACCGGAACTTTTCTTGCTCCTCCGTCTCGCTCCGCGCCATTACGGGCGCTCCGCTTTGTTAAGAGAGCCCGGTCACGGATATCGGGACGCGGGCTCCCAGTTACGTGCAACCGATCGGCCTCAGGTCACCTCTGCCTGAGGGGCCGGCACTTGTCTCGGCACAGCGCGTTAACTTCTGTCCTACGCTCCAGAAAGCCGACTCATTCCCGTGAGCCGGAATTTCTGTGCTCTGGGATTGCAAAGTTACTCCCGCCCGTTGGGCCTGTCAAGAGGGAAACACTATAGGTTGTATCTCCAGCAATGACGGCCTTGATGCGCGATTGCCGACCTGTTTTCCACATTGAGGCGAGAGCTCGATTCCTGGAAGGGAGTAACAAGAAAGAGTTTCGGGCGAAGAGGGCGATGAAGCAACGGGAAAAGGAGGGCGGAGCTGTGACAAATTGCAGATTTCTGTGAATGGCTGTGGGAAGCTGGGCGGGAGGGTGGGGGCTCGGTTGAACTGTCGATCGGGGGCTAGCCAAGGCGAGGAGATAAATGACTGTTAACGCCTGTTAACGACACCTAGGGACGGTTTCTTAATAGAGATACTCGTGCGCGACGAAAGCAAGTCGTGTTGTTCTACCTGTTTCCCTCGCGAAATAGAACCGCGTTGCCAGAATTCGGGCCTCGTGCCATCACTAGCCACTTGCCGTCCGGCGAGTACCGCACATAAGCACCCTCGCCAGTTGTGTAGTGCGTGATCTGTTTCTCCGGGCCTCCTCCAAGCACCGGCAAGGCCCACAAATTGCTCGCTCCCGATCGCGCGTCCTGCACTACCACTGAACGATTGTCCGGCATCCAAGTGATTCCGCCGTACCAGATCGCGGAAGGCACGGGATATTCCGACTCGACTTTGCCGGTCGCCGTCGAAAGCGTCACGTAGACCCGAGCACCGTCTTTGCGCGCGGCGGCAAAAAGCAGGTGTCTGCCGTCGGGCGACACGCAGGGACTGTCCACGGGCGGTTGTTCGGAGAGTTGCACGGGCGTGGATCCCGCCAGGGACATTTTGAAGATTGCCTTTTGCCCGCCGGAAGTTCGGCCGATGTAATAAATCGTGTCGCCTGTAGGGGCGCAAGCTGGATCCGATTCCCCGGCTCCATTGGTGAACTGTACGGGCGAACCACCCCTCACTTCGAGCTTCCAGAGGTGCTTGACGCCTAGCGAATCGGTGGCGTACACGACGCTTTGCCCATTCTCGCACGCGGTTGGGGAATCGTGATAGCGTCCGTCAAATGACAACTGGCGCATATTTTGTCCGTCCATGTCCGCGATGAAGAGATCCCAATTTTCCGCGTGATCCCCGGTGTAGACGATGCGATTGTCGGGGAGAATGGTAAGACTGTGCCCCCCATCCATGAATCCAGTGGTGATTTGCCGCGCCACATCGGGCGAACCAGCTGGCGCGGCCCAAAGGGTGGAAGATGAGTCCCACTGTGCGCCTACAATTGAATTGCCGTCGGCCGACACCGACACCGACCTATACGCCATTAAATCGTTCGAGAGGCGGCGTCTTTCCCCTCCGGGATAAGTGACCAGCCAAAGCTGGTCCTGAACTCCGGTTTTTTCCTGAGACGCCAGCAGCAATCCGCTCCCATCAGGAAGCCAGGCGAGGTCGCGAATGGTTCGCCAGCGTTTGCCAGCTATCCGCTTGACGCTGCCGGTGGCCACGTCAACTTCCGACAGCGAAGCCGCCAATCCGCCGGGATCATCCGCATCCGACCGGTTGACGACCAGACGTTTGCCATCGGGCGACCAGCCGACTCCCACGAAGCCTGTATCGACACCGACGGCCTTTTCCGACGCCACCAGGCGCCCGCCGCTGCCATCCCGGTTGGCCACCATGATTTTCATCTCGCTGGAGCTTACCTCGATGAGCACGTATGCCACCTGGCTTCCATCCGGGGAAAAGCTGAGCGAGCTGTCGGCGAGGTCGATTAAAGGTCGCGGCGTACCGCCCAAGGTAGGAATTGTATAGATGCTTCCGTGTATCCTTCCTGCCCGGAAGACTTCATAGTTCAAATAGTTGCCATCCGGGCTGAAGGTTGGAGCCCACAGAATCTCGACGGTGGGAGGAAGGATTTGAACGGCGCTGGCAGTTTCGATCTGTCGCACCCACAGACTGTATTTCCCACGAGCTGTCGAAACATATGCCAGGTACTTTCCATCCGGAGAGATTTGCGCCGAGAGTACATCCCCCGAAAAGGTGAGACTGGTGATCTTGAGGTTATGAAACCCATTCTCCGCGAGGCCACCGCCCCGAAAGTGCTTTCGATAGACCAGCCCCAATGTGAGCAGCAGGAGGGTTACACCCACTCCCGCGCGCAGCCAGTTTTTTCGCGACGGCTTTGGCGCGATGGCAGCGAACCGAGAACTCTCAGCCGCCACTTTGCTGATGCCCGCTATGCTCGCGCCTGTCCCGCTGTCGGCCATCGCGGCTTTGCCCGAACTGGTGTCCCTTCGGAGACGCTTCAGGTCGGTACGCAAGTCTTGCGCCGTGCGATAGCGCAGATCGCAGTCCTTCTCCATAGACTTGCCGATGATCCGTTCCAGTTCCGCTGGCACGGCTGCGTTCAACCGGACCGCTTCGGTGGGTTGCTTATGCAGAATGGCATCGAAAACTCCTCCAGCGCTTTCTCCGACAAATGGCAGCCGACCCGTGGCCATTTCATAAAGAACCACTCCGAAGGAGAACAGATCGCTCCGCTCATCGAGGGTCTTGCCTAGAACCTGTTCCGGAGACATATAGGCCACCGTCCCCAGCGCTGTTCCCGGACTCGTAAGATGCTCGTGAGATTCGACGGTGGCCGCGCTCATGGCGGTACCCTCAGTAAGCGAAACCTTTGCCAATCCGAAGTCGAGAATCTTGACGTGACCGCGCGAGGTAACAAAGATGTTCGCCGGCTTGACGTCGCGATGAACAATTCCCTTGGCGTGCGCGGCCTCAAGCCCATCGGCAATCTGGATGCTCAAGTCGAGGACGGTTTCGACCTCCAGTGGCACACCAGCAATCCTGTGCTTCAGCGTCATTCCTTCCAGATACTCCATGGCGATGAAGGCCTGGCCGTGCTGGTCGTCAATCTCGTAGATGGTGCAGATGTTGGGGTGGTTCAGCGCGGACGCAGCCTTGGCCTCGCGCTGGAAGCGGGCCAGCGCTTGTGGGTCTTTGGCCACATCGTCGGGGAGGAACTTTAGGGCGACAAAACGGCCAAGCTTCAAATCTTCGGCTTTATAGACGACACCCATCCCTCCGCCGCCAAGCTTTTCGACGATGCGGTAGTGCGAGATAGCTTGGCCAATCATTGGGCTGAAATCTTAGGACTGGGGCTAGGGCAAGTCAATGGAGGGGTGGAGGTTGGCGGTCTCTCAGCACGATGGTTGGCGAAACATCGCCATATCACTCATTGACCCGGCGGTCTGGACCATGGCCCAGTTAGATCTCACGCCGAGGTGCCGAGGTAGCGGTATTCTTCGCCGTTCTCGTCGGCGAGGAGGACCCAAAGCGTATAGATGCCGAGGGCGGTTCCGAGCGGAGGATGGAACAGAGCCAGGACGCCAAGAATGATAGCGGCGATGCGAGCCCAAGGCTGATGGTCCTTCAGACCCAATCCCACACATACGCCTCCCGCACCGAGGATCAAGAGAGTGGCGCCGATAAAGTAAACGGCGATGGGGAGAAGAGTGGCGAGAGGCTCCTGCTGATGGACGACGATGTGAAGACCGCCTCCGAAAAGAAGAATTGGAACAGCAGGAATGAGGAAGAGGGCGCCGAGAATGGTCCAGAGAATGCCGAGGGTCTGGAGATGTCCTTGGAGACGCGACTGGGCGACGGGGCCGACAGGATCTCCGAGACGGCGACCGCAATTAGAACAGGCGACCGAGTTGGGTTGAAGTTGCGCTCCACAGCGGCTGCAGAACATGGAAGACTCCAGCCTCTCAGTTGAATATACGACGGGAGCCGGGGAGAAGTTCCCGTAAGCGGGGCATGCTGGCAAGCCGTCGGCGCTGCTCTCGTGGGGGATCCCTTCGAACCCGCGGCATCGCCGCCCCCCGGCTGAAGCCGGGAGTCTGCTTCGGAATGCGGGGTTCTTCGGGATGAGGCCGGGGAAGCTGGCGGGGCAGAAAATGGTGCGGATATAAGTCTCCAGGTTATTGGCGCCGGAGGTACATGGTCTTTGTGGCCGTTGAGCCGTTGTCCGAATTCCAGCAAAATCACGTTGGACGGTGGACCGTCCTGCGGAGAGCGTGTGGGTAAGAGAATCGCAAGCTTGGGGCTGATGCTGCTGATGAGCGCATCGATGGCGGCGGCGCGCGATCTGGCGCTGGTGTCGAACAAAACGAACACCATTACGGCGATGACGTTGGCGGATCTGATGAAGGTGTGCAAGGCACAGACGAGCCGCTGGCCGGATGGCAAGCCGGTGACGTTCATCATGCGCGCGCCTTCGGCGCCGGAGATGAAGATGCTGCTCGAAAAAGTTTTCGAGATGCCGGAGTCGCAGGTGAACGAGATGATTGCGACGGCGAATCATGGGCGGGTGAATCATCCGGCGATCATGATCGCGGGATCGGACGAGGATCTGGTGAACAAAGTGGCGTCGATCCCAGGAGCGGTAGGGGTGGTGGATGTGTATTCGATCAACAGCAGCGTGGCGGTGGTGAAGATCGGCGGAAAGCTTCCGCTGGAGCCCGGATATCTGCTGCACGGGAATTAGGACGGGAGCGGCACCGGAAATCCGCTGCGCAAAATAGGCTTGCTCAGGCTGACAAGCGAGCTGGGTTGTCTTGAAATTCTCCCCGGCAACTCGATCAGAACGAAAAGGTAATGGCCACGGGAACTGAGAAGAAAGCTCGGGCAGCGGCAGCATCGGCAAGCACGACGATGGCATCGTCGCCGAGGACGAACAAGTATGCCCATTTACGGAGATTTCCGCGATTCGCGCTGGATGTGCGGCTGCAAGTGAAGATGTTTCAGAATGGCGAGCACTGCAGCTGCTGGGGACGATCGACGGAAATCGGACAGGATGGCATTGGAGCGACGCTGACGGGGAGCCTGGAGACGGGAGAGATTGTGACGATGGATATTCCGCTGCCACTGACGCCGTATCCGATGAAGGTGCGGGCGATCGTGCGATACCGGCAGGGGTTGAAGTACGGGTTTGAGTTTCTGACCTTGAACCAGCAGCAGCGCGATACTTTGCGGCGGGTCAGCGATTATCTGGCAACGAAAGCTTAGGTTTTTCCTTCCAATTCTCCTGAGTGCTGCTGATCTCAGGCGGTGTTTCGGGGAATCAAGCCAACAGCTCACTTTCTGTGGGCGTCCCAACGTAGACTAATCGTAAATGATGCGTGCTCTGGTTCTTGTAGTGTCGATGGCACTGGTGTGGGGAAGCGCCAGTGCACAGACGGCATCTCCGCCGATGATTTCTGTGGTCGATGAAAACGGCGTGGCGGTGAGCGGGGCGCACCTACTTTTGCAGGTGCAGCCAACGGGGACGACCACGCAACTTCCGGCGGTGCGGTGCGAGACGGATTTCAATGGGCGATGCTCGTTTCCGGGGCTGGCGGCAGGAGCGTATCAATTGAAAGTGCAGAAGCCCGGGTTTTATGAAGTGACGCAATCGGATGTGCAGATGGCTCCCGGCGGGACGGTGGAAGTAGCGATGTCGCATCAGCAGGAAGTGCGGGAAGTAGTGAATGTGAAAGAGTCACCGCCGGAGATCGATGCGGCGCAGGTTTCGGCGCAGGAGTCACTCAGCGGGATCGACATCATCGATATTCCCTACGCGACCACGAATGATTACCGCAACGTGCTGAATTACATTCCGGGCGTGGTGCAGGACCAGTCGGGACAGCCGCATGTGGCGGGAGCGGAGACATATCAGACGGAAACGCTGCTGGATGGATTCAATGTGACGCAACCAGCGAACGGGCAATTGCTGGTGCGTATCAGCACGGACTCGTTCCGGTCGATTCAAGTGGAACCGGCGCGAGAGCCGGCAGAATACGGGAAAGGTCCGGGCGGCGTATTGAGTTTGAACACGGGCGTAGGAGACGATCACTTCCGCTTTCTAGCGACGGATTTCATTCCGTCGGTTCAGGACAAGCATGGGCTGCGGTTTGACGAGATTGTTCCGCGTCTGACATTCTCTGGGCCGATTGAGAAAGGGAAGGCATGGTTTTATGACGCGTTCGACGGCGGCTTCACCAACGTTGTTTATACCGAGCTGCCGGTGGGACAGGATAACGATCATGTCTTGAGGATAGGGAATCTGTTCAAGGTGCAAACGAACGTAACGAACCGCGACATCCTGACGACGCGTTTCTTGATAAATCATTTGAACGATGAGTACGACGGCTTATCACCATACAGCCCGCAATTGAGCAACCCTAAAGATGCAGAGTCCGTGTATGTGGCCGATGCCAAGAACCAGCACTACTTCAAAGGCGGTGAGTTGCTGGAAACGGGATTCGGGTTCGATCAATACAACGCGGCGCTGACGCCGTACGGAACTCAGCCCTATTACACGAATACAGTTCTGGGGGCGGGAGGAAATTATTATCTGACCGACGCCACGCATGCGCGGCGATGGCAGGGGCTGGCGAATCTATTCCTGCCTTCGCACCAGTGGCATGGCCGGCATGACTTGAAGATGGGAGTCGATCTGGACCGCATTTTTTATGATGCAGAGTTCTCTCGGCAGCCAGTGTGGTTTTTGACGGATAGCAACGCGTTAACTTCTACCGATGAGTGCCTGACGGCGACGCAGAATTCGAGCTTCCCATGCACCCGGTATTCGACATTCAGCCCGGCGCCATTGCACACCCAATACAACGCGCAGGTGAGCGCATACGCCGAAGACCGCTGGGGCGTGACGAATCGGTTACTGATAGAGCCGGGAGTGCGGCTGGATTGGGATGAGATTGTGCGGCATGCCGAGATAGCTCCGAGGCTGGCCGGAACGTATGTGCTGGACAACAGTGGAACGACGAAAATTTCCGCCGGGATTGGATTGTTGTATGGCGAGACTCCGATCTTTCTTGTGGCGCGGCCGTTTACCGGAACGCGGCAAGACACGTTTTATACGCTCACCAGTGCGACCTGCAGCGCGAATTGCATCAATGTGACCGGACCGCTGACAACGAGTTTTCTTGCAAGCACAGGCACCCTGCAGGTTCCGCGGTTCGTAAACTGGAGCCTGGGCCTGGAGAAGAAACTTCCCAAGGCGATTTACATGAAGGCGGAGTTCCTGGAGAAACGCGGGACGCGGGATTTCGTCTACAACACGCTGAATGGGGCAGCGGGCGGGAATTTTTTTCTCGAGAATACGCGCGACGATCACTATGACGCGTTTCAA
>Ga0335074_10010176_pt1 | contig 13146 bp, 17 predicted proteins | sample Lox_Sample_23_FD_206715 | JGI IMG/M metagenome (GOLD analysis project Ga0335074, IMG submission 206715) | Soil microbial communities from Loxahatchee National Wildlife Refuge, Florida, United States - Lox_Sample_2.3 | ecosystem: Environmental > Terrestrial > Soil > Wetlands | place: USA...
AACGCAGGGTACGGAAGAGCGGCCTGATATCCTGCAGCTTCTTCCAGCGCATCTCGAACCTCTAAGCCGTGACGGGCTCGGCCGATGCCGGTTGGACCGCCTCGGGCGCATCGAGCATGTAACCGATCCCCCGCACGGTGTGAATCATCTTGGTTTGAAATTTGTCGTCGATCTTGCTGCGCAGGTGCCGTATATAGACGTCCACGATGTTCGTCAGGCCGTCATAATCCATGTCCCAGACGTGCTCGACGATCATCGTCCGGCTCAGCGGGCGGCCACGGTTCCGCATCATATATTCGAGGATGCTGAACTCCTTGGGCGCCAATTCGATGTTTTCGCTGTCGCGCGTAACCTTACGGCGGATGCAATCGAGCGAGAGGTCGCCCACTTGCAGCCGCTCCGGCGTTGGCTGCCCGCGCCGCAACAGCACGCGCGCCCTGGCCAACAGCTCCACGAATGCGAACGGCTTCACCAGGTAGTCGTCGGCGCCCTGCTCCAGACCCTTTACGCGATCATCCACCGAATCGCGCGCGCTCAAAATCAGCACCGGGGGAATCGTCTTCCGGTTTTTGATCTTTTGCAGGACCTGCAGGCCATCGACATCCGGCAGCCCTAGGTCCAAGACCACCAGGTCGTATTCGGTTGAATGCACCCGGTCGATCGCTTCGCCGCCGGTGTTCACGACATCTACGGCATAGCCGGCGCTCTGCAGCCCACGGGACAAAAAGTCGGCTATCCGCTTCTCATCTTCCACAACCAGTACACGCATGATTTGTTTTTTGCCGCTGCCTAAAGTCTAACCGAGTCCGGCCTGCGGCTGCTTACCCGGCCTGCATTCCAGCGCGGCGCTAATCGCCAGAGGCGCGCCGAGGTTCGGCCACTGGACCCGTCTTGAAAAACGAGCCGATCGATTTCCCTCGAGTTCGCAGCACCGACAGCAGGGTCATCAGGCCCAACAACGCTACCGTGAAGACGATCACCTGCGTGACCGTCAACGCTTCCTTCCAAATGCCCAGCCAGCGGCCGTACACGATCTCGATATGCACCCAATAGACCAGCAGCGAGGTCGTCCCAAGCTGCCGGAACAAGCTCCACCGCTGGGTTGTCCCGACATTTACCCATAGGTATGCAAGACCCAGCAGACCCAACACCACGGCCAATTTCATCATGATCATCGCCGGGCTGTTCAGCCAAAATTCGCTTTTCGCGTAAACGGAATATCCCAGGTTTGAGAGCGCGTGCGAGACGGCGCCCAATCCGATGCCGATCGAAAGCATCCACAACATGGTGCGCCCCAGATCTTCAGGCTTCACCGTCCGAAGGATGCTTCCGGCCGCCATTCCAAACGCCAGAAAGCACGCCCATGGGAAGAACCCGAAGTAGTTATAGCTGGGGAAGAAGTAGGAACGGATAATCCACGGCACGCTGCCAGGGTCGATCATGCTTACAATCGGGGAAAGCGCGGCGATCACCAAGCCCAGCACGACGCACAATCGAATGCGCTCCTGCGTAGTGAATACCGCCATGGGAACAAAGATCAACATGGCCATGCCCATGCAATTGAGAATGTCCACGCGCAGGAGTTCACCGGCCGGACTGGTGGGAAAGCCGAAAACATACAACTGAATCCGGAACAAGAAGGCGATCAGGAATAAGTACCGCGACCGCTTGAGCGCGCTCAGGATGCGCTTCCACCCGCTGGCCGTATGCTTCTCTTCGCGATGCATCATGAACGCAAACGTGATGCCCGTTAGGAAGAGGAAGATCGCCGGTGGCAGGCCGCCTAGGAATTGCGAGAACATGAACGGGCCATGGGTACGCAAGTCGGTGCGCGTGAAGGAATCGAACACGTGCCCCTGCAGCATGACCACCGCCGCAAAGCCGCGCGTCCAATCGATGAACGCCAGCCGTCCGGATTCTTTTTTCTGTTCAGCCATCCGCGCTTAGAGGGCGTTAAGTGTGCGACTCACGTTACTGAGGCTGCATCACGATCCCTGCTTCTTCACACCTTTGGGCAACTTCAGTTCCAATACGCCGTGAAGGGGCGGGTTGATCTTTATGTCCGTGTAAGTTACGATCCGGTAATTCCCCGAAGGCTCATAGAACTGCTGTTGCACCGGATATCCCGCATCATCGGGAACCCACATCTCGATCTTTGCCAAATGCTCCTTTACCTTCTCATCTTTCGGTATCAAGAGCAGCTTCGTGGTTTCCTTGCCTGCAACTTTTTCCTGGCCCTCGGCTGTGATCTTGTAACTTTGCGCCAACTGCCTGCCTGACGATCCGAAACCCAAGAGCAGAAACTGGTTCAATACATCGCTGTTCTTGCCCACTTCGTAGTCTTGATATGCCTTGAGGTTCGGGTAATAAATCCGCACGATGCTGCCCAGGAATGCGATCACCCGCGCATCCGTCTGTTTCGAAAAATCGATAATCGCCCGCACTTCGCCGGTCTTCAACCGCTGCATCTTTAAAGTGCCGTTTTCGGTCGTAGTATCGCTGAGAATCGCGGTATAGGTCTTCATCTGCACATCGGCCGTCATGGCGCGAAAGCCGGGCGCCGCCTGGTCCATGCGCGCCAACGCCGCTTCCATGTTTTGGGCCTTCAAGACGCCCGCGAGCGCCAGCAGACAAAAACTAACCGGGAGAATTTTCATATCTCGAATTAGATGACGAGCAAGGTTAACGAGCAGTGTACGCGATGAAGCCCTTTATCTCCTGCTCCGCTTCATCCCGGATCGGTTCCACGCGAACCACATGCCATGTTTTGCCGGTGCGGTCCCGAATCAGCCGTTCGGCGCGCGCCGCTCTCTGCTGTTCGGGCGTACCTTCCAGCAAGTCCGTTGCAATAAACACCCGGTTTACGCCGTGCAGCGATGTCATCAGTACGATGCTGGAGGCTTTGGGCTGATCGTGAAACCAGTCCCGCGGGGTTGCGAATAGAAACAGCAGAATCAGCCCCACGGCCACGTCGTACTGCCAGGAGGCCCGGGGAAAATCCCAAAATATCAGCCGTTTGCCGAGGCTTCGCGCCGATGTGCCGGGTGCTGCGCCGCTCTCGTCCACTACTTGAATTTTAGCATTTCCAAGGCGCTTTAATACTTTCGCATTACGGCCAGCACACGTCCCTGAATTTGCAACGCTTCGGGGTTCACAAAGATCGGCGCCATAGCGCTATTGGCGGGTTGTAAGCGGATGCGTCCGTCTGGTTCCGAGTAATAACGCTTGAGCGTGGTGTCGCTGCCATCCACCAGGGCCACCACAATCTCTCCGTTGCGTATGGAATCGGCTTTTTCGACCAACACATAGTCGCCGCTGCAGATGTGATCGTCGATCATGGAATCGCCGCGCACTTGCAGTGCGAAGGTATTTTCGCTGCCCACGAAATCGGAAAACTGCAGCGCCTCGGGATTGACGATTGCCTCTACCGGTGACCCGGCGGCAATCCGGCCTAGCAGCGGAATGGTGCCGTCCGCGAGATGGGGCCTGCGAGCCCGCTCTTCGGCGAAGTAGCGTTCCGCAATCTCGAGCGAACGGCTATGGTTGTAACTACGCCGCAGATACTGCTTCGTCTCGAGCGCCTGGATGTGCTTATGCACCGTCGCGAGCGACGCCAGCTTCAGTCCTTGGGCGATCTCTTCATAGCTCGGGCTGTATCCATGCTGTTCGATAAAACCGGACAAGAAATCCATTACTTCTTTCTGTCTGCGCGTTAGCGCCATCGCCGTTCCCCTCTGATTACTAGTGTTGGCGAATAAACGGGGAAAGTCAACAGAAAAGGTAATTATCCCATGAAGACACGTATAATAGAAACAGACGCAGGTTTGGGGGTGTGCCGATGAACGGGCAGCCTCAGCCAAGCGGAAAGAATACCGAGATCTCCGGCGACTCGGTAGCATTTTAAGGGCCTGGAAATATCTAAAGACATGCAGGGAATCGACATCTCCTTTTTTGCTCTCACTTTGGAGTGCCTGGAGCAGTTTCGCCTAAAGTGTTCGGACTGGGAAAATCACCGATCGACGAGCAGGATATCCGTGATCTAAAGTCGTGGCTGGAAGCCATCCGTGACGGAGTCTGCGGGCCCCTTTGTCTTGATACGCTCTCTTTACTCATTCGGAACGCCCTAGACTGGCTCCAAGAGGAGAACCCGCATTTCCGAACTTACTTGGTTGCTCGCCGAACAATTACGGATATTCAGGATGTTGTCGTCGCTGATCTAGCGAGGGTGAAGTTTTTCGCCGTCGCTCCAGATCGCTCCAACTATTACGGCAATCTTGCTCTGTTTGGTCCCGCCGTCAAAGCGTTCCCATCCGCTCAAGATGACATCAAAGAGGCCCTGCTCTGCCTCGCAACCGAAGCCAATACGGCGGCTGTCTTTCACCTGATGCGCGTTGCCGAGTTTGGGCTTCGAGTGCTCGCGAGAGACCGCCGTGCGTCTGTCCCAAAGGGTCCGCTTGAACTTGCAACCTGGGAAGAAGTTGTTAAAGCGCTGGAGGAGTCCGAGAAAAAGATACATGGCTATCCGAAGACTTTGGTTCGTGAACAGCAGTACGACTTCTACCACGGCGCGCTCATGGAGATCCGGCGATTCAAGAATGTCTGGCGAAATGACATCATGCACGCGCGCGATAGCTACGACCGTAATGATGCCATACGGGTCTTCAATCACGTCTGCGCATTTATGAACATCCTCGGGTCGCGTATCTCCGAGGAGAGCGAACCGTTGCCGGAAGTCTGGGGCGACAAACAATTGCGAGAGGACACAACCCTATAAAATGTGCCTCATGCGCGAACAGTTTATATTCAGCCTCCAAGAGCTACGCTATCTCAGGCTGGCATGCAAAAACCCAAAGTGCGGCACCGTCGTCGTCCTGGATCTCATGTCCAAAGTGAAACCTATGTCGGATCCCGAACGAAAAACCGCGACTCCAGACCGCTGTCCCTCCTGTGAGTCTCTCTTCGATTCGGTTGAAACCAGCAGTATTGAGGCATTCCGTCGAGCGTACCAGGATCTCTCGACACGCGATATAAAGATCACCTTCCAGTCGACTCTGGATCGCTCGCCCGACAAGACTTTAAACGCGTTACCCTGAAGGGGCTAATCGCAATTCTCAAAGCTTGCAAGGACTTATCCGACGCTCAAAAATTTCGGGGCGAAGAGTGCAGCTACGGTGTAATCGTCGGTGTCCTAGAGACACCACTGAGCATTAAATCTGCCCAGACAATACCAATAACCAGTAGGGCGAGAATACCGAGGACAAGAACGGTGACACGCGCACCATCGGAACGATGCCGAGCTTTGCCCTGCGCAAGAATCTCCATAATCCGAAATGCGACGTACACAGCAATAATGGTCCCGATTGCGGGTATCATGACCCCCTACTCTACAACGGGACCTTTTCCCGATCTCGATTGCTGCAGCATTGCGCTGAAACCCGCTAAACGCTACGCTAGAGGGAGTGAAATCCGAACCGAAACCGGCCAAGACGAAGAGGAAAAAGCGCAAGTTGGAACCGTTGCCGGAAACGCTCAGCAAGATGCATCCGATAACGGAGTCTGAGTTTGATGCCCTTCTGAAGCGGGCGGTTTTCCCGCCAGTGCCCGCTTCGAAACCTCATCCAAAAGCGCGTTGAAAATCAAGTTTCCCTGGTCCCTTCAATTGTATCGATAGCTGTATTCATCCAAGTAGCTCTGCAAGTACTTCTGGCTGACGGCGTGGTACACGCCGCCGATGCCGCGCTTGATGAGGCTCCAGAATCCTTCAACCGAGTTGGTGTGGATGTCGCCCATCACGTACACTTTGGAACTGTGATGGATGCGGCGATGCTCATATCCGGCGTTTACGGTCGCACCGTCCTTCCGGCGCAAACCCTTGATCCGTCATATCCGCGATGCTCATCTGAATAAATGGTGCTCTCCGGTAACACGTGTTCACGTACAATGCCCAGCTAGGGTAGCGCTCCCGACAGTCTCAACGGTCTTAGCAACAACGCGCCCCTTGCGTTCGACTACGCCCACGATGGGAGTCTTCTTTTTGTCGCCGCGCATCGGGCGTCCGACACCTTGCTTGCGAACGCCGCCGTAATAGGTCTCATCGATATCTCCACCGTCGGACCCTCCAGTTGCAGATCCTCTGACATCAGAGTGCGAATCTGACGAAACATGCGCCACGCGGTCTTGTAGGTGACGCCAGTCTCGCGTTGGATCTGCTTTGCGGAGATTCCGCATCGGGTAGAGCCCATCAGATACATGGCATAGAACCAAAGCCGTAGGGATGTGCTGCTGTGTTCGAAGATCGTTCCGGCCAGCGGGTAGATCTGGGTGCCACAGTACTCGCACCCGTAACAAGTGCGTTTCGCGATCCGGTGATGCTTCCGCCCTTTACCCTGGCACTTTTCGCTATGGCAGACAGCTATGCCGCCCGGAAACCGCTGTTCTTTCACGTACTCCAAGCAGGCGTCGTCGTCCGCAAGCTTGCGGTTGAAGTCCTCAAACGTGAACCGCAAGTGAGCCGGAATCGATTGCTTTGCGCCGATTTCTCTGGATCTTGCGGTTCCCATGTTTCTATACTACCGGAACTCATACGTGTAGTCAAGGGATAATTACCACAGAAAAGGTAATTATCCCTTTACAGCAGGTACCCTCACGGGAGTATGACAACCAATTTTGGAACAACTTCTCTGGCTTCCGCCATGGCGCTGCGGGTACTACGGCCGTTCTGGCAGGCTTCGGAATCGCGGTCGTTCTCTGCTCTCAGCAATAACTGGCTGGCGAGCCAGGATTGCGTCGAAGTCCGTTTCGAAGAGGTACCTACCGGCCCATCGATGAGCATTGGCTTGTCCTGATGTGATGTATCTTTTGACTCCGGATCGACGTGGTACCCGCCGCGAATTTGCGGTTCGTTTGCGTTGAATTCCGCTCAACCGAGCGCAGCGGCAGCGGCTCGAATGGCGTCCCAGAGAGGCGTGGGATACACGCCCAGCACAAATAAGGCGAGAGTAAGGACGGCGAGAGCGACACTGGACGTGATACCGACGCTGGCGCTCTCGATAACGGTCTCGGGAGGCTGTAGGTCTGCAAACATGGCGACAATCACGCGCAGATAGTAAACGAGTCCTATTGTGCTGCTGACGATGAGAACGATGATCAGCGTCCAGGCGGATGCCGAGGCGCCGGCGGCGAGGACATAGAACTTACCGAGGAAGCCGCCGGTTAGCGGAATCCCGGCGAGTGAAAGGAGCATGGCGGTGAAGATGGACGCCAAGACGGGGCGGCGCCAGAACAGGCCGCGGATGTCGTTGAAGGTTTCAGTCTCACGGCTGCTATGACTCAGGACTAACAATGAGCCGAAGGCGCCGAGAATGGTGACGATGTAAGCGATCAGGTAGTAAGTGGCAGCGGCACGCCCGAGATCGCTTCCAGCTACGATCGCGACCAGGAAATAGCCCATATGCGCGATGGAAGAATAGGCCAGCAGCCGCTTGATATTCGTTTGCCGCAGCGCGAGTAAGTTACCGGCGAGCATCGAGGCTATCGCGATGATGGTGAGGACCAGAGGGAGCGAATCGGTGGTGGCGCTCGCAGATCTCAGCCAGCGTAACAGGAAGGCGAAGACACCACCCTTCGATACGGTAGCGACGAATGCGGTAACCGGCAGGGGTGCGCCTTGATAGACATCCGGCGTCCACAAATGGAAGGGAACAACGGCCAGTTTGAAACCGATGCCAGTGATCATGAGCACGATTCCGGCCAGATAGGCGAAGCCGCCGGTAGCGTTTGCTGGAACGGCCGACATGCGGGCGAATTCCATGGTTCCTTGCGCGATGTAGATAAGTGCAAGGCCGAATAGCAAGAAGGCCGAGGAGGATGCAGCCAGCACGAGATATTTGATGCCGGCTTCAAGCGGGAGCGATTCGGTGCGCGGGTAGGCAATGAGAGCGTAGAGCGAGATACTAAGTAACTCCAGGCTCAGGAAGAAAGAAGCCATGTGGCTGCTGGCCGTGAGGGTCATGGAGCCGAGAGTGGCGAGAAGAAGCAGAAGGTAGAACTCTTCTTTATGCTCAGACCGGCCTTCTAGATAAGGGAAAGAGAGCAAGATCACCGCGGCGCTTGCGGCCAGGACGATGCCCATATAGACCAGAGCGTACTGATCAATAACCAGCAGCGAAGTTATCTGGACTGGCGTAACGGAAGACGCACGCCAGAGGCTAATGAATGACAGCGCGAGTCCGGCGAGCGAAATGGCGGCAGTGGCCGTATGGCTGCGCTTAATCGCGATGCCAATCATCGCGAGGACCGCGGTGAGCGCCAGGATGAGTAAGGGGAGCGAGGCAGTGATGGAGGAGGTCATCGAATTATCTCCGGAGAGCTGCCATCGTGTCCTGCACAGGCGTGGTTTGGAACATGTGGATGAAGGCCTGCGGGTAAAGGCCGATCCATAGCAGGATGGCCATCATTGAGCCTACGATCAGCCATTCGCGAGGGGCGAGGTCGGGGAGCCGCCATTGATGGCGATTTGGCCCCTGGAAGACCTGCGAGCTGATCTTGAGTCCGTAGAGCGTGGCGGCAATGATGCCCAGAGTGGCCACGGCGGTCAGGCCGATGTTGGCGCGATAGGCGCCGAGCAGGACGAGAAATTCGCCGACGAAATCCCCGAGCCCGGGCAGGCCGGCCGACGCCATGACGAAGAAGAGTCCAGCGCCGCTAAGCGCCGGCATAGTCTGCCACAATCCGCCCATGCGGTCGATTTCGCGTGTGTGGATGCGGTGCTGGAGCGCGCCGGCAAGTATGAAAAGCGCACCGGTACTGATGCCGTGGCTGATCATGGTGATGAAGGCGCCGGTGAGCGCCATTTGGTTGCCGGCGAAGATGCCGATCAGCACAAAGCCCATGTGGCTGACGCTGGTGTAGGCGACCAGGCGCTTGAGATCGTGCTGGGCGACGGCCATGAACGCGCCATAGAGGATGCCAATGACGCCGAGCGTCATCATGACGGGGGCGAGATCATGGACAGGTTGCGGGAAGAGCGGCAGAACGAAACGGATGAGCCCGTAAGCCCCCGTCTTGAGTAGGAGGCCCGCCAAAACGACGCTGCCCGCGGTGGGCGCCTCGCTGTGAGCGTCAGGCAGCCAGGTGTGGACGGGGACGACGGGGAGTTTGACGGCGAAGGCGGCGAAGAAGCCGAGCATCAGCAGGCGGGCTACGCCGGACGTGAGTGGCGTATTGATAAGGGCTTCGTAATCGAAAGTATAAGCGCCCGTGCTTTGTTGGTGCAGGATGACTAAGGAAATGATGGCGGCGAGCATTAACAAGCCGCTCAGTTGGGTAAACAAAAAGAACTTAATGGCGGCGTAGACTTTACGACCGTGTCCCCAAATTCCGATGAGGAAATACATCGGGACTAACATCAATTCCCAAAATAGATAGAAAAGGAATAAGTCGACGGAAAGAAAGACACCCGTGATGCCTGCCAATACCCAAAGCAGATTGAAATAGAAGAAAGCTGAGCGTTCCTGAATTTCGGTCCAGGATGCGAGGATTGACATGACGCCGAGGAAAAACGTGAGCAAGAGCAACGCGAGGCTGAGGCCATCGAGGGCGAGATGGAAGCGGATGCCGAGCTGCGGGATCCAATCGGAATTGAATTCGGACCACCAGCGCGAGTGCGGCCGGGTAGACCAGAGCGTGAGGGTGAGAAGCAAATCGAGGGAGATGGCGATGAGCGCGATCCATCGCGGGAGAATGGCGTTTCTGCGGGCAGCGACTAACGACAGAATGCCGCCAATCAGGGGAATCAGGATAAGCCAGAGCAGAGTCATGTCAAAGTCCGGGAATGATGTGCGTCAGCAGCACGATGGCGCAGAGCACGACGAAACCGGCTGCCACTCCCGCGGCATACCAGCGCAAGCGGCCGTTCTGGGTGCGTCGGAGATCGTTCGACGATATGTCGGCGAGGCGAGCGATGCCGGTGTAGATGTAGTCGACAAAATCCGGCGCGATTTTGCGCACGATGAATTGGAAGGGCGCGACGAATAACTTGCTGTAGAGAAAGTCGACGCCCCAACCGGTGTACCAAAGGTGGATGAGTGGATCCTCGCGGGGCTTGACGACACGCCAGGGCCCGTAGAGCGTGAGAGCGGATAGCAGGCCAATGATGAACACCGCGCTCGCACACAGGGCGGTGATGAGTTCCGTGATAGGGCCGATATGGACCGGGTTCAGCGGCGGCAATACGCTGTTCAGGAAATTTGAGAGCGCTGGTACACCGCCGAAATCAGGAGGCGTGTCTACATAGCCACCGACGATAGACAAGACGCAGAGAGTAACTAAAGGGATGACCACCGCGCGTCCCGGCTTGTAGGAGACTTCGTGTTTCTGTGGGCCGTAGAAAACGAGCAGAATCAGCCGGTAAGTATAAAAGGACGTAAGTGCCGCGCCGAACATGCCGATGATCCAGAACCAGCCGTTACCATTCGGTCCGGACCAAGCCTGCCAAAGAATGAGATCTTTGCTAAAGAAGCCGGCGGTGACCAGCGGCAAACCAGCGAGCGCGGAGCCGCCGATAACGAAGGACCAATAGGCGACGGGTAATTTGCGGCGCAGGCCGCCCATATGAAACATGTCCTGTTCGTGGTGCATGGCTTGGATAACCACGCCTGCGGCAAGGAAGAGAAGCGCCTTGAAAAAGGCGTGAGTCATAAAGTGAAAGATGGCGGCCGACCAGGCGCCTAGGCCGAGAGCGAGAAACATGTAACCAATCTGGCTCATGGTTGAGTAAGCGAGCACGCGCTTTATATCGCGCTGAGCGATGGCGCTGAAGGCGGAGAGCAGCATAGTGCTCCCGCCAATAAGAGCGACGATAAACTGTACCTGAGGCGCAAGGATAAATAACTTATTCGTGCGCGCGATCAGATAGACGCCAGCGGTAACCATGGTGGCGGCGTGAATAAGTGCGCTGGTCGGTGTGGGCCCGGCCATCGCGTCGGGCAGCCACGTCTGTAATGGTATTTGGGCCGACTTGCCCACGGCCCCGCCGAGTAACAACGCTGCGGCAGCAATGGCGATGCCGCTGCCGACAGGCCATTGATCGGTGGCGCGGCGCATTATTTCCTGGATGTTCAAGGTGTGCAAGTTAGTAGCGATGAGAAACACTCCGATCGCGAATGCAGTGTCGCCCACGCGAGTGACTAAGAAAGCTTTATTAGCGGCGCGTACGTTGGCGGGGTCTTTGTACCAGAAGCCGATGAGCAGAAAACTGCAGAGCCCGACACCTTCCCAGCCGAGATATAGAAGCAGTAAGTTGTTCGCCAGCACGAGTGTGAGCATCGAGGCCACGAAAAGGTTCATGTAAGCGAAAAAGCGGGAAAATCCTTCGTCGTCGTGCATGTATTCGACGGAGTAGAGGTGAATCAGGAAACCGACGAAGGTAATGACGAGGACCATGATGAGCGTGACGGGATCGAAATAGAGGCCTATTTCGGGGCGGAAATCCGCGACGGCAATCCACGTCCAGAGATGCTCGACCCAAGCTCCGTTAGGAGGAGTGGAAGTGAGAAACTGCGCAGCGGCGGCGATCGCCGCGACAGTCGAGAGGCCAATGGAGGCGCAGCCGAGCCAGGCGGCGTAGCGGCGGGAGATACGCGACCCGAAGAGCGCCAGTATAGCTGCACTCGCGAACGGAAGCGCCGGGATTAACCAGAGAAGCGGTTGCATATCAGCCACTAAGACGGCTTGCAGTGTTCGAATCGAGATCGGGCGAACGCCGGTGGAATTGGATGAAGAGCGCAAGGCCCACCGAAACTTCGGCGGCAGCCATGGCGAGGATGAAGAGGAACATGATCTGGCCGTCGGGCTGTCCCCATTGATAGCTGCCTGCCACAAAGGCAAGGCCGCTGGCGTTCAGCATCACCTCGACCGACATGAGGGTGAAGATCAGGTTACGCCGCGTGAGAAGTCCGACCAGACCCAGAACGAACAGCGTCACTGCCAGGGACAGAACGTGTTCCATCGGTACGGGCGACATATTGTTCCTCCTCTCTTACTGCGCGCCGGCCTATGTGGTACGCGCCGATCAGTCCGGACATCAGAAGCAAGGACGCGAGTTCTACTCCGATAGCGTAGGGGCCGAATAATGAAATGCCGATTTCTTTGGGCGTTACGACATGCAGCGGGCGCGGTGGGCCGGCTGCGGTTACCGAAACATAGATTAGTTCGGCAATTAGAACGGTGGCGAGGGCGGCTGGCCAAGCCCAGATACCCGGGGTAAGCCATTCGGTTTCGACTTCGGTTGCATGCTCCCCGAGATTGAGCATCATGACGACGAAGAGGAAGAGCACCATGATGGCGCCAGCGTAGATGATGAGCTCGAGTGCGGCAAGAAATGGAGCGCCAATGACATAGAAGACAATAGCGACGGAGAGCAACGAAATGATGAGATACAAAAGCGCATGCACGGCATGACGGCGGGTAATGGCGATGATCGTGGATAAAACTGCGATCGCGGCGGCTAGATAGAAGGCAATTAACATAGAGCTTCCTAGGGAAGTAAGCTATGCAGGTCGACTGGAGCGGCTTCGCGTTCGGCCTCGCCCTTAGCTTTGCCGCCGATGGCGACCCCGGCGATGCGCCAGAAGTTATAGTCGGGGTATTTGCCGGGCCCATCGATCATGAGGTCTTTCTTCTCGTAGACTAGATTCTGGCGATTATATTCGCCCATTTCGAAATCGGGAGTAAGCTGAATGGCATAAGTAGGGCAGGCCTCTTCGCAGAAACCGCAGAAGATACAGCGCGAGAAGTTAATACGGAAGAATTCGGGGTAGCGGCGGCCCGTATCGTCTTCGGTGGCCTGGAGAGAGATGCAATCGACCGGGCAGGCGACGGCGCAGAGATTGCAGGCGACGCAGCGCTCCCCGCCATCGGGATCGCGGGTGAGGACGATGCGGCCGCGATAGCGTGGAGCGAGGTACGGCTTTTGCTCGGGATACTGAACGGTTATGCGCTTGTGAAAACCGTGTTTGAAAACTTCCCACAAGCTGCGTACAAGGCTGAGCATCTAGTTACTCTCCATCACTTCAAGGCAAGCACGACGGCGCCGGTTGCGAGTAAGTTGAGCAACGCCAGGGGCAGCATGTATTTCCAGCCCCAGGA